>Ga0070674_100002459_pt1 | contig 10245 bp, 7 predicted proteins | sample KBSM33metaG_FD_65344 | JGI IMG/M metagenome (GOLD analysis project Ga0070674, IMG submission 65344) | Miscanthus rhizosphere microbial communities from Kellogg Biological Station, Michigan, USA - KBS M3-3 metaG | ecosystem: Host-associated > Plants > Roots > Rhizosphere > Soil ...
TCGCCGAGCTCTTCGGCGAGGACTTCGTCCCGGCGAAGCCGCGCCAGTACGGCCGAGCGGTCGCGAATGCGCAGGAGGCGCACGAGGCGATCAGGCCGGCGGGCGACACATTCAGGACGCCGAAGGAGCTGGCGGGCGAGCTCAACCGGGACGAGCTCGCGCTCTACGACCTCGTATGGAAGCGGACGCTCGCGTCGCAGATGGAGGATGCACGCGGCCAGACGGTGTCGCTTCGCATAGGCGCGACGAGCGCGAACGGCGAAGCCGTCGAGTTCGGCGCCTCGGGCACGGTCATCACCTTCCGCGGCTTCCTCGCAGCCTACGAGCCCGGCAAGGACGAGCCGACCGACGACGACGAGGAGCGCGTCCTTCCGCAGCTCACCGTCGGCCAGGAGATCACGCTCGTCTCGCTCGAGCCCGACGAGCACGCGACTGTTCCACCCGCCCGCTATACGGAGCCGACCCTGGTACGGGCACTCGAGGAGCGTGGCATCGGACGGCCGTCGACCTACGCGGCGATCCTGTCGACCATCGTCGACCGCGGCTACGTGTTCAAGAAGGGGACGGCGCTCGTGCCCACCTTCGTCGCGTTCTCGGTCGTGAACCTGCTCGAACGTCACTTCGAGCAGCTCGTCGACTTCGACTTCACAGCGCGGATGGAGGACGACCTCGATCGCATCGCAGCGGGCGACCAGGCGCGCGACGAGTGGCTCCAGCGCTTTTACTTCGGCCACGGGAGCGATCCCGGGCTGCACCACCTCGTGACCGAGCATCTGGACGAGATCGATGCGCGAGCCGTGAACTCGATCGCGATTCCGGGCTCGGAAGCGGTGGTGAGGGTCGGCCGCTACGGGCCGTACCTCGAGCACGGCGAGCGGCGAGCGAGCCTTCCCATCGACGTCGCGCCCGACGAGCTGTCGCCGGAGCGCGTCGAGGAGCTCCTGTCCCAGCCCGACAACAGGCCACTCGGAACGGATCCGGATGCCGGGACCGAAATCGTGGTGCGCTCGGGTCGATACGGGCCGTATGTGACCGAGGTGCTCCCCGACGGGGTGGACGAGAGGCCCCGAACGGCATCCCTCTTCGCATCGATGTCACCCGAGACCGTCACGCTCGACGACGCGCTCAGGCTGCTCTCGCTCCCAAGGGTCGTGGGCGAGCTCGACAGCGAGGAGGTGACCGCGCAGAACGGCCGCTACGGGCCGTACATCAAGAAGGGATCGGAGTCCCGGTCGCTCGAGAGTGAGGACCAGCTCTTCTCGGTGACCCTCGAGCAGGCTCAGGCCCTGCTCGCGGAGCCGCCGCGGCGCCGGGGCCGGCGCGCGGCGCGTGGCCCGCTCAAGGAACTCGGCCCGGATCCGGCGAGCGGCAAGCCCGTCGTCATCCGCGACGGACGCTTCGGGCCCTACGTCACGGACGGGGAGACGAACGCAAGCTTGCGCCGGAGCGACTCGCCCGAGGGGCTGACGCTCGAACGAGCGGTCGAACTGCTCGCGGAAAGACGCGCTAAGAGCGAGTAAAGGCTGTCCGAAAGGGGTTTTCGCCGTCCGTCCGAGCGGTCATGATCTAACTCGACCGAAGATGGAAACGTCTCAGGTTGAAGGAAGCCGAAGCAGGCTTGTTGACGTTCGCCCGTGAACCGCTGACCCTTCAGCGGCGGAATACCAAGAGACGGCACGATCGTTTATGAGCTTGTGACAGCATGTCGCCGTGGATCGCCCTGGAAATCGCCAAAAAATCGCAATAAACTCCGCAAGTTTGTCGCACTCGCAGCCGAGGAACGAAAGGACTGAAACAGGACGTTGACGCAGAACCAGCTCATAGACCTCTTCGAATCGGAGCACGTGAAGGCGCTCATGGAGCGTGCCGAGGAGCACGGAGGCCAGCTCGAGGCCCCCGAGCTCGAGGCGTTTGTGCTGGAGCACGACATCGGCGAGGAGGATGCCGAGCTCCTGCAGCGCGAGCTCGAGGCACACAATGTCGAGATCGTCCAGCCGGACGCCGTCGAGAAGGAGGACGCCGTCGCCGAGAAGCGCTACGAGGCTGGCCCCGTCTCCGGTGCAGCCGACAGCCTCCAGCTGTTCCTCGCGGACGTGGGGCGGCACAAGCTGCTCACCGCCGCCGAGGAAGTCGCGCTCGCGAAGCGCATCGAGCGGGGCGATCCGGTCGCCAAGCGCGTGATGATCGAGTCGAACCTCCGGCTCGTCGTGTCGATCGCGAAGGGCTATCGCGGACTCGGCGTTCCGTTCCTCGATCTCATCCAGGAGGGCACGCTCGGCTTGAACCGCGCGGTCGAGAAGTTCGACTGGCGGCGCGGCTTCAAGTTCTCGACGTACGCCACGTGGTGGATCCGCCAGTCGGTGCAGCGCGCCGTCGCGAACCACGCGCGGACGATCCGCGTGCCCGTGCACGTCGTCGAGCGACAGCAGAAGTTGTCGCGCGCCGCGCGCAGGCTCGAGGTGGAGCTCGGTCGTGAGGCGACGAAGGAAGAGCTCGCCGAGGCAACTGGCCTGCCGCTCCAGCACGTCGACGAGGCGCTCGGCGCCGCCCATGCGTCGGTCTCGCTCAACCAGACGGTCGGCGCGGACGACGAGGGCGAGCTCGGCGATCTCTTCGCGGACCGCGAGGCAGCAGATCCGTTCGACGAGGCGGAGGAGTCGCTTCGCCGGCAGAGCATCCGCCGGGCGCTCGACGCGCTTCCGGAGCGTGAGCGGCGAATCCTCGAGCTCCGTTTCGGGTTCGAGGGCGAGCCGTGGACGCTCGAGGCGATCGGGCACGAGCTCGACCTGACGCGCGAGCGCGTCCGCCAGCTCGAGGGTCAGGCGCTCAAGCGCCTCGAGGCGCTGCGGGACCTCGCCGGCCTCGCAGCCTGACGACAAGCCGGTAGTCGTGAACGACGAAGAGCCGCCGCGGGCGGCTCTTCGTCTAGCGGCCCGGAATGGTCGGCGCCTCGACCCGCGCCAGCGCTTCCTCGTCGTAGAGGTTGCACTCGACTTGAACGGCGCTCATCGGTAGTAGCCTTGGCGCGTACGGCTCGTTGAGTTCGACTTCGACCTGCCCGTCGCTCACCCGGATCTCGCGAACACCGCGCCAGAAGGGCTCTTCCGGATCGTCTTCACGAATGCGCTCGAGGAGCGTAGCGATGTCCGAGCTCGACCGGCCCGCAGAGGTTTCGAGCCGAAACGATGTGGACGAAACGTCGAGCCGCGTCAGGTCTCCCAGGACGGCCTGCTCGGCCTCGTACGCCTCTTCGGGCATGCCCGCCCACCGTGCCTCGAGCAGATCTCGCAGGTCGCGACTCTCCCAGCCGCAGACCTCGAACGCGACGGGACAGCGGGGATGGAACGAGCAACCGAGCGGTGGCCGAGCGGCATCGGGAACCTCGCCGCGGGGCAGATCTCGGGGCACGCTCCGACGGGGGTCCGGCTCCGGAATCGCCCTCAGGAGCGCCTTGGTGTAGGGATGCTTCGGATCCTCGTAGATCGCTTTCGACGGTCCCATCTCGACGATCCGACCGAGGTACAGGATCGCGATCCGGTCGCAGAAGAACTTTGCGGTCGCGAGGTCGTGCGTGATGTAGAGGTACGTGAAGCCGAACTCGTGCTTGAGGTTGAGCATGAGCTGCAGGATCTTTGCCCTGACACTCATGTCGAGCATCGACACCGGCTCGTCGGCGACGAGCAGGACGGGGTTCAGGATGATCGCCCGGGCAATGACCGCACGCTGCTTCTGTCCACCGGACAGATCGGACGGGTACTTGTCGATGAACTGCTCGGCAGGAGCCAGGCCGACGGTCTCCAGTGCCTCGGCAACCCGCCGCCGACGGCTGACGCCCTTGGCGACACCGTGGATCTCCAGCGGGTGGCCGACAGACTGCTCGATCGTCATCGCCGGATTGAGGGACGCGTGCGGGTCCTGGAAGACGATCTGCATCCGGCGGCGAAGGCGCCGAAGCTCGCGCTCGGACATTCCCGTGATCTCCTCGCCCTCGAACCGCACGCTTCCCTCCGTCGCGGGAACGAGCCCGAGAAGCGTCCGGCCGAGTGTGGTCTTTCCGCTGCCCGACTCACCGACGAGACCCAGGACCTCTCCGCGCCGGATGTCGAGGGTGACGTCATCGACCGCCCGAACGCTTCCGGCCTCCTGGCCGATGAGCCGTTGGCGGAAACTGCCGCGGAGGCCGTAATACGTCTTCAGATTGCGGATGGCGACGAGGACGTCGTCAGCTGCGGGCTCGGCAACCTCCATTGCTCAGGCTTCCTCCGCCAGTGCGAGCTCCTCGCGCTCGAGCGGGTGCCGATCGATCGGCCCCGCCCGCTCGTCGGGCGTGTGCAACCAGCAGGAGACGCGGCGTCTGCCTTCGAGCACCTCCTCCGGCGGAAACCGCGCCGGGCACACCTGCATCGCGTCGGGACACCGCGGATGGAAGCGACACCCGGTCGGCGGCTCGATCAGATTCGGCGGCGCTCCCGGGATCGAATGGAGCTCGGTCGTGTCGAGCGAGATCGTCGAGCGCAGGAGCTCGCGCGTGTACGGATGAGCGGGCTCGCCGAAGACGTCGCGAGCGTTCCCCTCTTCGACGATCTGGCCCGCATACATCACCGCCACGCGGTCGCACGCCTCCGCGACGATCCCGAGGTTGTGCGTGATGAGGAGGAGCGCCGTACCGAAGTTCCTGCGCAAGTCGGCGAGGATGCTCAGGATCTGGGCTTCGACGATGACGTCGAGCGACGTCGTCGGCTCGTCGGCGATCAGGAGCTTCGGCCGCAGGACGAGCGCGAGCGCAATCATGATCCGTTGGCGCATGCCGCCCGAGAACTCGTGCGGGTACTGATTGAAGCGCGTCGGCGGAATCCCCATCTTCCCGAGCGTCTCGAGCGATCGGCGGCGGATCTCCTTGTCCTTTAGTCCCGGCTCGTGCTGCTTCAGCGTCTCCGCGAAGTGCTGTTCGATGCGCATGAGCGGGTTCAGCCGCGTCATCGGCTCCTGGAAGATGAGCCCGAGATCCGGTCCGCGGAACTTGCGCAGCTCGCGGTCCGACATACCGACGAGATTGCGATCCCCGAAGAGCACCTCGCCGTCGGACGCGGCGCCCTCCGGCAGAAGCCCGAGGATGCCGCGGCCCAGGGTGGACTTCCCGCAGCCCGACTCGCCGACGAGGCCGAGAACCTCGCCCGCTCCGATCTCGAGCGAGACGCTGTCCACCGCGCGAACGGTGCCACTGAGCGTGCCGTATTAGACGCGCAGAGCGCGCACCGAGACGACCGGAGCGGCGATCACTCGTCCTCGACCTTGAGCGGATGCGACGCTTCGAGGTCGACCGGTGCGACCGGACGCTTGCGCAGGACAGGGTTGATCGTCTCGCTCAGGCCCTCCCCGAGCAACGTGAGGCCGACGACGAGCAGCACGATGGCAAGTCCCGGGAAGAGGCCGGTCCACCAGATGCCCGTTGACGCATCCGAGACCGCGCGGTTCACGTCGTAGCCCCATTCGGCACCCTCGGTGGGCTGGATGCCGTATCCGAGGAAGCCGAGCGCCGCGAGCGTCAGGATGGCGTCGGCCGCGTTGAGCGTCGCGAGGGGTGGGACGTTCTGCACCACGTTGAAGAAGACGTACTTCCTGATGATGGTCAGCGGCCTCGCCCCCAACGCCCGGGCGGCCTCGACGAACGGCTCCTCCCGGATCGAGATGGTGTGGTTCCGGACCACACGGAAGTAGAGAGGGATATAGACGACCGTGATCGCAATAGCGGCCGTGAAAATTCCTTGACCGACCTTGTCGGCCAGGAGGAACGCGATGACGATTGCGAGGAGCAGGAACGGGAAGACGAGAAGCGCGTCCATGATCAGGACTAGGACGCGGTCGAGCTTCCCTCCGAAATAGCCTGAGAAGAGCCCGAGCGGAACTCCGACTCCGATCGAGATGATGAGCGAGATGATCACGACTTTGAGCTCCGTCTGTGTCCCCCAGATCACGCGTGAGAGCACATCTGTCGACTGCACGTTCGTCCCCATCAGATGCTCGCGCGACGGCGCCGCGAGCTGCGGGAAGCGCTTGCCGTTCGCCTCGAACGTGTCGAAGTCGTACGGAGAGATGACGGGGGCGAGCAGCGCGATCAACGCGAATGCGAGGGTGATGCCGGCTCCGAGCCACAGCATCGTTCGCGTCATGCCGCGGGCTTCGGATACGGGCGCGAAAGCCCGACGGACTCCGCCCATCCTCGTTCTCCGCGGCTGGGTCGACGTCTCGGACGGGGAAGTCACAGCCATCAGTAGCGAATCCTCGGATCGATGTACGCGTTGACGAAGTCGATGACCAGGCTTGCGACGACCACGATCAACGCGAAGACGACGATCAATCCCTGGACCGCCGCATAATCGCGATTCTGGAGGTACATCACGAGCGTATGCCCGAGACCGGGCCAGTTGAACGTGGTCTCGGTGAGCACCGCACCGGACAGGAGGAGCGCCACCGTGAGACCGACCACGGTGATCACCGGAACGAGTGCATTCCTGAACGCGTGCTGGTAGACGACGGAGCGCTCGTCGATACCTCGGGCGCGCGCAGCCTCGATGTAGTCGTCCTTCATCGTGCGGATCACGTTGACGCGAATCAGACGGATGAAGACGCCTGCAGTCACGAGCCCGAGCGTCACCGCGGGCAGGACGAGGTGCTTCACCGAGTCCGTGAAGGCAGGCCAATCGCGGTTGATGATGGAGTCGACCGTGTAGAGCCCGGTATGCGTCTCCATCGTGGCCTGGACGATCGGGCTCGCGCGATCGGACGTCGGAAGCCAGCCCAGGTACGAGCCGAAGAAGAGCTGGGCCATGAGTCCCAGGAAGAAGACGGGCATGGCGTAGATGACGATGCCGAACAGCCGCCCGGTTCCGTCGATCCACGTGTCCCGATAGCGGCCGGCCAGCAGCCCAAACGTCACGCCGACAATGAGTGCGACGATCATCGCGTAGAAGGTGAGCTCGAGCGTCGCCGCCCCGTTGTCCCGGACGATGTCGGTGACCGGGCGTCTGTCGGTGACGGTCGTGCCCAGATTCCCCCGCGCGATCTGCCCGAGGTATTGGACGTACTGCTTCCAGATCGGCTCGTCGTAGCCGAGCTCGGCCTTGATCTCGTCGATCTGACTCTGCGGCGCATGCCCACCGAGTGACGCCGAGATCGGATCTCCCGGCGCGACGCGCATCAGCAGAAACACCATCGTCAGGAGGACGAAGACCATCGGCAGCACGAGCGCCAGGCGAACGAGCGCGTACTTCCTGAGCGAGGTTCCCTTGCTGGCCATTGCTAACGGATCGCTGCAGGCCCCTCAGCCACAGCAAAAGGGTAACCGCAGCAGGACGATGCACGAAGGGGCGCCGGACGACGCCCCTTCGTACACGGAATCGCTCCTACCTACGACTTCGACAGCTTCCAGAACCGCATCAGGACGGTCGGGTCCAGCGTGCTCGGGATGCCGCGCACGTTGTTCCGGCCGACCGCGATCATCGACTGCTGCCAGTACGGGATGATCGGCGCGTCCTTGGCCGCGAGGACCTGGATCTGCTTGATGACCCTGATCCGCTGGGCGAGCGTTTTCGATGCCAGCTCCGTCTTGATCAGCTTCTCCATCGCCGGGCTGTTGTAGCCGTCGGCGGTGAAGGTGTCGTTCCGATAGAAGGGAACGAGGTAGTTCTCGGAATCCGGATAGTCCGGGAACCAGCCGAGCTGGTAGACGTTGTACTGGTTGCCGAGCACGCTCGAGTACTGCGCCCACTCGCTCGACTTCAGCGTCACGGAGAAGACGCCGTCTCGCTCGAGGCTGCGCTTGATCTCGGCGTACTCGTCAGCCGACGAGTCGCCGTAGTGGGTAGGCGTCCACCAGATCTCGATCGGAAGCGGCATGGTGAGACCCGCCGCCTGGAGGAGCGCCTTCGCCTTCGCCGGGTTGGGACTGCGACCGTATGCAGCGGCGAACGCGTCGATGTGGCCGGGGTAGCCGGCAGGCACCATCGAGTACAGCGGCTTCACCTGGCCGTGGTAGACCCTGGCCGCGATCGACTGGCGCGGCATCAGATAGGCGACCGCGCGCCGCACGGCAACGTTGTTCGCAGGCGCACGCGTCACGTTCATCGTGAGGTAGCGGATGCGGCCGCCGGGACCGTTGTAGACCCGAAGACCCTTCTGCTTCTGCAGCGACGAGATCTCGTTGGGCGTGAACGACTGGTACGACATGTCGATCTCGCCCCGCTGGATCGCCAGCTTCATCGTCGACGACTTCGTGTAGTACCGGATGATCAGGTTGTCCGACTTGGCCGGCGTGCCCCAGTAGTTCTCATTGCGGGTGAAGACGGCCTGCTGACCCGGCGAGTACTTGGTGAGCACGTACGGCCCCGTTCCGATCTGCGTCTCCGTGTTCCCACGCAGGTGGTTCGGCGCATACGTATCCGACGGGACGATGTACGCGGCCTGCGTCGCCATCACCGAAGGCCACGTCGCCTGAGGAGACTTGAGGCGGAAGGTAACCGCGTACTTGCCGTTCGTCACGACGCTCTTGAGATTCCCGAACAACGAGGACGGCGTGTTCGCAGCCGCCTCCTTGACGATGGTCTTGTTGCTCACCCGGTCGAACGAAGCCTTCACATCCGCCGAGTCGAACGCCGAACCGTCGCTGAACTCGACACCGCGGCGCAGGGTGCAGCGCCACGTCGCCAGGCTCCCGACCGAGAAGCACTTCGTGGCCAGTGACGGCTCCAGCTTCGGGCCGTTCCGGAAATCCAGGAGATGCTCGTAGACATTGCCCATGAGCGTCTGCGTTCCGTAGTCGTACGAACCCGCAGGATCGAGGTTCGTGATCGAATCCGTCGTCCCGTCGACGAGCGTGGTCGCCGATGGTCCGGCAAGCGCCGACTGGCCAGCGCCTGCGCCGAGTGCAATGACGACGAGAGCGACGACGGAGCTGAGAGCCCCGATGCGCAAGCTCACCCGTCTTCCTTTCATGTAGTTCCCCTTTCTCCAACCCGTGTTCGGGGTCGGAACAGTCCGAGCCCCCCAACGATACGACGCCGTCGGCCCCCGAAAGTCGGGGCGCAGGACGCGTGTTCGTGCGTCACTTCAGCGCCTTTGATCATCTACGCACCTCCGGCACGGGAGCCTACGTGATCCTCGGCGGGCTGGAATCCCCGACTCGCCGCACTCCCCCGTTCGAGTCAATCGACGCCGCCTATCTAAAGGGGTATGTCCGACGCGCCGATACCGGACTCGTGGACGCTGCTGAGCGCCGAGACATCATGAACCGGTACCGCGATCACAGTCGCCGGTTCGAGGCTGCCGCCGCGCGGCGGAGCTCGACCCGGCGCGGCTCGGTCATCCCCTTCACCCCGCCCGCATCACGCGAGGTGGGCCAGGATCCGACGGCGCGTGAACTCGAGGTCCTTCAGCTCGTCGCCGACGGTCTCGTGAACCGCGAGATCGGTGAGCGGCTCTTCCTCTCGGAGGAGACCGTCAAGTCCCACGTCCGCCACCTTCTGGCGAAGCTCCAATCAAGAAGTAGAGCCCACGCCGTAGCGGTTGGCTTCCGACGTGGGCTCATTTCGTAACTCAGTCCGTCAGCAACCCCAATCTCCATCCGAGCCTTGCCCTCGTTCGGTACCACCCGAAAGAGGGATGCCCACCCCCGGCGGAGAACCGAGGATGCGACGGACTACCAGATCTTCGCGCCTCTGGCCATAGGCAATGACTCCTCAATTGGGAACTGACGGCAACCGCATGGTATACCCCATTCGAGGGATAGTTCAAGGCGCACGCGGTGTCAGTCGCCACCCGCAGCGACGGACCATTGCTTATGTACTCGCGCTCTGTGCTGCAGCCTTGCTCATCGCGACGGGGCTGATCATCGGGGGCTACTCGCTCGAAGCGCCAGCGACGGTGTTGGCGCTTGCCATCGCTGCGGCGGTCGCAGAACGGATCAGCGTGCGGTTCGCAGTCGCGAAGCGCGGCCTCACATCGACGGAAGAGCAGTCGATTCACCTTCTGCCGACACTGTTTGCCGCCGTGCTCTTCGGGCCACTCGCCGCTGGGGTTGTGGGTGCCGCTTCCATGCTCGGCGATCCCGAACTTATCGCACAGCGTGACCCTGACCGCGCGCCGCGACTCAAGTGGGCGACGTACACGAGCACTCGTTTTATCAGCGGCGCCGCGATGGGATTCGCTGCCCAGGCAGCCCTTAGCGCCGTCCCCTCGGAGTTCGGGCGC
>Ga0070674_100002463_pt1 | contig 10235 bp, 13 predicted proteins | sample KBSM33metaG_FD_65344 | JGI IMG/M metagenome (GOLD analysis project Ga0070674, IMG submission 65344) | Miscanthus rhizosphere microbial communities from Kellogg Biological Station, Michigan, USA - KBS M3-3 metaG | ecosystem: Host-associated > Plants > Roots > Rhizosphere > Soil ...
GGCTAGACGACCTCGAGTCCGACGTAGTTCTCGGCCAGGGACGCGGCGGCCGCGTGCGAGGTCGTGACGTACCGAAGCTGGGAGAGCTGGAGGCGGAGGTCGAAGTCGTCCTGGCCGCCCGGGCGATGCAGCATCTGGGTCATCCACCACGAGAAGTGCTCCGCGCGCCAGACGCGCCGCAGGCATGTGTCCGAGTAGGCGTCGATGCCGGTCGCGCTTCCCGTCTGCACGAGGTGCGCGATCGACTCTGCGAGCACGTGCACGTCGTGAAGCGCGAGGTTGAGGCCCTTCGCTCCGGTCGGAGGCACGATGTGCGCCGCGTCGCCCGCGAGGAAGAGTCGCCCGTGCCGCATCGGCTCGCACACGTAGCTGCGCATGCCGGTCACGCCCTTCTCGACGATCGGTCCCTCGGCGAGCGTCCACCCGTCGAGTCCGAGGCGGAGCTGGAGCTCCTCCCAGATGCGATCGTCCGACCACTCCGAGAGATCCTCGTCGGGACGGCACTGGACGTAGAGACGGCTCAGCTCTGGTGAGCGGAGGCTGAGGAGCGCGAAGCCGCGTTCGTGGTGGGCGTAGACGAGCTCGTCGCTCGACGGCGCGACTTCGGCGAGGATGCCGAGCCAGCCGAACGGGTACTCCCGGGAGAACTCGGACAGGACGCCGGCGGGCACGCTCGGTCTGCAGATCCCGTGGAACCCGTCGCACCCCGCGACCACCTCGCACTCGAGCTCCTCGTCGCGGCCCTCGTGCCGGTAGCGGATCCGGGGTCGCTCGGACTCGAGGTCGTGCACCGAGACGTCGTCCACGTCGAAGTGGAGAGGTCGGCCGGACTCCAGCCGCAGCGCGATGAGGTCCTTGACGACCTCCGTCTGGCCGTAGATCACGATCGAGCGTCCGCCGGTGAGGTCGCTCAGAGGGATCCGGTGTCGTTCGCCTGCGAACTGGAGCTCGATGCCGTGATGGACGAGGCCCTCGCGATTGAGCCTCTCTCCTGCGCCGGCAGTGGTCAGGAGGTCGACGATGCCCTGTTCGATCACCCCTGCGCGGACGCGAGCCTCGACGTACTCGCGACTCCGGTCCTCGACGATGACCGTATCGATGCCTTGCAGGTGGAGCAGATGCCCGAGCGTGAGGCCGGCGGGGCCGGCACCGACGATCCCGACCTGCGTCCGAGCTCGGCTCAAGCGCTGTGCTCTTCGTCGAGGACGCGCTGGGCGATGGCGAAGGCGCCGTTCGCCGCGGGGACGCCGCAGTAGACGGCGCACTGGAGCAGCACCTCCTTGAGCTCGTCCGGTGTGACCCCGTTCCGGAGCGCCGCGCGGACGTGCATCGCGAGCTCGTGCTCGCGGCCGGTCGCGACGAGCGCAGTGATCGTGATGCAGCTCCGCGTGCGGCGGTCGAGCCCGGACCGCGACCAGATCTCGCCCCAGGCATAGCGGGTGATGAGATCCTGGAAGTCGGCGGTGAACCCGGTCGTGTTCGCCACGGCGCGGTCGACGTGCTCGTCGCCGAGCACCTCTCGTCTCGTCTTCATCCCCTCGTCGCTCACGCGGGTACCTCCTGTCCGAGATGCTCGAGCACGGCATCGGTGAACGTCTCCGCGCGCTCGACGTTGGCGAGATGGGCGGCGCGCTCGAGGACTCGCAGGCGCGCGCCCGGAATCCGGGAGGCGATCAGTTCGGCGTGCTCGAGCGGAGTCGCAGGGTCCTCGGCGCCGGCGACCACGAGCACGGGCGCGGCGATGCCGGCGATCCGCTCGCGGCCGTCCCAGCGTGCGATCGCTTCGCAGCAGCGCGCGTAGCCCTCGGGCGGGGTCGCGACGAGCATCGCGCGGAAGCGCGTGACGGTCTCGGGGTCGTGCTGCGCCAGCCCCGGCGTGAACCAACGCGTGACAATGGCGTCCGCGATCGCGTTCATTCCGTCGGCTCGCACGACGCGCGCGCGATCGTGCCATCCCTCGGGAGGCCCGATGTACGCAGACGTGCACGAGAGGACGACGCGATCGACGCGCTCCGGCGCAGCGTGCGCGAGGGCCATTCCCACCATTCCGCCGAGCGAGACACCGCAGAACGACACGCGATCGAGGCCGAGCTCGTCGAGGAGGCCGAGGAGGCCGGCCGCGAGGGTGTCGACGGTCGCGGGCTGGTCGGCCAGTGAGGAGCGTCCGTGGCCCGGGTGGTCGTACGTGAGGACGCGGAACCGCTCGCTCAGTGCGGGAAGCTGCCGTTCCCAGAGCTCTTGCGTGGTGCCGAGCGAGTTCGCGAGCACGAGGACGTCCGCGCTCTCGGGGCCCTCGAGGCGATGGTCGAGCGTCATCTGAGCGCCCCGTTGTACTCGGCGAGCGCCCGGTCGACCAGCTCCTCGGCCGCGCCGAGGTAGGTCGCTGGATCGAGCAGGAGGTCGAGCTCGTCCGCGGTCAGACCCGTGCGCTCGTCGGCCAGGAGCGCGTCGCGAAACGACGGCGCCCGTGCGGCCTCGGCGACGAGCTCGTGCGCGTCCGCGCGGCCCAAGCGAGGCGTGAGCGCGTACGAGACGCGCTCGGCGACGACGAGGCCCTGGCTCGCATCGAGGTTCCGCCGCATCCGCGCGGCGTCGACCTCGACACCCTCGACGGCGTCCGCGGCCGCGGCGGCGGCGCCGCCTGCGAACACGAGGGCGCCCGACAGCGCCTCCCACTCCGCGTGCCAGCCGCCGACCGCGCGTTCGTGCTCGTGCGCGAGCCCGCCGAGCAGGACTCCGGCATGTGCGTGTGCGAGTCGTTCGCAGGCAACCGCGACCGTCGAGCGCACCGGGTTCCGCTTCTGCGGCATGGTCGAGGAAACCCCGCCGGCCGCCTCGGTCACTTCGCCGACCTCGGTCTGGGCGAGCAGCACGATGTCGCGGCCGACCTTGGCGGCCGCTCCCGCCGACGACGTCAGCGCCGCTCCGAGCTCGGCGAGACGCTGGCGATCCGTATGCCAGGGGAGGGACGGCTCCACGAGTTCGAGCTCCTGGGCGAAGAGGGCGACGACCTCGAGCGCCCTGTCACCGAGCGCTGCGAGCGTCCCGGCCGCACCGCCCAGCTGGGCTGCGAGCCGTTCGTCGGTCACGGAAGCGAGTCGCCTGCGCGCCTCGAGCGTCGAGGTCAGCCAGCCTGCCGCCTTCAGCCCGAACGTCGTCGGGACCGCCTGCTGCAGGAGCGTGCGCGCGGCCATCGGCGTCGAGCGGTGGGCACGCGCGAGCTCCGCGCATCCCGCCGCGAGCCGGTCGAGCTCCGCGAGCACGAGCTCCACGGCCCGGCGCGCGACCAGCATCGCGGCCGTGTCAACGATGTCCTGGCTCGTTGCGCCCAGGTGGACCTGGTCGGCCGCGTCCGGTCCTACCTCGGCACGAAGCGCCCGGACGAGCGGCTCGGCCGGATTCCCGACCGCGCGCCCCTCCTCGGCGAGAAGCTCGCTGTCGTAGAGATCCGCCCGACACGCATCCGCGATTTGCGCCGCCGCCTGCTCGGCGACGAGCCCGACTTCCGCCTCGGACCTCGCAAGGGCCCGTTCGGCGTCGAGCATCCCCTGCAGCCACGAACGGTCCGAGACCGCCTCTCGAAGCTCGCGCGGCACGAAGATGGCCGAGAAGGGCGTCACAAGGCGAAGAACGTCGTCTGCCCGGCGCCCTGGAGCACGATGTCGAAGCGGAGGCCACCGTCCTCGGCCCGGGCCACGAGCGTCGCTCGCGCGTCCGGCTCGAGCCCGAGAAGCACGGGGTCCTCCGCGTTCGCTGCGTCTTCGTCGGGGAAGTACATGCGGGTTGCGACCCGCTTCAGGAGCCCGCGTGCGAAGACGCCGACGAGGAGGTGCGGCGCCTGCATCCGCCCGTCCACCCAGGGCACGCGCCCTGGCTTCACCGTGACGAGCTCGTAGCGGCCGCCGTCGGTGGTGCCCGACCGGCCGAAGCCGGAGAAGCCGCCGTCGAGTGGGACCGCCTCGCGATCGTCGGCGGGATGTGCGTACCGACCGGCCGGATTCGCCTGCCAGATCTCGATCATTCCGTCGGGGACGGGGTCTCCCGCCCCGTCCAGCAGGACGCCGGTGATGCGAATCGCCAGCGGGTCGGAGGCGTCGACGAGGTGGCTCGGGATCGGGCCGCCGAGGAGGCCGATCTCGAGGTACGGCCCGGTCGTCTGCGACGGTGTGAGACCGACCTCAGTCATCGTGCGGCTCCTCGAGCGGCGTCGCCTCGCGCCCGCCGAGCACGATGTCCCAACGGAAGCCGAGCGCCCAATCGGGCTCTGTCAGCTCCAGTTCGAACTGCGAGACCAGCCGCTGCCGGGCCTGCTCGTCGGGAATCGAGTTGAAGATCGGGTCGAACGGGAAGAGCGGGTCGCCCGGGAAGTACATCTGGGTGACGAGCCGCTCCGGAAACGCCCGACCGAAGAGCGAGAAGTGGATGTGCTTCGGCCTCCACGCGTTCGGGTGATTTCCCCACGGATACGCTCCCGGGAGAACCGTGACGAAGCGGTACGTGCCGTCGTCGTCGGTGAGGCAGCGCCCGCAGCCGGTGAAGTTCGGATCGAGCGGTGCGTCGTGCGTGTCGACCGCGTGCCGGTAGCGACCTGCAGCGTTCGCCTGCCAGATCTCGACGAGCTGCCCGCGGAGAGGTTTCCCGTCGGAGCCGAGGACGCGTCCCGTGAGGATGATCCGCTCGCCGAGGGGCTGTCCGGAGTGCTGGCGGGTCAGGTCCGCGTCCGTTTCGTCGAGCCGGCCGTCTCCGAAGACGGGGCCGGTCAGCTCCGAGAGTGAATGGGGCAGGACGACGAGGGGATCCTTCGGCGCGCGGAGGCGCGTCCCGACGTACTCGGGGTAGAGGAGCGGCGGGTCTCCGGCTACGAGCGCGCTGTCCGGAACGCGCGTAAATGCCGTCTCAGGCCGCACGGCGATCCTTGAGGTCGACGTCGAATGGCGCGCCCGTTGCGGCTCGCACCTGCTCGACGGTCGTCTCCCCGAGCAGCTCGGTGAGGACGAGCGCACCGTCGCGGAGCCGGAAGACGGAGAGCTCGGTGATGACGACGTCGGCGGCGGCGCGCGCGGTCAACGGGTACGTGCACTCGACGACGACCTTCGGCTCGCCTGCCGAGGAGCGGGCGGTCATCGTGACGATGACCCGGCGCGCTCCGACGACGAGGTCCATCGCGCCACCCACCCCCATGACGTCCTTCCCGGGAACGGCCCAGTTCGCGATGTCGCCCGTGATCGAGACCTGGAGGGCGCCGAGCACGGCAACGTCGACGTGACCGCCGCGGATCATGGCGAAGCTGTCCGCGCTGTCGAAGTACGCGGCTCCCGGGAGCGCCGTGACCGGTTGTTTCGCCGCGTCGATGAGGTCGGGATCGACCTCACCCTCACCGGGCCGGGGCCCGACGCCGAGGAGCCCGTTCTCGGTATGCAGGAAGACGTCCGCGCCTTCGCCGAGGAGCCCGGGCACGAGGTTCGGGATGCCGATGCCGAGGTTGACGATCTCGCCCGGCCGAAGCTCCTGTGCCGTGCGGGCCGCGATCGCGAGCTTGGCGTCGTCGGTCACCGTGAGAGCACCAGCTCGTCGACGTAGAGGTGTGGCGTGTGGATCGACTCCGCGTCGAGGTCGCCCGCTGGGACAAGCTCACCCACCTCGGCAATTGTCACCCGTGCGGCCGTCGCCATCAACGGATTGAAGTTGCGAGCGGTGCGTCGGTACCAGAGATTGCCGAGCCGGTCGCCCCGAGCCGCGTAGACGAGGGCGACGTCGGCGTGTAGCGGCCTCTCCAGCACGTGTGGCACGCCGTCCACGATGTGCTCCTCCTTGCCTTCCGCCAACAGCGTCCCCGCGCCGACCGGCGTGAGGAAGCCCGCAATCCCCGCACCCGCAGCGCGAATCGCCTCCGCGAAGGTCCCCTGCGGCACGAGCGTCGCGTCGATCTCGCCTGCGTTGACGGCCGCCACCGCCTCCGGGTTCGAAGTGAAGTACGAGGAGATCCCGCGCTTGATCCGTCCCTGCCGCAGCAGCTTCCCGAGCCCGCGGCCCGGCTCGCCGATGTTGTTCGAGACGATCGTCAGGTCCTCGGCGTCCGAAGTCTCGACGAGAGCGTCGATCAGTGTGAGTGGCGCACCGACCAGGCCGAACCCGCCGACCATCACGGTGTCGCCCGAGCGGATCGCCGAGACCGCCTGCTCGGGATCGATCGGGCCGTCGCTCGCAATCGCCATACCGCCTGTCCCTTTCCTCCGAAATCCGCACGAGCCTACCGCGCTTGTATGCAAAAGCCGCGAGCCTGTCGCTCGATCGCCCGAGCCTGGACGGTGGTACTGGCGGTGTTGTATACATGGGCCGATGCCCTCACGACACGCTCGCCGAGCCGTCGGGAACGTCAACGGCGTGCGCAACTTTTCCCGCGGCGTCTCGTCAGGGCTTGTGCACAGGAGGTCGGGCAGGCCTTGGATGGCAGGCACGACAGAAGGAGGGATTCGTGAAGCGGTATAGATGGATTGCGGTCGTGGGCGCGGTTGCGCTCACTGCCGTCCTGAGTGGATCGAGCGCCTACGGTGGATCGAGCGGACCGGCGCAGGGGGGCCCGATCACGCTTGGGGTGCTCACGCCGCTTACAGCCAACTTCGCGCCGTGGGGGCTCCAGGTGCGCGCCGGAGCTGCCCTGGCGGTGAACGAGATCAACAGATCCGGCGGCGTGAAGGGGCGCGGACAGGGAAGGAAGCTGAATCTCGCCGTCGCGGACGACCAGTCGACGAATACGAGCGCAGCCATCGACGGGTTTCGGCGCTTGACGCAGCAGCAGGGCGCCGTCTCGGTCGGGGGAATCATCGGCAGCGGCATCGGGCTCGCCACGACCCGCCTCGCCGAGGAGGCCAAGATCCCGCTGTTCCTGGTGAAGTCGGGGAACAACGAGATCCTGACCCAGAACAGCCGGTATACGTTCCGCACCTGTCTGCCGGCAGCCGCCATGGTCGCCCAGTCGGTCGTACAGCTCGCGCAGCGCAGGGAGATCCGAAGCGTCGGCGTGATGATCGCCGACTACGCGTGGGGACAGTCGTTCAAGTCCTCGCTCGAGGACGCGGCCAAGTCCACGCCGAACATCAAGTTCAACATCCAGGTCGCGCCCGTTCCGACGACCAACTTCACGCCGTACCTGCGTGCGTTCGGCGACGTGTCGCTCATCGTGGCGACGGGCCATCCACCGGGAGCACCGCTGGTCCTGGCTCAGGCAGGACAGCTGGGTCTGAAGGCGCCGGTCGTGGGTGCGGACGGGCCGTGGTCGCTCACCGCGAAGAGTGCCGCCTCTTCGGCATTCGGCCGATACAGCGACTTCAAGTGCATGGCCACCGCGAGCAAGGAGTACAAGAACCTCGCGAAGCGCTACCTGAGGACATTCCCGCAGAACGAGTTCATGGAGGACGACGCGGTCGCGGGCTACGGGTACGTGAAGATCGTCGCGGAGGCGATCAGCAAGGTCGGACCCAACAGCCAGCGAATCGCCGCCTACGTCCACGCGCACACGTTCAACATCCCCGGCTACGCGTGGCCGCTGAAGTGGACGGCGTGGGGAGAGATGATCGGGTCGCGACCGCAGTACGCCATCCTGACCCGGGGCACGCCGCCCGAACGCGGGTTGAACACCGCCTCGACGACCTTCTGGCCGAGAGTCCTGTTCAAGTCGCCGGCGCTGGCTCCATACCGTCCGCCGTCGTAGCCATGGAGGTCGGACCTGCTCCTAGAGGTTGAGGGCGTCACGAAGCGGTTCGGCGGTCTCCCGGCCGTCGACGGCGTCACATTCGGGATCGACGGCGGCGACATCGTCGCCGTCGTCGGTCCGAACGGGGCCGGAAAGAGCACGCTCCTCAAGCTGATCGTCGGGCTGGAGCGGCCGACGGACGGCAGTGTGCGCCTCGACGGTGTCCGGATCGACGGCCTGACGGCCCACCAGGTGCGTCATCGAGGCATCGCGATGGCGATGCAGCGACCGCTCCCCTTCGCATCGATGAGCGTTCTCGAGAACGCCGTGCTCGGCGCGATGTTCGGCGCCGGCGACGGGCGCATCGGCGAACGGGAGGCAAGGATCCGGGCCGCCGACTCGCTGGCGTTCGTCGGGCTCGCTGGTCGTGCCGAGCAACCCGTGTCGAGCCTGAACCTCCATCAGCAGCGCTTCCTCGAGATGGCCAAGGCGCTCGCAGGGCGCCCGAAGCTGCTGCTGCTCGACGAGGTGATGGCCGGTCTCAACGAGTCGGAGCTCGCCGACTCGGTCGCAATCGTGCGGAACATCCGGGACGAGCTCGGGACGACGATCCTGTGGGTCGAGCACGTCATGAGCGCGGTGATCCAACTCGCCGAGCGGGCGATCGTCCTGAACTTCGGCAAGCTCCTCGCAGAGGGCGTGCCCGAGGTGGTCATGCGCGATCCGCAGGTCGTCGACGCGTATCTCGGGCGGGCCCGCGTTGCTTGAGGTCGAGGGACTCGCGGCGGGCTACCTCGGCGAGCGCGTCATCGACGGCATCGACCTCGAGGTTCGGACGGGGGAGGCCGTGGCGATCGTCGGCTCGAACGGCGCGGGGAAGACCACTCTCTTCCGGACGATCGCCGGCCTCCTGCCGGCGATGTCGGGACGGGTCGTGCTCGACGGCAAGGAGCTCACGCGACGGCCCGCCCATCGGATCTCGCGTGCCGGAGTCGCCTACGTGCCGGCCGAGCGTCATCTGTTCCCGGCGATGACCTTGAAGAGCAACCTCGTGCTCGGTGCGTATCCCCGTCGCCCGGATCCCGCGACGCTCGAGCTCGTCTACGACCTCTTTCCGCGCCTTCACGAGCGTCAACGCCAGCAGGCCGGGACGCTGAGCGGCGGCGAGCAGCAGATGCTCGCCGTGGGTCGTGCCCTCATGGCCCGCCCGCGGCTCCTCATGCTCGACGAACCGACGACGGGACTGGCGCCGATCATCGCCCAGACGGCCTTTGCGGCGCTCGAGGGGCTCAAGAAGGAAGGGATGACGCTGTTGATCGCGGAGCAGCAGGTGCCGCTCGCCCTGTCGGTGGCCGATCGTGGCTACGTGCTCGAGAACGGTCGGATCCGACTGAGCGGATCGGCCGAGGAGCTGGAGCGAAACCCGGAAGTCCAGCGTGCGTACCTGGGGGTCGTGTGACAGCGGTCGTTCTCGACGGGATCGTCCTGGGCCTCGCGTTCGGGCTGCTCGGCGTCGGCATGACCCTCGTCTACGGCCTCGGCGGTGTTCTCAACCTGGCCTACGGGCAGATCGTGGTGCTCGCGGCGATCGTCGCCTCGATCGTGATGGACGACGGTCGGGCGACCCTCCTCGCCGCAGTTCTCGGCGTGCTGGCGGCCGCCGGCGTCGGCGTCCTCCTCGATCTCACGTTGATGCGCCCGGTCTACCGCGAGCGCGGCGAGGAGCGGACGCTGTTGGGGCTCCTGCTCACCCTCGGTGCCGCCTTCGTCATCGGAGGCGTTCTCACGTGGCGCTACCCGGACGGCGCGCTGTACATCAACATCACGGGCGATCCGGTCTCGGTCCTCGGGGTGCCGATGACGAGGGGCAGCATCTGGGCCTCGGTGATCGCGCTGGCGGTCGCGGCCCTGCTGCTCTTGTTCTTCGGCGCCACTACCTTCGGACGCGGCGTCCGCTCGGTGATCCAGGACGAGGTGGGGGCGCGGCTCGTCGGGATCAACCCGTCGTTCGTCCGCACCGTCATCTTCGCGCTCAGCGGTGCGCTGGCGGGGATCGTGGCGATCTCCACCGCGATGGTGGGACCGTTGACGGTGAACGCCGGATTCGAGCTGACCACGTTCGCGCTGATCGTCACCGTGGTCGGCGGCCTCGGCAGCGTGGCAGGTGCGTTTCTCGCGGGCGTGCTCCTCGGCGTCGTGCAGAGCCTGAGCGCCCACTACATCGGGCAGTACATCACCACGATCATCCTCCTGGGTGCCGCCGCCCTGACCATCCTCATCCGACCGCGCGGACTCCTCGGACGGTAGGAGCGGTGGGGCTCTCCTCGCGCAGGGTCGGCTGGGCGCTGCTGCCGATCGTCGTCACGGCCGCGGTGCTTGTGATCCTGCCGTCGGTCTGGTTCGGCGACTCACCGTTCACGACGTCGCTCGCGGTGCAGGCGATGGTGTTCGCGTCGTACGGCGTCGGCTTCAACCTGATCTTCGGGAGCACGAACCAGCTCTTCCTCTGCGTCGGCGCCCTCGCCGGGGTCGGTGGCTACGG
>Ga0070674_100002467_pt1 | contig 10229 bp, 6 predicted proteins | sample KBSM33metaG_FD_65344 | JGI IMG/M metagenome (GOLD analysis project Ga0070674, IMG submission 65344) | Miscanthus rhizosphere microbial communities from Kellogg Biological Station, Michigan, USA - KBS M3-3 metaG | ecosystem: Host-associated > Plants > Roots > Rhizosphere > Soil ...
GGCTCGCGATCCTGGAAGCCGAGGGCGTGGTCTTCCGGCCCGGCGTGAACGTCGGCGTAGAAGTCACCGCCGACCGCCTGCGGCGCGACTTCGACGCCGTGCTCCTCGCCGGCGGCGCCGGCCAGCCGCGCGACCTGCCGGTGCCCGGGCGCGAGCTCGGCGGGATCCATTTCGCGATGGAGTACTTGACGCTCCAGAACCGGCGCAACGAGGGCGACACTATTCCCGACGGCGAGTTCATCTCGGCGGAGGGCAGGCACGTCATCATCATCGGCGGCGGCGACACCGGCGCCGACTGCCTCGGCACGGCGCACCGGCAGAAAGCGAAATCGGTGCACCAGCTCGAGTTGCTGCCGATGCCGCCAAAGGAGCGGGCCGCCGCCAACCCCTGGCCCGAGTGGCCGCAGGTGTTCCGCGTGTCGTCGGCGCATGAAGAGGGCGGCGAGCGCCTCTACTCGGTGTCCACGCAGCGCTTCTCCGGCACGGCGGACGGACGCGTGAAGGCCCTGCACGCGGTGCAGGTGGAGCCGGTGCAGTCGAACGGGCGCACCGCGTTCGAGCCCGTGGCGGGGAGCGAGTTCGAGATCCCGGCCGACCTCGTGCTGCTGGCGATGGGGTTTACCGGCCCCGAGAAGGGGCCGCTGCTCGGCGATCTCGGCGTGGACGTGACCGCGCGGGGCAACGTGGGCCGCGACGCGAAATGGATGACCAACGTCCCCGGCGTGTTCACCGCCGGCGACATGCAGCGCGGCCAGTCGCTCATCGTGTGGGCGATCGCGGAAGGCCGCAGCGCCGCGCGCGCCATCGACGAGCACCTGATGGGCGCCTCGAAGCTCCCGGCCCCACTTTCGTAGGGGCCGGCTTGTAGGGGCCGGCGCGTAGGGGTCGTAGGGGCCGGCTTCAGCCGGCCCATGACGGGCCGCCTAAAGGCGGCCCCCACACGCGGCCCCCACAGGCGGCCCCTACGTCGTCGTGTCTCTACCCAACCACTCCGGGCAGTCCCAGTGCCTTGCGTACGTACGCCAGCTGGCCGACGTGATACGTGTCGTGCATCGTCAGGAAGGCGATCTGATCCGCGACGGTATGCACCGCCGGCGTGAAGGCGCGCGTGGCCGGCTTCGCGAGGTCCGCCTCGGTCAGCGCGCCGAGCGCCGCGTAGAGCCGGGCGTTTACGTCGCGTGAGGCCTCGAGGATGCGCTCGCGCGCGGGATACCCGGCCGCGTCCTCGAGCTCGGCCCCGCGGCTGAAGACGTCACCCCATCCCAGGTCGGCTTCGCCGCCCAGCGTCTTGAGCAGCTGCGCCCGCGTGTTGACCATGTGGCCGAAGATCCAGAGCATCGGGTTGCTCTGCGGCGTGGGCCGCTTCCACAACTCGCCGTCCGCGACACCCTGGAACGAGCGCTCGGCCAGGTTGTCGTTGGTCGCGAGGATGAAGGCCAGCGGCTTGATCGACGGGTGTGGCGTCGTCATGGTCTCTACGTTACTCCCGCCTTGTCCGTTCGTCGTAACATCACTCCGTTCAATGGAGGACGCATGCGCGTGACGATTGTGATGGTGGCCGTGGTGCTGGCTGTTGCCGGCACCGCATCGGCGCAGCCGCCGGCCCAGCCGCCGGCCGGCGACGCGGTGTTCGCGCGCGCGTGCGCCACCTGCCATCAGGCGGGGCAGACCGCCGTACCGCCGCCCGACGCGTTGCGCGCGTATACGCCGGAGGCCATTGTGAACGCGCTGACCAACGGCAAGATGGCCGCCCAGGGCACCACGCTCACCACCGCCGAGCGCGTCGCGGTCGCGCAGTTCCTGACCGGACGTTCGCTCGCGGCCTCGAGCGGCCGCGCGAACCGGTGCACCGCCGCAACGCCGGCGGCCGATCCTCTGCAGGGTCCACGCTGGATGGCGTGGGGGAACGACACGACCAACGCCCGCTACGCCGCGCAAGGCGGATTGACCGCACAGGATTTGCCTCGCCTCAAGTTGAAATGGGCGTTCGCGTATGAGGGCGCGACGTCGGCGCGCGTCCAGCCGGCGCTGGCGGGCGGCAAGCTCTTCGCTGCGAGCGACAACGCGGAGCTCCACGCGCTCGACCCGAAGACCGGCTGCACCTACTGGACCTACCGCGCCGAGTTCGGTGTCCGCAGCGCACTGACCGTGTGGCCGTACCGCAGCGGCGGCGCCACGCGCTACGCCGTGTTCTTCGGCGACCAGCGCGCCAACGCGTATGCCGTGGACACCGTCACCGGGCAGCTGGTCTGGAAACGCAAGGTGGACGACCATCAGTTCGCGGCGATTACCGGCGCGATTGCCGTAGCCGACGGCCGCGCGTTCGTGCCCGTGCAGGGGCTGGGCGAAGAAGGGTCCGGCGGACGTGGGCAGAACCCGTGCTGCACGTTCCGCGGCAACCTGACGGCGCTCGACGCCAGCACCGGCGCCGTGCTGTGGAAGACGTACACCGTGGACGAGCCGAAGCTGCGTGGCAAGAACGCGCGTAACGGGACCGACGCATTCGGGCCCGCGGGGGGCGGCATCTGGTCGTCGCCCACCGTGGATATGACGCGGGGTTCCGTCTACGTCGCCACCGGCAACGCCTACGCCGATCCGCCGCAGTCGATGACCGACGCTGTAGTCGCCATGGACATGCAGAGTGGCAAGGTGAAGTGGGTCTTCCAGGGCACCCCGAACGACAACTGGCTTGGCGGATGCCCGCCCAAGAGCGATGGCAGCGGCTGTCCCGAAACGATGGGCCCGGACCACGACTTCTCGGCAGCGCCGATGCTCGTGACTGTCGACGGCCGGCAGTTGATCGTGATCCCGCAGAAATCGGGCGTCGCTCACGCGATCAATCCGGACACCGGCGCGCTGGCGTGGCAGTACCGCTACGGCCAGGGCGACGCCCTCGGCGGCCAGTATGGCGGCACGTTCGACGGCCGGCAGGCGTACTTCGGCAACGGCAGCTACCGATCGCCGGCGCCGGGCGGCGTGAAGGCGGTGCGTGCGGGCACGGGGCAGGAGGCGTGGAGCGCGCCGCCGCAGCCGGTGCTCTGTGCCGGCCAGCCGCGGTGCAACGCGTCGCAGGCCGGAGCCACGACGGCCATCCCCGGGGCCGTGCTGGCGGTCTCGATCGACGGTGGTCTCCGCGCCTACGCCGCTGACGACGGCACGATCCTGTGGCAGTTCGACACCAACCGGTCGTTCGAGACGGTGAACGGAGTGCCCGGTACAGGCGCGAGCATTGACGGCTCGCCGCTCATCGTCGGCGCCGGGATGATTTTCGTGAACTCCGGCTACGGCGGCATTGCCGCCCGCCCCGGCAACGTCCTGCTCGCGTTCGGCATCGATTGAGACCGGGACCGGTCGCCGTCCCAAGGTCCTCGCACGTACGCACCCTTGTACTGGAACGGGATCAACGACGTTTCATCGGCATCGAGCGTCCGGTATAGTCGCGATTCCGTCAAACCCGCGCTCAACAAGGAGCGTCCATGCCGACTGATCTCTCCCTGCCTGGGTCGTCCGGCCTCCGATCGTTCAAGAAAACCCGGCACCTGCCCGGCGGCATCGGCGACGTTTCCTTCGACGTCACCGCGCAGCCCGGCTCAGCCGTATTGGCGGCGCTGGCGACGAACGGCCCGTTTCCGGGTGGACGCATCGACCTCGAGTCGCTGTCGGTGAAGGTGTCCAGCGATCGCGACGTGCCGGTGGGTGGTGCGAAGGGCGGCGTCAATTTCAGTGGCACGGCCAGTACGTACCAGGGCATCGCTGTCCTCGATGAACCGGCGGACGTGATCGCGCTGCTCGTCCGCGATCAGATCAACGACGACCTGGCCAAGGGGCTCGCGCTGGAGAAAGCCGGCCACCGCTATCTGCTGTTGCGGTGGGGCTACGATCTGCAGGCCGCAGCGAAGGGAGCGGTCGGCCTTGGCGCCGGGCCCAAGATCACCTTTGGTGCCGAGGGCAAGCGGCTCGGCGCCTACGCCGTCGTCCGGCAGATTCCTGGCGACACGCCGTCGCGCGATGCGATCGCGGCGCTGTTCGACAGCTGGATGTTGCCGTCGCAGTTTGCGCAGCTCGACGATCTGGCGCCTGGGACCACCATCGTCGCGGAAATCGACGGCTCGCTCGCGGTGAAGCTCGGGGTGCAGTACGGCTACGACTTCAGCTGGATCCGGGAGGACGTCACGCTGGGGACGCTGGCGGGCGATATCGGCCTGAAAATTGAGCTCGGCGTGTCCGCGAGCTTCGGCTTCGAAGCCAGCGGCCAGTACGCGCTGGCGTTGACGCGCTCGCTGAAGGAGCGGCGGCTGCGCCTGCAGCTGTTCCGGCTGAATCGGAAGGGGCTGAACCTGGCGTTCTCGGCCAAGGCTACGGCGCAGGGCAGCTTTGGCGGACTGCTGCCCAACTACGGCGAGTTCTTGCAGGGCGTCTTCGGCCTGCACACGGTCCAGGTACTCAAGGAACTGGAGACGTGGACCGATCCCAGCCGGAAGCTCACCGATCTCATCGCCGGCGTGAGCGTCGACTACGCCAGGGAGTTCCTGAGCAAGGTGACCGGCTTCGACGCCAAGGCCGAGTTCAACGCGGCCCGCGGCCCGCTGGTCAACCTGCTCACGGCCTGGCATGCGCTGCCGCACCGCGTCACGAGCGTGCTGTATGCGCAGCTGCAGGGCGATTTCGCTCAGCTGCCCGAGCTGCGCACTCAGTTGAAGCGCGTCGCGACGAGCGACCTCGACACGTTCCGGCCCGATTTGGAGAAGCTGCTCGCGCACGTGGACTTCTTCAAGACGCCGTTCGGCAAGTGGCTCGAGTCGGCCGCGTTGACCTCGGCGCTCAACGCCGCCAGCGACACCGCCGAATACGCCAAGGTGCAGGAGATTGCGAAGAAGACGCTGGCGGTTCTCGACGGGAGCCTGCTCGAAGGCACGCTGGTGCGGCTCCAGAAGGAACTGGGCCAGCGACTCGGCCTCGACAAGATCGAGCGGATCGTAGACCAGGCCACCTTCGACAACGCCGACGAGTGGCTGAAGGCGCGCCTGTCGGCCTTCCTGGGCAAGACCGTGGACTTCGAGCAGGTGCAGAAGATCCGCGTCGCGATCAACCGGCTGCTGAAGCTCCAGGAGAAGTTCTTCGAGCAGGCGCGCACGGCGCTCACCCGCAAGTACGAGTTCCAGATGCTCGCCACCTACCAGAAGGCGACGACGAAAACGGCGCTGCTGGACGTGGTGTTCGATTACGACGCCGCCGACGCCGCCGATCTCGATCCCCTGGTCGTATCAGCGATCGACGGCAACTTCGATCAGATTTTCCTCCGCAGCATGCCTGGCGTGTTGCTGCGCCAGGCCGTCTTGACGCACGAGATCAAGCGGCAGACCCACCTCGAGCTCTCGATGCCGTTCGCCACGGTGGAGATGGACCACGTCAACACGTCGCTGGCGCAGGCGGAAGCCATCGATGCCGAGCGCGGCCGCATCGTCGTGTACGATCTGCACGCCGAGGACTTGAAGGCGGCCAAAGGAAAGTTCTCGAGCCGTCTCACCGTGCATGGACGGTTCGTGCAGGGCGGCGCCGCCCGCGTCTTCGACGAGCAGTCGATGACGCATTCCTACACGTTCAGGCAGGCCGTACCGAAGATGCGCCGGAGGGTGCTCGAAGCGCAGCTGGGTGCGTATGCCGACACGTACTTCTCGGGAACATTCGGGACCGGGGAAGCCTCGTTCTCAACCTGGGTGTCGGACCTCGATCGCACGGTGGATCGGGTGCTCAACAACGGACCCGATAACTTTGGCAACACGCTGATGTCGCTGGAAGTGACCGCGCCGTCCCGGCTGGTCGGGGCGTGGGCGCTCGCGCCGCAGTCGGCCAAGGCGCCGGAGTACTCGGCCCTGTCGAAGATCATCCAAGGGCAGCTCCGCCGGTTGATTCCCCTCTCCTATTTCCAGGATCTCTCGAAGCTCAAGGACCGGGTGCCGTCGGCGGCGTTGCTGGTCTATTCCTCGCTGCCACCAGCCACCGGCATCACGGTGAAGAGCGGTCAGATCGTGCGCTTCGACGGCACCAGCGATGTCTATCCGGATATCGACACCTCTGGCAACCTCGAGGCGCTGGCGCGGAGCGGGTCCACGGTGGCCGCACTGACCGGCCGGCTCACGCGCATCCATGACGTGCTCGAGCAGTCGGATGGCATGGCCGACGAAGCCCGGCACTACGATCCGGCCCGGGAGGGCGCCGTCAACCGGATCGTGAACGACGCGCTCGGCACCGCCAACGGCCTGGCGGACCTGCAGGCGCTGCTGGTAGTGGAGCGCCAGATCATTCGAAAGGCGCATACCGCGGGGCCGAAGATTGCGGCGTTCCTCGCCGCCAAGAAGCCGGCCGAGGCGCTGAAGCATCTGTCGGCATTCGGGGCCGACGTCACCGACGCCTTCAACTCGAGCATCGGTGGCCTGTTCAACGGGCGCGAACTGCGGCAGTTCGGCACACTGGTGTTCCTCGAGGCGGCGCGGGCGTTCGACCCGGGCCTGCCGTCGTTGCGGCCGAGCGCGCTCCTGCAGCTGACCGTGGTGAAGGACGCGCCGTCGTTTCCGCTGGGATCGTTCGTCGACGGCGCCGACATCCCTGCGGCCGATATCGTCAACGCGCAGAAGTTCGTGTCGCTGGCCCCCGTGACTGCATGACCCACCGGCCCCAGCCGGCCCGCACTGGTCAGGAGTGGACCGTCGATGAACGGGGCGCTGGTCTGCGGCTCGACAAGTTCCTGGCCGCGCCGGACCGCCTGGGCTCGCGCGCCAGGGTGACGGCGGCACTCGAGCGCGGCAAGATCTTCCTGAACGAAGTCGAGAGCGGGCCGCGCGACGCCGGGGTCAAGCTCGTGGCTGGCGACGCGGTGCGGCTGTGGATGGACCGTCCTGGCAGCGCCACGCGCCAGCCCGCGCGCTTCAGGAAAGGTGCGCTCGACATCCTCTTCGAAGACGCCGCCCTGATCGTGCTCAACAAGCCGGCGGGCTTGCTCTCGGTGCCACTCGAGCGGCGCAGCCAGTCGCCCTCGATCGTCACGCTGCTCGAGGACTATTTTCGGTCCAGCGGCAAGCGGAAGCCGTTCGTGGTCCACCGCATCGATCTTGACACGTCGGGCCTGGTGGTATTCGCCAAGACGGCCCTGGCCCAGGCCCGCCTCAAGGACCAGTTCCGACGCCGCGAACCCGAGCGCGTCTACTGGGCGGTGGTCTACGGACACCCGTCGCCGCCGCAGGGGACGTGGCGCGATCGCCTGGTGTGGGACACGAAGGCGCTGATTCAGAAGCAGACCCACCCCTCGGACCCCACGGGAGTGGATGCCGAGTGCGCGTATCGCGTGCTCGAACGCTTCGCGGACTCGTCGCTGATCGAAGTGCGGCTCCACACGGGCAAGCGCAATCAGATCCGCATCCAGGCGCGCCTGCGCGGGCACACCCTGGTCGGCGAGACGCGCTATGTCTACGGGCCCGACGCGCTTCGGCCCATCGAGTTCGGACGCCAGGCCCTGCACGCACACCGCCTGGCCTTCCGCCACCCGGCCGACGATCGGCCGATCGAGTTCGAGGCGCCGCTGCCGTTCGATTTCACGCAACTGCTGCGCGTTCTGCGTCAAACGCTGTAACAGATAGTGCTGGCTTCCAAGGGCCGGCAGGTCTACACTCTGGGTGCACTGCTTTCCTGAGCCTGCTGGCCAGTTGTCGGCCAATTCCTCATCAAAGCCCTGTAGCCAAAGGGGCTCCGCGAATCCCTTCTTCGGCGCGGGCGTCGGGTATCCGTTCCCACCGATTGCTGCGCCGGCTGTCCCGCATCGAGGAGACGTTCATGACTCATTCGCACCGCGTCGTGTTGGCCGCAGTGCTTATTGGATGCCGAACATGAGGAATGAGTGGGCGGCGAGGTCCGTGGCTGAACCGGTGAAGCCGGACGTGGCGGCGCCCACGTTCTGCCCGTTCTGCCGATCCAAGGAACTGACGACGGCCAGCAAGGTCATCAACGAGTCCACCTACTGGCGCTGCGTCCCCTGCGGCGAGATCTGGAATCCTGGCCGTCTGCGCCCGTCAGCGCCGCCCGGCATCTCCAGACGCTGGTAAGTCCTCCCGACACGGCCGTTCCGGCAGCACCGCGCACGGCCGGTTACGCCGCGCTGTTCGACCGGCCGCCGGTTTCGACGAACCGCTGCAGATCCTTGTTCTCGGGAAACTTCACGAGCAGTTCTTTGGCGACGCCGACGGCTTCGTCCCGCTTGCCGTCGCGCGTGAGCATCTCCCACAACCCGAACTGCGCCTCGACGCGCGTGTAGTAGTCGGCGGGGGTGCCGGCGGCCTCGCGCACCATCTTCAGCCCGCGTGACTTGCTGCCGCCGCCCATGACCCAGCGCGTGCCCCAGGGCACCCGCGTCCCGACGATGTAGTCCATCCACGCGCGCGCGACGCGCGCCCGCACGTGCACCGGGTTTTTCTCGAGGATGGCCTCCAGCAGCTTCTTGGCCTCCCAGTACTCGCTCCACCCGGTCTTGCGGTCCAGCGTCGCGAGCTGCAGCCACAGATAGCTCAGGTCCATCTTGCCGAGGAAGAAGCTGGCCTCGTCGTCCATGGGATTCGAGGCCAGCCTGGCACGAGCCGCGGCGCGACCGCGATTGACGTCTTCGAGGAACGTGGCGAGCACGGCAGGGCACTCGGCGCACCTGGCAAAGGCCGCCTTCTTGTCTTTCCCGTCGCCAATCAGGCGCCGAAGCTGGAAATGGAGGGCCGACGTGCGGACTTCCCACCCGGCGAGATCGGCGGGATTGGCCTCGGTCAGCTGACGGGCGGTGTCGGCCGACTCCGCGAAGCGGGACAGGTAGAACAGCCGCTGCGCGTCATCGAGCGTCGCGGCCGAAAGTGGCGCGTACGAGACGAGGGCCAGCCCGCAGGCTGCCACGACTGTCGACACCAGACTCCGGCCACCCATCCCTCATTGTCGCACCGACGCCTCGTACTCCTCGAAGGTGCCCTTGAAGTCCACGATCCGCCCGTGGTCAAAATGCCACACACGGGTGCCCACCTCTTCGAGCAAATCCTGATCGTGGGTGACCATCAGCACGGTGCCCTCGAACTTCTGCAGCGCGATGTTGAGGGCGTTGATCGACTCCAGATCGAGGTGGTTGGTCGGCTCGTCGAAGATGAGCACGTTGGGCTTCTGCAGCATGATGCGGCAGAACAGCAGCCGGGCCGTTTCGCCGCCCGACAGCGCGGCGGTCGGCTTCAGCCCTTCTTCGCCGGTGAACAGCATCTGCCCGAGCAGGCCATGGATGTCCTGACGATGCGCATCGGGATCGAACCGATGCAGCCACTCGACGGCCGTGAGCCCCTTCTCGATCGCGCCGGTGTGATCCTGCGGGAAGTAGCCGATCGACACCTCGTGGCCCCACCGCACGGCGCCGGCATCGAGGTCGCCGGGCGAGGGCGGATGGCTCGGGTTGTCGGCCATGAGCGCCTTCAGCATCGTGGTCTTGCCGACGCCGTTGCGGCCCACCAGCACCACCTTCTCGCCGCGGTTGACGATGGCGCTGAAGTCGTCGAGCACCTGCAGGTCGCCGAAGGCCTTCGAGAGCCCCTTGGCCTCGAGCGCCACCTTCCCGGACGGGCGGTTCTGCTGGAAGCGGATGTACGGCCGCTGGATGTTCGACCGCGCGAGGTCGGTGGTCTGCAGCCGCTCCACCTCCTTGCGGCGCGACGTCGTCTGCGCGGCCCGCGTGCCGGCGCCGAAGCGCTGGATGAAGTCCATGAGCTGCGCGATCTTTTTCTCGCGCTGCGCGTTCTCGGACTCGACGCGAGAGCGGATCTGCGTCTTGGCCATCACCATGTCATCGTAGCCGCCGGTATAGGTGATGATGGTCTGGTAGTCGATGTCGGCGGTGTGGGTGCAGACCGCGTTGAGAAAGTGGCGGTCGTGCGAGATGACGATGAGCGTCCCCTCGTACCGCTCGAGAAAGCCTTCGAGCCAGTGAATCGAGTCGAGGTCCAGGTGGTTGGTGGGCTCGTCGAGCAGGAGCGCGGTGGGCGATCCGAAGAGCGCCTGCGCCAGCAGCACCCGCACTTTCTGGCCGCCTTGCAGCTCGGCCATCTTGCGCTCGTGCAGTTCGTCGGGGATGTCGAGGCCCTGCAGCAACACGGCGGCATTGCTCTCGGCGGAGTAGCCGTCCTCCTCGCCGACGATCCCTTCGAGCTCGCCCAGGCGCATGC
>Ga0070674_100002475_pt1 | contig 10222 bp, 8 predicted proteins | sample KBSM33metaG_FD_65344 | JGI IMG/M metagenome (GOLD analysis project Ga0070674, IMG submission 65344) | Miscanthus rhizosphere microbial communities from Kellogg Biological Station, Michigan, USA - KBS M3-3 metaG | ecosystem: Host-associated > Plants > Roots > Rhizosphere > Soil ...
TTCGCGGCGAATGCGCGGATCAAGGCCGAAGCCGCCGCGAACGCGTCCGGCCTGCCGTCGTTTGCTGATGATTCAGGCCTGGTAGTCGATGCGCTCGACGGTGCGCCCGGTATTTACTCGGCGCGCTGGGCCGGCGAGACGAAAGACTTCCGCCACGCGATGGAGAAGGTCGAGGGCATGTTGCGCGAGCGCGACGCCTTCAAGAGCGAGCAGCGCAAGGCGCACTTCGTCTCGGTGCTGTGCGTCGCGTGGCCGGATGGACACGTCGAGGAGTTCGAGGGCAAGGTCGACGGCACGCTGGTGTGGCCGCCGCGCGGCGACCAAGGCTTCGGCTACGACCCGATGTTCCTGCCCCACGGCTTCGATCTTACTTTCGGCGAGATGACGAGCGACCAGAAGCACGGCCTGCCGCCCAAGGGCCAGGGCCTGTCGCACCGCGCGCGCGCGTTCCTCAAGCTCGCGGAGGCGTGTCTTGAGTGAAAATAAATCCCCTCTCCCGCTTGCGGGGGAGGTCGGCGAGCAACGCGAGCCGGGAGGGGGCGCTTTCGGCGTCTACGTGCATTGGCCGTTCTGCCTGTCGAAGTGTCCCTATTGCGATTTCAACAGCCACGTGCGGCACACCGGCGTCGACGAAGAGCGCTATGTGCGCGCTTTCGCGGCGGAGATCGCAACGACCGCCGAGCGCACCGGCGCGCGCACGGTGTCGAGCATCTTCATGGGCGGCGGCACGCCCTCGCTGATGAAACCGGAGACGGTCGGCGCGATCCTCGACACGATCGGCAAGCACTGGACGGTCGCGCCCGACGTCGAGGTGACGCTCGAAGCCAACCCGACCAGCGTCGAGGCGACGCGCTTTCGCGGCTATCGCGCGGCGGGCGTCAATCGCGTGTCGCTCGGCGTGCAGGCGCTCGACGATGCTTCGCTCAAGGGACTGGGGCGACTGCACAGCGCGCAGGAAGCGCTCGACGCCGTGAAAATCGCGCGCACGGCGTTCGAGCGCTACTCGTTCGATCTCATCTATGCACGGCCCGGGCAGACGCCGGAGGCGTGGCGCGCCGAACTGCTGCGCGCCATCGACGAGGCCGCCGAGCATCTCTCGCTCTATCAGCTGACCATCGAGCAGGACACGCCGTTCTTCGCACTGCATGCGGCCGGCAAGCTCGTCACGCCCGACGACGAGGCCGCGCGCGTGCTCTATGACGTGACCCAGGAGGTCGCGGCGGCGCGCGGCCTGCCGGCCTACGAGATCTCCAATCATGCGCGCGCCGGCGCGGAGTGCCGGCACAACCTCGTCTACTGGCGCTATCACGAATATGCCGGCGTCGGGCCGGGCGCGCATGGGCGTCTGCTGGTCGGCGGCAAGCGCTACGCCACCTCGACCGAGAAGCGCCCGGAGTCGTGGCTGATGCGGGTCGAGGCGAGCGGCCACGGTCTGGTCGAAGACGAGACACTGACGCGCGCCGAACAGGCAGACGAGTTCCTGCTGATGGGACTGCGTCTCGCCGAAGGCATCGACCCGCAACGCTATACGGCACTATCCGGCCATTCGCTCGACGCGGCGCGCATCGCCTCGCTGCGCAGCGAGGGCTTCGTCGAGTCGACTGGCGACGGCCGCCTGCGCGTTACGCCGGCAGGCTTCCCGGTGCTCGACGCGGTGGTGGCCGATCTGGCGGCGTGACTCTGGAGAGACCCGTGAAGGATGTCGTCGTCATCGGCGGACCAAACGGGGCGGGCAAGAGTACAGCCGCAAACCGAATCTTTCCGAAATCACTCGGGTTACGTCACTTCCTCAATGCAGACGAGATCGCGCGCGGCCTCTCGCCGTATGATCCGAGCAGCGCCGCAATCGCGGCGGGCCGAGTGTTGATTGAGACTATCGATACCCTTGTACACAGCAGTCAGAGTTTTGCCTTTGAGACCACGTGTGCCGGGCGTGGACATTTGCAACGTCTGCGGCTGTGCCGATCTGCAGGCTATCGGATAACGCTGATTTTTCTGTGGCTGCCATCAGCCGAAATGGCGTTAGCGCGCGTAGCGCACCGCGTGGCACATGGAGGCCACGGAATTCCTGACGATGTCGTCCTACGTCGTTACGCGGCTGGCCTCCGCAATATGCGGCATCATTTTCTGCCGCTTGCGGATGTCGCCGTCATCTACGACAATTCGGAACGCGGGCGAGTGCTTGTCGCGGAAAAGCACCCTGATTCAGCACTCATAGTGTATGATACCGCGCGTTGGCAGATCATCGAGGACGCGACGCATTGACTGAGTTCACCTCACATCAACTCGTTGAAAACATCCTACGGGCCCTCAGGGAGGCCGCATGCGATGTCGATCAGCGCCGTGTGCCGCTCGATGGGCGCGTTCGGCTATTGCCGGATGAGATCGTGACCGAACGACCGTCCGCAGGCACGTCTTCCGCCGAAAGCTAAAACCAGCCTAACCGCCCGCCCCCAGCACCTTCGGCGCGGGACTGACCACCTGCCCGCCGGACGACGTCACGCGCATCACCGCGAGGCCGCGCTGGTTGGTGCCGTCGGGGCGGAAGCGAAAGACACCGTCGATGCCGGCGAAACCGGACGCGTTGGTCAGCGTCTCCTCGGAAAAGCGCGCCGGCCCTTGCGTCTTCACCAGCGCGGCGACGAGCGACACCGCGTCGTAGGCGAGCGTCGCCGGGCGCACCGGGTCCTGTCCGTAGCGCTGACGATAGCGGCCCGAGAAGGCGCGGTAGCCGGATGGATCAGGCGTCGCGAACCAGCCGCCCTGCGCACCCGGTTCGGACGCAAGGCGCGGGTCTTCCCATAGACCGGTGCCGATCAGTTGCTTGCGCGGCACGCCGGCCGCGCTCAGCGCCTGCACGACGGCGGAGATCGAGTCCGCGCCGTCCGGAATGAAGATCGCATCGATCTGGCGCGCCGCCTCCCCGACGCGCTGCACCGGCCCCTGGATCTGCGTGCGGTCGAGCGGATAGCGCTCCATCACGACGACACGGCCGCCGCCGCGCGCGACCGCCTGCTGGAATGCGGCCTGCACCACGGTCCCATAGGCGTTCTCGGGAATGAGCGCCGCGAACGAGCGCTTGCCCTGCTGGATCGCATAGCCGATCACGCGATCGACTTCCGACTCGGGCAGGAAGCTCAACAGGTGCACGCCGGAGGCCGCCACGCCGGCATCGGTCGAGAATGCGATGATCGGCACGCCGCGCTGGCGCGCGGTCTGCCCGGCGGCGCGCACCGACTCGGCGAACAGCGGCCCGAGAATGATCTCGGCGCCTTCGCTCAGCGCCTGCTGGGCGGCCTGCTGCGCGCCGCCCGGACTGCCGCCGTCGTCCTTCACCAGAAGCTGGATGTCGGGATTGTTGAATTCTGCGAGCGCCATCTCGGCGGCGTTGCGCATCGAGAGCGCGGTGGCGCCGGCATTGCCCTGCGCGGAAAGCGGCAGGATCAGCGCGACCTTCACCTGGCCCGCACCGACCGCGTTCGGCTGCGCGGACGGAGGCGGCGGCGGAGCCGAGGACCCGAAGCCGAAATAGTCGCCGCCCGGAATGCCCGAACACGCGGCGACGAGAAGCAGCAATGCCGCCGCGGCCGCGATGCGCGCCCCCCGCGCTCGCGTCAACAACTGCTCCGGCCAGTTGCGGGACACGGCTGCCCTCCCTGAACGCCCTGCACAGGCGCCAGTCCACACCCCACCATCGCATAATTTGATTGAAGGTCAATTAAGTCAAAAGCTTGGGTGATACGCGACGGAACGCCCCGGCGCCGCTAGACTGGCGCGATGATGCAGGACCGGACGGCGCGCGGGCGGCGCTACACCCTTGCCGGGCAGGCGATCGAGGCGCCGCGGCTTGCCGCGGGCCTTTATCTGGTGGCGACGCCGATCGGGAACCTGCGCGACATCACGCTGCGCGCGCTCGAAATGCTGGCGGCGGCCGATCTGGTCGCCTGCGAGGACACCCGCGTCACGCGCAAGCTGTTCGACCATTACGGCCTGTCGGCGCCGTTGATGCCCTATCACGACCACAACGCCGAAACGGCACGACCGAAGATCTTGGCAAGGATCGCCGCCGGAGATGCGGTCGCGCTGGTCTCGGACGCCGGGACGCCGCTGATCTCCGATCCGGGCTTCAAGCTGGTGCGGGACGCGACGGCGGCGGGTCTTGCGGTGACGGCGGCGCCCGGCGCCTCGGCGGTCTTGATGGCGCTGACGGTTGCGGGCCTGCCGACCGACCGGTTTTTCTTCGAGGGGTTCCTGCCGTCCAGGTCCGCTGCACGCCGCACGCGCATCGCAGAGCTTGCCCGCATTCCGGCAACGCTCGTGCTCTACGAGAGCGGACCGCGGCTTGGCGATGCGCTCGGCGATCTCGCGCAAGGGCTTGGGGCTCGCGCGGCCGCAGTGTGCCGCGAACTGACCAAGCTGCACGAGGAAGTCCGGCGCGGCACGCTCGAGACGCTGGCGCGTGATTATGCGGCGGGCGCCGAGACGCGCGGCGAGATCGCGATCGTGATCGCGCCGCCGGATGCGCCTGCGCCATCCGGCGTCGAGGAGGTCGATGCGCTGCTGCGCGCCGCGCTCGCGCGCGTCTCGCTGAAGGACGCCGTCGCCGAAGTCGCGGCCGCGACCGGCGAGCAGCGCCGCGCGGTCTACAGCCGCGCGCTCGAACTCACGAAAACCAATGCCGCGCCGGAGTGACCCAAACCTCCCGGGGCCGCGGCCCGACCGCCAGGTCGCGTTCAAGTTCGGCCTGTCGGCGGAGAGCCGCGCGGCCGCCTATCTGATCGCGAAGGGCCATCGCATCGTGGCGCGCCGCTGGCGCAGCCCGGTCGGCGAGATCGACATCGTAGCGCGGCGGCGCGGCACGCTCGTCTTCGTCGAGGTGAAGGCACGCGAGCGGCTCGACGACGACGCCGAGGCCGTGATCGTGCACCAGCAGCGCCGCATCATCGCGGCCGCCGGGGCGTGGCTCGCCGCTCACCCCGAGGACGCAAACCGCGACATTCGTTTTGACGTCGTGCTGGTCGCGCCGAAAAGCCTGCCGCGTCACATCATGGCGGCGTTCGACGCGAGCAACTGAGCATCATCCCGAAAAGCCTGTCCCGGACTTGATCCGGGAGGGGGCCCGGCTTTCGGACAAGCTCCAGGAATTTTACGCCGCTTTCGCGCCGCCGGGCGGGCCGCTGCGCAGCGCGACGAAGAAGTTCTGCACCTCTTCGGTCAACCGCGTCGCCTCGGCCGAGAGCGACTGCGAGACATCCAGCACCGAGCCGGCCGAGCGGGTCGTCTCGCCGATCGAACCGTTCACGGTCGCGATGTTGTCGGCGAGCGTCTTGGTGCCTTGCGCCGCCAGATTGGCGTTGCGCGAAATCTCGTGCGTTGCGGCGCCCTGTTCCTCGACCGCGCTGGCGATGGCGGTCGTGACGTTCTCGATCTGCTGCATCGAGGCCGCGACGTGGCGCACGGCTTCCACCGCGCTCCTGGTCGAGGTCTGGATTCCGGCGACATGCTGGGCGATCTCTTCGGTCGCCTTCGCAGTCTGGTTGGCGAGCGACTTCACCTCCTGCGCCACCACGGCGAAGCCCTTGCCGGCTTCGCCGGCGCGCGCCGCCTCGATCGTGGCGTTGAGCGCGAGCAGATTGGTCTGCGCCGCGATCGCCTGGATGAGGTCGACCACCGCGCCGATGCGCTGCGCCGCGGTCGCGAGTCCCTCGATCTCGGCAGCGGAGGCTTCGGTCGTTGCGCCGGCTTCGCGCACCACGGTCGTCGCCTGCGCGACGTGGCGGGCGATCTCCTCGATCGAGGTGGTGAGTTCCTCGGAGGCCGCCGCGACGGTGTTGACGTTGTTCGCGGTGTCGTCGGAGGCAAGCGCTGCCGAGCCGGTCTGGTCGGCGGCATTCGATGCGACACCGGTCAATGTCTGCGCGGTCGAGCGCATGGTGTCGGCGTTCTCCCCAACCGCGCGCAAGGCCTTCTCGACCGACACGCGGAACGACTCCACCGCCTGCTCGATATGCGCGTTGCGCTCGTCGCGCGCCTTGGCGTCGTCCGCGATCGTGCGGTTGAGCTCGGCGTTGCGCTCCATCGCCTGCTGGAACACGACGATCGAGCGCGCGAGCGCGCCCACCTCGTCGTGCCGCCCCGCGTTGGGAATGACGATGCCGGTCGCACCGCCGGCGACCTGCTCGGTCACGCGCGTAATGTCGGCGAGCGGGCGCGCGACCGCGCGGCCGATGATGATCATGCCGGCAACCGCGAGCGCCAGCGTCACCAGCGCGAGCACGCCGAGCAGCCAGGCGGTGCGCGCGATGCCGGATTCGAGCGCGGCGTAGATCTCCTTCGAGCGCGTGTCGTAGATCTGGGCGAGTTTGTCGAGGTCCTTGTTGAGCGCGGTGCGCACGCTGCGGTTGGCTTCGTTGTCGCCCCACTCGCGGCCCTTCGCGGGGCTCACTTCGGCGCCAAGCCGGGCAAGTTCCTTGCGGAAGTCCATGAACTGCTGGATGCGCTTGTCGAATTCGCCAAACTGCGCGGCGTCGGCGGCGCCGACACGCGTGCGCCACTCGGCGACGATCGCGCCAATGCGCTCGTTGAACTTGAGCAGGAGGTCGCCGTAGCGCTTCGCAGACGCGATGTCGGGCGACATGTAGACGCCGCGCGATTCCATCACCACGGCGTAGACCAGGCCGTTGACCCGCTCGACGTCCTGCGCGCCGAGGAAGGCCTGCTTGAAGTCCGCGGTCAGGGCCGTGTTCTGCCGGGAGTTCACCGCCGCCAGGAACGCGAGCGCCATCGTGGCGGTCGCGAGCAGGGCGAAGATCGTATAGAGCTTGGCCGCGATCGAAAGTCTCGGCAGTTTCGGCATGGTCCCCGGTATCCCTGAATACGGACTTCCTGATTACGGACTTGGCCCGTCAAATTGCCCACAATCCGTTAACCGTCAGTTGTCGATTTTGGGCCGCTAGCCCATAAGTTCCGGACAGGTGCGCGAAATGTCGTTGAATGTCGCCGTGCAGATGGACCCGATCGAGCGGATCAACATCCGCGGCGATTCGACTTTCGCGCTGCTGCTCGAGGCCCAGGCGCGCGGGCATAGGTTGAAGTATTACACGCCGGATCGGCTGGCGCAGACGCAAGGCGGCGTATTCGCGACGATGCAGCCGCTCAGCGTGCGCGACGAGCCCGGCAATCATTTTACCCTGGGTGAGGGACGGCGCACCGCGCTGACCGAGGTGGACGTGATCCTGCTGCGGCAGGACCCGCCGTTCGATCTGGCCTACATCACGACGACGCACATGCTGGAGCGGGTGCACCCGAAGACCTTCGTTGTGAACAACCCCGCGAGCGTGCGCAACGCGCCGGAGAAGGTGTTCGTCACCGAGTTTCCCGACCTGATGCCACCGACGCTGATCACGCGCGACCTCGCCGAGATCAAGGCGTTCCGCGCCGAGCACGGCGACATCGTGATGAAGCCGCTTTACGGCCATGGCGGCGGCGCGGTGTTCCGGCTGACCAGGGACGACCTCAATTTCGGCTCGCTCTACGACATGTTCGCGGTGACGTTCCGCGAGCAATGGGTGGTGCAGGCGTTTCTCCCGGCGGTGCGCGACGGCGACAAGCGGATCATCCTGGTCGACGGCGACTACGCCGGCGCGGTGAACCGCGTGCCGGCCGCCGATGACCTGCGCTCCAACATGGTGCGCGGCGGCTCGCCGAAGGAGACCGAGCTGACCCCGCGCGAGCGCGAGATTTGCCAGCGGCTCGGACCGCATTTGCGCGAGCGCGGGCTGTTGCTGGTCGGCATCGACGTGATCGGCGGTTGGCTCACCGAGATCAACGTGACGTCGCCGACCGGCATCCGCGCGGTGAAAAACGTCGGCGGGCCGGATATTGCGAAGCTGGTGTGGGACAAGATCGAGGCGAACGTCCGAACCCAAGCCGGTTGATTGCATTCGTTTGAAGTACGTCAATCAACCCGCAACCATGGCTGTCATTGAGATAGAGAAAGATAGAGAATGCCGCCCTCGCTGCGCCTATTGTTCCAAGTCCTTAACGCGCGTGCCCGCTAATGCACGGCATTCCGCACGAGAGCCGCGCGAGGAGCGCATGATCATGAAAAGCCATATCCGTCTGGCCGTCGGCGCGATGCTGCTTTGCGGCAGCGGCATCGCGAATGCCCAGAGTCTTCCATCTTACATGGCGCCGATCGCAGGCCGAACCACCGCGACGCCGTCCGACACGGCAACCAAGGACATGCTGGCGCTCAACACCGGCATGTTCGAGCTATACGACGATGCGTCAAAGGTCTTTCAGCAGAACCTTCTAAGCAAGCATCCGGTTATCCTGGGGCTGTTCTCCGGCGCCGGCGGGCGATTTATTCTGTACCGCCCCGGCATGGCACCGCTCGAAGCGCCGCAGGTGCCGATCGTCTATCAACTGCTGAAATCGGTGGCCCACAGCACGATGGCCCTGGCTCAGGTCGCCGGCCCCTATCTGGACAATCCCGAGGATAAATCCTGGCGCGGCGCGATGCTTGCGTATCGCAGCCGCATGCAATCGGCACTCGACGGCCTGGATCTCACTCCGATGGAGCCCGATTGGCGCACCAACAATCGCATCATTCTGCAGAACAACATCTCGTTCATGGACGATTGCCTCGCCAAGGGCATCATCAGTTTCGCCGCGCTCGAAGCTTTCAGCAAGAAGCAGGCCCCGTTTCTCGCGCTCAACGTGGCATGGGCGGCGCAGACGCAGGTCGGCCACTGGATGACGGTGCTCGCTGGCTGGAAGACGATGCTGGGCGCCGATTGGGACAAGACTTACGCGGCGAGCAATACGATCTACGTGACGCGCCAGAACAACGTGCTCTTCAGCACGCTGGCGCAGTTTTTCGGCCCCGATGCGATCAACGATCGCGTGCTGATGATCGAGACGATCTCCTTCACGACGACACCTACGGACATGCTTCAATCGCTGACCCGCATCATCGCGGACCGGTCGGTCGGCTCGCTGTTCTTCGGCAACTACCATTTGATGGATTATGAGCTGATGGGCGCCGACGCGCGCAACGCGATCGTCGCGGAGAGCAAGAAGCGCGGCATGACTCCGTTCCTTCCGCCACTCGTGCCATTCGGTTCGAAGCAATGGCCGGCATTGGTCACGCCAGGACCCGGACCGGCTTCACTCGCGGACCTCAAGTAAGCGAGCGGAGACGCATTACTTTGGCTGCCTCTCCAGGTCCTTCCTGTCCCACCCGCCCCGGTTCGCCGCCGCCTCATAGGTGCTCTGCATGAAGTCGAGCAGGGCATCGTCGGGCGACGCGGCCGTGCGCACCGCGTCGTAGCCGAGCAGGAACTGCCCGACGTCCGCGTTGTAGGCGGCGCCCTGCGGCGCGACGTTCTGCGCGCCAAACCCATCCGGTTCCGGATACGCATAGGCGTAAAACGCCGCGCGGCCATAGCCGCCGTTGCCGGGCCAGAAGCCGGCGCTCGAGCACTCATGGCTATAGGCCTCGTTCATCACCCAGGCGGCGACGTTCGGCGAATTGTTGGATTTCAAGGGCGGAGCAGCGCGGCCGGAGAAGCGCGTGACGGCGAGATCGAACGAGCCCCAGAAGAAATGCACCGGGCTGACTTTGCCAAGGAATCGCGCGCGGAAAATGTTGAATACGCGGTCGGCCTGCACCAGCTGGCGCCAGAAGGTTTGCGCCGCCGCGCCGTCATAGCTCGCATGAACGCGATCCTGCTCGAACGGGATCGCACCTTCGATCTCGACCGGCATGGTCCGGATGCGCACGTCGACGTCGAGCGCGCGCAGCGCCGTCATCGCGGCGGCGTAGAAATCCGCCGTCGCCATGGGGACAAGCGCGATGCGCTGCTCGCGCGCGTCGCTGGTGCGCAGAATCAGTTCGTGCGCGCAGAAATCGAAGTCGATCTGCAGCACGCGATCGCGGTACGGCATCGCGCCGGTGGTGAGCCCGCGCGCGGTCACGAACAGCACGATGCCCCACCAGTGATTGGACAGCGGCGCGAGGGCGAGCTTCACCTTGCCGACGATCTGCGTCCATAGATGCAGCGTGTTGCAGGTGTCCTGCCAGTCCGCATAGGCGAGCGCCGGCCAGGCGTCATCGCCGGAAGGATTTTTGTCAGGATTCATGGACGAGTTTCTCCTCGCCCGCATTGAACGATTTTGTTCAGCCGTCCGCTACGCCGAACCGCTCAGCGCCGATGCG
>Ga0070674_100002476_pt1 | contig 10222 bp, 6 predicted proteins | sample KBSM33metaG_FD_65344 | JGI IMG/M metagenome (GOLD analysis project Ga0070674, IMG submission 65344) | Miscanthus rhizosphere microbial communities from Kellogg Biological Station, Michigan, USA - KBS M3-3 metaG | ecosystem: Host-associated > Plants > Roots > Rhizosphere > Soil ...
TCCCGTCGCCCGCTATCCGGGGCTCTCTCGCTCTAACCGCGGATCGGGCGATACGTTCCGCCACGCCAACGAGTGGATCAGGCGACGCGGTTGAACTGGATCAGGCGTCGTTCGGGGTCGGTCGCGACCAGCCGCACGGTGATGGCATCACCCGGCTGGATGGCGTGCGCGGCGATGCGGGCGACCACCGGCTGGTCGCGCAATTGCATTCGGGCGCCGCGTTCATCGACGTCCGTCACGATCGCGGGGAAGACCCGGCCTTCGCACCCCTTCAGCATCACCGCCTCGGCCAGATCGACAACCGCGCGTTCGATCTGCCCGCCGAGCGCGTCGGCACGCGCCATTACCGGCGGCAATTTCGCGAAGGCCTGCGTCACGGCATCGGGCACGGGCTGGCCGTTGGCGATGGCAAGCGCGGCACGCACGACATAGCGATCGGCAAGTCGGCGAAGCGGCGCAGTCGCATGCGCATAGGTGGCCGCCATTGCGACGTGCCAGGGCACGACTCCGGGCTCATAAGGCGCGTAGGAGGCGCCCACACCGGCCCGACGCGCGGCGAGCATGAAGGCCGCCTCGCGCGGATCGTTGGCGCTGAGGTTCTTCTGAAACTGTCCGAGCGTTTCCGCCTCCGGCCAGACCAGCCCGAACGCGCGTGCGGTGAAACGCAGCCGCCGGATTGCGGGCTGGTCGGGCGGCGCCATGACGCGGAACAGGCCTGTATGGTGCGCGAGCAGCGCATCGGCGACCGCAAGATTGCACGCGAGCGACATCGCCGCATTGCGGTCTTCCGACTGGAGCCTTGGCCGGAAGGTCAGCTCGAAATCGCCGGTTTCCGCCTGATGGACCTCCTGTTCCGGAGGATCGACGCGCGAGGCGCCGCGTCGGTCGTCCGCGGCCTGGATGCGCTCGGCAAGCGCGGCGAAGTCCGGCGGCAAATCGGTATCGCGCACATTGTCATAGGCCAGCTTGGCGCGACTGCGAACGATCGCCCGCTCGACACCATCCAGCTTGACGCAGCCGTCGGGCGCGACCCGCACGGTGAAAACCACTGCCGGCCGCGGACCATCGGGTAGCAAACTCGCGGCGCGCTCGCTGAGGACTGGCGGATAGAGCGGCGCCTTTCCGTCGGGAAGATATTGACTGGTGCCGCGTGCCCATGCTTCCCGATCGATTGCGCCGTCGTCGTCAACAAACCAAGCGACGTCAGCAATCGCATAGTGAAGCAACAGGTCCTTGCCCGCGCGGTCGATTGCGAGCGCCTGGTCCAGGTCGGTCGAGCTGGCCGGGTCGAGCGTGACGAACGGGATGGCAGTCCGGTCGACATGATCGCCAGGCGCGCGGACCGCAGCGGTTTCGGCCTCAGCCAGAACCGCCGGCGGGAAGGTTTCGGGAATGCGAAATTGTGTGCGGATCAACGCGAGTCCGCGCCCCAGCGCATGAGTCGGATCGACGATCACTTTCATCCGGGCGGCGCTACACGGCCCAACGGCAGGCCGGAAGCCGGCGCGCGATCATATGGTCAATTTCGGCTTCTGTTCGAAGATGGGCAAAAGCGCCATCTGGCCGGTTCCCGCCACCTGCCGGCGCGCCGGAAGGATTTTCGTTCGGCGAAACGAACGAACGCCTGTCCCGCTCGATAGTTCCAGGAATGTTATAGCTTCTCAAGATGTTGCAGCGGCGCAACAGGCTGGATGCGATGCCTGGGACGGAACGATTTCCGGGTTTTCCTCGTGACGGATCAGCGTAAGTCGCCGCCGCTCACATACGAAGAGGCACCCCCATGGCACCCCAAGGTCTCCGCTCGCTTGCTCTTGCGCTGGCTGGCGTTTCGCTGAACGCCCTGTTGGCCGCCCCCGCCGCCGCCCAGACCCCGCCCGCTGCGCAGCCTGCGCCCGCAGCCACGGACACTTCGCCGGCCGAGGCGCCGGAGGTGGTGATCACCGGAACGCGCATCCGACGTGCGGATTTTGAAACCGCCAACCCCGTGGTCAGCGTCAATGCCGCGCGCATCCAGCAGACGGGTGAGACCAATCTCACCGAATATCTGACGCGCCTGCCGGCCCTGGTCGGATCGTTCGGCCCGTCCCAGGCGGCGGGCGGCAATTCGCAGATCGGTATCGGCCAGACCGGACTCAACGAGCTCAACCTGCGTAATCTCGGCACCAGCCGCACGCTCGTGCTGATCGATGGCCGTCGTCAGGTGGGTGCCGAGCCGGGTGTTGCCTCGGTGGATATCAACACGATTCCGACAGACCTGGTCGAGCGCGTCGACGTGCTTACCGGCGGCGCGTCGGCCATCTACGGCGCGGATGGCGTGACCGGCGTGGTCAACTTCGTGCTCAAGAAGAATTTCGAAGGCCTCAACATCCGCGCGCAGAACGGCATTTCCTCGCGTGGCGATGGCAGTCAGAGTCTGGTGTCGGCAACGTTCGGGCACAATTTCGCGGACGGACGCGGCAATATCGCGGTCGCGTATGAATATGGCGCCAATGCACGCCTCGCCGTCACCGATCGGCCATATCTAACCGGTTCGCGCGCGGTCAGCTTCCACACCAATCCGAACGGCACCGGTCCAACTCGCGTACCGCTCAACGACATCCGCTTCTTTGACACGTCGCGTCAGGGGGGAGTCGACGTCGATTTCGACGGATTGCCAGATTATCTCGGCAACAACGGCGCGCCCTTCAATCACGGCCTGTTCGTGCCCGATTTTTACCAGCAGGGCGGCGACGCCACACTTCAGTCCGACTATCGCGGCGATCTGCTGCCGAAAGTCACGCGCAACATCGGCAATCTGATCGCGCATTTCGAGGTCAGCCCGGCACTGACACTCTACGGTGAGGGCAAATATGCCCACACCGTATCCTATTCGATCAGTCAGCCGACCTTCGATTATTACATCAACATCGATCCGGCTAACCCGTTCATCCCGGATGCGCTCAAGGGCGTCATCGCCGATGCGGGCGGCGCGTTGCTCAATCGCGACAATTTCGATCTGGGCACGCGCGGCGAGCGCATCACGCGCAACACGCTTCGCGGCGTGATCGGCGCGAAGGGCGATCTATCGAGCCATCTGCGCTATGATGCATCCTACACTTACTCGCGGAACAAGATCACCAATCACTTCATTGGCGATCAATATACGGATCGCTTCTTCGCGGCGCTTGACGCGGTGCCGGACGGTCATGGCGGTGTGACCTGCCGGATCAACCTGGATCCGACCGCCGACATCAACCAGCCGGACGATTATACGCGCACGCTGCAGGACGGGCCTTTATCCTTCACCCCCGGTCAGTGCGTGCCGCTGAACCTGTTCGGCGAAGGCTCGCCGAGCGCGGCGGCGAAGAACTTCATCTCCGTCGACACGACCGACCACGCGAAACTGACGCAGCAGGTCGCGACCGCGTCGCTTAGCGGCGATACCGGCGCTTTCCTCAACCTGCCGGGCGGTCCGGTGGGCTTCGCGGCAGGCGTCGAATGGCGGCGCGAGACCAGCAAGGACGTGCCCGATCCGGTCGCGCAGCAGGGGCTGACCTTCACCAACAAGACCCCGATTTCCAGGGGGCATTTCGACGTGAAGGAAGTCTTCGCCGAGATTGATGCGCCACTGTTGAAGAACGTGCCCTTCGCCCACCTGCTCGACGTGGGCGGCGCGGTGCGCTTCTCTGATTATTCGACGATCGGACACACCACCACGTGGCGCCTGAACGGCCAATATGCGCCGATCCGGGACATCACGTTCCGCGGCACCTACGCGCAATCGGTGCGCGCGCCGAATATCGGCGAACTGTTCTCGCCGAACGGGCAGGATTTCCAATTCATCAGCGACCCCTGCTCGACCGCAAACGTCAACCTGGGCAAGCCCAGCCGTCCGGCGAACTGTCAGGCGCTGCTGACCTCCTTGGGGGCGAACCCGTCGACTTTCACGGATCTCAATTCGGCGAACATCTCGGGCGTGCTCGGCGGAAACCCGAACCTGAAGTCGGAAAAGGCGCGGACCTGGACGGCGGGTGCGGTGATCCAGCCGCGTTTCATCCGCGGGCTGACCATCTCGGCGGACTGGTATGACATCAAGTTGAAGAATGCGATCAGCTTCGTCGACCCGCAGGACCTGGCCGATCTCTGCGTCGACCAGCCCAGTCTCGACAACCAGTTCTGCGCTCAGATCACGCGCAACAATGGCGGCAATCAGCCGGGCCGTATCACCGGCTTCACCCGCATTCCGCAAAACGTCGCCAATTATGCGACCAGCGGGCTCGATGTGGACGTGGCCTATACGCTGCGCCCAAGCTGGAACTACGGCAGCTTCGACTTCCACCTGGTTGGCAATTATCTGAACAAGCTGACGCTGATCGGCACGCCAGGCGCGGATCCGACCAACGAACGCGGCACCGCCTTCTCGCCGAAGTACCAGGCCAATTTCGATGCGACCTGGAAGCTAGGCAAGGTTTCGCTGGGCTACGACCTTGCCTGGTTCGCGCACACGCTGCGCTATTCGCATGATCAGGTGAATGCCGATCCGAACCTCACCGCGCCCGAATATAAATATATCAAGGCGCACTGGCAGCACGATGTCTATGCCAGCTTCGACGTAACGGAAAAGATGCAGGTTTATGGCGGCATCAACAACGTTACCGATGCGAAACCGGATTTCGCCTCGATCAGCTATCCCAATGAGCCGCTTGGCCGTTTCCTCTTCATTGGCGCAAAGGTGAAACTCGGCCAGATATTCTAATCGGGCTTGCAACTGCACGAAGGGGGCGGCCGCCGATGCGGCCGCCCCTTTTTTTGCGCGGCAGCTGCCGCGCGTCAGGGTTCCTTACCGTCGTGGAATGTGAACCGGATCCTGACCCAGGTGCCGAGTTCCATCCGATTGCCGATCCGCGGCGGCAGCACCTGGAATTGCCAGGAGGCCTCAACCATTGCGCGAGCCAGCCCCGAGCCAAGCGTCTCCTCGATCGGGAAGCAATTGGTCACGTGATAGCGAGCCACCATCTGACAGCCGATCATCGCGTAACCGGGGCCGGGCCGCGCCCGCTTGAGGTAGAAGGCAAGCTCGGCGTCGGTCGGCTCACGAAGCCATTGAGCGTCATAGAGCGGCTGCCCGCCCGGCCCGTAGGCGACCGGCCGGTCGCCACTGGAGTTGCCATTAGCCTCGTCGCTGGCACTCGCATCGGACGGCGCGGGCGAGGGCTGGGGCGATGGCGGTACCTGGCGCACGTCGAACTTTTCGAGTCCGGGCGTGAGCACCCACGGCGCCGCCTTATCGTGCAATAGGATCTTGGGCGGCGGGACGGTCGGTGTGGGCAGCGAGGTTGCGCGCGTATGCGTGGTCTTGGTGACCTGCCTGGTCTGCGTCGCCGCTTCCGGCGCGACCGTGAAGCTGATCAATTGTCCGCCCGACTTCGTCATTTTGACGAACGGCGGTGCGAGCCGCACCAGCAACAACAGCAACAGCAGGTGCGCCGCCAGCGTCAGCAGAAACGATATCACGCGCCGCCGGCGGTCTGGATGATCCGGGTCCGATAAAGGGAGGAGGGACGCCAGGCGCATCGGCGCCCCCGTAGGGGCCACCGCGACGGGCCGCAACCAGATCGCGACGGGCCGAAGCAACCCAATTCGGCGATGTCGCGGATGGACCCGGCCGACGGTTACGCTAAGCTTGGCGAAAATCTCGGTAGGCGGGCGAACGATCATTCTGACGGGTGGGGTGCGGAATGTTGGTCTCGGTCGCCGCCTGAAAGGGCTGGCGGCCTGCGCGCTGCTGGCCTGCATGGCGCAACCCGGTTGGACGCAAAATACCGGCGTGGCCGATGGCGAAGAGGAGGATCAGGATAGCGGCCAAGTGGTCGTTCAGGGCAAGCGTGGCTCGGCCATTGCCGATATCGCCCCGATTGCCGCCTTCGACAGCAAGTTCATCGAGGGAACCGGCGCATCCAGCATGAGCGAACTGCTGCGCATCCTGACGCCAATGGCGCGCTCGGCCGACGGCGGCGATCCGATCCTGCTGCTCAACGGACAGCGTACGAGCGGTTACGAGGAAATCCAGAGCCTGCCGACCGAGGCGCTCGCCGGTACCGAAATCCTGCCGGAGACCGCGGCGATAAAATATGGCTATCCGCCGACCCGGCGACTGATCAATTTCAGGACCAAGGCGCATTTCCGATCGGTCGAACTCTCCGCTTATGGCGGGCAGAGCATGGCGGGCGGGGCGGGGAGCCATGGCGCCAATAGCGCGCTCACGCGCATCGCTAACGGAAAGCGGCTGACGCTCGCGGCCGAGTATCGGCATACGGATCCTCTGCTATCGTCGCGCCGTCGGCTCGCGTTGGACCCGGACAGCCTGTTCGATCCGGCCGGAAACCTAATTGCGGCGGCCGGAGGCGAAATCGATCCGGCGCTGAGCGCCGCGGCGGGGCATGTCGTGCTCGCGACTGGCGTGCCGATAGATGCGCGGTTGCGCAGCCAGCTTTCCGACTATCTTCCGACCGCAGGCCAGCTCAACATCTTCGACGTGCGGCCTTTCAGCACGCTGATCGATCGCACTGACGCCATCAAGGGCAATGCGGTTCTCAAGAAGCCGCTTGCGGAGGGCACCGATGCCTCCTTCACGCTCACCGCGGAGCGAAGCTGGGGGCGATCGCTGCAAGGCTATCCGACGCTCACGATCTTCGTGCCCGCGGCCAATCCCTTTTCGCCGTTCGGCCGCGACCTGTTTCTCTATCGGGTGGTCAAGGACCGTCTCTCCACCCAGCGAACCGGCGCTACGACGCTCCACGCCGGCGCAGTTATCCAGGGCAGCCTGGCGCAATGGCAATGGGACGTAACCGCAGCGCTGGATCAAAGCGACAAGCGGACCAAAGGCGACCGCGGCTACGATCCCGCCGCGGTCGACCGCGCCATCGCCGAAGGCGCCGATCCGTTCGCGGATCTCAGCGCTTCACTGCTCGGTCCTCGCCTGTCGCAGCACTCAAGCGTGGTCAATCGCAAGGCGGAGGTGAAGGCGGTCGCGCGGGGCGCGCTGGTGCGCCTGCCGGCCGGGAACGCCACGCTGATCGCGACCACCGAAGGAGGATGGGCCGACGCGCATACCCGATCGCGCGGGTATATCGACAATGATGTCCGGGTGAACCAGTCGCGGGTCGAGGGCGGGCTGACGATCGACGTGCCGCTGGCCTCGAGGCGCGAGAATGTGCTTCCGTTCGTCGGCGAACTCTCCGCCAATCTGTCTGCCCGCGCCCGCGATGTTCGCAATTATGGCGTGCTGCACGACACGACCTATGGTCTCGCCTGGTCGCCAGTGAAGGGCCTGCAACTGACGGTGACGCGCAACAACACCGCAGCCGCACCCAATATGGATTTCCTGTCTGCGGCGACGGTCCAGAATCTCAACGTGCCGTTCTTCAACTTCGGTACAGGACGTTCGACTTATGTGACGCTGATCACCGGCGGCAATCCGGACCTCGCGCCCGAACATCGCCGCGTGCAAAGCTATGGCTTCACGCTGAAGCCGTTCGGCAAGACCGAACTGACGCTCAGCGGCACCTACAGCGAAACACTGATCCGCGACGCGAGCGGCATGGTAGGGGCACTGACGCCCGCAACCCAGACCCAATTGCCCGAACAGTTCGTCCGCGATCCGTTCGGCCGGCTCGACACCGTGATCCTGCGCCCGTTCAACTTCTATCGCCAACGCCAGCGCACGCTCACCTTCCAGGTGAATTTTTGGACGCAGCTCGGGAAAGCGGTGGCGCCTGCTCCAGGCAAACCCCACCAGGAACGCGGAAACCTATATCTTGGCGCGGCGCCCTATATCAATTTGCGTGACCGCCTTGAACTAAAGCGAGGCCTCCCCGCGTTCGACTTGCTGGGCGGCGAGACTGTGGACGGGTCGCAATATCATTATCGCGTAGCGATGTGGGGATGGGGCGGCCTCAGCAAGGCGGGCAACGGAATCACCTTGAACTGGCAATTTTGGGGCCCGTCGCGGATTCATGGCGGCATGCCACAGACGGAGCTTCGCTTCGGTTCGCACCTCGATATGGACTTCAGTGCCTTCGTCGCACTCCATCACTGGCTGCCGAAGCAGGATTGGGCCAAGAAGACCAAGCTCACATTGCAGGTCCTCAACCCGCTCGATTCCTATGCGCGCGTCCGCGACGCGAACGGCGACACGCCGTTCCGCTACCAGCGCGGTTTCATCGATGCGCAGGGCAGAACGGTCAAAATCACGCTCCGCAAGCTCTTCCAATAAGCGTCAGGCGGCCGCGCGACGCAGCCGGTCGTTGATCGCGATCCCCAGTCCATGATCCGGTACCGGCGCGAACGCGATGCGCGGCGCACTGTTGGTGTCCGCCTCGTGCAGCAATTCGAACAACCGTGCGGCGGCTTCGTTAAGGTCGCCGCCCGGCGAAAGCGAAGCATCGCCAGCGATCGGACCGAACCCGATCAGCCATTCGCCCGCGTCCGCCTCGGTCGCATTGAGCCGCACCGGCTTGGACGGCGCATAATGTTGCGCGAGCTGGCCCGGAGCTTCGATCTTGTCTGAGGCATCCGCCGCCACTGCAAGGCCGGAAGCTTCGGCCAATTGATCCGCCGTGATCGGGCCGGGACGCAGGACGCGCAGCCGATCCCCGTCGACCGTCACGATCGTCGACTCCAGCCCTACCGCGGTCGGACCGCCATCGACGATCAGATCAATCCTGTTCCCGAGCGAGCGCATTACATGTGCGGCCCGGGTCGGGCTGATCGTGCCGCTGGCATTGGCGGAGGGGGCTGCCAGCGGCTTGCCGCAGGCGCGTAGCAGATCGCGCATCGCGGGGTGTGCGGGCGACCGCACGGCGATCGTCGGGAGACCGGCGGTCGCGAGCGCGGCGATCGCAGCGCCAGGTCTTTGGGGCGCGACGATCGTGAGCGGGCCCGGCCAGAAGGAATCGGCGAGTTTTTGCGCGGCGTCGGGCAGATTGGCGAGCATTTCAGCTGCCGCGCGGTCGAGCACGTGCACGATCAGCGGATTGAAGCTCGGCCGTCCCTTGGCCGCGTAAATCGCCGCTACCGCTTGCCCGCGCGTCGCGTCGGCGGCGAGGCCGTAGACGGTCTCGGTTGGGATCGCGACCGGCTTCGCCTCCGCGATCAGGCACGCAGCTTCGGCTATCGCTTGCGCGTCATAAGGGAGGATGCGGGCGTGGTTCACGCGAGGGCCCTAGCAGTCTGGGGCGGACGCCCCAAGCGTCAGGCGTTGGCGCGCTCGAGCAGTTCGGCAGGGTCGATGTCCAGCCGACGGATGCGCGAGGCGATCTCCGGCCATTCCTCATTGAGGAAGGCCGCTCGGGCGGCGGCGCGCAGCCGCTGCGCCGCACCGCGATCGACGAACATGCCCACGCCGCGGCGGACGGTGACGAGGCCGTCCTCCTGAAAGCTTTGATAAGCTTTGGCTACGGTCAAAGGGTTAGCACCCTGATCGGCGGCGAATGCGCGCACCGAAGGAAGCGCATCGCCCTCCCTGATCCGGCCGTCCAGGATCATCGCGACGATCTCGTCGCGGAGGCGAAGATAGACGGGGCGATCGGATGCAGCCATAGCGTGATGGTGTTCTAACACACCACGGCGGGGTTAGGCAAGAGAGACTGTCATAATTTTGTCCGAATACGGACAGCGGCTTCATGGCATCAGCTAGCCGTGCGCGGCACGCCTTGATCGACATGCTCCCGCGACGCCGTTCTCTGCGCGCTCATTTCGGAGTCTTGCGGAGTCGCTGGCCGAGGCGGTGCATTTCCAGCGCTATTCCATAAGGAAGGCGTGCCTCGTTGCCGGTCGTTATCCCGGTCCACAGCACCGGGCCACCGACACGCTGTGCGGACATCATGACCGTGGGGTGGCCATTCCAGATGAAGAGCCATGCTTCGAGCCTGATCGCGTCCCGGCGGGGGCTGGTACCGCGGAAGACCTGGACGCCGCTCAGCTGCTCGGCTTCCGCCATGAGCACGGCGCTGCTCGCATTGGCGAGCGGCTGATAAGCGGGGTCGCCCGTAGCGTTCTGCACCATCCTCACCACGAGCACCGGTTCGCTCGCTGCACGTTCGAGCATCGCCCAGGCGAGCGCCGCCGCCATCATAAGCGCCAGGGCCGCGAGTGTTATTAGCGTTGGGCGAAGGCGAGTCCGGCGGGGCGCTACCGCCGGCGTGTCGGCCGGCCCTTCCACCATGAGGCGGTAACCGCGCTT
>Ga0070674_100002481_pt1 | contig 10217 bp, 13 predicted proteins | sample KBSM33metaG_FD_65344 | JGI IMG/M metagenome (GOLD analysis project Ga0070674, IMG submission 65344) | Miscanthus rhizosphere microbial communities from Kellogg Biological Station, Michigan, USA - KBS M3-3 metaG | ecosystem: Host-associated > Plants > Roots > Rhizosphere > Soil ...
GTGGCGACGGTTTTGGCCGCGGCGAGCATCTGCGGCTCGGCCTCGTCCTCGATCTTCTTGCGGAGTCGGGAACCGGCGCCGCCGAGCGCGATGTTGTTGCCGATCGCGCGTCCGAACCGCTGCCCGATCCGTGCACCGGCCTCGGTGATACCTCCCGACAGCAACCCGCGGCCGTACTGGCGGCCGGTCGTCTGGGCGGTGGAGATCAGTCCGCCGCGGACCTGCTCTCCGAGCTCGCGGCCGGTGAGGCGCCCGGTCGGGATGACGCTGCTGCGGATCGAGGTGCCGAGGCTGCGGCCCATGTTCTGCCCGGCACCGGCCATGCCTTGCTGGGCCTGGTTGCGGAAGTCACGGGCGTACCGTTGCCCGGCCGCGCCAGCGCCCTTGGTGAATTCCCGCTCGAAGGACTGCCCGGCCCGGCGCGCGGACGACGCGACCTTGGACTGCAAGTCACGGTCGAACCGCGACACGTCCAAGATCACGCGAACTGTCGCGTCCGCCAGGGCCACGCGCACTCCCGCTCGGTGTCCCCCCCAGCGGGGGCTGCTTCTTCTCCCTTCATCGTGACCCAAATGGAGTAGCGACGCTCGGCTAAATAGGTGAACGAACGGGTGGTTCTTACGTTCGCTGGCCCTGAAACGCGACCAAACCCCCCATTTGCGTACGCCCGAAAGTGTGAGATGCCCCGGACGGGCTACAGGGTGCAGCGGCCCCGCCGGCCCGGGGGGGCGAAGTGACGGAGACCGCGGCGCCGCTAGGGTTCGGCCCGTGACCGACTCCGGACCCGACGCGCAGATCGTGCTCACGGCCGAGCAGATCGTCGAGGGACTGTGCCGGCTGGCCGTGCGCTACCACCGCATCCTCGATGCCCAGTCCGACGATCCCGAACCGGAACTGACGGTGACGCTCACCGTCGCCGGCAAGCTTGGTGCCGTGCGGGAGGCCCTATGCCTGGCGCACGGCTGGGACCCGGACACCGAGGCTGACAAGGAAGGCCGGGCTGACGAGTTCGTCTTGGACTGGTGGGAACGCCACCACCCCGCCGACTGGCGCCCCTGAACGAGACGAAGCGCTCGGACGAGCCGGGGCCGGCACGACCGGGCGGGAGTCCGTCGGCGATTTCCCGCCCACGTCAGCGCCTCTCGATGCCCTTTTCACGTCAGCGCAGAAACAGGCTACTTCTGCGTGTTTCCGCAGGTCGCGCATTTGCAGAGTCAGCCCACGGGCGGACATGTGCGGCGCACGTGCCGCGCCTCGATCGCGGGCAGGCCAGCATGATCAACATCGAGGACTGGCGTACCGATTGGCGATGGCTCGCATACCGGCTCTGACCTGCGCAAACACCTGCGTGGCGGTGGAGCGCGTGCGCCGGGGAAGCCGGCAGGTTTTTTCGCCGCAGAATTTCCCTGAAGGAAAATCCGGCCGTCCGCACGCCTGTCCATGTCCGCACCCGGTGCCGCGGGGAGGGCAGGTCAGCGGCCTGCTGTGCCCAGCGGCATCGGCGGCACGTTCTCCGAGGCCCACTCGGGCGGGTCATGCTCGACGCCCACGGCCACTGTGACGCTGTCGGGCATCGCCCCGGCGGTTTGCTCGGACCTGCTGATCAGCCGCGAGACCACCCAGTCGCGCATAATGGCGCGCACGCCTTCGACGCCTTCGACGCCGTGCGGTGGTGGCTGCTGACCCAGCTGTCGCAGCCACGGCCGTTCCCAACGCAGGGATACCTCCAGTTCGTCGGCCCACCTCCAGGTGCTCGGCGAGCTGCACACCGGCGTACAGCCTTCCGGCACCGTGCTTGGTGTCCACTCACCCTCGCCGAAGGCGACGGCCACGATCACTTTGACGTTGGCGGGCATCGAGGTGGTCTCGATGGCGTGCCGGGTCAGCCGCGCGATGAGCCAGTCCCGCATCTGGGCGCTCACCCCCTCGACCCCGTCGACGGGAGTCCCCGCTTGGGGCTGCTGACCCAGCTGTCGCAGCCATGGCTTTTCCCACAGCAGCACCAGTTGTTCATCATCGACAGGTGATTGGTTGTCCGATGTGGCCACGAGGAAGGCACCTTTCGTCCGTACCGCAAGTCGTGGCGCAGCATAGAAGTTCCCGGCATGTCGGTACCGGTACAAATACCGGTCGGCAGAGGAGGACCGTGGCTACGCAGCCGGGCCCACCTGACACAGTCCGTCGACGGGCGTCGACGCGGAGTAATCGGTACCGTCTGCCCTGCTATGACGATCGATCCTGTGACCCTCCTGCCGCCCCTGCCGCGCACCTACACCCCCGAGCAGGCTTACGCCGAGCTCGATGCGCTCTACGAGCAAATACCCATGCTCGAATGCAAAGGGCGGTGCCACGACTCCTGCACGCTGATCCCCGCCTCCGAGCTGGAACACCGGCGCATCAACGCCGTAGGCAAGACCATCGGCCCGCGCATGTCCGGCCGCAGCATCAGCAACCTGCGCACATCCGCCGCCGGCCGGACGCCACGCTGCCCGGCCTTGGGCCCGTTCAACAACTGCACGATCTACGCGATCCGGCCGTTCATCTGCCGGGCCTTCGGCGTGGCCCGGGACCTGCGCTGCGAACACGGCTGCGTCCCCGACAAGATCCTCCCCGAGGGTGAGATCGAGAACATCATGGCCCGCATCGAACAGCTCTCGCGCCACGTCACCGGCGTCCGCGCCGTGCCGGTGCGATGACCTCACACCGCTCGCGGAGCGCGTTCACGCTCCCTAACCCGCCAGCATCGACGATGCGTCCACCCGCGGCTTTGTGGCTGACAGCCGGCGTAGTCCACCTCGGTGAGGTCGACACCGACAAGCTATGGTTGCCTGGCGACAGGCCATGACCCTCACAGCGGCCTCACCCTCTGTGTTGCGTTTGCCGTCGTCCGCAGTGTGGGAACTACCGCGTCCTATGCAACCACCTGAGAAGTACCCGCGGCTTGCGACCGCGGAGCGCGCACGAATACGGCCGGCCGCCCCCGGTTGGAGGGGGAGACCGGCCGTATTCGCTACCGCGCTGTCGTCACCGCATCGCTAGCACTGCGGCACACCCGGCTGGTTCGTCACGACTCCGTGGCTCGGCTGCGCCCAACGCCGCTCCGATGAGGACACACAGTAGCGGTTTGATCGACCTCCGTGTCCAGGAACATTCACGGCGCTCCCGACCCCGCCGGCCGCCGTGGCGGCTAGCTAAAATCCGCGGGTGGACCATCCCCGGATGACCAAGTCGATGCAGCTGATCCTGAGGGCCTTGATGGACGGCCCCGAGGTAGGGATGTGCGGCCTGGAGATCTGCGCGGCAGCGGGACTGCCTACCGGTACCATCCACCCGACTCTGGCTCGCCTGGAGGCGCTGGGGTGGCTGCAATCGGAGTGGGAACAGCGCGACCCCGCCGAGCAGGGGCGCCCCCGGCGCCGCTACTACCACCTCGACTCCGACGGCATGGGCACCATGCAGGCCGCCCTGCACCGAGCGGACGCGCCTCACGAGCGAGCCGCCCGGCTCCGCCCGGGCCTGGCGGGATGAACCGGGCCAAGTCCGCGCCGCGGGTCATAGGCCAGGTTCAACTCGCGCTCAGGCTGGTAGGTCATCAGTCGAGAACCCCTTCCGTGGTCAGTTCCGCCAGCGTCCCACCCGTCCCCGACAAGAGCGTTCGACAGACCCCGGATTGAGGGGACTTTAGCCAATCGGCGCAACCTCGATCACGGACGCCTCGAACGGCACTGACCAAGGTGACGGTCAGCGAGACTCGCCGGCGAAGCGAGCCTCTGCCTCGCGCACCGCGCGCCGAGAGGCTTCGCGATCCTCCAGCGTCTGCGGGGGCCCGAAACGGGCGAACAGTTCGGCCCAGGTGGCTGTTCCCGAGCCCAGCGGAAGCCCGCGTTGGACCCAGAGCGTCCCGAACGCGGCACCCACGGGCGTCGAGCCGGTCGGTAACGAGCGGCAGCGGTCGGCGCGTTCACCACTCGTCATGGCCACAGCGTACTCACTTTCTGGCCGAAGGCCGCGAAGCGGAGGGGCAGCAGGGGCGTTAGCGATGACGGCGAAGGATCGTCCGCCGCGCACTCGCCCGCCCGAGCAGGACCGCCACGGGCAGACCCGCGACGACCATGATCCAGATGAGGGTTGTACGCGTGCCGGCTTCGGCCAGCAGCTGGTCCTGCGGAGTCTCTTGCGCCGGCGTCAGCCACCAGGTCACCGGCCCCAGCAGCACGGCGGAGACCGCGAGGAACCCGAGGGCTAGCCAGACGGAGATCGCCCATTCCCGCAGATCACGCACCCACTACACACTACTGGGTGTCTCAGGTTCAGGTGCGGGGAAACGACCCCGGCCTGGCGGGTGAATTCCAGGTCGCGGTCAAGCAGGGCGCGGCGCAGCTCAGTGTCGGCTTCGTCGTGAAGGATCGATTGCATCAGCATCGCTTGCTCGCCGGCTGCCCGGTAGGTCTGGGGCGAGGGAGCCGCGGCGGCTGCGGCGTGCGCGTCGTGGTAGGCCATCTCGACGCGCTTCGCGCGCGGAGCGGCGTCGATCGCGGCGGTTGGTGCCGCTGAATCCGGCAGGCACAGCGGCCACGCGGGTATCCGGAGCGAGGTCGGAGCTCTGCGACAACACGTGACTTAGTGTAGCGATCCGCGTCATCATGGTGCTCACCGCCACACCGAGCCGCCACCGCCCCGGCAAACTAGCCCCGGACCCCGAACCCGCTCCCGAAAACTACTTCCAGACGCTGAAGGGTTCGAGCGACGTCCAGCCGGACGACGTGATCGCGTTCCAGCCAGGACTCGAACCCGACATGCCGGCGGTTCGTGGCGCACCACCAGCCGGTGTTGTTGCGCTGCCCCCGAAAGGACGGGAACGACTGCGCCGGTGCCGCGTCCTCGAACGGGTAGGCCGCCACGGACGAACGCGGTTGCCGCAGCTCACCGGCGGCCGCATCGACGAACATGACCTCGAAGCCAGGTGAGGGCAGCAAGGATGACCGGACCGTCTGAGACGACATCGCCACCGCCAGCTCTCGATCAACAAATGCGCCAACCGTACTGACGGACTTCCGGGCCTTACCGACGGGGTAGCACGTGGTCCTGGGCGCCCCGCCGACCAGGACCACGTGTGAGGGCAGGTGCTAGTTGGCATCCTCCGACGTTTGTTGGCATGACGAGAGTGCACCCGCCACGAGCGGAGCGGATCGCCGTGACTTGGTCATCGAGGTCGTCAGGCGTGGCCAGGACGTCGCGGTCCGCCGGGCCGCGGTGCGGGCCGACGACGGCGAAGGATTCTAGAGCGCGCAGCAGCAAAGCGGTCCTGCTGAAGCTGATGCCCAGGGCATCCCGGAGCGCATCGAAGGAGCTGTTCTGGCGGGTGACCACCCACTCGGCTGCCTTGACGAGCAGGGCGAGTTCCTGGTCGGTGTCGAGATCGTCGTCTTGTTCCTCCGCCAGCATGATGCCGCCACCGCTGGTCAGGCCGTCGTTGGTGCCCTCTGAAGGGCCTCCGAAATCTCCGCGGTAGACGCCGTCGAGGAAGGCGACGAACGCGTCCTGGTCGGAGGTCAGTGTGTTGGAGTCGGGGTCCTCGGCGTTGGACCAGGTGTAGACGGTGTCGTAGGTGACGAGCTTGAGCACGCTGTAGTCGGGATGGCCGGCGCGTGCGCTCAGCTGGTATTGGTCGAACTGGTCCTCGGTGAGCCGGACCGCCGTGTTCCGGTGGGCCGGGGTTCCGGCGAGGGCGCTGTTGCGGATCTCGACGTAGCTGCCACCTCGGGCGACGTGCATCTGCTGGCTGCTCGGGTAGCGGTCGGTGCGGCTGGGCAGACGGAAGTCGCTGTCGCGGAACACGGGCTCAGGCGGGAGCTGCCGGAGCGCGGCCGTGTAGGAGATGCCACGCTCGGCGGCGTAGTCGCGGGCCGCGTTCTTGCGAGCGGAGTTGGTGTTCTTCGGCATGTGCTTCCAGTCCGGCACGGTTCCCACGCCACCCTGCCTGCTGGTGCGCATACGGTCAGGATGCAACTACGCGGGCCCAGCGGACCGTGGCCGACGACATCACCAACCGGCGTGGGCGGGGGTGACAGCGGCGAGAAGCGTGCGCGTCCAACTCCGCTGCGGATAGTAGCTCAAGCTGCGGGCCCTCGATACGCGGGCCAGATCGAGTGTCGCGAACGTGAGCCAGGCGCCAGTTCAAGCGTCGAGGCGCCAACTTCGCTGACGGCTGACACTCGTGTCGGCGGTACTACATGAAGTACTTCTACATGAAAGAACTACATGGGGCTCGAAAACAGGCGGTCTGACCTGCGGTTATGCCGAGGTCCATCGCGTTGGGATGCGTGGGCCTCGCGTCGGGATGCGTTGCGTCCTGGGGAAATCCGATTCGCCGATCGCGTTGGGATGCGTGCCGCTTGACCGCCTCTGCGCGTCCTGTCCACACGTTTTGGTCGCCGATCGCGTTGGGATGCGTGGATAAAGTGCTCCGAGTGCCCCATAGATCGCGTTGGGATGCGTGGATAACCGCAGTGACGTTGCGCTGATCGCGTCCGTATGCGTGGACAACTCCCCGCGCGCTCCCAGGTTCGCCCCTGCGGACGCGTGGACACCCCGCTGGCATCGCGTTGGGATGCGTCGCGCCACCTGTGGCTCGTGATGCGCCCCGCCGCAAAGGCCAAAATCGCGTCGGGATGCGTGGATAAATCGGGTCTTCCGCAACGGCAAGATGCCTGGGTCGATGACCGCGGCGCTGTGCTACCCGAACGGGTTGGCGAGCGAAGCCGCGCTACCGACGGCGGGGCATGTGGGGGCCGATCGCGTCGGGATGCGTAACGGAGCGCAGCAGTATGACTACCTAATGGTGGTATCGCGTTGGTATGCGTCCTCTGAGCAGGTGCGACACGCGTGGCGCGCGCGGTTTTCCCGGGACTGCCCTTACTCTGTTCGCGTGACGACACCGACACCGGCCGAGCTCGACGCCCTCGCGGCCGCCGAGCGCGTCGAGCGCGTTGAGCGCCTGGACCGCGAGCAGCAAGAGCTGGGCTTCGTGACGCGGGTGTTCGCCTCCACCTCGCTGCCCTACAAGGAGCCGCCTCCGGAACTGGAGGTGTGGCACCGCCGCAACAACAAGCTACTTCTGACCGTCACGCCCGGAGTAACCGTCGACGCTGAGGGCAACGCCTGCAGACTCGGGTTCCCGTTCGGTGTCATCCCGCGCCTGATGCTGGCGTGGCTGTCCACCGCAGCCGTGCAGACACGCGAGCCGAAGATCGTGTTGCCGGACTCGATGGCTGAGTTCATGCGCGACTTGGGCATCGGCGCCGCGACTGGAGGCAAGAAGGGCAGCATCCACCGGTTCCGCAACCAGACCGGCCGGCTGCTGGAAAGCAACTTCACGGTGAAACAGGAGGGCGACCCCAACCTCGACATGGGCGCCAAGCTCAACATCGCCAGCGCCTGGAAGCTGTGGTGGAGCGAGGACAAGGCGAACGGCCCATCGTGGATTCGGCTTTCCGACGAGTTCTTCCAGCTGATCCTGGCTGCCCCAGTGCCGATGAGCATGCACGCTCTACGGGAATTCCAGAAGTACCCAGTGCAGATGGACCTGTACTGGTGGCTGACCTACCGCCTGCCCTTCTTGGCGCACCCGACCCCGGTGACCTGGCAGCAGATGTCCGAGCAGTTCGGATTCCAGCTAGCCCCGGGCCCACAGGGGCTGTTCACGTTCAAAAAGGCCATGATCGACGCTCGCACGAAGGTCAAGGCCGTCTACACGCAGGCCAACGTCGATGTAGACAAGCATGGATTCCTGCTGAAGCCGAGCAAGCCTCACGTGCCCTTCAAGGGCTTACGAGCCATCGCGTAGGCCACGAAGGGCCTCCCTCCTCACTTCGGTGCCGTTGAAGGGACCCGCGCACTCCGCGGCAAGTAGCGCCAAGGGCGTCCGGGCACCGATGACCAGCTTCGGGACGCGCATGACTTCAGGGGATCGTGACCCCGAACAGGACCTCGGCAGCATCGAGGCACCCCCGACAGTTCGACGGTGCGACGCCTGTCTTCAACAGCTCTCTCGACGGCACCGGACCGCGGTGAAACGCTTCCTTACCCAGTGGGGAGGAGCCAGCTTTGTAAAGCACTTTCAATTAGCGTAAAGTGCTTTACATGACGAGGGTGGAGTACACACACGGGTACGTGACCCAGGTCGAGCTGGCGAAGGCATTTCAGCGCCTCGGCCCTGCACTCCCGCCCGCTCCGGACTGGAGCGCGGTTCTGCTGATCAGCATCAGCCTGACGATGAGCTGGGCTTGCCCTGTGCTGGAGCCACCGGAGGTGGGGGAAGAGCATCCGGCTGCGCACGGCTGGCACATCATCGCCGAGGCTGGCGAGCTCGACTGGCCTCCGCTGCGCCCCGAGGGGGAGATCTGGCCCGCGCTTCTAGCGCGGGAACCGATACCGGCCGGGGTGCAGGCGGAACAGCAGGCCAGGGTCCTGGGCGTGAGCGTCGAGCAGATGCATCTGGACAACCTGCGCAGTCACTACCTCGGCGACGCCTACATCGGCGGCATGAAACGCAGCCCCACTGACATCAACTTCGACCCGCTGGTACGGGACTGGGACGCGACCGCCCGGGAACTCGCCGCCTTCCTCCACAGCCACCGCCCGCCCAAGCTGACTGCAGAACAACGCGTGATGGTCCAGGGCGTGCGCCTGGCGCAGCTCGAAGCCCAGGTGACCGACACGAAAATCAGCCTCGCGCATCTCATGCGCAATGCCGAGCGCCAGCAGGGCGAGCACCCCCGCCGAGGCTTCAGAAGCGACCTGGCCCGTTGGGGCGGGGTCCCGGCCCACCGTGGTCAGCTGGCTCTCCACCGACGGCGGCCGCGACGGTGCGGTGCCGGCCGAGAACGGCGCCGCCATCGACCCAGTACCCGCCGTCGCCGGCAGCATCATCGACACGCAAGAGGTGGACCAGTGACCATCCAATTCACCGCGTTCGTCGCGCAGACCAGCCGCACCGGATTCGACTACGACACCCCGGCCCTGGTCGTGCACACCGACACCGACCGCGCAATCGAACACCTGCCGTTCGTGGAGCAGCTGCTGCGCGAAGCCGATGATGAGGTCACCCCGATCGCCCGCGGATGCTCACCGCTGGCCAACCACCGACAGGGCACCGAACCTCGCGATCATCGCCTCGCGCCCGTGCCGGTGTCCGCGCAGTGGCAGCACGTCATGCGCGCGCAGTACGACCACCGAGCCAAGGTGATCATGGTGTTGCGGCCGGTCATCAGCACGGGCGCAGTGGCCAGCGACGTCCCGGCGACCGGCGCGGCACCAGGCGCCAGCTTGCCGAACTGGCTGGACCTGCTGTTCACCCCCGGCGCACCAATCGCAACCCGCGATGTCCCCATCGAAACCGAATTCTTGATGACGATCGCCGCGTGGCCGAAGGTCTTCGGCAGCGTTGGCGAATGGGCCGGCGAAGCCAGGTGAAGGCCGGAGACGGTGGGGCGCCGTGTATGGCGTGGGTCCGCATGCGGGATCTGGGCCACGGGAAAGCACGGGGGTGACGACACCTTCCGCGCATTGATGCTCAGGCTCCTGCGACGTACTGCAGCACTACACCGAAAACCTCGTCAGCAGCTTTGCCGGCGAGAAAGCAGACTGCCGACAGCACCCACCGTCCATGCCGCGTGGTCGTGAGCCATCGCCTCAAATGAGTGCCCGCGGCCACCAGGCGAATCACACGTGACCGCAGTCCACCGAACCGGGGGAGCGTATCAGCTGCGGAGGTCATGCCCTTCATCATCGGGGCGCTCTGGCCGTCGCAACAGGAGTTGACCGTTTCATCTACGTTGACACTTCACCGTGGCCGGCGCGCACCACGTAGGCCAGCGACGAAAGTCAGATCCAGGTTTCTACGATGGATGGGTGATCCGTCGGTGCTCGGTCGAGCCGCGCTAACCCCGGCGGCAACGCTGCGCGGATGTCCTCCAGCGTCGGTGCTGTCCACGCGTACGCCGAATCGACGGCCCCACCGCGCCCGGCGAACGCCGGCTGGACTCCGTATCCTTCCGGACACCAAGGCGGCCTCTCGAAAACCACCCACACCGCCAGAGTGCCAGGTGGCTGATCCAACGGCTGCAGGACATCACCGCTCACGCAACGACCGTACCGTGCCTCACACACCGCGGCACTTCATCGCGCCGCGTACCCGGCGACGGTGTAGCCGATCG
>Ga0070674_100002483_pt1 | contig 10214 bp, 7 predicted proteins | sample KBSM33metaG_FD_65344 | JGI IMG/M metagenome (GOLD analysis project Ga0070674, IMG submission 65344) | Miscanthus rhizosphere microbial communities from Kellogg Biological Station, Michigan, USA - KBS M3-3 metaG | ecosystem: Host-associated > Plants > Roots > Rhizosphere > Soil ...
CCCTGCAGGATCGGCTTGGTGAATTCCAGATACCAGTCGCAGAACTCGCCCCACACGAAGCGATAGAGTACGCTGGCGGCGTCGTTGTAGCGGTACTGCGCCATCGCCTGCTCGACCGCGCGCGCCGTCGCGACCAGCCGGCCGACGATCCAACGGTTGACCGGGTCCTTGAGCGACGACGGGTCGAAGCCGGCGACCGGCTTGCACTCGTTCATCAGGGCGTAGCGCGTCGCGTTCCACAGCTTGGTCGCGAAGTTGCGATAGCCCTCGACCCGCTGCTCGGACATCTTGATGCCGCTGCCCGGGGCGGCCAGGGCCGCCATGGTGAAACGCAGCGCATCGGCGCCAAACTTGTCGATCAATTCCAGGGGATCGATGACGTTGCCCTTGGATTTCGACATCTTCTGCCCGCGCTCGTCGCGCACCAGGGCGTGGATGTAGACGGTGCGGAACGGCACATCGCCCATGAAATGGATGCCCAGCATCATCATGCGGGCGACCCAGAAAAAGATGATGTCGAGGCCGGTGACCAGGACGTCGCCCGGATAGTAGCGCTTCAGCGCCGCCGTCTGCTCCGGCCAGCCCAGGGTCGAGAACGGCCACAGGCCCGACGAGAACCAGGTATCGAGCACGTCGGGATCGCGCACCAGCGCGACATCCTTGCCGTACTCCTTCTGCGCCTGTGCTTGCGCCTCGGCTTCGTCATAGGCGACGAACACCTTATTGTCCGGCCCGTACCAGGCCGGGATCTGGTGGCCCCACCACAGCTGGCGCGAGATGCACCACGGCTGGATGTTGCGCATCCATTCGTAATAGGTGTTCTCCCACTGCTTGGGCACGAACACCGTGCGGCCCTCTTCCACCGCCTTGATGGCCGGCTTCGCGAGGGTCGCGGCGTCGCAATACCATTGGTCGGTCAGCCACGGCTCGATCACCACGTCCGAGCGGTCGCCGTACGGCAGCATCAGCTTGTGGTCGTCGATCTTCTCGACGAGGCCGAGCGCGGTCAGGTCTTCGACCACCTTCTCGCGCGCCTTGTAGCGGTCGAGGCCGCGGTAGGCTGTAGGTACGTTCTCGTTGATGCGCGCATCGGCGTCGAAGATGTTGATCATTGGCAGCTTGTGCCGGCGGCCGACCTCGAAATCGTTGAAGTCGTGCGCGGGCGTGATCTTGACGGCGCCGCTGCCGGTTTCGGGATCGGCATATTCGTCGGCCACCACCGGAATGCGGCGGCCGACCAGCGGCAAGATCAGGTGCTTGCCGACCAGGTCCTTGTAACGCTCGTCGTCCGGATGCACCGCGACCGCGGTGTCGCCCAGCATGGTCTCCGGCCGGGTCGTCGCGACGGTGAGAAAACGATCGGGCTGGCCTTCCACCGGGTAGCGCAAGTGCCAGAGGTGCCCCTGCTTCTCCTTCTGCACCACCTCGAGGTCGGAGATCGCGGTGTGGAACTTGGGATCCCAGTTCACCAGCCGCTTGTCGCGATAGATCAGTCCCTGGCGATAGAGATCGACGAACACCTTGCGGACGGCCTTGTTGAGGCCCTCGTCCATGGTGAAGCGCTCGCGCGGCCAGTCGGGCGACGCGCCCAGGCGCCGCAGCTGGTTGGTGATCGCGCCGCCGGACTCCGCCTTCCACTCCCAGACCTTCTCCAGGAATTTCTCACGGCCGAGGTCGGTGCGCTTCTTGCCCTGCTTGGCCAACTCGCGCTCGACCACCATCTGGGTCGCGATACCGGCATGGTCGGTGCCAGGCTGCCACAGCGCGTCGCGCCCATGCATGCGCTCATAGCGCGTGAGGATGTCCTGCAGCGTCATGTTGAGCGCATGGCCCATGTGCAGGCTGCCGGTCACGTTCGGCGGCGGCATCATGATGGTGAAAGGCGCGCGGTTGGACTCCTCGTGCGCCGCAAAGGCGCCGGACTGTTCCCACGCGCGATAATGTTTCTTTTCGACCTCATCGGGCCGGAAAGTCTTCTCCAGCATTGCTGGCCTTCCTCAAGACAAACGCAAATTTCGGGCTGTTATAGCGGCCGACCTTGCCCCGTCAACCAGGGCTGGCAACCTGGGGCTGGCCGCGCGTCCCCGCCGTCGGCGATCAGCTGAGCTCGGCGCGCCGGGCGATCCGTTCGACCTCGCGGCGGACCAGACGCTCGACGATCGCCTGCAGATTGGCGTCAAGCCAGTCGCGCAGCATCGGCTCCACCGCCTGGCGGACCAGTGTCTCGACCAGCAATCCCTGGCCCGGTGATTGGACTTCGACCACAGTCTGCGCCCTCCGCGCGATCAATTGCGCCATGACGGATGCCGATGCTTCGGCCACGTCGGGTGATACCAAAGGTGCCTCACCAACACCCGGCCCTGCAACATGCTCCGTCAGCTCGGCCAGCTGCGGGGCTGGTGTCGGCCTCGGCGGCGGCGGAGGTGGCGGCTCGGGTTGTGCCAACTCAATCTCCTCTTCCACCTCCGGCTCCGGCTCCAACTCCGGTTCTGGCTCAGGCTCCGGTTCTGGCTCGGGTTCCGGCGGCAGGGGTTCTTCTTCGATCTCGTCCGTCAGGACCAGCTCGTCCTCCTCCTCTTCTTCCTCAGGAAGCTGAGGCGGCGGAGCAGGCGGCGGCGGAGCGAATACGGCGGGGGGCGGCGCAGGCGGCGCCGGCGGTGGAGCCGGCGGCTCTGGCTGCTTCGCCGTTGGCTCGTCCGCGCTACCTTCCTCCGAGATAATGCGTCGGATCGAAGCGAGGATCTCCTCCATCGACGGTTCTTGGGTCGCTTTAGCGTCGTTCATCCACTCGTCCCCGGAGGCGCTGCTCCCAGCGTACACACCCAACTCGCGCCATCGATCGGCCTGTCCCTGGCTAGATCGGGCGCAACCCCTGTAATCCTAGCTACTTCGGTGGGGTTTCTCAAGGAATGGGTTAGTCGTCGGCCGGTTGAAAATCCGTCCTGCCGGTTCAAGGCGTTATTCGACGCTGGGGCCGGTTCCAATGAATTTGTTCCGCACTTTGTCGTAATGCCGGGTGGGATCGTAGTATTCGACATTGAGGGCCAAGTCCCGGGCGGTCAGGGTGCCGCCGGCCGCCACCAGGCGATATTCGGCTACGACCCGGTCGGTCTGCGAGGAGACTAGGCTGACCTGGGAGGTCAGCAGGGCCTGCTGCGCGTCGAGCACGTCGAGGATGGTTCGGGCGCCCACTTCCTGTTCCTGCCGCACGCCGTCCAGGGCGATCTCGTTGGCGCGGACCTGCTCCTCGAACGACCGCGCCTGCGCGGTCGCGGTCTGCAGGGCGGTCCAGGAATTCACCGCTTCCCGCTCCGCGGCGCGCAGGGCCTGATCGGTCAGACGTTTCGACTGCATGTAGACCTGCTTGGACTGCCGCACCCGGGAATCCGGCGCACCCGCCTGATAGAGCGGGATCGTCACCTGCCCGATCACCGAGCCGACGTCGGTCTCGCCGTCGCGCTGGCCGACATCCTCCTGGCGCTGCCAGCTGCCTTCGACCGAGACGGTCGGCAGCATGTCGCTGAATTGCACGTCGATATTGTCCTTGGCGGCGCGCTCCTGGAACTGTGCGGCGAGAACGGCCGGGGTGGCCTGCGAGAGCACCACCGATTCCTCGCGGCTGCCAGGCAGCGCCGGCGTTTCGGTCGGCATCTTCACGTCGACGGGATCATCGCCGATGATCTGGCGATAGATCGCCTGCGAAGTCGTCAATTGTCCTTCGGCCTGGATGCGCGCGGCAATGGCACCTTGCAGGCTTGCCTCCGACTGCGCGACATCGGTGCGGGTCAGTTCGCCGACATCGAAGCGCGCCTGCGTCGCCTCGAGCTGGCGCTGCAGCACCTTCTCGTTGTTGCGGTTGAGGTCGAGCACGGCGGTATCGCGCACCACGTTCATGTAGGCGGTGACCGCAAGCAGCAATACGTTCTGTTCCGTGTCGGTGAGCTGGGCGCGGCCGGACTGCACCTGGTTCTCCGCCTGCGAGGTGCCGGCAACCGTGCCGAAGCCATCGAAGATCGGTTGCCGCACCGTCACGCCATAGCTGCGCGGATTGGTCTCCTCGTCCAGTACCAGAGGCTTGTTCTCCTGGTCCCACTCATGCCCGCCCTGCGCGGTGCCAAGCACCGTCGGCCGCCATTCTGACAGCGCCTGCGGCACGCCTTCGTCGGTCGCCCGCAGCTGCGCGCGCGCCGCATCCAGGGTTGGGTTGCTCGCATAAGCCATTGCCAGCGCCTCGTACAGGCTGGCTGCCTGCGCGGCACTACCCCATCCGGCAACCGCCAGTACCGCAGCGCTCCAGGTTGCGCCTCGCACAAGGGACATGGCCGGCACGATCGCTAGAACACGAACCGGGGCGGCGTGGCGAAGCCGGGCAGCAGCGCGACGTTCGCATCGAACAGCACGCGCCGGGATACTGCGTTGCCGCTCTTGATCCAGAGGCTGGCGCGCCCGACGCCCTGCTCCAGCAGCACGCCGACCAGGCGGCCGCCATCGGCCAGCTGACCGGTCAAGGCGGCAGGCAGCTGCTCGACCGCGCCATCGAGGTAGATGACATTGTACGGTGTGTGCTTCGGGCAGCCGGCGTTGAGCGGGCCTTCGAACACGATCGCGTTGTCGATGGACAGCTCGGAGAAGACCCCGCCTGCGCGCTGCGCCAGCTGCGCCTCGGGCTCCAGCGCCACCACGGTGTTGGCGAGCCGGGACAGCAACGCCGCCGCGTAGCCGGTGCCCGCGCCAACCACCAGCGCGATATCCTCAGGCTTCACCCCGGCGGCCTGGATCAGGCGCCCGGTCACCATCGGCTCCATCAGGTAGCGGCCCGGCGCGATCTCCACGTCATTGTCGAGATAGGCGCGCGCCCGGGCGCGGTCCGGCACGAACCGTTCGCGCGGCAGGGTGCGGATCGCCTCGATCAGGCGCTCATCGGTGACCTTGTTGGTGCGGACCTGGCTGTCCACCATGTGCTGGCGCGCGACTGCGTAATCCATTTTCAAAGCTGCCCTCTCGGCCCCTCGAAAGGCCCGGAAGCGGCTGTCATGCCGCCAATTTCCGTAGCCTGTCCAATGATCTTTCCGGGACGGTTATAGCCGCCGCGACACCCAAACTCAACGCGCCCACCCCTGGTTAACGGCAGTGTCGCAGGTGGCCCTGCCGTGCTTGACCGCCTCGCCGGATCGGCCCTATACGTGCGCTCGCCAAACACGGCCGCCACGTCGGGACCCTCCTGATCCGGCCGCTTCCGGCCCGGTGGCAGAGTGGCCATGCAGAGGATTGCAAATCCTCGTACGTCGGTTCGATTCCGGCCCGGGCCTCCATTTTCCTGCCCGATTTGAACGCACCGCACCGCTCAACCCTGCGGCCCCCCTCCGCGATGGAGCTCCGCGAACCGGTCGAGCCTGCGCAGGTTGGGAAACAGCCCTGCCCAGGACAGCGTGATCAGCAAGGTCATGCTGCCGCCCACCAGCACCGCCGCGACCGGCCCGAGCAGCGCACCGCCGGTGCCGGCCACGAACATGCCGAGCTCGTTGGAGGCGCCGATGAAGACCGATTCGACCGCGGTCACCCGGCCGCGCAGCTCATCGGGCGTCGCCAGCGGGACGAGCGTGCCGCGGATATAGACGCTGACCATGTCGCCGGCGCCCAGGACCAGGAGCGCCGCAAACGAAAGCCAATAGTCGCGTGACAAGCCGAACACGATCGCGGACACGCCGAACAAGCCAACCGCCAGGAACAACCGCCTGCCGACATGGCGCTGCAGGGGGAACTGGGTGAGCAGCAAGGCGGTCGCCGTCGCGCCGAATCCCTGGGCGCTCCGCAGCAGCCCGCCGGCATCCGCCCCGACATGGAGGATGTCCTGCGCGAACACCGGAATGAGCGCCGTTGCGCCGGAGAACAGCACGGCGAACAGGTCGAGGGAGATGGTGCTCAGGAGGATCCGATTGCGAAAAATCAGGGCCAGACCTGCCAGGATCGCCGCCAGATCGCTGCCTTCGTTCCGTGCAACAGACGCCACCGTGCGCCCGCGCATGAGGAAGAACAGCAGTACCGCGCCGGCGAAGCCCAGCGCCGCGCCGCCGTATGCCACCGCAGGCGTTTCCGGCCCGAGCAGGCCCACGATGCCCGAATAGAGCACGCCGCCCACGCCGGGGCCGGCGATTGTCGCCACCTGCCAGCTGGTCGAGTACCAGGCCACCGCGCTGGCGAGGTGCTCCTTCGGCATCAGGTTGGGCATCAGCGCCCGCGCCGCCGGGGTCGAGATCGCACGGGCGATGCCGAAACACAGGGCAAGCGCGAGGATTGCGACCTCGGTGATGCGATCCGTCGAGGCCAGGAGCACCAGCGTCACACCAGCGAACAGCTCGGCCGTGACACCGATCAGGATCAGCAGGCGGCGATCGATACGGTCGGCCAGATGCCCCGCGGGCAACGCCAGCAGCGCGGCCGGCAGGAACTCCGCCAGCCCGACCAGCCCGAGCTGGAACGGATCGTTGGTGATGGCATAGATCTGCCAGGCCAGGGCGGTCGCCTGGATCTGCAGCGCAATCGTCGTGAGGAAGTTTGCGCTGACATAGAGCGCGAAATCCCGGTGCCGGAGCGCCGCAACATCCGGGCCCCACTTCTTCCCACTCATGCTCGGAACTCAGCAGACTAGACAGGTGATGGCACGACCGTGCCGCGTGCCCCAACCATGCAAAAACCGCGCGTGAAGGTCACGCGCGGTTTGCACAACTCTGTTAGGCGCTGAACGGGACAGCTCAGCCGCCGCTGCCCTCGCCCGGCACCTTGGTCTCGAACTCCGCCTCGCCCGGGGTCGCTTCGGTCGGGAAGGCGACGCCCAGCGACTGCACCAGCTGGCCCTGCGAGGCCAGGATGCGGTAGTTGGCGAAGATCTCTTCGTAGTTCGCGGTGATCAGGTCGTTCTTGGACAGGAACAGCTCGTTGGTCGCGTCCAGCAGATCGAGCAGGCTGCGCTGGCCGATGTCGAACTGCTGCGCGTACACATCGCGGGTGTTCTGGTTGGCCTCGACTTGGTCGGTCAAGGTCTGGATGGCGTTGCGCTGGGTGTCGCGCGCACTCCACGACAGGCGGACGTCCTCCGCCACCGCGCGCTCCTGCACGCGCAGCTGCTCCTGCGCCTCGGCCTTGCGCCACTTGAACTCGCGCACGCGCGCCAGGTCGGCGCCGCCGCGATAGAGGTTGTAGCGGGCCACCAGCAGGAAGGTCGCGCTGTAGGTGGTGTCTTCGCGGCCGTTGTTGTGGCGGTTGTTGTTGCCGATCACTTCGAGGTCGAGGCGCGGATAGAGCGGCGCCGCTTCCTTCTCGATCTCGGCCTCGGAAACCTTCACGTCGGCCTGGGCCAGCAGCACCTTCGGATTGGTGGTGAGGCCGGTGGCGATCGATTCCTCCTCGGTCGGAGCGATCATCGCGTTGTCGAGTGTCACCGCCTCGAGATCCTGCGCCTCGACGCCGATCACGCGCTGGAAGCTCGCGCGCGCATCGCGCAAGTCGCCCTGGATCTCGTTGAGGTTGGTGCGGGCGGTCGCCAGGCGCGCTTCGGCCTGACGGACGTCGGCGACGTTGCCGCCGCCGAGTTCGGCGCGGCGCTGCACCAGACGCAGCGTCTCTTCATGGGCCTTGACGTTCTCTTCGGCATTGGCCACGCGCTCGGTGTGACGCAGCACGTCGAGGTAGACCTGCGTGCCGTCGAGCGCCGACACCTGGCCCTGGTCCTGGACCCGCTGGCCGGCGGAGGCAATGCGCTGTTTCTGGCGCTCGACTTCCGAATCGGTCTCGAAGCCGTCGAAGATGCGCTGCTGCAACGTCACCTGGGCGTCGCGGCGGCCGTAGAGCCAGCGACCGTGATCGTGCTCGCCCTGGTTCGTGCGGTCGTTGCCGGTATCGGTGGTCTCGTTTTCAGAAAAGTCGATGCCCGCATCGAGCCGGACGTCGATCTGCGGGTAGTAGAGCGCGCGGGCCTGCCGCAGCTCGTAATCGATGGCGCGGCGGTCTTTGATCGTGACGCCGACTTCAGGATTGGTGGAGATCACCAAACCGACTGCCTCTTGCAGCGACATGGCCGATGCGGCGCCCGCAAAACCGGCAATGCCGGTCAGCAGCGCAGTGCCCAGCAGCAACGAGGTACGACGAAGCGACAGAGCTTCCAACTTCATGGACTTCCCCCAAATGCAGACTTTATAGCGACCGCCCCCGCGGACGGATGAAATTAACCAAACTCTTCCGGAACCCTATACTAAGATTGTGTCCCTTTTGCTTAGTACCAGATTTGTCAGTCTCTCGCACCAGTTTTTTAACGCTCAGACAAGGCGGTATCGCGTGCCTTTAGTATGGGCTTAAGCAGATACTCTAGGACTGTTTTCTTTCCCGTCAAGATATCGACGGTTGCAGTCATGCCCGGAATGATTTGCAGTTCGCCGCCGTCCTTGCCGATCAGGTAGTTCCGATCGGTACGCAAACGTACACGGAAGAACAGCTCTTTCTTTTCATTTTCAATAGCATCGGCGCTGATCTGCTCCACTTTGGCGTCGAGGCCACCGTAAATACTGTAATCGTACGCCGTGATCTTGATCTTGGCGGCCTGGTCGGGAGCGATGAAGCCGCGGTCCTGCGGCCGGATCTGCGCCTCGATCAGCAACGTGTCCTCGATCGGAACGATTTCCATCAGCTGCTCGGCCGGCTGCAACACGCCGCCCAGGGTGTGGAACTTGATCTGCTTGACCGTGCCGTAGACCGGCGAGCGCAGGCTCTGCTCGCCGCCCTGGGCGACCGCACCGAACAAGAGCTGGTTGACCGACGCCAGTTCGGCGCGGTGCTGGTTCATTTGCTGCGCGGCATCGGCGCGGAATGTCGCGTCGATCTCTTTCAGCTTGGCCTGCACTTCAGCCAGCGCCGCGCGTGCCGACGGGCGCGAGGCCTCGGCGTTGGAAATTTCCGATTGATATTGCTGCACTTCCTGCTGTGCCCGCAGCAGATCGACCTTGGACGCGACGTTGTTCGCGACCATCGGCACAAGGATGTCCACCTGCTGCTGCGCGATGTCGAGGCTCTTGCGCGCGGTCGACACCTTGGTGTCGATCTGCCGCAGCTCCTGCTGCTTGGTCTCGACCTGCGAGTTGAGCGTCACGCGCTGCGACTGCAGCTGCTGCTGGCGGATAACGAAGACCGATTTCTCGGTCTCCACCACTTCCGGCGCTTCCTCGATCAGGTCTTGCGGAAATACGATCTGGGATGGGTCGTCCTTGCTGGCGATCTCGGCCTGCAGCCGGGCAAGCGCGGCGGACGACGTCCATTTCCGCTGCTTCAACTCCGCTTCGTTGGTGGCGAGCTCGGTGTTGTCGAGAACGGCGACCACCTGCCCGGCCTCGACGATGTCGCCCTCCCGCACGTTGAGCGCCTTGATCTTGCCGCCCTTCACGCTCTGGATCACCTGGGTCTGGCCGGACGGGACGACCTTGCCCTCGCCGCGCGTGATCTCGTCCAGCACGGCGTAGTGCGCCCAAACCAGGCCGACCACGACGATGACGATCAGCGTGAACAGCAGCAGGTGGCCGAACAGCTTGGTGCCTTCCCGCTCCGTCTCGGACGGATCGATCCAGAGATCTCGATTGGTCAGCGACATGATACTTGCTTCGTCTTTCTCTGGGCGATTTCCTGGGCCGCGATCATTCGCGCGCCTGTACGCGCCCGCCCATCAGGGCCTCGAGCACGCCGGACTTCGGGCCGTCGGCCACCACCTTGCCGCGATCCAGCACGATCAGGCGGTCGACCAGCGCCAGCATCGAATGGCGGTGGGTGACCAGGATGATGGTCTTGCCGCGCGCGATCGCGCCCAGGCGCTGCTTGAAAGCGGCCTCGGTGCTGTTGTCCATCGAGCTGGTCGGTTCGTCGAACACCATGATCTGCGGGTTCAACAGCAGCGCACGGGCGACAGCCACCGACTGGCGCTGGCCGCCGGACAGCATGCGGCCGTTCTCGCCGACCGGCATGTCGTAGCCGAGCGGGTGCTGGCGCACGAACTGGTCGACGCCGGCCAAGGTCGCGGCGCGGATCACCGACGCCTCGTCGACATAGGGCGCGCCCAGGGTGATGTTGTCCTTGACCGAACCGTAGAACAGGTGCGGGTCCTGCAGCACGCAGCCGATGTTCTGTCGGAGGTCGGTCGGATCGAGCTGGCGGATGTCGGTGCCGTCCACCAGCAC
>Ga0070674_100002486_pt1 | contig 10207 bp, 7 predicted proteins | sample KBSM33metaG_FD_65344 | JGI IMG/M metagenome (GOLD analysis project Ga0070674, IMG submission 65344) | Miscanthus rhizosphere microbial communities from Kellogg Biological Station, Michigan, USA - KBS M3-3 metaG | ecosystem: Host-associated > Plants > Roots > Rhizosphere > Soil ...
ACACCCATCAGGCAACGACGATCGTTGATGACGGGCCGACGCTACCCACACCACCCACACAAGCGAGTTCGCAGAGTAAGGGGCGAATCGGCCAGGCGGCGCGCCGTGCGCGACACCAGGCCGTAGAAGACTTCCAACTTCGAGCCCGTCAGCTAACCCCGTCGGCGTGATTGGAGGCTCGTCATGTCGTTCCCGTCCCCACTGGAATACGGCACCGGTCTGTTTTCACGCCTGCGTAGTTCGCTCGCCGTTGTCGGCGTGCTGCTCATCGCACTCTGCGTCGGAATGGTCTGGCTGCTTGGTGCGCGCAATCCCTACACACCCGCGGGCTACGTCGGATACCTCACACGCGGTGCCGTGTTCGGCAAGTCGACCTTCTATGGCACCCAACGCGGCCCGACGTCGGCCGGGCGCAGATGGCTGCTCGACGTGACCAACGTCAGCATCACGCCGTACACCTACACCGAGGGCTTCACCGGTGACGAGGCCGTGCTGAGCAAGGACAACCTGAAGATCGCGTTCGCCGTGCACACCATTTGGCGCGTTGACGAAGGGCGCGTGCCGCTCTTCATGGAGCGCTTCAGCACGACGATGTCAGGGGGCGGACACGAGAAGGAACCAGACGCGATCGTGAAGGTGGCCTACAGCAACTTCATCCGCGAGCCGCTGCGCACCTTCGCGCGCGACGAGGTCCAACAGCGCAACGGACTCGAGGTGAAGGACGCGCTGATCGCCATCGGTGACTCGGTGCTCGCGCGAATCCGCACCTATGCGACCGACAGTCCATTCACGGTCACGAGCGTCGTCGTCGGCAACGTTCAGTATCCGGCGGAAGTCGCCGATGCGGTCTCACGCAAGCTGGCGGCGACGCAGGAACTGCAGCGGAAGGACACGGAGATCGAGATCGAGCGGAAAGAGCGCACCAAGCGCGAGGTGCAGGCGCAGGGCATCGCGAACGCGATGCAGATCATCCGCGGTCAGTTGAGCGGCATGTACATCCAGCACGAGGCGATCGAAGCGCAGAAGGCGATGGTCAACTCGCCCAACCACACTGTCGTGTACATCCCGGTCGGGCCGATGGGCGTGCCGATTACCGGTACGTTCCCGACCGCTCCTTCAACGGAGGCGGTCGCAACGCGTTAGCCAGTTCGGCAGCAAACCGGCGCGGCAGGAGCTCACACTCCCGCCGCGCCGTGGACGTTACTCGAGCAGTTTCAGGAACGCGACGATGTCCTTCTTGTCCTGGTCGGTCAGCACGATGACGGGCCCCTGATCAGGATCGTCGTCAGGCGCGTCGCTCACGATCAGAAAGAACTGACGATAGTGCTCGGCAACGTCCTCCAACGTCTTCGCGGAGTTGTCGTGGAAGTACGGCCCGGTCTTCCGAATCCCGCGCAGCGGGGAGATCTTGAACGCGTTGCCCTGATTGAAGGTGCCGTTCGCGATGTCGTCGGCCTCGCCGGTGATCAGGGCGTGACCGGGATCGGTGCTCGTGATCTCGATGATCCCATCCTGATTGCCATCGAGGACGTCGTTCACCTGGTTGTGGAAGACGAACGTCCTGGCCTTGGCAGGGTTCCGCAAGGTGCTGAATTCCGACACGAGAACCGTCTGGAAGCGCGACCCTGGCGGAACCGGCAGCGGCAGGAACTGATTCGTCTGGTTGAGGAGAGGGCCGCTGTGACACGCCGCGCACGCGCCGACCTTGAAGTTGGGTGGCGTGACGGAAAAGTCCGGCGGCAGATCCTCGAAGAACCGGCGCCCGCGCTTCTCGGAGTCTGTACGACCGAGCGGCAGTCGCGGTGCCGGTCCTCCCAGCGAGAAGAGCTCGAGCGCGAATGAGGTGAAGAAGCGCGGAGCCAGCTTCTGGAAGGCGGCGATCTGCTCGAGCTCCCGCCGCTGTACCGGACGCGTCGCCTGCGCGTGATCGGTGATCGCGCCCAGTGCCTGGTCCTCGAGTGTTTCCTGGCGTCCATCCAGCATCAGGACCTTGTCGAGCGCCGGCGTATTCAACGTGGTCGGAATGCCGCGGGCAATCGTCACGACTTGTGCAGCCGGGTCATCCTTCACCGTGACGTTTGAATGGAGGGGGATGCGCATCAGCACCGTCGCCTCACTCTGCATCCTGGTGAAGTGGCGACCATCGCCGAAACCGTCCCCATCATCGTCGTCGCTGCCATCGTGCACGAAGAGCGGATCCCGCCGGTTCTTCCGGAATCGCGCTTGCGCGTCCTCGGGCGACACAGTTCCAGTCGTCTCGCTGTGACACGTCTCACAGGTGCGTCCGTTGCCGCCAAACGTCTCCCGTTCGAACAGGCGTCGCCCTTCGAGGAAATCGCGAATCGGGCCGAGTCCGTTCGAAACCGGTCCACCCGTCGTTCCCCCCGCGAGGGCTGGCGCTCCTCTCGGGATCTGAAGCGTCGCGAGAGCCGTCGCCGTGGGCCCGTTGCGATACCAGCCTTCGACCTGGCGCATTTGCGGCACGTTGTGAGCAGACACGCTCGTCAGCCCCCAGAGCACCACCGCAAGACACACCAACCCACCTGGCGTCAGCCATCTACGCATGCCACACCTCCCAGTCGTACTCTCCAAAACGCGCCACGCGCGTTTTCGTAACACGTGAGTCTCAGCGTGGGTGATTGCGTCGCTGTGACTTCTGCGTCAGCGATGAAAGGACGCAGGTCTCACGGAATGCCGTGGCTGACAGCGTCGCCCGCTAGTTGATGGCGTTTGGCTGGTTGCTTTTTCGCTCGTAGCGTTCGAATGTTCTGCGCAGTTGGTCCGCCTGCCAGCCCGCAGGAAAGCGCCGCAGGCCCTCCTGGATCGCCGCCTTCGCCGCGGCTGCGTCGCTCAGTTCCCAATACGCGCGTGACAGCGTCTCGAACGTGAGCGCGAGGTTGTAATCGCTGACGTCGGCTTCGCGCTCGTTGACGAAGCGCTGAATCAGCTGGATCGCGTCGTAAGAGCGTCCGCGCGAGATGTAGGCCGATGCCAGGTCGCGCACCATCTCGCCCGAGGTATCGCCGATCTTGCAGTTGGCACAGTTGTCGAGGCGCCGGTTGTACGAGAAGAACTTCTCGACTCCGAACTCGAGGAGTGGCAGTTGATCGTCGTTGTCGGCGACGAACGCCATCAAACCCAACCCCTCGGCCGCAAGATCCCGGTCGCCCGGATGCGCAACGATGCCCTCGTACGTCAGCTTGTAGAAGCGACGCCGAGCGACCTCCTCGTTCGTGCCGCTCTGCCAGACCGCCAGCAGATCCCCGACGGAGCCAATCTTCAACGACGACTCCGGGACGTCGTCCCACCATGTGGGTCGAGGCACGCGCTCCTTCCACTCGATCGCGAACGCGTCATCAACCTTGGATCGGACTGCAGGCCGCGATCGCGACGCGCGCGTCGTGGGTTTCGCCGCAGCCGTCTTCCCCGCACCCGCTGCGTCACGCACCACGAAGGTGTACGCCCACGACTGCACGCCTGAATCGTGTGTCATGAAATCGCCAACCAGACGCCCATCCTTCTTCGCGGCGATCCCGAAGCGGAAGTAGTGTTCCGCTGGCGATGGCGGCAGACGCAGGGTCACCTTCGTATCGTGCGTCGTCCCTCGAACGACCTCAGGGCCTTCGAGGTAAGGATCGTTGCGCGCGGTTGTGATGCTGAAGGTGTATTCAGCGTCGGGCGCGACGGCTTCCCACTCGAACGTCACCGTCGCCATTCCCGATTCGCGCGCGATCCTGAGCCCGGGCTTCTCCGACCACGGGCGCGCGAGCATGCCTTCCAGGTCGCGATCGTTGTCCCAGGGAGCGGTAACGCGGATCAACTTCGGCATGTCGATCCGCAGCTCGATGGGGGTGCTCGCCGTGACCTCGAATGGAAAGAACACATCGTAGTCGCCGGGAAATCGCGCCGGGTTTTTCGTGTTCTCGTCGATCTTGATGTGCAGCGTGTACTCGCCGGCCTCAGGCCTGGAGAGCACGTAACGGTCGCCGTCTGCCGAGCGCTCGATGCGGCATCCGATCCACTTGTCGCGCGTGCGATCGAGGCACGCGAATTCAGGCATGGACGTCACGACGAGTGGCTGTCCATCGAAGCGCAACTCGATTGGGATATCCTGCGCTGCCGCGGCCGATGGCACCGTGAGAGCCGCAAGGACGGCGAGCAGCCTGACGTGAGAGCGCGGCATGACTACAAGACGTATCGACTTCTGGGGTGGCTTCGAGCAGTTCCAGGGCGTGTGACGGGACGCGCACTTCCTCGCAGCCCCGAGCCCCGGCCCGTTCCGCACCCCCTTGTTGAGCGGAACGAGACCAGGACCCAGGGACTGCTACTCGTCGCCTACTTGCTGGCGGTCTTGGTGTCCTCCTCGGTGACGGGCGTTTCAGGGCCCTTCTTGACTGCCTCGACGCGTGCGAGGTTCTGCTTCGCCTTGTCGTAGGCCGGGTCGGCGGTTACTGCATCGCTGTATGCCGTCGCAGCCGCGCCGAAACGTCCCGTGTGCTCGAGCGCCATCCCCAGGTTGTTGTGGAACACGGCGACGTCCTTCTTCAGCTCCACAGCCTTGGTGAAGAGCGGCAGCGCCTCCTCGGCACGCTTCTTCTCGAGCAACACCAGGCCGAGGTTGTTCATCGACCACGCGTCCTTGTCGTCCAGCTCGATGGCGCGCGTATACGCATTGACCGCATCGTCGGTCTTGCCCTGCGCGTGATACGCGCGCCCGAGCAGTCGATACACGTCCGTCGAATTGGGCTCGATGTCGCCCGCCTTCATCAACGTGTTGATCGCCTCGTCGTATTGCTTCTTCTCGATGTGCACGCGACTCAGGTTCACCAGGCTCTTGAGGTGATCCGGGTCGATCGTCAGCGCCGTTTCGAAAGCCTTCTGCGACTTGTCGAGATCGCCGGCCTTCCACGTCGACAACCCGAGCATGAAGTGCCCCCACGCGTTCCCTGGCTTCTGAGTCGTGTAGTCCTCGAAGATCGTGGCGGCCTCGGTGTAGTCCTTCGCCTTGTAGGCCGCTTCGCCATCAGCGAACGATGCCGGGCCCTTGACCTTCGGCGTCGTGTCCTTCGCGAAGCCTTCTTCGTCGGTGCCCGCAAGCGGCGGGAGCTCGCTCACTGCCGCGACAGGGTTCGCCTGCGCCGAGTCTCGCGACTCCGTTGCTTTCGTCGATGGCGCCTCGCGCTTGGTGCAGCCGACGGCCGCACATGCCGCCATCAGGAGCACCGCCGTCAGCTGTCGTCTGGGTCTCATACGTCCTTCTCCTTGTTCGTCGCCGCAAGCGGCCGACGTTCGCCCGCATGAAGGGCAAGCGCGCGGCCAGGCGTGGAAGAGGACGAAATGCTCGGAAGAGTGCGGGATTGCACGGCCTCCCGTGTCCCGACGGACACGGGAGCAAGAGAGCGTCGCGTGTCCTGCCGGACACGCGGGACGTCGCTACGAGTCTCGGTGGGTGCTCTTGCTCAACCCGTGACGCCGCATGATCTTCAGGAGGCTCGAATGATCCGCGAGGCCGAGAGCCTCTGCGGTTCGAGTGACATGCCAATCGTGCTTGTCCAGCGCGCTCAGCACGATCTGCCGTTCCGCCTGCGCCCGCAGCGCCCTGAGCGTTCCTGCTGGCGCGGCCGGGTCACTTCCCTCGTCCCGATCGTCGCCAGCTATTTCCGGCGGCGCGTCGGCGGCAGTAATCACTACGGCGTCGGAGGCGATCATCATCCTCTCGAGGCAGTTTCGCAGCTCCCGAACGTTGTTCTTCTGCCAGCCGTATCTTGAGAGCAATGCCACCGCCTCTGGCGCGATCGTCTTCGGCCGTACCCGAAGATGCGACGCGATGGTCCGGAGCAGATGCTCGACGAGCACCGGCACGTCGGAGAGACGTTCGCGCAACGGCGGCACCCGTAGCGTGTGGACGTTGAGCCGATAGTAAAGATCCTGACGGAAGCGGCCAGCCTCGACCTCTTTCTCGAGATCGCGGTTCGTCGCTGCGACAACGCGCGCGGTAATCGCGAGCGCGCGGTCGCCGCCGACACGCATCACCTTCCGGTCTTCGAGCACGCGAAGCAACTTGGCCTGGGCGGGCAGCGGCAGCTCACCGACCTCGTCGAGAAACAACGTTCCGTTACCGGCGTTCTCGAACGCGCCCCTGCGCAGACGATCGGCACCGGTAAACGCGCCGCGCTCGTGACCAAACAGTTCGCTCTCGACGAGTTGCTCGGGAAGCGCCGCGCTGTTGACGGCGACGAGCGGCGTCTTCTCGCCGGGGCCCAGGCGATGCAGCTCGCGCGCCACGAGCTCCTTGCCGGTGCCGCTCTCGCCCATGATGAGAACGCTGCTCGGAATCGGTGCGACGCGGCCGATGGCCTGACGCAGCGCGCGCATCGGCGCGCTGTCGCCGATGAGCGGCGTCTCGCCATCGAATCGCGAGCGAAGCGTGTGCAGCTCCCTCACAAGGCGGCCACGGGAGACGGCGTTCTCGATCTCCTGGACGACGCGCTCAATCGGCTCTGCCTTGTCGACGAAGCCATACGCACCGAGGCGAACCGCCTGGACGCAGCGCTCGTAGTTGCCGGCACCGGTGTAGACAATGACCGGAGTATCGATGCCGCGTAGCTGCAGACGGCGAAGCACCTCGAAGCCGTCGATGCCCGGCATCTCGAGGTCGAGGACGACGCAATCGATCGGCTCGCGGCCAAGGACATCGAGCGCTTCGTCACCACCGGACGCCACGATCGTGCTGTAGCCGCCGACGCGTTTCAGGTCGTAGGCATACTGCTCGGCCATCGCCGGGACGTCATCGACCACCAGGATCTGCGTCATCATGTGCGCGTCATCGGAGCCGTTGGGATCTCAATGGTTATACGGGTCCCCTTGCCGGGCGCGCTCTCGACGCCAAGCGTTCCCTGGAGATCCATCACGAGCCTGCGGACGATGGAGAGGCCGAGACCAGTGCCGCCCTCTTTCGTCGTGTAGAAGTCGTTGAAGATCTTGCCGGTTTCTTCCGCGGACATGCCGCGGCCGGTGTCTGCGACTGCGATACGAACCGCCGGCGTCTCGTTCACGCTCGCACGCTCGACGACTTGCGTCGAGACAGTCACGCGACCGGGTTGAGACTCCAGGCTATCAACGGCGTTCGACATGAGGTTCTCGAGGATACGCCTGAAGGCGATCGGATCGCCGACGACGCGCGGCAGGCTCGCGGCCGACTGAGTCACGAATTCGACGTGATCGTGGGCCTGCATTGCGCGCACAACGTCGGTGACCAGCGTGTTCAGGTCGCAGTCACGCCGGTCCATCGGCCGCGAGAGGCGCTGGTAGCTCGTAGCCAGCGTCTCGAGATACGCGATGCTCGAATCGACTGTCGGCCTGCGCTCGGCAAACACAATCGGCAGCGAGGCCGGCTCGTCGCGCTCGACCTGCGCAAGGTGCCGCATCACGTTGCGAAGCGGGATGAGCCCGTTCTTGATGTCGTGATTGATCTGGCGAGCCAGGTCGCCAACGGTGGCGCGCCGTTCTGCCTCGCGCACTCGCGCGGTGCTGCTGCGCAGCCGCGAGGCCAAATCGCCAAGGAGCCGCGACAACCTTCCCACTTCATCGGTGCCGGCGTCGAACTCGACGTCGAGGCGATCGAGATCGAGTACGGCGGTCTTCTCCGCGAGAGTCGCCAGCGGCCGACTGATTCGCGACGAGACCCACACGGCGAGCATCAACGCGACGACTCCAGCCCCCGCGGCAGTGAACAGGAACCAGGAGTCCGCGCTACGGACGAGCGCTCGCAGCGGCGTCAGCGGCTGCGTCACTTGCAGACGCGCCTGCACGACTTGAAGCGGCGCTCCAGCGTCAGCCTTGATCAGCGGGACCTGAAGCTCCCCAACTGCAGGGCGCATCGTCTCGCTCGTCGCGTCCGGCTTTCCTGGCCCGAGCCGCGTCGAGGGCGCACGGACCGTCGTCAACTCCCCGCCCGGATAGATCACCGACACGACGATCGCCCGGTCGCGAGCCAGCCGCGCGAGAAAGCCTTCATCGACGGTGATTCCACCGACGAGCGTGAACATCCGTCCACCAAGCGCAAACGATCTGGCTCGCGCCAGCGCTAGGAACTCGCGCTCTGCAGCGCGCGCCGTCACGAACGCCACATCACCGCGCATTTTCGCCAGCGCCATCGGCAGTTCAGGCTCTGCGCGCCCGTGCTCATTCCTGAAGTGGCCTGAACTGATGATCCGTCCGTCACCATCCTGGATCTGCAGCATCGACAGGCCCGTCAGCCGCATCGCCGTGCCCGCGTAGTCGAGCAGGTACTCTCGTTCAGACTCGACGTCTGCCACTGCCGCGAGGCGGAACCGGTTGTCGTTCACCAACGCGCTCTCGAGCGATGCGAGCCGGTCGCTGATCGCCGCACTCTCGCGGCTGAGGTCCTCGCGAATGACGTCAACAACCGAGTTCACTCGCAGTTGGTACTCGTCCGAGAGACGACGGGTCATCTCCTGCCGGAGCCCGAACGCCAGGAGCGCAATCGGGACCAGCACCACGACCGCGAAGGCGAACAAGAGGCGGGAGCGCAGACTCATCCCTTATCTCTGATCATCGGCGCCTGCAATCAGCAGTCCTCCGTCCCATTCGCTCACGACACCCGAATGTCCACGTCGCACGATCGCGCGCTGACGTGTGTCAACCAGCGGGACGATGGTCTCCGGGTCGAGCCATGGCGCGCCCTCCACTACCACCTGCAGCTCCCGGCACGGATCGAATGGACGGCTGTCGAAGGACGTCACATACGCCGCGTCGCTTCCTCGCCGCCGCGCCAGAGCAAGAGCCTCGCCAGCGAGGCCGGTGGCGCGCTGGTAAGTGCGCCTGTCCAGACCAACGAGACGCTCGGCAAGGTCGCGTGCCGCACTGTCGTTCGCATCGTGGACGACCCGTCCCGAGGGACGCGACCCCGGTTCCTGGACTCGAGGAGGCGGGATCTCGCAGTCAGTTAGCCCCTGCCACCAGTACGGCCCGACTGCACCCCGCGCTTCTCCTCTGACGGCATCGTTGGCGAGTGTCTGTCGCGCCTCGTCCGACAACGATGGCGATGTGCGCGCGCGACGGGGCGACAGCAGCACCTGGGTCCGTTGCCACGCCAGGGGCATCGACTGGAACTGCGGGAGCGTGGCTGCGTAGTCGAGCGCCGCGCGGTCGCGTGTAATCAGAAGATCAACGGACTCGTCCAGCAGATCGCGAGGGTCGCCGCGAGGAGCGAGAAACTGAATCGATGCACCGGTGGCAGTCGTCACCGTCATCGATCCGCGATCGGAGGTGACGTGCGCCGATCGTGTTCCCAGCGGCCATGCCGCACCACCGACGGGTTTTGCGATTGCCAAGTCGCTGTGTGCAAGGGCGTATGGCGCATCCACTCGAGGGCTGCGCAGCAGAACTGCCAACGTCCGGTCGTCTACGGAGATGACCGATTGGACGAGGCGATTGACGTGCGGTTGTAAGTCACCGCCAACGCCGTCACGGCTCCACAGCGCCAGCACCGCCCCGGCTGTCACCGGAGATCCATCCGAAAAACGCGCCTCGGGCGGAAGGGTGACAATCCATGTCCGCCCGTCGATGCTGCGCCGCCACGATGAAGCCAGCCCTGGCACGACCCGCCCCATGCAATCGACTCGAACCAACGTGTCGTACAGCTGACGGAAGACGAGCCGTTCGCTGTCGTTCGAAGGACGTGGCGCATTCGCGGGGTTCACGGTCTCGCCAAGTGCTACCGTGGCAATTGGCAGGCCGGGCTCCTGGATCACCGCGCACTCTGAAGGAACCACCTCAGAGCGCGGCACGGGAATTACTGGTGGTGGAGCGGGCGGTTCGACGACAGGCGCAGGTGGGCTCGGCGCGTCGGGCGGCTTCGACGTGGGCTGCGGCGACGGAGCTCCAGTGGCCGGTGGCGTGCGGGAGGCGCACGCCCACGTCATCGCGAGCACGCAGCAAACGAGGAGTACCTTCACAAGCTGCGAGCAAAGAGTCGTGTCGTTCAGGGCTGTTTGGCGAAGGGACCGACCTCGGGCTCCCCCTGCGTGTTGGTCAGCGGGCCGAGCTCCGCGGCCACGCCACGGGCGATGGCCGCCGTCTCACTCCCGGCCTGGAAGCACGTGAAGTCGGGACGATCACGCCAGGCGATTGGGCCGCACAGTCGAATGCCCGCCTTCAGCGTGGCGTCATGGACGATGTTGAT
>Ga0070674_100002488_pt1 | contig 10205 bp, 7 predicted proteins | sample KBSM33metaG_FD_65344 | JGI IMG/M metagenome (GOLD analysis project Ga0070674, IMG submission 65344) | Miscanthus rhizosphere microbial communities from Kellogg Biological Station, Michigan, USA - KBS M3-3 metaG | ecosystem: Host-associated > Plants > Roots > Rhizosphere > Soil ...
AGGTCCTGGATCTGGCGAAGCGATCGGAAACCGCGATCTACGCGATCGGCCTGCGCGCGGCCGACGGCCCCGGCTCGACCTCTAAAGGGTTCAAGGAAGCGGAATTCGTCCTGCGCCAGTTCGCTCAGGAGACGGGCGGCCGATCCTACTTCCCGTCGCAGATCTCGGAACTCTCGGCCATTTACGGGCAGATCGCCGACGAGCTCTCGAGCCAGTACACGGTCGGCTACACGTCGCGCAACGGACGCCGCGACGGCTCGTGGCGCCGCGTCGTCGTGCGGGTGGCCCGTCCGAACCTCACCGCGCGGACCAAGCTCGGATATTTCGCGCCGACGAACCCGAAAAGCTGACCATGAACCTGGTGCCGCTGGCCCTCTACGCGGTGGCGCTCGTCGCGTATGCGTGGCATTTCGCGCAGCGCAACCCGATCGTCGGCCGCTCGGCGACCACGCTGCTCGTGGCGGCCGCGCTGTCGCACACCTTCGTCATCGGCATGCAGACGATGGAGGCCGGGCATGTGCCGATGACGGGGGCGACGTCGGCGATCTCGACGTTCGTGTGGATGCTGGCGCTCTCCTACCTCTACCTCGAGATGACGACCGACGAGCGGGCGATGGGCGTGTTCATCCTGCCGCTGCTGGTCGCCTTGCAGGCGATTCCGGCGTTCAACCCGAGCATCGAGGATCGCGCGGAGGTGCTCCAGGGCCCGCTGTTCGGCATCCACGTCTCGTCGCTGCTGTTCGCGTACGCAAGCTTCGCGCTGGCGTGCGTGGTCGGCATCACCTACGTGCTGCTGTTCAAGGAGATCAAGGCCAAGCACCTCGGCTTCTTCTACGCGCGGCTGCCCTCGCTCCAGGTGCTCGACCGGATGAACCAGGGCGCGATCGTGATCGGATGGATCTTCCTCACCATCGGCATCATCGTCGGCGCCTTCTGGGCGGCGCAGGCGCGCGGCGGCTACTCGGCCCTGGATCCGCGCGTGCAGGCGATGCAGCTGCAGGATCCCAAGATTTTCGTCGCGCTGGTGTGCTGGCTGGTCTACTCGTTCGAGCTGTTCGCGGCGCGGCGCATCGGCTGGGGCGGACGGCGTGCCGCGTACCTGTCGGCGGTCGGGTTCGTGATCGTGCTCTTCAACTTCGTGCCGATCAGCTACTTCTTCTCGAAGAGCCACAACTTTTGAACTAAGGATTTGAGGATCTAAGGATTTGAGGATCTGGGATTTGAGGATCTGAGAAGTTGGAAATCTAAAAATAAATCCTCAGATCCTCAGATCCTCAGATCCTGAAATTTTTCGCCATCTCATATGCATCTTCTCCTGATCGGCATCAGCCATCGCACCGCGCCGGTCGAGTTGCGCGAGCGGGTCGATTTCCAGGTGCGCGGCGTCGCGGGCGCGCTGCGCGCGCTGGCCGAGCGGGGATCGGCGCGCGAGGCGGTCGTCGTGTCGACGTGCAACCGCGCCGAGCTGTACGTCGCCTGCGACGAGGCGGCGGCGACCCGCCAGGATCTGGTCCGCTTCGTCAGCGAGTACAACGGCGTCCCGGCGACCGAGATCGCGCCGCACATCTACGAGGTCGTCGACCTCGAGGTGGCGCAGCATCTGTTCCGCGTCGCCGCCGGCCTCGACTCGCTCGTCATGGGCGAGCCGCAGATTCTGGGGCAGGTGAAGGACGCGCATACGGTCGCGAGCGACACGCACACCGCCGGGCCGGTGCTCAACCGCCTGTTCCACACGTCGTTCGCCGTCGGCAAGCGCGTGCGCAGCGAAACCGGCGTCGGTTCCGGCGCCGTGTCGATCAGCTACGCGGCGGTCGCGCTCGCGCGCAAGATTTTCGGCGACCTCAACAGCCGGAGCGTCGCCGTCATCGGCGCCGGCGAAATGGGCAAGCTGACCGCGCTGCACATGAAGGCGCAGTCGGTGCAGCACATCACCATCGTCAGCCGCACCATGGCGCATGCGGCGCGGACCGCCGAGGCGATCGGCGGCGCGAGCGCCGCGCCGTGGGAAGAGCTCGACGCCGTCCTGAGCGCGAGCGATATCGTCATCACGGCGACCGGGGCGGCGGCCCCGATCCTCACCAAGGCGCACATCGAAGCGGTGATGCGGCCGCGGCGCAACCGCCCGCTCTTCATCATCGACATCGCCATGCCGCGCGACGTCGAGGCGCAGGCCGGCGAGATCGAGCAGGTGTTCCTCTACAACATCGACGACCTGCAGTCGACGGTCCGGGACAACATGGCGCGCCGCGCCAGCGAGGTCTCGCGCGCCGAGTCGATCGTCCGCGAAGAGGTCGACAAGTTCGGGGTCTGGTTCCGCTCGCGTGGCGTGATCCCGACGGTCGTCGCGCTGCGGGAGCGGTTCGAAGCCATTCGGCGGGCCGAGCTCGAGCGCCTGCAGTTCAAGCTCTCGACCCTGCCCCCCGACGCGCGGGCGCGCGTCGACGAGATTACGCACCTGATTGTGGAAAAGCTGCTGCTGACGCCCACCGAGCAGCTCAAGTCGCTGAACGACGCCGACACCGTGGGCGCGTATTCGGAGGCGCTGACGCGGCTCTTCGGCCTGAGCGAGCCGGAGGAGCGCCGCAAGGTCGAACCGTTCGCGCGCAACCGGCCGCCGACGACGCGGCGGTGAAAATCTGGTTATTTGGTTATTTGGTTATCTGGTTATTTGGTTATTTGATTTTCCAATTGATCCGATGCAATCACCCAATAACCAGATAACCAAATAACCAGATGAAAGAACTTCGCATCGGCACTCGTGGCAGCCAGCTCGCCTTGTGGCAGGCGAACGCCGTGGCCGAGCGCATCGCCGCCGCCGGCGGACCGCCCTGCCGGATCATCGTCATCAGCACCTCCGGCGACCGGCTGCAGGACGCGCCGCTCTCGCAGGTCGGCGGCAAGCGGCTGTTCGTGAAGGAAATCGAGGACGCACTGCTGCGGCACGAGATCGATCTCGCGGTCCACAGCAGCAAGGACATGCCGGCGATCCTGCCGGACGGCCTGGTCATCGCCGGCGTGCTGCCGCGCGAGGATCCGCGCGACGCCGTGGTATTGCCCGAGGGCCGGCAGCCGGCAGCGATGGGCTCGGTCGACGAGCTCGTGGCCGCGCTCGGGCAGACACCATCGATCGGTACGGGCAGCGTTCGACGCATCGCCCAACTGACCCGGCTGTTCCCCGGCGCGCAGTTCAAGGCAATTCGCGGTAATCTCGACACCCGGCTGCGGAAACTGGACGAGGGCGCGCACGATGCGCTCGTGCTCGCAGCCGCCGGGCTTCGCCGCCTCGGGTTCGCGGACCGGATCTCGTACGCGCTGCCGGCCGCGGCGTGCGTCCCGGCGCCCGGCCAGGGGATCGTCGCGGTCGAAATCCGGGGAGACGACGCGCGCACACGAGAATTCGTGTCGGGCCTGGACGATCCGGCGGCCGGCGCCGCGCTCGCCGCGGAACGTGCGCTGGTCGAAACGCTCGGCGGCGGCTGCCAGACACCGGTGGGGGCGCTGGCCACGCTGATCGACGACGACACGATCGAGCTCGTGGCCGCGGTCATCGCGCTCGACGGCAGCCGCGCCGTGCGCGAGCGTGGGGTCGGACCGCGATCGGATGCCGCGGCGCTCGGAGCTCGAGTGGGCGCCGCGCTCCTGGCACAAGGCGCAGACCAGATTCTCGCCGACGCTCTCAGCGAGAATAGTCGTCAGTCGCAAGTCGCCAGTCACAAGTCCGCCGCCATGACGGACGACTAGGGCTGGCGACTGACGACTGGCGACTGACGACCAGGACTGGCGACTGACGACTGCGGACTGAAGACTGACGACTTGCGACTGATGACTACAGAATGTCCATGGTCTACCTAATCGGCGCCGGCCCCGGCGACCCCGGTCTCCTGACCGTCCGCGGTCTGCAGTGCCTGGAGTCGGCGGACGTCGTGCTGTACGACCATCTCGTGCCGCCGCGCCTGCTGCGCTCGGCCCGCCCCGGCGCGGAGAAGATCGACGTCGGCGTCGCCGCGCCGCAGCCGCTCGAGCAGGAAGCGATCTGTTATCTCCTCGCGGAGAAGGCGCGCGAAGGGCGGACCGTCGCGCGGCTGAAGTGGGGCGACCCGTTTGTGTTCGCCAGCGGCGGCAGCGAAGCCTTGTTCCTGCACGAGCAGGGCGTCCGCTTCGAAGTCGTGCCGGGCGTGCCGGCCGGAATCGCGGTCCCTGGATATGCGGGCATCCCCATCACCTATGCCGGCGGCGGCGACACGCTGACCTTCGTCCGGGGATACGAGGACGAGGGCAAGGTGCCGGCGTCGGTGGACTGGGCGGGCCTCGCGCGCCTCGACGGCACGCTCGTCTGCTACGCCGGCCCGCAGCAGCTCCCCGAGGTGCTGCGCGCGCTCGTCTCGCACGGCCGTTCGGCGGACGATTCAGCCGCGGTCATCTACGACGGCACCCTGCCGACGCAGGAGACGATTGTCGGCACGCTCGACGAGATCAGCAAGGCGGTCGCGCGTTCGAGCGATCGCCGCGCCGCGATTCTGGTGGTCGGCCGCCTGGTCGCCCTGCGCGAGCACTTGCGCTGGTTCGACGCGCGGCCGCTGTTCGGGAAACGGATCCTCGTCACACGGCCGAAGCCGCAGGCGAACGAGCTGGTCGATCGCCTCGAGGCGATGGGAGCGCAGGCGATCGAGGCGCCGATGATTCGGATCGTCCCGCCGGAGGACTACGAGCCGCTCGACCAGGCGTGCGCGCGCGCCGGGGAATTCGACTGGATCGTGTTCTCGAGCGCGAACGCCGTCGATGCGTTCGTCGATCGGCTGCTCGAAGGGCCGCAGGACATCCGCTGCCTCAACGGCGTGAACCTGTGCGTCGTCGGGCCGGCGACGGCCGAGCGGCTGTCGCGGTACGGGCTGAAGGTGGACCTGACGCCGCCGGAATACCGGGCCGACGCGGTGCTGCGCGCGCTGGCGGACATCACCACCGTCAAGGGGATGAAGATCCTGCTGCCGCGCGCCGACATCGGCCGCGACGTGCTCGCCGACGATCTGCGCAAGCAGGGCGCCGAGGTCACCGAGGTGATCGCCTACCGGACCATTGCCGCAGAACCCGAGCGCGAGGGCGAACCGGACATCTACCGTATGCTGCTCGAGCGGCGCATCGACGTCGTGACGTTCACGAGCGCGTCGGCGGTCCGGCATTTCGTGCGCGTGCTCGGCGCCGAGCCGGCGGCCGATCTGCTGCGCACGACGGTCGTCGCCTCGATCGGGCCGGTGACGGCCGAAGCCGCGTCGCAATCCGGGATCCTGACGACCGTGATGCCGGCGAGCTACACGGTTCCGGCGCTCGTGGATGCCATCGCGGATCATTTTCGGGCTCGTACGTAATGCCGGTCGTGTGGAAGAGCGTCACGTCTAACCGCGGAGAAGCAGAGCTCGCTGAGATCCCAGGAATATCCTGCCTCCGCGATCTCGGCGGTCTCTTGCGGTTAAGACTTTTTTTGGGATTTCAACAGCCATGGCACACATCGACACCCACACGGCGCAGACCCTGACGCTGACGCACCGCCTGCGGCGGCTGCGGCGCACCGAGACGATGCGCGCGCTCGTCCGCGAGACCCGGTTGTCGCCCGACATGTTCGTGCTGCCCCTGTTCGTCTGCGAAGGCGAAGGCGTCCGGCGCGAGGTGCCCTCGATGCCGGGCGTGTTCAACCTCTCGGTCGACGAAGCGGTGAAGGAAGCGCAGGCGGCGAAGGGCGACGGCGTCAAGAGCGTCCTCCTCTTCGGCCTGCCCGATCACAAGGACGACATCGGGTCGATGGCCTACGACCCCGAAGGGCCGGTGCAGGCCGCGACCCGCGCGATCAAGCGCGAGGCCGCCGGCGTGCTCGTCATGACCGACGTGTGCCTCTGCGAGTATACCGACCACGGCCACTGCGGGATCGTGATCGACGAGGAGATCGCGAACGACCCGACCGTCGATCAGCTGGTGCGCGCGGCGGTGTCTCACGCCGGGGCCGGGGCGGACATCGTCGCGCCGTCCGACATGATGGACGGCCGCGTCGGCGCCATCCGGAAGGCGCTCGACGACCGCGGGTTCGAGCACACGGCGATCATGGCCTACGCGGCCAAGTACTGCTCCGCGTTCTACGGGCCGTTCCGCGACGCGGCGGCGTCGGCGCCGGCGTTCGGCGACCGGCGGTCGCACCAGATGGATCCGGCGAATGCCGACGAGGCGCTGCGCGAGGTGGAGCAGGACATCGCGGAAGGCGCCGACATCGTGATGGTGAAGCCCGCGGTCACGTATCTCGACGTCATCGCGCGCGTGAAGAACACGTTCCACTACCCCACCGCGGCGTATCACGTCAGCGGCGAGTACTCGATGCTCAAGGCGGCGGCGCGCAACGGCTGGATCGACGAGCGGCGGGCGATGCTCGAGACGCTGACCTCGATCCGCCGCGCCGGCGCCGACATCATCATCACCTATTACGCTCGCGAGGCTGCGCGCTTGCTCGCTTCGCCAATCGGGTAATCGGGTAATCGGGAAATCTGGTAATAGATTGGACATCGACAGCCAATCTACCGACCAATCTACCAATCAATTACCCGATTACCAGATTACCCAATTACCAGATTGAGACCGTGATGCGTACAACCCGCTCCTCCCGTCTCTTCGCGCGCGCACAGCGTGTGCTGCCCGGCGGCGTCGACAGCCCGGTCCGGGCGTTCAAGGCCGTCGACGCGTCGCCGCTCTTCATCCGCCGCGCCTCGGGCGCGCGGATCGAAGACGTGGACGGCAACGTGTTCATCGACTACGTGATGTCGTGGGGGCCGCTCATCCACGGGCATGCGCCGCGCGGCCTCGTGAAGGCGCTCTCGGCCGCGGCGCGCGACGGCACGAGCTTCGGCGCGCCGAGCCCGCTCGAAGTGGACCTCGCCGAGCGCGTCCGCACGCTGATGCCCTCGATCGAGCGGGTGCGGTTCGTCAGCTCCGGCACGGAAGCCACGATGAGCGCCGTGCGCGTGGCACGGGCAGCCACCGGCCGCGACCGCATTCTCAAGTTCGAAGGGTGCTATCACGGCCACGCGGACGCGTTCCTCGTGAAAGCCGGCTCGGGCGCGCTGACGCTCGGTACGCCCACGAGCCCAGGCGTGACACGGGCCGCGTCGGCCGACACGCTCGTCGCCGGCTACAACGATCTGGAGTCGGTGCGGCGGGTGTTCGACGCCCACCGCGGCGAGATCGCCGCGGTCATCGTCGAGCCGATTGCCGGCAATATGGGCGTCGTGGCGCCCGCGGACGGCTTTCTCCGCGGGCTGCGCGAGCTGTGCAGCAGCCACGGCGCGCTGCTGATCTTCGACGAGGTGATTTCGGGCTTTCGTGCCGCGGCGGGAGGCGCGCAAGCGATCGCCGGGGTGCGCCCGGATCTGACCTGCCTCGGCAAGATCATCGGAGGCGGGCTGCCGGTCGGCGCCTATGGCGGCCGCGTCGACCTGATGGAGTTGGTGTCGCCGTCAGGTCCGGTCTACCAGGCCGGGACCTTGTCCGGCAACCCGCTCGCGATGACCGCGGGATTGTGGTGCCTGGACCGGCTCTCGCCGGCGCTGTACTCGTCGCTCGCGGCGCTGGGCGCCCGCCTCGCGGCAGGCCTCGCCGATGCGGCGCGCGACGCCGGCGTCGCGCTGCAGGTCAACGCGTTCGGTTCGCTGCTGACGCCGTTCTTCACCGATCGCGCGGTCCGCGATTTCGCGTCGGCCACCAGCGCGAACCCCCGGCACTACTCCACGTTCTTCCGGGGCATGCTGACGCGCGGCGTGTATCCGCCGCCGTCACAATTCGAAGCGTGGTTTCTTTCGGCGGCGCACACGGTCCGTGACGTCAACCAGACGATCAAGGTGGCCCGTGCGGCGATGAAGGAAGTACGAAGTTTGAAGTCTGAAGTGTGAAGTGTGAAGTGGCGAAGGCGTGAGCCGAGCGGAGTCGCTCGGCTTACGCCTTCGCGCTACAACCTACCTGACCTACCTGACCTACCTGACCTACCTGACCTACCTGGCCTACCTGACCCACCAGGCCTGCGTCGTTACTTCTGCACCACGAGCGGCGAGTCCAGACGGACTCTGAGCACCGAACCGGCGGGGAGCTCGACGTCCTTCCCCTCGGTCGCGACGATCGTGCCGCCCCCGCCGATGAGGACACCAGCAACCGCGCCCTTCACGCCGCCCAGAATCGCGCCGATGATGGCGCCGGCGCCCGCGCCAATGCCGATCTTTTCCTTCTCGCCCATGATGCCTTCGCTCTCGATCGCCTGCGTCACGGTGGCGCGAATCGGGTACGAGCGGCCGTTGATCGTCACGCGGTCGAACGCGACGGTCATCGACCCCTTGCGATCGGTGCGCGTGGCCTTGTTGACCGAGCTGACGACGCCGCGCATCACCGAACCGGACGGCACGAGCGCGCGCCCGCGATCGTCACGCAGGTCGACCATCGTCGTCCCCTCGAAGCGATCCTCGACCTGCGCGGTCTTCGAGCTGAGCACGTTGCCGAGCCGCACGTCGAACTCGGTGCCGACAGGAATTTCGTTGGCGTTCTGCGAGCGTCCGACCGTCCCCACGCCGCTCCCACTGCCAGTGTCGGAAGGAGTGGTCGATCGGCGGTCGTCGCCAATCCCCACGCCGGACGATGGGGTGTAGCCGCCCGTCGAGTCGCCGCGGGCGCGGCTGCGGATGTTGTCGATGCGATCGCGGACGTCGGCGTACTCGCTGCGCGAGATCGTCTCGTTCTTCCGCAGCTTCACCTTGAGGTAGACCGCCTCGTCGCGGGCGTCGTCGAGCTCGGCCTGCAGCTGCGTCGCCGTCGCCTGGTCGCGCGACCGGAGTTGCGAGATATCGCGGGACACATCGTAGATGGTGTCCTGAAGGCGTTGGATCTCGCTGTTGGTGATCGACTGCGCGGCGGCGGGCCGGGCCACGCCAGCGGAAAGGGCCAGCATCAGCGCCAGCGAACCGCTCCATCTCATCAGTTTCACGGAAACCTCCAAGGTGGGTTAGTGCAATTCGCGCGCCTGATTCAAGCGGCGCTGAGGTCGGGTTCCGCCCTCAGCGCCAGGGCATGAGGCGTTCGATCCACGCGATGCGGGTGAGATCGTTATAGATGACTGTCACCATCAGCATCAGGATGAGGACAAAGCCGGCCAGCAGCATCTTCTCTTTGACGCGCATGCTGAAGTCGCGGCGCGCCAGACCCTCGAGCGCCATGATGAAGATGTGTCCGCCATCGAGGACGGGAATAGGCATCAGGTTGAGCAGCCCGAGGTTCAGGCTGATCGAGGCCATGAGGCTGAAGAGGGCGATCCAGCTCAATGAGGCGGCTTCGCCGGACAGTTGCGCGATCGCGACCGGCCCCATCAGCTGCTTCGGCGATGTCTCGCGCGTGAAGAGTCCCCACAGCGTCTGGAAAATGAGCTGCGAATATTCGACGTTCTTCTCGAAGCTGTAGGTGATCGCTTCCTTGAGCCCCGGCTTGAACTTGACCGTCTCGTCGCCGATGCCGATCCCGAGCAGTCCTTCGTTGCCGTTGCGGGCGGGCGTCGCATGAATGGTCTGCCGCTGGCCATCGCGCACGATCGTCAGGGTGATCGCTTCCTCGGGGTGCTTGGCGATCGCCTCTTTCAGATGGTAGTTGAACGTGATCGGCTGCTGGTTCACCTCGAGCACGACGTCGCCGGTTTTCATCCCCGCCTTCTCGGCGGCGCCGCCCGGCTGCACCGATCGCACGAACGGGTGGACGTCGGGAAGCACGCCGATGTCGCCGAACTCGAAGCGGCTCTGCCGCACCACGGCCGGCGTGACCCGGCGCGTCTCCTCGAGACCGTTGCGGAGCAGGCCGATCTCGATCTCGCGGTCCGGCTTCGTGCTGACCGCGTTGAGGAAGTTCGCCCAGGTGCTCACCGGGCGCCCGCTCACCGACACGATGCGATCGCCGACCTTGATGTCCGAGCGCGCGGCGACCGAGTCCGGGGTGACCACGCCGACCACGGGCGGCTGATCTTCGTACGCACCTTTTTCGACGCCCTGATAGGCAACCACCGCCGTCAGGACGAGGGCGAGCGCGATGTTCATCACCGGCCCCATGATCAGGACCTGGAGGCGCTCCCATTTGGACTTGGAGAGGAATTCGTCGGACCGCCCGGTGCGCGTGTCTTCCGGGTTCTCGCCGGCCATCTTCACGTA
>Ga0070674_100002489_pt1 | contig 10204 bp, 9 predicted proteins | sample KBSM33metaG_FD_65344 | JGI IMG/M metagenome (GOLD analysis project Ga0070674, IMG submission 65344) | Miscanthus rhizosphere microbial communities from Kellogg Biological Station, Michigan, USA - KBS M3-3 metaG | ecosystem: Host-associated > Plants > Roots > Rhizosphere > Soil ...
AGTCCCGAGCGGAGATCGCCGCGATGTCGGAGCTGCGCGCAACCAGCGGCTCCGCCGCCTGCTCGATCTCGCGGATGTCCGCGGCGGCGAGCGGCATCAGCCATTCGTCACGCGCGGCCATCTCCGGGCCATGCCACGCCGCGGCACCGGTCTGCTCCGGCGGAAGAACGGGCGACATGCTAATCCGCAGCCGGCAGATCGAGCTCCACCTTGAGCCCGCCGAGCGTGGACTTGCCGAGCGTCAGCGAGCCGCCATAGAGCGTCGCGAGATCGACCGCGATGGTGAGGCCAAGGCCGCTGCCAGGCGTCCGTTCGTCGAGTCGCCCGCCGCGCTGCAGGGCTTTCGCGCGCTGCTCCGCCGCAATGCCGGGGCCGTCGTCGCCGATCTCCACTTTGAGCCGGTCGCTGGCGCGCGCCGCGTCGATCCGCACCTTGCCGGCCGCCCACTTGCAGGCATTGTCGAGCAGGTTGCCGAGCAGCTCGCTCAGATCCTGCGCCTCGCCCGCAAACCACAACGGCTTCACCGACAACGCGACTTCGACCTCGATGTCCCGATCGCTCATGCGGGGCAAGGTACGCGCCAGCGCTTCGATCGCATGCGCCGCATCCGCCCGCACGCCCAGCAAGCGCGCGCCGCCCACCGCCTGGGCGCGCGCCAGGTGATGCTGGACCGCGTCCGTCATGGCGTCGATCTGTTCCAGCGCGAGCTTGCGATCCGGCGTCGCCTCGTTCTCCATCTCGTTGCGCAGGACAGCGAGCGGCGTCTTCAGCGCGTGGGCCAGATCGCCGGCTTGCCCGCGCGCGCGATCGATCAGCGAGCCATGGTGATCGAGCAAGGCGTTCAGCTCGTGCGCCAGCGGCGCGATCTCGGTCGGCGCATCGTCCGACAGCCGCTTGATGGTGCCGGTGCGGATCGCGGCCAGCGCGGACTTGATCTCTCCCAGCGGCCGCAAGCCGACGCGCACCTGCAGCACGAGTGCCGACACCAATCCAACGCCAAGAACGACCAGCGCAATGGCCAGTATCTGCGAAAACTGCCGCGCTGCCGTCTGCACCGGAGCCAGATCCGCGGCCACCGAAAAGGTCACCGGCGGGGTCGGCGCCTCGAACTGAAGCGTGCGCTGGGCCAATCGCAGCCGCTCCGAGCGAGGCCCCTTGATCTCGCGCAGGCTGATCTCGCCGAGCGCGTCATGGGCAACTGGCGACGGCAGGCGCGCGTCCCACAAGGAGCGTGAGCGGATCGGCGGCGTGTCCTCGGATTCGACCTGCCAATAGTAACCGGAGAGTTGCCGATCGTATTTTGGCAGGTCGGGCTCGCGCGCCAGCCTGATGCCGCCATCCGCCATGGTTTCAAGCCCGGCGGCCAGATCATCAAGCCGATCTACCAGATCGGCATCGACACCACGCCGCAGATGCAGATCGAATAGCGTGGTCAGGAGAACATAAGCCGCCAACAGGGTTGCCCCGCACAGCAGCGATGCTCCGACGATCAATCGGAAGGTCAGCGACTTCCGGTCCGGGAGTGGAATGCGGCGACGCCCCAACTCAGCTGGTCCCGGTGGTGTCGCGCCCGGCGCCGGTTGGTTGTGAACCGTCCCCCTGCGGCATGCGATAGCCCTGCCCGCGCACCGTCTCGATCGAGCCGGCGCCGAGCTTCAGGCGCAGGCGCCTGACGAACACCTCGACGGTATTGGAATCGCGGTCGAAGTCCTGCGCGTAGATATGCTCGATGATCTCGCTGCGCCCCACGATCTGGCCGGTGCGGTGCATCAGGAACTGCAGCAGGCGCTGCTCGAACGTGGTCAGGATGACGGGCACGCCATCGCGCGTCACGGTCCCCGAGCGGGTGTCGAACTTGATCGCGCCGCTCGCCAGCATCGGGTCGGCCCGGCCGGCGCTGCGGCGGATGAGCGCCCGGACGCGGGCCAGCAGCTCCGCCATGTGAAAAGGCTTGGCCAGGTAGTCGTCGGCACCTGCGTCGATACCGGCCACCTTGTCGGACCACAGGTCGCGCGCGGTCAGGATCAACACCGGCACGTTCCGGCCGGCCTCGCGCCACTTGCGCAGCACTTCGATGCCGTTCATCCCCGGCAGGCCGAGGTCCAGAACGATCGCGTCGAAATCGGAGGTGTCGCCGAGATAGTGGCCCTGCTCGCCGTCCATCGCGGATTCGACGACGTAACCCGCGCTGTCGAGCGCGCTTGCCAGCTGACGACTGAGGTTGGGATCGTCCTCGATCACCAATACGCGCATTTTGTGCTACTCGACCGGCTGACCGTCCAAGGTTCGCAACGCGAGGGTCGCCGCATCATAGCGCGCCTTGTGGACAACACCATCCTCAGTCACGACGCGCAGATCATAATCCCAGCCCTGGTTCACGTTACCGACCAGCTTGGCATCAAGCACCTCGCCGTCGAGCTGCTCCTCGGCCATCTTGTAGACATCCTCGAGGGGACGGATCAGGCCGGCCTCGCGCAGGCTGAGAATTGAATCTGTATCCTCGACCTGCGTCTCCGTGCTGCCGCTGGCGGCGTCGCTGTTGGCGCCTTTGCCCTTGCCGTTGCCGCCGGCGTTCGACTTGCCGTTGCCGCCGGCATTCGAACTGCCACCGCCGCCGCTGCTGCCACCGCCGTTCCCGCCCCCGTTGCCGCCACCATGCCCGCCGCCGTTACCGCCGCCATTCCCGCCACCGTTGCCACCGCCATTCTTGGCAAAGGCGGGATCGCTCCAGACGGTCAGAAGGGTCTCGGTGGCAAGCAGGCTCACGGCCATCAGCGCGACGAGCGCCAACTTTCGAGACCGCTTCCTGTTCGAGCCACGGACCATGGATGAGGGACCAGTTCCTTTTCCGGTCCGTTCTTTTTACGGGTTCCAAGCTGAACCGCCCATGAATCGCCGGTACTGACCTACCACCACGTGGAGTCGGTCCGTCATTTTGTCGGCAAATTGTCAGGTAAATGTCAGAAATAGATAAACTTTTCGGAAAATTTGCGCGGTCTTATTCAACCGGCTGTCCGTCGAGGGACCGCAGCGCCAGGGTGGCGGCATCGTAGCGGGCCTGATGGACCAACCCATCGCGCGTGACGACGCGCAGGTCATAGGTCAAGGCCCCCTCAGCAGTTGCCACCAGCTTGGCGTCGATCACCTCGCCATCCAGTTGGCGCTCGGCCACCGAGTAGAGATCGCCGAGCGAACGGATTCGACCGGACTCGCGGAGGCTCAGCGCCGAGTTCGGATCCTCGATCTCGGTCTCGGCCGGCTTGGCGTCTGGCGCGCGGCTCGACGTTGCGCCGGAGCCGCTCCCGCTACCATCACCGCTGCTGCTGCCACCACCGCTACCCTGCCCATTCCCATTGCCGTTCCCGCCGCTGTTGCCGTTTCCGTTCCCGTTGCCGCCGCTGTTGCCGTTTCCGTTCCCGTTGCCGCCGCTACTGCCGTTTCCGTTTCCGTTTCCGTTTCCGCCGCTACTGCCGTTTCCGTTCCCGTTGCCGCCGCTATTGCCGTTTCCGCTCCCGTCGCCGCCGCTACTGCCGTTTCCGTTCCCGTTGCCGCCGCTATTGCCGTTTCCGTTCCCGTTGCCGCCGCTATTGCCGTTTCCGTTCCCGTTCCCGCCGCTGTTGCCGTTCCCGCCGCCATTACCACCCCCGTTCCCGCCACCATTGCCACCGCCACCGCCGTTCCCTTTGCCATCTGCAAACGCGGCGGTGGCAGTGACGATGCTGGTGACGATCTCGGCAGCAGCGAACCCGCAGGCCAGCAACAGGGCCAGCGCAGCGGTCTGATCTCGCAGGAACCGGCGACGAGCGCTCATGACCGATCCTTCGCTGATCGATGTCCGACGGATGCGATCAGCACGCGTTGGGATGGATCACTCTTCATCTGGCTCCGACAGCTTGGCGTTGCTCGATCACTTTGTCGGCCAGCCGTCCGGTCAGCTCCTGCAGATGGTCGAACCGGTAGGCAAAATTGCCGACGCCATAGGTAAGAGAGCGCAATTCTATCACCAAATCCTGAAGCTCCGATTGCGGCATCAGGCATTCCACCACTTCCCAGCCGTCCCAGTCCGGCTTGCTGGCGATCTGCAGGATCTGGCCACGCCGGCCGGTCACCAGCGAATGAACCCGTGAAATCAGGCTCGCTGGGGCAGAAACATCGACCGCGAAGATCGGTTCCAGCAGGATCGGATGGCATTTCGGCATCGCCTCCTGCATCGCCATGCGCGCGGCCGTCTTGAACGCGGCGTCGGAGCTGTCGACCGAGTGATATTGGCCGTCATACAGCGCGACGGCGACATCGACCACCGGGAATCCCAACGGTCCGCGCGAGAGATACTCGCGGACGCCTTCCTCCACCGAGCCGATGAATTGCCGCGGCACCGAGCCGCCGACCACCCGATCGTGGAACTCGAAGCCCTGGCCGCGAGTCTGCGGCCACACTTCGACATGCACGTCGCCGAACTGGCCGTGGCCGCCGGACTGGCGCTTGAAGCGGGCATGCTGCTTCACCTGAGCGCGGATCGTCTCCTTGTAGCTGACCTGAGGGCGGCGCGCCTTGACCGGCAGGTTGTAACGCAGCTTCAGCCGCTCCAGCGCGATCTGCAGATGGATGTCGCCCTGGCCGTGCAGCAGCAACTCGTGCGTATCGGGATTGTGGGCAAAGCTGAGCGAGGGGTCCTCCTCCGACAGCTTCGCCAATGCCGCTGTGAGCTTTACTTCGTCATTGCGGTTCTCCGCATCGACCGCCAGGGCGTATAGCGCCGCCAGCGGCTCCGGCCATTTGAATCCGCTCGGCACCTTGCCGCTCGCAGTCAGGACATCGCCGGTCTTCAGCGCGTCCATGCGACCAAGCCCGACGACCTCGCCCGCCGCCGCCTTCGCGATCTTGTCAAAGCCGTTGCCCTTCGGCTTCAGCAACGCGCCGATGCGCTGGTCGGACAGGGTCTGGCCGTCGGCGATCTGGCCCGACAGCACGCGTCCCAGCGCGATCTTGCCGCTGTGCGGCTGATGATAGGTCTTGAACACGACCACGGCGGTCGCCTCGCCACCGAGGCCGAGCCGAGCGCAAGCCGCTTCCGGTCCGGGCACGTCATGACGCAACGCCTTCAGCAGCCGGCGCACGCCGTAATCCTGCTCCGCGGCGCCCATCAGCACCGGCACGATCAGGTCCTGCGCCAGGTCCTTGCTGAGCTGCTGATAGATCGATTCTTTGCTCGGCACCGCATCGCTCAGCAATTGCTCGAGCAGCTGGTCGTCGAAATCCGCCAGATGCTCCAGCATCTGTTCGCGCGCTTCCTGCTCGCGCGGCAACATGTCCTCCGGCAGCTTGACGAGGTCGGAGGGCTGGCCGGGGTGGTAGCGGTAGGCGCGCTCGCTGACCAGGTCGACATAGCCGGCGACCACGTCGCCGTTCTTGCCCTCTTCGCGGATCGGCACTTGCCGCAGCACCAGCGGGCGCGAGGAGACCGACTGCAACGCCTCCATCACGTCGCGCACACGCAGGCCGGAATTGTCCATCTTGTTGACGAAGAGGATGTGGGGAATCTTGTTGTCATCGAGAAACTTGAAGATCGGCGCCAGCGTCAGGGCCTTTTCGGTCTGCGGCTCGGCGACCACGATGGCGACGTCGGATGCCAGCACCGCATTGCGCATGTCCTGCGAGAGCTCGACCGCGCCGGGGCAATCCAAGAAGGTCCAACGTTCGCCCAGGAATTCGGCTTGCGCGGCGGTGGTTTCGACCGACAGGCCGCGGGCGCGCGCTTCCGCCGAGCTGTCGCCCAGCAGGGTCTTGTCCTTGGCGGTGCCTTTCTTGGAGAGAGCGCCCGTGACATGCAGCAGGCTTTCGAGCAACGACGTCTTGCCGCTGGAATATGGTCCGACGATGGCGGCGCAGCGAGGCGCCGAAGGTGCTCTGCCTGGCATGATTCTGTCCCTCCCTGGACTGCAGGGCCACGGGACCGGGATGCTATGGACGCCGGCGTACCGCGGCCATTTTTTTCCTGACGGAGGCATGATTTCAGGCTCCCGCGGCGCCTGCAAGCGGGATTCCTACGCGCCTGATTTCGCTGGGCATTTAGGTCAGCACCACAGCCCAATCGACTTCAATCGAAGGCCCATGCCGATCAGATGTTCGGGCAGGCAAGACGCCCACGCAACGCTGGAGTGCGCACCGTAATTAACTGACTGGTCAGTTAATTATTGACTCGAAAGCAGCGCAGGCGGAAACTCCATTGCATGGCCCGATCAAACAAAAAGCCTCAATCCGACCTCGAGGATGCGGCGCCGCGCTGGCGCCGGCGCGCCGCCGACCGGCCGCGCGAGATCCTCGACGCGGCGCTGACGGTGTTCGTGGAAAAGGGCTTCGCGGCGACCAAGCTGGATGACGTCGCGGTCGCCGCCGGCATCTCGAAAGGGCTGCTCTATCGCTATTTCGACAACAAGGCGGAGCTGTTCAAGGAAGTGATCCGGCAAACCCTCGTCACTACCATCCGCGATGTCGGCGACCGCGCACGCGCCAGCGGCAACGCCGTTGCCGCGCTGGACATGTTCCTGGAGCAGATGATGGCGATCGCGAATGACGCGAGGCGCTCGGCGATCCCGAAGCTGGTCATCAGCGAGTCGGGCAGCTTCCCCGAATTGGCGGTGTTCTATCTCGCCGAAGTCATCGGCCCGGGCCTGCAGCAGCTCGCAGGCCTGGTCGGCCGCGGGGTCGAGAGCGGAGAGTTCCGCAAGGTCAACCCGGAGCTTGCCGCCAAGAGCATCATCGCGCCGCTGCTGCTGTCGGTGATCTGGCGCCACACCTTTGCCCGCTACGATTCGAAACGCTTCGATCCCGATGCGCTGATCCGGCAGCATCGTGACATTCTTCTGCATGGCTTGATGGCGCCTACGAGTGGCGCCAAGCGCCGGACAAGGAGGTCATCATGACCGCTCTCCGATCAGCGTTTCTCCTCATCGCGCTCGCCGGCTGCGAGCGGCCCGCCGAGGAGTCCTGGCTCGGCTATGTCGAGGCCGAATACACCTATGTCGCACCGCTCGAGGCGGGGCGCATCGTTGCGCTCGAGGTCGACCGCGGCAACCCGGTGCAGGCCGGCCAGCCCCTCTTCACGTTGGAGAACGATGCCGAGCAGGCCGCGCGCGACCAGGCCGCGGCAGAGCTGGCGCAGGCCGAATCCGATCTGACCGACCTGCAGAAAGGCGACCGACCGGAAGATCTCGCCATCATCCAGGCGCAGCTGGACGAGGCGCGCGCCTCGCTGTCGCTATCAGTGCCGCGCCTGCAGCGCCGCGAGAAAATGGTCAAGGGCAGCATCATCGGCGAGGAAGAGCTGGACGAAGCCAAATCGCAAATCCTGGCTGACCGCGGCAACATCGCGGAATACGAGGCGCGGTTGGCGGAAGCCCACCTGCCCGCGCGCGTTGACAAGATTGCCGCGCAGGAAAGGCTGGTCGTAGCGCGCAAGGCCGCCCTCGCCGATGCCGAATGGCGGCTGTCGCGCCGGCAGGAAAAGGCGCCGGCGGCGGGCCGCATCGAAGACGTGTTCTTCCGCGCTGGCGAGACCGCCAGCGCGGGCCAGGGCGTGGTCAGCCTGCTGACGCCCGACAAGCTGAAGCTGCGCTTTTTCGTGCCCGAGCCGGAACTCACGGACATCGCGGTCGGGCAGAAGGTCGCCGTCGCCTGCGACGGCTGCGCGCCCAATCTAACAGCGACCATCAGCTTCATCGCCCGCGCGGCCGAATTCACGCCGCCGGTCATCTACAGCCTGACCCGCCGCGAGAAGCTGGTGTTCCTGGTCGAGGCCAAGCCCGACGATCTCAGCCAGCCGTGGCACCCGGGACTGCCGGTCGACGTGACCCCGCAGCCGGCGCAAGGCGCGGGATCATGACCACCGACCTCGCCATCGATGTCGCAGGGCTGAGCAAGAGCTTCGACGGCAAGACCGTCGTGCATGACCTGACGCTCAAGGTGGCGCGCGGCCAGATCTACGGCTTCCTCGGCCCCAACGGCAGCGGCAAGACCACCAGCATCCGCATGCTGTGCGGCCTGCTGAAGCCGGATGCGGGTAGCGGCACTTGCCTCGGCTACGACGTCATCCGCGAGACCGACGCGATCAAGCGCCACATCGGTTACATGACGCAGAAGTTCGGACTGTACGAGGACCTCACCATCGAGGAGAACCTGCAATTCACCGCGCGTGTCTACGGCCTCGACCGGCGCTCTGAGCGGGTCGAGGCGTCGCTGGAGCGGCTGGGCCTGGTCCATCGCCGCCACCAGCTGGCCGGCGCCTTGTCCGGCGGCTGGAAGCAGCGCCTCGCGCTCGCAGCCTGCCTGTTGCACGAGCCGCAGTTGCTGCTGCTCGACGAGCCGACCGCCGGCGTCGACCCGAAGGCGCGGCGAGATTTCTGGGACCAGATCCACGCCATGGCGGCGCAAGGCATCACGGTCCTCGTCTCCACCCATTACATGGACGAGGCGGAGCGCTGCCACGAGATCGTCTACATCGCCTATGGCCGCCTGCTGACCCACGGCCCGATAGACCAGGTGATCGCGGAGTCGGGCCTCACCACCTGGGCCGTTTCGGCGAAGGGCGACGGCGCGCGCATCGCCGACCTGTCGCGCGCCTTGAACGGCCAGCCGGGCATTGATGCTGTGGCCGCCTTCGGCGCCGGCCTGCATGTCGGCGGGCGCGATGCGGCTGCCCTGGAGCGGGCGATCACCCCCTATCGAAATGATCCGATGCTGAGCTGGCAGCACACCCAGCCGAACCTGGAGGATGTGTTCATAGATCTGGTCGCGCGTGCCGAGGCGGAGCAGAAGGCGGCGTGATGTTCTGGACCCGCTTCCTCGCCGTCTTCATCAAGGAGTTCGTGCAGATGCGGCGCGACCGCATCACCTTCGCCATGATGGTGGGCGTGCCGCTGATGCAGCTGATCCTGTTCGGCTATGCGATCAACTCCGATCCGAAGGCGTTGCCGACCGCGGTGGTTATGGGCGACTCATCGACCTTCGGACGCTCGATCGTGACGGCGCTGCAGAACTCCGAGTACTTCCGCATCGTCGGCCCGCCAGTGACGGAAGCGGAGGCCGACCAGCTGCTGCGCCTGGGCGACGTGCAGTTCGTCGTGACCATCCCGGTCGACTTCTCGCGCGACCTGGTGCGCGGTGACCGGCCGACCCTGCTGGTCGAGGCCGACGCGACCGACCCTGCCGCCACCAGCAACGCCATCTCGGCGCTCATCAGCCTCAACGACACGGCGCTGGACCACGATCTCAAGGGACCGCTGGCGCGCCTCAAGAACGAGGCGCCGCCGTTCGACCTGCAGATCCACCGCCGCTACAACGAGGAAGGCATCACCCAGTTCAACATCGTGCCGGGCCTGATGGGGGTCGTGCTCACCATGACCATGGTGATGATGACCGGCCTTGCCATGACACGCGAGCAGGAGCGGGGCACGATGGAGAACCTGCTCGCCATGCCGATCCGACCGGTCGAGGTGATGCTGGGCAAGATCGTGCCCTTCATCTTCGTCGGCTACGTGCAGGTGATGATCATCGTGCTTGCGGCACACTACCTGTTCGCCGTGCCGATCATCGGCGCGCTGCCGCTGCTGTTCGGTGCGGCGATCTTTTTCATCGCGGCCAATCTCGCGGTCGGCTTCACCTTCTCGACCATGGCCAAGAGCCAGATGCAGGCCATGCAGCTCTCGTTCTTCTATTTCCTGCCATCGCTGCTCTTGAGCGGCTTCATGTTCCCGTTCCGCGGCATGCCCGTGTGGGCGCAGTGGATCGGCGAAGTGCTGCCACTGACGCACTTCCTCAGGATCATCCGCGGCGTGATGCTGAAGGGGACCGTGCCGTACGAGGTATGGCCGAACCTGTGGCCGATCGCGGCCTTCATGCTGGCGGCGATGGGCCTGGCCCTGCTGCGATACAGACGGACGGTGGCCTAGCCGAGCTTGTCCCCGCCGCGTTCCTTGAAGAACGCGTCCGAGTAGGGATACCACCAGCCTTGCAGCTCGGCCTTCGGATCGAGCATCACCATCTTGGACTGGCGGAAGGCGCTGAGGCCGAGGCGGCTCAAGGCGCGGCCCATGCCGCTGGCCTTCCAGCCGCCGAACGGGAGCGCGTCGTTGTCGCCGAGCACGTTGTTGACCCACACCATGCCCGCTTCCAATCGCTCGGTCGCGGCCATCGCCTCGTCCAGGCG
>Ga0070674_100002490_pt1 | contig 10202 bp, 8 predicted proteins | sample KBSM33metaG_FD_65344 | JGI IMG/M metagenome (GOLD analysis project Ga0070674, IMG submission 65344) | Miscanthus rhizosphere microbial communities from Kellogg Biological Station, Michigan, USA - KBS M3-3 metaG | ecosystem: Host-associated > Plants > Roots > Rhizosphere > Soil ...
CTCGAGATGGTTGCTGTCATTGATGAGCCAGTCGATCTTCGCGCCCCAGAAGTCGTCATCCTCATTGGCGTCGTCGAACCGGATACCGGAGTCGTCGGTGTTGACGGGGTTGTAGTTGCGGAACTCATACAGCGCGAAAAAGAACAGCTTGTCCTTGATGATGGGTCCGGACGCGTAGACGTCGTAATTTGTGCGGTTGTACTCGTCGTACTGGCCGAGGATGCCCGGCTGGTTGGTCTTGTGAGCCTGCATGAAATCGGGTTCCCAGGTGGCCTCGACTCCGACTTCGAATTTGTTGGTGCCCGAGCGCGTCACGGCATTGACGACGCCGCCCGTGGTGCGTCCGAATTCCACCGAGTATCCGCCGGTCTTGACCTGGAACTCGTCGTAGAACGCGTAGGGCACCTGCGAGAAGCCGATGCGGTTATAGAAGTCCGTGACGTTGAGGCCGTTGATGTAGATGCTGTTCTCGGCGACCGAGGACCCGCCGAAGGAAACTCCCGCGCCGCCGCCGAAGTTGTGACCCTTGACGACACCGGGCGCGAGCCGCGCCACGGACATCAGGTCCTTCTCCACGGGGAGCTGCTCTATGTCCTTGCGCGAGATGTTGGTCGCACTCTCCGTGGAGTTGACGTCCACGAGGTTGACCACTCGTGAGCCCACCACGGTCACGACTTCGAGCGTCGCGTCGCTGAGATCCAGGTCCGCCGTGGTTGCCACGCCGAGTGTGACCGGCACGTCGGCGAGCGATCCGAGACTCTTGCCCGCCATCGATGCTTCGATTGTGTAGTTGCCCACGGGCAGGAACGGGAAGCGGTAAGCCCCATCCGCATCGGCTTTGACCGTGCGGCTGAAACCCGTCGCGGGATTGCGCGCCGTGACTTCCGCGCCGCTGATCGCGGCTTGGTCGCGGGCGTGGAGACGGCCAACGAGCGATCCGTCGCCACTGGCGGCGTTCGCAACTTGCGACGCCATGATGAACAGAGCCGGAATACAGGCTCGGATGAATCGCTTGCAGTACATATGCTTTATCTCCCCTGAACTTGCGCTTCGAACTTGTAATCCCACTGATCGAAATACAGATTGCCGCCCCGCCATTCGACTTCGCCGCGTTGTGAGTCGACGGTGTCGGATCGCGGGTGTTGCTTGGCCGGCACGAAGGCCTGGCTGAAATCGTCGTTGAATGCGATGCGGTAGGCGTCGAGCCCGCCGAGATAGAACCCGTCGATCTGGGGGTCGCCGGACTTGAGGCGCCCGAAAGTCACATCCATCGGCATCCAGCCGTACGGGGGTAGATAGATCTGCGCCCAGTCGTGCATGTTGTTGTAACCAGCGTCGCCGAGCGTGGCGTCGGCGTAGACCCAGCCGGATTGCCAGCGCGTGGGAATCCCGTTCAGCCGCAGCAGCGTCATCAACAACAGCGTCTGCTGTCCGCAATCGCCGTGCCCGGCGTGCAGCGTGTACTCGCTGATGTTGGAGATCGTCGAGTACTCGCGGGCGCCCGCCCACGGGATGCGATCGACGGCGGCGAACAGTTTTTGCGCGATCCGGAAAGTATTCGTCTCCGTGCCGACGATCTCGCGCGAGAACTGACGGATTGCCGGAGTGAACAGGATGTGCGGCGCGCGCTCGGCGACATACGGCACGAGAGCGGGTGTCAGCGACACGGGCTGCACCTTCGCGGCGTCGATGGCGTGGTATTGGCCGAACACCGTGAGCTCGTAGGTGATTGAAAACAGCGTCGGCTTGCCGGCCTCGGCGGATTTCTCGAGGTATACGGTGCGCTGCAACGCCGACTCCGGCGCGACGCTGTGCTTTGCCGGCGTGCTTTCGAGGAGGCGCACATCTTCCTGCTGGCCCGGAAGAACGCGTGGGAACGGCAGCCAGGCCCGCAGCGCCGCGCCGTTCGGCACCGCGTCCGGATTCACGGTGAGGGAGTAAGTCACGCGTATGTGACGCGGGGCCACCGAATGTTTGCCCGTCTTGAGTGCCTCATCGCGCACCTCGCGATGATGCGTATTGGCGGTCTCGTTCGGCCCATCGGTGAACGCCGGCGTCGTGCTGTTGCGGCGTTTGACGGCCGCCTCACTCAGGCGAAAGAGATTCGACGGCGCGCGATTGAAATAGAGCGTTCGCCCGTCGATGACCTGGTGTTCGAGCAAACCCGCCGCGTCCCAGGCGGCAAATTCCGTGGAGGAGAGGTCCGGAATCTGCCGCCTGAGCCGCTTCTGCGCGTCTTCGGCGGTGAGCGAGAAATCGATGAGGATGCGCCGCATGCGTTCGCGCTCGAAGGTGAGCGCCGACCGGTCGGCGGAAGAGAGCGAGGGCTGCGCCAGCGCTTGCGCGATGTGCGCTTCGGCCGAACTGAACTGACCGGCGTCGACGAGCTGCTGGACTTGCGCCAGTGTTCCGGCACGCGTTTCGCATGCGATCACCGTCAACAGCATTGCGCAGCCGATGCGCGAGATGCGTTGGAGAATGGACGGTCTGGAAAATTGCGCGTCTTTCACTGTGCACACGCCGCCTTGTTCACTGCTGTGTAACATGGCCTCGCGGCGACCGTCAATAATTTATTCTTGATTTTATTCCGGCAGGAAGAGACTATTCCTCGGAACAAATTGGGGCATTGACGATGAAGTGCACAAAGGGGAGGCAAACGATGGGCGCGTTACTCGCGTGCAGCCTTCTTTCGTCGTGCGCGAATCAATCGCCCTCGCAAGCCCCTCTCGCCATTCCCGCGCATGCCGTCGTCGGTGTGCAGCAGGAACAGCTCACTCCCGAGTTCTGGATTGCGCGCGACTCGAATGCGAAGAAGCTCGTGCTCGACTCGCAGTCCATTGCCTTGCAAAACGCGCGCCTGCTGCAGCTCGATCCGTCGGTGCACGATCTCGAGAAGATGTCGGGTGAGTTGACCGGCGCTGAGGTCAGAAGCTGGATTGAAAAGATCTCGCAGTACCCGGACGAGGCGATGTACGACGCCGTCGGCCGCAAACTGGAGCGACCCGACTTCGATGCCCTCATGCATGAGGTCGCGCTCGAATCGGTGCCAGCGAGCCAGCACGCGCGCTACGGACTGGTGGTGAAGCGGGCCGACTTGCGCACCTTTCCCTCGCCGATGCGCGGCTATGACTCCGCCGAGGATCGCGACGTCGATCGCTTCCAGGAAACCGCGCTGTTTCCCGGCACGCCGGTGTTGATCGCGCATGAGAGCCGCGATGGGAACTGGTGGTTCGTCGTCAGTCCCCAGTACGCGGCCTGGATCGAGAAGCCCTTCATTGCGGAAGGCGCGGCGAGCGAAGTCTTCGCTTATACGCGCAAGAGCCCGTACCTGGTGGTGACCGGTGCCAAGGTGAAAACGGTCTTCACGCCGGAGCGCCCCGAAGTTTCAGAGTTGCAGCTCGACATGGGCGTTCGGGTTCCGGTGCTTGCGGACTGGCCCGCCGCGAAGCCCGTGAATGGCCAGCACTCCTATACGGCGCATGTCATCGAACTGCCCGAGCGGGCACCGGACGGCTCGCTGCGTTTCACGCCGGCGCTGTTGCCCAGGTCCGCGGACACCGCGGCGGACTATCTACCGCTCAACCGCGGGAATATGCTGCGCCAGAGTTTCAAGTTCCTCGGCGAGCGTTACGGTTGGGGCCATTCCTACAATGCACGCGACTGCAGCGGCTTCGTCTCCGATGTCTATCGCAGCTTCGGAGTCCAGCTGCCGCGGAACACGCGCGACCAGGCCGTGTCTCCGGCGCTCAATCGCATCACGTTCACGGACGCCGACGATCATGAGCACCGGCTCGCAGTGCTGCGCAACCTCCAGGTCGGCGATCTCGTCTACATACCCGGACACGTGATGATGGTGATCGGCCATGAAAACGGAACGCCGTACGTCATTCACGATACGACCGGCATCAGCTACCGCGACGCGGCGGGCCAGGTGACTCGCGTGGTGCTCAACGGCGTATCGGTCACGCCGCTCACGCCGCTGCTGTTCGCGCGCAAAGACTCCTTCGTCGATCACATAACAAGCATTCTGCGAGTGCGTCCATGAAAATAACGGATATCCGGTTCGGCATGCTGCGCGTTCCGCTCAAGACACCGTTCAAGACGGCCTTGCGGACCGTGGACACGATCGAAGACATCGTGATCACCATGCATACCGATACGGGTCACATCGGCTACGGGGAGGCGCCCGCCACCGCGGTCATCACCGGCGACACGCACGGCTCCATCATCGAGGCCATTCACAAGGTCATCGCGCCGCGGATCATTGGCCAGGAAATCGCGAATCTGAATCGCATCACGCGCCTGATCCAGAGCGCGCTCGAGAAAAACTCCAGCGCGAAGGCCGCCGTCGAGATCGCGGTGTACGACCTGTTCGCGCAGTTGTACGGCGCGCCGCTCTACAAGATCCTGGGCGGCGGTGATCCGGTGATCACCACCGACATCACGATCAGCGTCGACTACATCGACAAGATGGTGGCGGATTCGCTCGCGGCGGTGGAACGCGGCTTCGAGTCGCTCAAGGTCAAGGTAGGCAAGGACATCGAGCTGGACGTCGAGCGCGTCAAGGCCATCTACGCGGCCGTCGAAGACAAGGCGCTCATCCGGGTGGACGCGAACCAGGCGTGGACCGCGAAACAGGCGGTATTCGCCATCCAGACGCTCGAGGATGCCGGCGTGCGCATGGAACTGGTCGAGCAGCCAGTGAAAGCGCAGGACCTCGAAGGCATGAAATACGTCACCGAGCGCGTGCACACGCCGATCATGGCGGACGAGAGCGTGTTCGGGCCCACTCAGGTCATCGAACTCATCCGCATGCGCGCGGCGGACATCATCAACATCAAGCTCATGAAGACGGGCGGCATTTCGAATGCGCTGCACATCGCCGACATCGCGGCAATGTACGGGATCGAATGCATGATCGGCTGCATGGTCGAAACCAGCATCAGTGTGGCCGCGGCGGCGCACATCGCCGTCGCGAAGGCTGACGTGATCACCAAGGTGGATCTCGACGGGCCCTCGCTCTGCAAGTTCAATCCGGTCGACGGCGGCGTGTTGTTCAACGACTCGGAGATCACGCTGACCGACGCGCCAGGCCTCGGCATTCGCGAGATCCGTGGGCTCGAGCCCATCAACGTCTGATGGCAGGCTGAATGTCCTCGCTCGTAAAAATCCGCGCGGAACGGGACCAGATGTCGGCGATCGAGCGGCGCATCGCGGATTTCATCCTCGAGAATGCACACCTGCTGCGCGACTACTCCTCGCAGCAGCTCGCCAACTCTCTCGGCATCAGCCAGTCGAGCGTAGTGAAGTTCAGCCAGAAGCTCGGATTCAAGGGCTATCCCGATTTGAAGGTGTCCGTGAGCGAGGCGGTCGCGCGCGAAAGCGGCAATGGGGAGGCGCGTGCTGTCGCGCCATCGCGCAGCGACTCTCAGGCGGCCACGTCCTCCGACCTCTGGCGCAGCAAAGCGCTGGCCGAAGAGGAAACGCGTCTCATCAATACGCCGGAAAAGATCGCCGAGATTGCGCGTGCGATCGACGCGGCGGAAAAGGTCTTCGTCCTCGGGCTCGGCGAGGACAGCCTGCCAGCACACGCGTTCGCGGTGAAGCTGACGTTGCTGGGCGTTCCCGTCCTGTGCCAGGCCGATCCCGTGCTCATGAGTTCCGCGCTCGCGATTGCCGGCAAGAGCGACCTGCTGATCCTGTTTTCGGAGCATGGCCGGCAGCCGGTGCTCTCCGAGATCGAACGTCAGCTTCATGCGCGTCGCGGCAAAGTGGTTTCCGTGACGCGGCACACCGCGAACTCCGTGCGTTCGCGCGCGGACATGTCCCTGCTAGTGTCCGCACACGACGACCGGCCGCACATCCAGCCGATGTTGTACCAGGCCGTGCTGCAGCACCTGCTCGACCTGGTGTTCATGATGTTGTGCGAGAAGGGCAGCAGCCGCCTCGATCACTTCAACGCCAACGTCAAGCGGGTGCAGCGCCTGCTCGAGACCTGACGACCGCATGTCCCCGACCGTACGCGTACTGGTCGGCTTGCTGAGCGGCGCCGCCCTCGGTATCGCGCTCACGAGTCTCGAGCCTGCATTGGCCAGGGACGCAGCGACCGTCGCTCAGCCCATCGGTGATCTCTGGTTGAACGCCTTGCAGATGACGGTGGTACCGCTCGTCGTTGCGCTCGTGGTTCTCGGCGTCGCATCGACCCGCGATGCGGCATCGTCCGGCCGCACGGCGCGACGGGCAATTATGGTGTTCCTGGTGTTGCTTTGTGCCGGCGCTGCGTTTGCGGCCGTATTCGCGCCCTTTCAACTTTCGTTGCTGCCTCGGGATCCCGAGTTGATCGCGTCCCTGAGAGCGGCCATTGGCACGCCTGCCACGGATTCGGCGGCCGCCGGGTTTGCGGAGCGATTCGCGCGGATCATCCCAAGCAATGTCATCGCAGCGGCCGCGCAGGGCGCAATGCTCCCGCTGGTGGTGTGCGCCATGCTGTTCGGATTCGCACTGACCCAGGTCGAAGCGCCGCGGCGCGCACAGGCCATCGATCTGTTCCAGACGCTCGCGGATGTGATGGTCACCATCGTTCGTTGGGTATTGTGGGCTGCGCCGCTCGGCGTGTTCGCGCTGGCTCTGAGCGTGTGTGTGAAGGCGGGCGTGAGCGTCCTGAGTGCGCTCGGGTGGTACATCCTCGCGATGTGCACGCTCTATCTGGCGGTGACAGCGGGGTTGTATTTCGTCGCCGTGTTCGCAGGCGGGCAACGCCTGCGGCAATTCGCCGCGGGGATCCTGCCGGCGCAAGTGATTGCCGCGAGTACGCAATCTTCGCTCGCGACACTGCCGGCCATGGTCGACATTGCGCAGAATCGACTGGGCTGCTCGCCAGGCGCCGCCGCGCTCGTGTTGCCACTGGCGGTATCGTTGTTCCGGATCACGAGCCCAGTGCAGTACATCGGCGTGTCCTGTTTCATCGCCTGGATCTATGGAGTCGAGCTTTCCGCGAGCCAACTCGCCGTGGGTGCTGCGCTCGCGGTGGTGATCAGCCTGGGTTCCGTCGGGTTGCCGGGACAAGTGAGCCTGATCGCGACCAACATGCCGGTGGTGCAAGCCATGGGTTTGCCCGTGGCGCCGCTCGGCCTGATGCTCGCCGTCGAAACGATTCCCGACGCGTTCGCCACGCTGGGGAACGTGACGGGCGATCTGACGGCCACCGCCATCGCCGCGCGGCAAAACGATGAGTGATGCAAACGCGATTGACGTGGTGGTCATCGGCGCCGGGATCGCCGGCACGTCAGTGTCCTATTTTTTGTCTAACTACGCCCGCGTCCTCGTGCTCGAGCGGGAATCACAGCCCGGCATGCATTCCACGGGGCGCTCGGCGGCCCTCTTCAGCGAAACCTATGGTTCGGCGCAGGTACGCGCGCTGACGCGTGCCAGCCGGTCCTTTCTAGACCGGCCGCCGCATGGCTTCGTCGAACATGCGCTGCTTTCGCCGCGCGGTGCCCTCGTGATCGGCACGCGCGAACAGTCCGCGCAGATCGAAAACGACTACGAAGCGATGCGTGGAGACTCGCCGCAATTGCAATTGCTCGATGGGCACGGGATGCGCTCCCTGGTGCCAGTGCTCGAGCCGCAGTTTGCGCAGCGCGGCTTTTACGAACCCGGCGCGGTGGACATCGACGTCAACTCTCTGCATCAGGGTTTCATTCGAGGTCTTAAAAAGCGCGGCAGCCGGTTGGAGTGCGGCGTGCAGATTCATGCCATCGAACGCTTGCGAGGGGAATGGTTGCTCGAAGTCAGCATGCGTGGCGCGCAGCCGCATTCACTGCGTGCGCCCATCGTCATCGACGCTGCCGGTGCGTGGGCTGATGAGGTGGCTGTGCTCGCGGGCGTTGCACCGTTGGGGATCGAACCTCGGCGACGCTCCGCATTTCTTTTTGAGCCGCCCGAAGGGATAGACGTGGCGCACTGGCCCTTCGTCACCAGCGTGGCGGAAGATTTCTATTTCAAGCCCGACGCCGGGCTTCTGCTCGGCTCGCCTGCGAATGCCGATCCGGTCGAACCGCACGATGTTCAGGCGGAAGACCTCGACATCGCCATGGCGATCGATCGCATCGAACGCGCCACGACGATGCGGATCCAGCGCCCGATGCGCCCGTGGGCTGGCCTTCGCAGCTTCGTTGCCGATGGCGGCCTCGTCGGAGGTTTCGACACCTCGGCGCGAGGCTTTTTCTGGCTTGCCGCGCTCGGTGGCTACGGAATTCAAACCTGCGCAGCGATGGGCGAAGCTTGCACGCACCTGGTGTTGGGGCGACCAATTCCGTCACATCTCGCCGACGCCGGTTTAAGCGCTGCAATGCTCGGTATCGAGCGCCTTCGAAGCCGGCAGAACGAGGCTAACGCGTGACACTAAGTCAGACGAGTCGGGTTGATTGTCTCCTTGCTTCTTCTATGGCCTGGCTTCCAGCACGATATTGAACGGCGTCTCCGTTGCTCGCCGGAATCGCGTGAATCCCCCTTGTCCCACTACGACATCGCGCAGCGTTTTTTCACCGGCCTGCGCCCCCAGAGCCGGACCATGCCTCGCGAGTGATACCGGCACGCAGATGAGAGAGGACGCTCCGTAAAACACGCGTCCCACCGGGTTCAGGTTGTCGGCCACGCTGTCGCCCGCGAACGGTTCGACGATCATGCAGCTGCCATCGGGCTTGAGCGCGCTGCGAGCGTGGCGTGCGGCACCCGACGGGTCCGCCATGTCGTGGAGGCAATCGAAGAATGCGATGAAGTCGAGGCCAGAAGCCGAGTACGAAACGGCGTCCGCCACCTCGAACCTCGCATTGCGTACGCCCGCTTCCGCCGCCCGCTTCCGCGCGGTCTCGACCGAAGCCTCGTGGTAGTCGATGCCGAGAAACTCGGAAGCGGGGAACGCCTTGGCCATCAGGATGGTGCTGGCGCCGTGGCCGCATCCCACGTCGGCGGCTTTGGCGCCGGCCTTTAGCTTCGAGACGACTCCGTCCAGCGCCGGCAGCCACGCGCCGAGGAGGTTGGCGTTGTAGCCGGCGCGGAAGAATCGTTCGGTACCGTGAAAGAGGCAGGGGTGGTGTTCACCCCATTCCATGCCGTTGCCGCTGCGGAAATTCTCCAGCGCGCGCTGCCGGACGTGGAACAGGTCCTGCACGATTGCGTACGCGCCCGGCAGATCCACCGGTCCGTGTGGATCCGCGAGGCAAAGCGCCTGCTCGGCGTTCATGGAGTACTCGCCGCTCGTGACGTCGTACTCCAGGTAGCCCCCCGCGGCCTGGTTCGCCAGCCATTCGCGGATGTAGCGCTCGTGGGTGCCGGTCTTGCGGGCAAGCTCCGCCGCGGTCGACGCGCCTGTTGCGAGCGCGCGATACAGACCGAGCTCATCGCCTATGGAAATGAGCACCGCGCTGATTGCCGCGCCAAGATCTCCGACCGCCTTGCCGAGGAATGTGTTGAGCCTGGCTTCGTCTATGGCCATGGGTTTCTCCCTGGTTTGTGGCGGAACCTACCAACTAGTAGGTAGGAATGCAAGTCCTGTACTATTGCCGCCCATGGAATCGACCGCGACGCGCATGTTGGATAGCGCCGAAAAGCTTGTGCAGACAATGGGCTTCAACTGGTTCAGCTATGCGGACATCGCGCAGGAGCTGGGGGTGCGCAAGGCGAGCCTGCACCATCACTTCACCACCAAGGGCGATCTCGGCCTGGCCCTCATCGAGCGCTATATCCGGCAATTCCAGCGCGCGTTGGAGGAGATCGACGCGCGCCAGGTTGATGCTGCCGCGAAGCTCGCCCATTACGCGAAACTTTACGAGGACGTGCTGCGAGGCAAACGCCTCTGTCTGTGCGGCATGTTGGCGGCCGAGTACGGATCGCTGCCGGAGCCGATGCAGGCGGGCATTCGCCGCTTCTTCGACTTCAACGAGGCATGGCTGGCACAGATCGTCACGCAGGGACGCCGTTCCGGCGAATTTCACTTGCAGGGTTCCGCGCGCGACGTCGCAAGAATGCTGATGAGCTCGCTCGAGGGCTCCCTGCTGGTCGCGCGGCCCTATGACGACGTGGAACGCTTCGCGGCGTCGGCATCCCAGATCATCGCCAGTCTGCGCACCCCGACGCTTCGCGAACGCACGCGGTCCAAACCCTCGAAAGGCAAACGGCGTAGCCGCGCCTAGCCGCGCTCG
>Ga0070674_100002496_pt1 | contig 10188 bp, 10 predicted proteins | sample KBSM33metaG_FD_65344 | JGI IMG/M metagenome (GOLD analysis project Ga0070674, IMG submission 65344) | Miscanthus rhizosphere microbial communities from Kellogg Biological Station, Michigan, USA - KBS M3-3 metaG | ecosystem: Host-associated > Plants > Roots > Rhizosphere > Soil ...
GTGCTGGAAGTCCGCCCCGAGATGCCGGCGCTCGAAGACGTCTACCATCATCTGCTGGCGGACCCGGCAGGATTGGGTAATCTGGTAATCGGGGAATCTGGTAATTGATTGCCCGATTGGCCCGATAGTGCAATCGATTACCCGATTCCCCGATTACCCGATTATCCAATCCAGGTCACGTATGCGCATCCGCACGCTGATTGAGAAAGAGTTCATCGACATCGCGAGAAACCGATCGGCGCTGGTGCCGGTGGTCCTGGTGACCGCGATGTCGCTGGTGCTGCCGTTCGGCGTCGCGATCGCGGTGCCGGCGATGACCGGGCGTGGGCTCGGGAACGACGCCGACCTCGTGAACGTGAGCTCGGCCGTCGCGCACAACGAGCTGTCCAATGACGCGAGCGTGCAGCTGTTCCTGTTCCAGCAGTTTCTGATGCTCTTCCTGCTGACGCCGATTACCGGCGCGATGGCGCTGGCGTCGCACGCGATCGTCGGCGAAAAGCAGGCGCGCACGCTCGAGCCGCTGCTCGCGACGCCGATCACCACGTTCGAGCTGCTGGCGGCGAAGGTGATCGGCGCGCTCGCCCCGACGCTGGCGATCTCGCTGATCGGCCTGCTGCTCTACATCGGCGGCATCCTGTTGTTCGCCGAACCCGGCGTTCCGGCGGCAATGGCGAGCATGCGGACGCTGATCCTCATCGTCCTGGTCACGCCGGCGGCCGCCCTTGTCTCGCTGCAGGTGGCGATCCTCATCTCGTCGCGGGTGAATGACGCGCGCACGGCGCAGCAGTTCGGCGTGCTGATCATCATCCCGCTGACGGGCGTGCTGGTGGCGCAGTTCACCGGCTCGTTCTGGCTGTCGGCGACCGCGCTCGGCCTCGCCGGCCTGGGCCTGCTCGTCCTCTGGGTGCTGCTCGCGCTCCTCAGCGTCGCCGTGTTCGAGCGCGAGTCGATCCTGACGCGATGGCGATGACGAGGTAAGCCCGCCGGGTCAAGGCGCACGTCACGGGCAGTTCGCCTGGACGTGCGTGACGCTGCGGACCTCCAGCGTGGAGACTGCGGATGGGCTTTCAGCCTGTGATGTCCGCGTGCCAAAGCCGCCGTATACGCGAACGTTGGTGCCGCGCTTTTCCTTCACGCGAGTCGCGCCCGTGTCCTTGCCGGCTTTGAGCACTCCTGTGACCTCCTCGACATGGCCCGCATGCTGTTTGAGCTGCGCTGCGAGGTCCTTATTGGCGGTCAGCTGAAAAACCCTGGGATCTGCCTCGAAATCGACGGCGGCCAGTGTCGTCAACGTCAGACCATGAAGGCAGCCGCGGACCATCACGAGATCGGATTGCTTCGGCTGCGTCGAAGGGTTGGTGCCCTGAACGCCCACCGCGACACAGAGAACTGACGTGAAACGAGTGAGGAACTGCACGCTCTCCCCTTCCACACGACCAGCAGGTGCGCTTCGGCAAGGATATCATTGGCGGATAATCGTGACCCTCCGGCTCAGCGCGTTCACGTCAATGGAGTCAGACCAGTGAGCTTCTCGTTCGAGATGGGCAAAGATTCACTCATCCACCTTTCAGGAGGAACTGCATGCGGACAGGGCGCTCTCTCGTCGTTTCGATCATCCTGCTCATGGCCATCCCCATCGCTGCGCAAGAGCGCGGACGCGGTGCGGCAGCACCGGCGGGGCCACCGATGACGTTGACCATCCCGGGATTTCCTGATGGCGGCCAGATTCCCGTGAAATTCAGCCAGGCCGCCCCGGGCGCGGCGCCCGGCGAAGGAACCTCGCCGGCGATGAGCTGGACCAATGTGCCGGCAGGGACGCAGTCGTTCCTGCTCAACATGCGCGATATGGATGTGGCCCGCAACAAGACCACGGATGATCAGGCGCACTGGGTCGTCTGGAACATTCCGGCGACCGCGACCGGCCTGCCGGAAGGTGTAGCCAAGGGCGCGCAGTTGCCGGACGGCAGCTATCAGATCAGCGCCACGGGTCAGGTATACCGTGGTCCCGGCGCTCCGGCGACGGGTCCGCTGCACCACTACATGTTCGAGCTGTATGCCCTGGACACCAAGCTCGATGTCCAGCCGACGGCCGACGCATTCGAGACGCGCGCGAACGTCATGAAAGCGGTGCAGGGACACGTGCTCGGGAAAGCGGTCTACGGCGGGTTGTTCAAGCGTCCGCAATAGACGGACGGGTTCGACGCGCGAGGCATGGCCGATTCGCTGGACGTCGCTCTCGACGTCGCTGCGCCAGGTGACGCCGGATTGCTGGCGAATCTTCTCGAGCTGTACGTGCACGATCTCAGTGAGGTCTTCCCTCGCATCGAGATCGGGGCAGACGGGCGCTTCGGTTACGACCCGCTTCCTCTCTACTGGTCGGAGCCGGAGCGCCGCTTCCCTTTTTTCATCCGATGTGGCGAGCGAATCGCAGGATTCGTGCTGGTCACGCGCGGGTCTCCAGCGTCGGACGATCCTGACGTCTTCGACGTCGCCGAGTTTTTCATCCTTCGCCGCCATCGTCGCTCCGGCGTGGGCCGCCTCGCGGCGTTCCTCCTCTGGGATCGCCTTCCCGGCCGCTGGATCGTGCGCGTGTCCGAAGCCAACCGCGGCGCGATTCCGTTCTGGGCCGGCGTCGTGGCTGAGTACACGAACGGATCACTCACCGAGTTCACACGTGAAGGCAGCCCGGCGCGGTGGCGCGTGTTTTCTTTCGAAAGTCCTCGGAGTGTCGACCGATGAACGACGATTCCGACGTCGCCTTGACATCGCCCGGCCAATGAATGAACATTCATTCAGTCATGCCTGTGAACGCTCTCGCCCGGAAAACCCGGGCCGCCAGTACCGACGCGCCGCCCGGCCCCAAGCGCGACGCGATCCTCCGAGCCGCCATCGATATCTTCGCTGAGCGCGGCTACTTCAACGCCCAGGTGGCCGACGTGGCGCGCGCCGCCGGCGTCGCCGCCGGCACCGTCTACCTCTATTTCAGAAGCAAGGACGATCTGCTGGTCTCGATCTTCGAGCGCAGCATGCGCGAGGGCCTCGCCGGCAGCCGCGCGGCGATCGCCGACCTTCCCGATCCGCCCGAACGGCTCCGCCGGCTCGCCCGCGGACACCTCGCGCGGCTCGGCAGCGACCGGAACCTCGCGATCGTCTTCCAGGTCGAGCTGCGCCAGTCCACGAAGTTCATGGAGCGCTTTTCCTCGACGCTCCTCCGCGATTATCTCGGGCTGATCCGCGAGGCGATCGCCGACGGACAGCGCGACGGGCTGTTCCGCACCGACATCAACCCTACGTCCGCGGCCAAGATGATGTTCGGCGCCCTCGACGAGATGGCGACGAACTGGATCCTGAGCCGCCGGCGCTATTCCCTCGAAGCCGACGCGGACGCCGTGGTCGATCTGTTCATCAACGGCGCGCGGGCCCGCTGATGGCCACGTCGATGCTGCCGATGCGATCGGTCGCCGTGCTCGGGGCAGGCACGATGGGCGCGCAGATCGCCGCGCACTTTGCCAATGCCGGCGTGCCGGTGCTCCTCCTCGACCTGACGGCCGACGCCGCGCGCGACGGGCTGAAACGCGCCCGCGCGCTGAAGCCCGACCCGTTCTTCACCGCCGACGCGGCCGCCCTGATCTCGACCGGGGGCTTCGACCCGGATCTCTCGAAGATCGCGAGCGTCGACTGGATCCTCGAAGCAGTCATCGAACAGCTCGACGTCAAGCGTGCCCTGCTCGAACGCGTCGACGCCGTCCGGCGTCCGGGGACCATCGTCACGTCGAACACCTCGGGCATCCCCCTCGCGACGCTGGGGGAAGGGCGGAGCGACGACTTCCGCAAACACTGGCTCGGCACGCACTTCTTCAACCCGCCGCGCTATCTGCGGCTCGTCGAAGTCATCCCGACCGCGGAGACCGATCCGGCGGTCGTCGAACGCGTATCGCACTTCTCCGATCATCGTCTCGGCAAGGGCGTCGTCCTTGCGAAGGACACCCCGAACTTCATCGCCAACCACATCGGCCTCTTCGGCGTCACGCAGGTGCTCCGCGCGCTCGAGTCCGGGAACTACACCATCGAGGAAATCGACGCGATGACCGGCCCGGCGATCGGCCGGCCGAAAAGCGCCACCTTCCGGACGATGGACATCGCCGGGATCGACATCCTGGCGCACGTGGCGAAGAACCTGGGCTTCGAGCTGCCGAAGGTCATCACGTCGCTCGTCGAGCGCGGATGGGTGGGCGAAAAATCGGGCCAGGGTTTCTACAAGCGTGAAAAGACACCCACGGGATCCGAGATCCTCACGCTCGATCCGGCGACGCTGACCTACCGCGCGAAGCAATCGGCGCGGCTCCCCGCGCTCGACGCCGCCCGTTCGATAGACGAGGTCCGCGAGCGCATCAGGACGCTGTATCTCGGGAAGGACAAAGTCGGCCAGTTCCTGCGCGACACCCTCGGCCCGACGCTGCGCTACACGGCGAAGGTCTGGCCGGATATCGCCTACGCGATCGACGACGTCGACCGCGCGATGCAATGGGGTTTCGGGTGGGAGCTGGGACCGTTCGAGATCATCGACGCGATCGGCCCGACCGAAGTGCTGGGTCCGGAAGGCCATCCGTTTCGCGACGCCGGCGTGCCGCCTGCCGCGCCGGATCTGCAAATCCTGCGGTCCGCGAAAGATCGCCAGCGCGTCGTGAAGAAGAATGCCGGCGCGAGCCTGGTCGACCTCGGCGACGGCGTGCTGGCGCTCGAGTTCCACTCGAAGATGAACGCCATCGGCGGCGACACCATCCAGATGATGCACGCCGGGGTGAAGGAAGCCGCCGCGAATTTTTCCGCGCTCGTCGTCGGCAACGACGCGCCGAACTTCTCGGCGGGCGCCAACCTGATGCTGCTGCTCCTCGAAGCGCAGGAAGGCAACTGGGACGAGATCGACCTGATGATCCGCGCGTTCCAGGGAGCGACCCAGGCGCTCCGCTACGCCGACGTGCCGGTGATCGTGGCGCCGGCCGGGCTGACGCTCGGCGGAGGCTGCGAGATCGCCCTGCACGGCGATCGCGTACAGGCCGCGGCGGAAAGTTATATCGGCCTGGTCGAGGTCGGCGTGGGACTGATTCCAGGGGGCGGCGGCACGAAAGAGATGCTCGCGCGCGCCGTTGAGGGCCTGCCGCCGACGCACGGCGATCTGCTGCCCTTCGTCCAGCGCGTCTTCGAGACGATCGGCTTTGCGAAAGTATCGACCAGCGCGGCCGACGCCCGGCGCCTCGGGTTTCTCGACGAGGCCGACAACGTGACGATGAACCGCGAGCGGCTGATGGCCGATGCGAAAGCGATTGCGCTCGAACGCGTGCGTGAAGGCTACCAGCGGCCGACGCCGAGGGCCGGCATCCTCGTCGGCGGCGAGGGCGTCCTCGCGGCGCTCAAGCTCGGCATCCATCTCGCCTGGCGCGGTGGACGGATCAGCGACCACGACGCCGTGGTCGGTCGCGCGCTGGCGAACGTGCTCGCCGGCGGCTCGCTGCCGCATCAGACGATGGTCGGCGAGCAGTACCTCCTCGACCTCGAGCGCGAGGCGTTCTTGAAGCTGTCCGGAGAGCGCAAGACGCTGGAGCGGATCCAGCACACGCTCAAGACCGGAAAGCCTCTCAGGAACTAAGGATTTGAGGATCTAAGAATCTGAGGATCTAGTCTAGGTGGACATCATCGACCGCGGCAGCGGACCTCCCCTCGTGCTCATCCCCGGCCTTCAGGGCCGCTGGGAGTATCTTCGTCCGGCCGTCGAGGCGCTGTCGTCGTGCTTCCGCGTCCTGACGTTCTCGCTGGACGCCGACGACCTCGACGGCTACGCCGCCCAGGTCGGCAGGGCGATGTCGGACAAGGGGATCGAGCGCGCGACGATCTGCGGCGTCTCCTTCGGCGGCCTCGTAGCGGTGCGCTTCGCGGCGGACCACCCGGAGCGATGCAGCGCGCTCGTCCTTGCGTCGACGCCGCGGCCGGCGCTGCGCCTGCGGCCCCGCCATCAGCTGTACCTGCGCGCCCCGTGGATCTTCGGGCCGATCTTTCTCGCGGAGTCGCCGCTGCGGCTGCGGCCGGAGATCTGCGCCGCGATTCCCGACGCGCGCGCCCGGCGGCAATTCGCCATGCGCGGGCTCCGCACGCTGCTCTCGTCGCCGGTGTCGCTCTCCCGAATGGCGGCGCGGGCGCGGCTCATCACGAGCATGGACGTCGGACCGGACTGCCACCGCATCACCGCGCCGACGCTCATCGTGACCGGCGAGCCCGGGCTCGATCACGTGGTGCCGGTGGAAGGCTCTTCCGAATACGTGCGGCGGATCGCGAACGCACGCGGCGTCGTGCTCGAGCGGACGGGTCACCTTGGCAGCATCACCCGGCCCGAAGCGTTCACTGACGTGGTGCGTGAGTTCATCACCGCCAGCCTGCGTCTGCCGGACAGGGTCGCCTGATGCCGCTCCGTGAGTTTCAGGGACCGGCGGGACGGCTCGAAGCGCTGCTGGATGAACCGGTACCGCCCGGCACCGTGGGACCGGACGGCCGCGTCAGCATCGGCCACCCCGGCGGCGTGCGCGCGGCGGTCGTGTTCGGCCATCCGCACACCGAGTACGGCGGGACGATGCACACGAAGGTCGTCTATCAGGCGGCAAAGGCGCTCAGCCGCATCGGGTGCGCCGTGCTTCGCTTCAACTTCCGGGGCGCAGGCGCCAGCGCCGGTACGTTCGACAACGGGCCGGGCGAGACGGACGACTTCCGTGCGGCGCTCGACTTCATGCACGCGGAATATCCCGCGGCGCCGATGTGGGCGGCAGGCATGTCCTTCGGCGCGTGGGTCGCGCTGACCGTCGGCGCGGCGGATCCGCGCGTGTCGACGCTCATCGGCATCGCGCCGCCGCTCTCACGCTACGACTTCGGCGTGGTCGAGCGGAGCACGAAGCCGAAGTTTTTCATCCAGGGCGAGTTCGACGAGCTCTTCCCGCTGAAGGGCATGCGCGAATTCTACGCACGCGCGGCGGAACCGAAGGAACTGATTGTCATCGACGCCGCCGACCATCTGTTCGACGGCAGGGTCCACGAGGTCGCCGACGCGATTGAGGATTTGCTGGAGGATTGGTCGGTCTGAAGTAGAGAGAAGCTGGCGAGGGAATCATATGCACGATGCAGTAATCGTCTCCGCCGTGCGAACGGCGGTTGGTAAAGCCCCTGGCGGCACGCTTCGCGGCACGCGCCCCGACGAGCTCGCGTCCGCCGCGATCGCCGAGGCGTTGAAGCGCGCGCCGGGGATCGACCCGGCGGAAGTCGACGACGTCATCCTCGGCTGCGCGATGCCCGAGGCGGAACAGGGGATGAACGTCGCGCGCATCGCGAGCCTGCGCGCGGGCATTCCGGTCGAGGCCTCTGCGGTTACGGTGAACCGGTTCTGCTCGTCGGGCCTGCAGGCGATCGCCTATGCCGCCGAGCGCGTGATGTGCGGCTTCGCGTCGACGATCGTCGCCGGCGGCACCGAATCGATGAGCCTCGTGCCGATGGGCGGCCACAAGATCGCGCCGAACCCGACGCTCATGGACCGCTATCCCGATGTGTATCTCAGCACCGGCCTGGTCGCGGAGAATCACGCGCACGAGTCGGGGATTTCGCGTGAGGCGCAGGACGCCTTCGCGCTGCGCAGCCACCAGCGCGCGCTCGCCGCCATCGAAAGCGGGCGCTTCAGCAACGAAATCATCCCGGTCACCGCGACGCTGATCGATGCCGCTCAGAACGGCCGCGGGCCGACGACGCGTCAGGTGGCCTTCGCCATCGACGAAGGGCCGCGCCGCGACACGTCGGCGGAGGCGCTCGCGAAGCTGCGGCCGGCCTTCCATCCCGCCGGCTCGGTCACCGCGGGCAACTCCTCTCAAACGAGCGACGGCGCCGCCGCGGTGATCGTGACCTCGGCCGAGCGCGCGCGCGCGGCCGGCCTGACGCCCCTGGCGCGCTTCGTGACGTTCGCGACCGCCGGCGTCGAGCCGGAACGGTTCGGCATCGGTCCGGTCCCCGCCATCCGCAAGGCGCTGAAGCTGGCCGGGCTCACGCTCGACGACATCGATCTCATCGAGCTGAACGAAGCGTTCGCCGCGCAGGTGCTCGCCTGCCTGAAGGAACTGCCGATCGACCCCGAACGGTTGAACGTCAACGGCGGAGCGATCGCGCTCGGCCACCCGCTCGGCTGCACCGGCGCAAAGCTGACGACGACGCTGTTGTACGAGATGAAGAGACGAAACGCCCGCTACGGCATGGTCACGATGTGCGTTGGTGGTGGGATGGGCGCTGCTGGTATCTTTGAAAGGGTCTGATGATGCCGATAACAACTGAACCGACGATTCTTCGCGGCGGCGAGTGGCTGCTTCAGGGCTCGAGCGCCGACGGCGTCTTCACGCCCGAGCGGCTGACCGACGAGCACCGGCTGATCGCCCAGACCGCCCAGGAATTCGTGGACAACGAAGTGCTCCCGAAGCTCGATCAGCTCGAGCAGAAGGACTGGGCGCTGGCCCGCCATCTCGTCAAGCGCGGCGGCGACCTCGGGCTGCTCGGCGTCGACGTGCCGGAGGCGTACGGCGGCGTCGGCCTCGACAAGGTCACCTCGCTCGTCGTCAGCGAGAAGATGGCGCGGTCGGCATCGTTCGGCGCCACCTTCGGCGCGCACGCCAACCTGACGATCGTCCCGATCGTGCTGTTCGGCACCGAGGCGCAGAAACAGAAGTACCTGCCCGGGCTGCTGTCGGGCGAGGTGCTCGGGGCGTACGGGTTGAGCGAATCGGGGTCGGGATCCGATGCGCTCGGCGCGCGGACCAAGGCGACGCGGCAGGCGGACGGCAGCTTCCTGCTGAACGGCGAAAAGATGTGGATCACCAACGGCGGCTTCGCCGACCTGTTCGTGATCTTCGCGAAGGTGGACGGCGATCAGTTCACCGCCCTGCTCGTCGAGCGCGGCTGGGGCGTCAAGAGCGGCAAGGAAGAGCACAAGATGGGCCTGCACGGCTCGTCGACGACGGCGCTGATCTTTCAGGACGTGAAGGTGCCGGCCGAGAACGTGCTGTCCGAGGTCGGCAAGGGCCACAAGGTCGCCTTCAACGTGCTGAACTTCGCCCGCTTCAAGCTGGGCGCGATGTGCAGCGGCGGCGCGCAGGCCGCCATCGCCGAGAGCGCGAAGTACGCCGCCGCACGGCGCCAGTTCGGCCAGCCGATCGCGTCGTTCGGCGCGATCAAGCACAAGATCGGGGAGATGGTCGTCCGCACCTACGCGATCGAGAGCCTGCTCTATCGGACGGCGGGGCTCGTCGATGCGAGGATCGCGGCGACGCCGCACGAGGCGAGCGACGGATCCGCGGCGCTGGCCGCCTTCGAGGAGTACAACGTCGAGTCGTCGATCGCGAAAGTCGCCGGCAGCGAAGCGCTGAACTACGTGCTCGACGAGAACATCCAGATCCACGGCGGCAACGGCTACGTGAGGGACTACCCCGCCGAGCGCCACTATCGCGACGCGCGCGTCAACCGCATCTTCGAGGGGACCAACGAGATCAACCGGCTGCTGATTCCGGGCATGTTGATCCGGCGTGCGCTCAAGGGCGACCTGCCGCTCATCCCGGCGGCCAAGGCGCTGCAGGACGAGCTGCTCGGGCCGCCGTCGATGCCTTCGTCGGACGACGGCGTGCTGGCCGACGAGCGGCGCGCGGTCGACGCCTTCAAGAAGACCGCGCTGATGATCTTCGGCCTCGCGATGCAGACCTACGGTCAGAAGCTGACCGACGAGCAGGAGGTGCTGATGCACCTGGCCGACATCACCATCGACGTGTTCAGCGCGGAAAGCGCGATGCTGCGCGCCCAGGCCGCGGTCGAAGCCAAGGCGCAGCGATCGGCGCTGCACACCGATGCCGCCCGCGTCTTCGTCAGCGACGCGGGGATGCGCATCGAAGCCTCGGCGCGCCAGGCGCTCGCCGCGATGGTCGACGGCGATACACTGCGCACGATGCTCGCCGCGCTGCGGCGGCTGCTGAAGGTCACGCCGGTGAACACGGTCGCCGCGCGGCGCCGGCTCGCCGATGCCGCCGTCGGGCAGGGCGGCTATCCGCTCGCGTAGGAGGGGCAGGTGAGGCAGGTGGGTCGGGTAGGCCAGGTGGGTCGGGTAGGTCAGGTGGGTCGGGTAGG
>Ga0070674_100002499_pt1 | contig 10182 bp, 8 predicted proteins | sample KBSM33metaG_FD_65344 | JGI IMG/M metagenome (GOLD analysis project Ga0070674, IMG submission 65344) | Miscanthus rhizosphere microbial communities from Kellogg Biological Station, Michigan, USA - KBS M3-3 metaG | ecosystem: Host-associated > Plants > Roots > Rhizosphere > Soil ...
CGCTATCCGCAGGGCATGTTCGGCACTTCGTACTTCGATGCGGCGACACGCCGGATCTACGTCGCGATGGGCGACCACGACACCGTCACCGTGCCACCGAACGACCGGCCGACGCTGATGGTGTTCGAGGTCGCCTGAGTCCGGGATGTGGGCCAGGCCGCTGAACGACAAGTCTTCTGGCGCATGATCTGAGCTCCCGCCGGCGGCCCGCCGGGCCGTGAGAGAATCGCCCATGCACTACGGCGGCCGCGATCGCCCATGAGAGTCCTCGTCTATCAGCAGTTCCATCCCGGCCATCATTACGCCTACCTCCACCATCTGCTGCCGCGGCTCGCGCGAGTTGCAGACGAGGTCGTGGTCGCCCTGACGCCGGAGGGCCGGGCCTCCCCCGAATTCGCGACCTTCCTCGAGCCCTTCGAGGGACTGGTGCGGTTCGACGCGACGCTGCCATCGGGGCACGATCGGGTCATCAAGAACCAGCGCTTCCGCGTGTACCTGGACCTGCGCCATGCGGTACGGCGGATTGCCCCGGACCACGTGCTCATTCCCAGCGGCGATCCGCACACGACGGTGATGGGGCTGTTCCGGTTGGCCGGCCTCGGCGGCATGCCGCAGCATTGCCCGGCGGAGATCGGCATTCACTTCGGCCGTGGCGTCGCCGCCTCGCGGCCGCGCGAGATGGTGAAGGAGCGGGTCGACGCGGCGAAGGTGTCCCTCGCGGGATGGCATCGCGTGCACCTCGTGAACCTGCTCTTCTACGAACAGATCGTCCAGCGCGGCGGCGCGTTCGCGCGGAAATGCACTCTGTTGCCTCACCCGGTCGCGGCCAATCCGCGTCTCGACAAGATCGAGAGCCGGCGACGGCTCGGCCTTCCGGACGCCGGACGCCTGATCGGGATCGTGGGGGTGATCGATAATCGGAAGGCGGTCGGCGAGCTGGCGGCGGCCTTTCGCGATGCCGATCTCCAGCCGTCGGACCGGCTGGTCCTGATTGGGCGTCTCGATCCCAAGCACCGCGCGATGCTCGCGCGCGAGTTCACCGACCTGACCCGGGCCGGACGGCTGATCGTGCTCGATCGATTCCTGAGCCTCGAAGACTATGCCGCCTCACTCACGGCGCTGGACGTCGTCAGCATCCCGTATCCCGGATTCGATGCGCTCTCGTCCGTGCTGCTCGAGGCGGTCGCGGCGGGGCGGCCGGTCCTGGCGACGGATCGCGGCTGGTCGCGGGCGCTGGTGGCGCGCTTCGATCTGGGATGGACCTGCAACATCCTCGACCCCGCGGCGCTGAAGTCGGCGGTGCGCACCGCCATGGCCGAGTGCGACGCGTACCAGGAGTCCGAGGCCGTCCGCCGCCTGCTCACCTTCCATTCCCCCGACAACTTCGCGGAGTCCTGGCTCACCGAGATCCGTAAGGCGCGCGGGATGGCGCCGTCAGCCGATTTCCATCCGTGGTCCTGGGTAGTTGACGCGCTGCCGCCGGACCGGCGGGCGCTGCTGTAGGGGATCAGGCGACCGTCGCCGGGACGGGGCGGGCGCAGCTGGCGACGTAGTCGTAGTCCGCTTTGAAGCGCCGCATGTCGTCGGGATCCCAATACCGCTGGCTCTCGAGGTGCACCGTCTTGACAACCAGTCCCCGGCTCCACGACTCGCCGGCGGTGACCGCTTCGCGGCGGATGTGCTGCTCGAGAATGCGGGTCGCTCGCTGACAGGACATGTTGGCGAGCGCCCATTGCCGCGGGTGATACGTGTCGCGGTGCGCGATCATGTCCAGCAGCGTGTCACCCAGCGTGGACTCGTCGGCGAACCTGCCGGTCTCGGGATTGACGTACGGGTAAACGTGCCCGTAACTGAGGCCGCTCCGCACGATGATCGGCACGTCGGCGAAGAGCGCCTCGACGATCGCCCGGTTGGCCCCTTCCTTCCGCGACCACAGCACGTGGATCTTGGCGCGGGCCAGCAGGCGGCCTACCTGCTGGAGCGTCAGCCCTTCGTGGAACGTAATCTGATCGAGCACACCCAGTACGCGCGCATCCTCCTCGATGTGATCGCGGTTGCGGTCGGTCTTGTAGCCAACCAGCGCAACTGAGAGGCGGTGGCCGCGGGCGCGCAGCCCGGCGAGAACCTGGAAGAAGCGCCAGTGCCGCTTGATGCCGGACCAGGCGGCGACCATGATCACGTCGATGTCGCGTTCGACACCAGGCTCCGGCGCCACCAGCCGGTGATCGACCCACCAGTTGGCGGCGATCGGCACCGTGCGGAAGTTCGCGCCCAGCCCTTCGATGAAGGCGATGTCGCGCGGCTCGACCGATTCGACAAAAACCGGAAAGTTGTAGCGCGAGTAGGACAGGATATCGGCGGTACAGAGCCCGCGCCAGCTCGGCTCGAGCACCAGGTGATAGCGGCGGGCAATGGCCTCGACGTCGAAGAGCGCGGCGAGGATCGGAAAGATGTACGAGTAGTCGATCACCAGGACGCCGCGCTCGCCCGGCGACCAGCTTTTCAGCACCATGACGCGATAGCCCAGCAGCGACAGCGGGTTCTTCACGATGCCGTTGGCCTGCGGGAGCTGGACTGAGCGCCGGGTGTGTTCGTCGTAGAAGTCCCACAGCCCGGTGGTCCGGCCGCTCCGCTCCCGGCGCGTCGCGCCCGCCAGAACGCGTTCGATGAAGGCCGTGGCCAGATGCGATCCGCCCGATCGATGGACCCGGGACAAAAAGCGGAAAGCCATGGTCTTGTCGGGCATCGCCCAGAGAAGAGCGCCCGCGGTGGTGCCAGCCACTCCCACGAGCCAGCGGGAGAACGACGCGTCGTACTCCAGGTAATCCAGGGCGGCCGGGCGAAGAAAACGGACAGGAAGCATGATCTCCAGGGTTCTGGTGCGGTCACCGGGTGGGCGGCGAGACTTTACTCGACGGTTCCGCGACCGGGCCGGCCGCGCCGCCGGCGCGGGCCGTCGCACTGGCCGGGGCGACGCGGCGGTACATATCGTGGTATCGCTGGATCGTGCGGTCGAGGCGATAGACCTCACGGGCCCGCATCGCGCCGCCCCGCCCGCAGCGGTCCGCGAGCGTTCGATCCTGCAGCATCCTCGCCAAGGCGCCGGCGAGCGCCTGATGATCGCGGCGAGGCACGAGCAGCCCCTCCCGCTCGGGACGCACGATCTCCGGATTGCCGCCGACCGCGGAGACGACGACCGGCAGGCCGGCGGCCATGGCCTCCATCAACGTCAGCGATGCCGCTTCGCTGACTGACGGCAGGCAGAACACGTTCGTGGCCGCCAGCACCGCCGGCACGTCGCGCCGCACGCCCAGGAATCGCACCCGATCCGTGATGCCCAGCGAGGCAGTCTGGCGCTCGAGGTCCGGACGTAACGGGCCGTCGCCGACGAGCAGGAGATCGACGTCGGGCAGCCGCGCCGCGACCAGCGCGAACGCGTCGAGCAGCGTCGCCTGGTCCTTGACGGGATGAAAGCGCGCGACATTGGCAACGTACTGGCGCCCGGGATCAAGGCCGATGTTCGCCTTCGCCGCCGCGCGGTCGGCCTCGGGATCGTAGCGGTCCGGATCGACGCCGTTCTCGATCACCTCGACCCTCACGCCGTCGAAGCCATCCACCTCCTGCAGCGCGGTTGCGCTGAACTGGCAGACTGCATTGACTTCGGTCGCCAGCCGGGCAAGGGCGAACCGGTTGATCAGCCGCCGCGCGCGCCCGACGACGTCGGGGAAGTGGCGGCCGTGCTCGGTGAAGATGAGCGGCGGCGAGCCGGCGTTGGCCACCCGCGCCAGCGCGCTGTAGAAGAAGGGCGTGTACTGGTGCGCGTGCAACACCTGGACCCGGCGGCGGCGCAGCTCGCCGGCAAGGCGCGTGACGAGGCCCCAGTCGCGGCCCGGCTTGCGGCCGAAGCTGACGACCGGCACGCCTTCAGCCTGCAGCTGTTCGCCGAGAGGACCGACCGCATCCAGGCAGAAGATCACCGGGTCGATGCGCGACCCGAGCCGCCGGATCGTCTCCGCGACGAGGACCTCCGCACCGGCCACCTGCATCACGTGCAGAACGAACCCGACCCGCAGCGCGCCGGACGACTGGCCCTGGGACATCGCGGTCATGAAAGTCCGGCGCGAGCGCCGGCCGCATTGAACCGCTGCGCCGGCGCCTGCCCGGGCCGCGGCGGCGCGGCCGCCTGGGCCGCGCCCATGATGCCTTGCGCCTCCAGCACCAGCGGCAGCTGCGCGCCCAGCAGCAGCAACACGTAGGGGAGCTCGAACACTTCGAGCGACAGGAACAGCGAGCCGACGCAGAACACCGCCAAGCCGCTCTCGATGCCACACGCCACGGCGTAGGCGATACGCCCGTCCTCATCGTCTCGATCCCGCGACCACCGCCTGACCCGGCGCAGGGAAATCGCCGCCGTGACGAGGGTCGAGACGTAGAACAGCAGTCCGGGATAGCCGTTGTCGGCGAGCACCTGAAGAAACTGGCTGTGAATCGTGCGGCCCACCATGTCGGCGCCGTACTGGGCCGAGAACAGGTTGGCGTTGCGCACCCCGACCCCGAGAATCGGATAATCCAGCGACATCCGATACGCCGCTTCCCAGCTGGCGAACCGCAACCGTGCGCTGCTCTCGTCTTCGTAGGTGTTGATGGTGAAGAAGCGGGCCCTGATTCCGGGGCCGGCCAGGATCGGAACGACCGCGGTGATCGCCACCGCCGCCAGGAACAGCTGGAACTTATTGCGCCCGCGCAGGAATACCACCGGCGTCGCCACGAGGAGAGCGACCATCGCACCGCGCGAATAAGTCATCAGCACGGCATGCAGCAGCACGGGCACGAACGCGGCGAACACCCAGCGCCACCAGCGGCGTGTCCCCATGTAGACGAAGATGCACATCGGGATGCCGATCGCCAGCATCAGGCCGGCGCCGTTGTTGTCCATCCCGCCGTAGCCGTTGAAGTAGATCCCCATGTAGCCGCTGCTCAAATAGAGGAAGTTCACCTCGTACGCGATGTAGCCGAGCGCGAGCGCGGACACGATCATCAGGATCCAGACGTGCCGCAAGGTTCGAATCAGCAGCGCCGACACGAAGAACATCAGGAACAGCTTCAGGTACACGTTGAACCACGGCCAGGCGGCGTCGCGATTCTGCGCGGTGAAGTAGGTGAGCACGACCCAGCCGGCGAACAGCAGCATCGCCCAGTGGCACGGCCCGAACCAGCGCGCCGACTGCGTCCCGTTCGGAGCGGTCCCGCTGCCAGCGGGCGCCACCGGCTGGCGGCCGGAGTTCATCACCATCCCGGCCAGCGTGCCGACCGCGACGTACATCGACCAGCGGGCCTCTGGTGGCAGGGCCCAGACCCAGATGTACTGGGGGCGCAACACCGCGAACAAGTAGTAAATCGCCACGCCGAGGAACGGCTCGATGAACGAGCCAAAGGTCCCGATCAGCGTCAGCACGATCATGAACAGGGTTTGCTTCATGACGCCCTGCGCATCGCCGGCTCGGACGCGAGGCCGGCCATCGCCGCGCGCGCCCCGGCCTCCCAGCTGTGATGTTCGACGACCCATGCCCGCGCGGCCGCGCCGGCGCGATCCCGCTCCCCGGAACTGCTCCACAGGCGGGTCAAGGCCTCGACCCACTCGCGCGCGTCGCTGGCGCTGATCAACCCGTCACGCGACGGGCTGCGCAGCCCGCTCAGCGCCCGAGGCGTGCAGACGACCGGCACGGCCATCGCCGCCGCTTCGAGGAGCTTGTTCTTGATGCCGCCGCCGGACACGAACGGCAGCACGGCAACGCCGCGCCGCTGCACGTCGGCCCGCAGATCCGGCACATCGGCGAGCAGCTCCACCCCGTCGAGACGGGCCAGCGCCTGGACTTCGGCCATCGGGCGGAAGCCGATGATCGTCAGCCGGGCGTCGGGCACGGCCGCCCGGACCGACGGCCAGACACGCCGGCAGAACCACTCGAGCCCCTGGATATTCGGCTCGAAGTCGAGCCGCCCCCAGAACACCGCGGTCCGCGGTTCCGGACGGATGTCAGGCAGCGGGGAGAAGTGCGTGGCGTCGACGCCGTTCGGGAACACGTCCACCTCCGCCACTCCGGCCAGCCACCGCATCGCGCGGCGTTCGGTCTCGGACACCACCCAGGCGCGATCGATCAGCGGGGCGTAGGCGCGCTCGTAGACGCCCTTGATGGCCGCCGCCCTGACGTGGCTGTAGGTCCCGGGGACCAGCGGCTGCACCAGCGAGAGGTGGTGCCAGACCCATTCGTCCGCGGCGTACCAAATGCGCACCGGCCCGTCGACGCTGCCGAGAAACGGCAGCGCGTCCAGCCCGACGATGACCACGGCGTCCGGGCGATACGCGCGCACGTCCTGCCGCAGCGCCGCAAGCGCCGCGGGATCGACCCCCCAGTACGACCGGAAGCGTTCCTGCAGGCCGGTCAGGGTCACGCGCTCGCCGGAGGAACGCCCGTCGAGGCACGCGGTGAACGCGAGCGGCAGACCGGCAATGGCGTCCGGAGCGGGTGGGCTCTTGGTGACCAGCCCGATCTCGTGCCCGAGCGCCGCGCACGCCTGCATCGCGTAGAACGTGTGCACGTCGTGTCCGCTCGCGCGCGGCCACGCCAGCCCCGGTTTGACGAAGAGCAGCTTCATCCGCGTGCGCCCGCTGCCGCGCGCGGCAGACGCGGCCGATGACGGAGCAGCTCGAACGCGGTCCGCACCGCCGGAAGCATCGGATGCCGTCGTTTTTCAAACGGGCCTTGCCGTCCGGCCAGCCCGTCGAGGATGCCCTCGATGATCGCGTCGGCAGCGTCCGGATGCCCGTCCTCGCGTTCGTGGCAGTAGCGGAAATAGAGATAGAGGAACAAGGTCTTCGCCGTCTGGCGCCGGGTCCGGCCGTTCAGCCGCGCGCCGTCGTGCTTGCGCAGCACGTAGACCAGGTTGCGCGAATCGAAGTAGCGCGCGAAGCGCTTCCCGGTGGCCTTGAAGGTGCTCGACCCTTTGTGCCAGATCAACTGCTCCCCTATCACCCCGCAGCGGAACGTCGCCGCCAGCGCACGCAGGCAGAAGTCGGTCTCGTCGTGGTAGATGAAGAACTGCTCGTCGAACAGGCCGATCGTCCGGAAGACCTCCGCCGAGACCAGCATGCAGCAGCCGTTGACGATGTCGACGGGCGTGATCGCGGGGGTCGGCGCCTCGGCGAGCGGGACCGGCTTGCGGACGAACAGCCCACCGTGGCCCGGCGGATTGAACGTCACGCCGTCGGTCATGACGAGGGCCGGCTCGTCCATGTAGTTGATGACCGGCCCGATGATCTGGAAGTCCGGATGGGCCTCAGCCGCCGCGATCATCCGATCGATCAGGTTCGGCGCGACGGTCGTGTCGTTGTTCAGCAGCAGGACGCTGCCGGCACCGTGGGCCAGCGCGTGCTCGATGCCCCGATTGTTGCCGACCGACGGCCCCTGGTTCTGCTCGACGCGCAGCCGCTTCGCCCACGGGAATTCGCGGCCCACGATCTCCATCGTGCCGTCCGCGGAGCCGTTGTCGACCAGCAGGATCGGATGTCCGGCGGCTGCCTGCGAGGCGAGCGAACGCAGGCACTTCCGCGTATCCTCCAGGCCGTTGTAGGTGAGGACGAGCGTCCAGACCGGCCTCACGCCAGCACCCCTCTCGACGTCACCCGGTCGAGCGCCCGCTGTGCCGCCTGCTCGCCGCTGATGAACGACTCGTCGGTCCAGTGGTACCCCCACTCGCCGTAGCGGCCGCAGACCAGCACGCCCACTTCGTCGAGATAGCCGCGGACGGTCGCGATCGCCGCCGGGCGCTCGAGATCGAAGATCACGTTCGCGAACGGCGACAGCGTCGCCTGCTTGAACAGAATCTCGTCCTCGGGCCGCAGCAGACCGCAGCGCGTCAGGTCGTCGATCGTCGGCTGGATGAGATCCTCGATCGGCCGATCGAGCGGGCGGTACTTGTCAGAGTAGTAGAGCTCCGCCTGGATGCTGCCGCAGCCGTCCGGCGCGTTGTGCGGCGACAGCATGTGCGGAAAGCTGAGGCGCGTGAAGACCACGTCTCGGTCGTAAAAGTAGGTCCAGTGCGCGGGCGAGATATCGGCTCGGGCGACGCCCAGGTTCACCATCACGCACTGGGTGCAGGCGAGCCGCCGCGCCGCCGCGAGGACCTCGGCCGGCACGTCGGCGATCAGCGGCAACAGGACGGGCAGCGGAATCGACGACACCACCTGGTCGTAGCGGACGACCTCGCCATTGGCGAAGGCCAGCGTCCGTGCCCGGGGATCGAGCCGGGTGAGGCGATGCTCCAGCCGCAGCTCGGTCTGCTCCAGGAAGGGATCGAGGTACGAGACAAAACCATTCCGGCTCGGGTAGCGGAAGTGGCTGACGTAGTGGACGTCCCGCGTCGACGGCGACACCACGCCTTGGAACACTTCGCGCAGTTCCGGGCGATACAACCGCGGCCCTAGCCAGTCCGTCGTCATGTTCGCGGCCTCGGTCGTGTGGTACTTGCGGCCGTACTCCATCGGGAACGTGGCCGCGAAGGTCCGGCCGTACGAAGCCACCAGCCACTCGCCGTAGTTGGCCACCGGCGCGTCGGGCTGCTGCCGGGCGGCGACCATGTCAGACAGGATGTCGACCAGCAGATGGGGCGGGAGTCCGTGCAGGTTGCACTGCGCCGGGTGCTTGATCCACGTCCCCTGCCAGTAGTTGTTCACGTAGGCGTGAATCGTTTCGAACTGCTGGTGCACGCTGTCGGCGAACAACGCCTGGATGCGCTCGTCCTTCGTGAACGAGATGTGCGGGCCGTCGTCGAAGATGAACCCGCCGGGGTGACGGAACGATGCGGTGTGCCCGCCCGGGTACGGCTTCTGCTCGTACATCACGGAGTGCCGGCCCTCGGCGTGGAGCCGGTGTGCCGCCCCGAACCCGGCCATGCCGGCCCCCAGGATTGCCACCTCAGTCATGGACCGCTGCTTCCCGCGCACCCTGCGTCCGCCACCACGCAACCGTCGTCTCGAGCGCCCGATCCAGCGTATAGGCTGGCGCCCACCCCACTTCGTCGCGGAGGCGCGTCACGTCGGCAACCACCAGCGGCGACTCGCCCGGCGGCGTCGGGCGGGCGCCGAGCCGCACGAGCTCCGGACGTCCGAGCACCGCGCCAATCCGCGTCGCGAGATCCGCGACCGAGATCGCCTGACCCGACGCGATGTTCACCGGCCCGGTCACCGGACTCTCGAGCAGCGCCACGATCCCCGAGGCCACGTCGTCCACATAGAGGAAGTCGCGAACCTGACGACCCTCGGTGCAGGCGGCCGGCTCGCCCGCCAGCAGCGATCGCACGACCGAGGCCACGAGGCGGCGGCCGTCTTCGCTGGGTCCGAACGTGAAGAAGATGCGCGCCCACGCGGTGCTCAGGGCGGTTTCCCGCCCGTAAGCTTCGAGCACCCGTCCAAGCGCCAGCTTGGTCGTCCCGTAGAGCGTCGCCGGCTCCAACGCCGTCGTCCGCTCCGCGCAGACCCCGGCGTTCCAGTCGTATTCCGCGCCCGACCCGGTCATGACCACCCGGCGGCCGCCGCCGGCGGCGAATCGTTCCAGCAGGTGCAGGCTGGCGGCCAGCCAGGCGAGATGGCTGCCGGCGCCCGACCAGGCGCCGGGGCGAACGTCCCACGCCAGGTGGACCAGCCGCGACGCCCGGACACGCTCGACCAGCGAGGACGTCTGCACGGGATCGAGCAGGTTGGCCTGATGCCAGACCACGCCGGCTGCGCTGCCAGCGCGGCGCGAGGAGACGCCGTGGACCTCGAGGCCGCGCGCGCGCAAGGCGTCGACAACCGGTCGACCGACGAAGCCGGTTGCCCCTGTCACGAGCACGCGGTTGTTGGTCACCCGAGCACCTCGACCGTTGGAATCGGCCGCACGAACCGCCCGCCCCAGTCGGCGATGAAACCGAGCTGCTGGCGAATCTCGCCGGTCAGGTTCCACGGCAGGATCAACACGTAATCCGGCCGCGTCGCGGCAATGCGCTCCGGCCCGACGATCGGAATGTGGGTGCCGGGCAGGGACTTGCCCTGCTTGTGCGGGCTGCGGTCGACGACGTACTCGAGGAAGTCAGTCCGCACACCGCAGTAGTTGAGCAGGGTGTTGCCCTTCGCCGCGGCGCCGTAGC
>Ga0070674_100002502_pt1 | contig 10176 bp, 8 predicted proteins | sample KBSM33metaG_FD_65344 | JGI IMG/M metagenome (GOLD analysis project Ga0070674, IMG submission 65344) | Miscanthus rhizosphere microbial communities from Kellogg Biological Station, Michigan, USA - KBS M3-3 metaG | ecosystem: Host-associated > Plants > Roots > Rhizosphere > Soil ...
GATTGGCAAGCGGGAAGCCTGACATGACCGGCAGCTGGAACTCCGCCGGGATGAACTGGCGTTACGGCAATCGCCGATGCGGTCCGACGCAGGTCGAATGCACTCGCGCGATCAACCAGACGATGGATTTCGAGTTCGAGGCGCCGTCACGCTTCGGACCAAATCGTCCACTCTACAAGCCCGAGCACTGGGACAAAGTGGTCGAGCTCGACATGTGGACGAACAAGTACGACCCGGTCATGACTTGCCAGCCGCTCGGCCTTCCGCGGCACGGTCCGCCGCGGCGCATCGTCCAGTCGGCGAACGACATCATCTTCTTCTACGGCCAGTATGCCGATGGTGGCGGCGGTCAGGGTGAATACCGCATCATCCCGACCGACGGCCGCAAGCACGATCCGCAGCGCGCGATCGAGACCAAGTACTACGGCTATACCGTGGGACGCTGGGAGGGCGACACGCTCGTGCTCGACTCGATCGCGTTCGTCGATTCCACGTGGCTCGCGCGCGGCGGCTTCTTCCACTCCGATCAGATGCGTGTGGTCGAAAAGCTCACGCGTCAGGGCAACGAGATCAAGTACGAGGTCACCGTCGAGGATCCCGAGGTGCTCGTGGAGCCGTGGGTGATGACGCCGCGCATGTTGCAGCTAAGCGCGAACAACGACGCGGGCCTGCTACCGGAGCGCGGTAACTGCGAGGTCTACGAGCTCGACGACATCACCTCGCAGATACGGCACTAGCGACCCAGCCTCCAACCGTTCAACTCCCAGGTCACGGCCTGGGAGTTGAGAGTTGGAGGTAAGGCCAGCCAGCGCGATCCTCCCCGAAGTAGCCGTAGGTTAGAATTCATCAAAACGCTGAATCCATATATGTTCGAGCGAGTGGGCCGCATCTGCGCCGCAGTGCTCGCTCTGATGGCGGTATGGTGTGCGTCCATGCCGGCAGATGCACAGACATTTGCCAGTCTGCAGGGCCGTGTCGTCGACGCCTCAGGAGCGTACATCCCTGCTGCTTCAATCCGGGTGCGCGACGAGTCGACGGGTTTTGACATTTCAGCTCTGACAGACTCCGAGGGTCGTTACTACATTGCGGCGATTCGCGCCGGGATTTACTCCGTCACTGCAGACGCCGATGGGTTTCTCACAGAACGCATCGAAGCCCTCAACATCGATGTCGGTCGCAGGCTGGTCCGTGACTTTCATCTGACCGTCGGGACAACGAAGGAGTTCATCGAGGTCCGCGCGGAAGTGTCGCTCGTCGATCGGACGACGAGCGCTGTCGGCCATGTCGTGACGGCGGAAACCGTACAGCAGATTCCGTTGAACGGCCGTCACTTCATCGATCTCAGTCTTCTGGTACCCGGGTCGGTGTCGCCGTCGCAAACGGGCTTCTCCTCGCGCCCGATACGGGGTGTCGGCGCACTCGCCTTCAACATCGCAGGTAATCGCGAAGAAGCCGTCGGATTCCTGGTCAATGGCGTGTCGACGAATAACCTCACGTTTGGCTCACTGATATTCGAACCGCCTCTGACCAGTGTTCAGGAATTCAAGGTGGATAGCTCGACGTTCAGTGCCGAGCACGGTCACGTCTCGGGAGCGATCGTGAATCTCGTCACGCGATCCGGGACGGATGACTTTCACGGCGACGCATTCGAGTTCTTCCGCAACGACGCGCTCGATGCGCGCAACTTCTTCGAGCTCACGTCGGAGAATCCGCACCCCTTCCACCGGAACCAGTTCGGTGGATCGATGGGGGGGCCATTGCGGCGTGGCCGGACGTTCTTTTTCGCGTCCTATGAGGGCCTCAGGCAGCGGCAGCAGCTGGACATGAACAGCCTCGTCCTCAGCGACGAGCAGCGGGCACGAGTGACCAATCCGGTGATTCTGCAACTGCTTCCGCTGATCCCTCGCGCGAACTACTTCGACGCCGACGGTACGCCGCGATTCGTGGGCTCGGCCCCGGCCGTCGCAGACACCGATCGTTGGACACTCGATCTGTCACACGCCTTCGGCGCAAGCGACACCATTCGAGGGTTCTGGGGAAGTCAACACCTCCGAGCGCAGGAACCGAGTGCTCAGGGCAACAGCGTTCCCGGGTTCGGGAGCGTCTCGCATCCGTTCGCCAGCATTCTGACGATCAACGAGACCCACGTGTTCGGAGCCGCAACCGTGAACGAGGCGCGCTTCGGGAGAAGCCATCTCACGGGCGGCACGTTTCCGGCAGCGACGCTCAATCCCGCAAGTTTTGGGATCGGAAACGGCGTCACGACTGAAGTCGGGCTGCCGCAGATGATCGTCGCGGGCGATCTCAACTTCGGCGGACCTGGAGCGTTGCCTCAGGGACGATTCGACACCTCGTATGTGTTCGTTGACACGTTTAGTCGGGCGAGCGGCCGGCACTTTCTGAAGTTCGGAGGAGAGTACCGGCATTTTCTCAACGAGAACTTCGCCCAGGGCACCGGCCAGTTCAACTTTCCAAACGTGGACGCATTCGTCGCGGGGATCGCCAATGCGTTCAATATCACCCTCGGCGAGCGCAGGAGTTTCATCGACCAGCGCGCCGCCGCCCTGTTCGTCGAGGACAGCTTCATCATTCACAACAACGTCACTCTCGATCTTGGAATGCGCTACGAGTGGCACGTGACGCCCTCCGAGCGTGAGGATCGATTTGTGGTGTTCGACGCAGATACGGCGTCGCTGTTGCGGGTTGGTGTCGATCGCGACAGGATTTACGAACAGAACAACCAGAATCTTGAACCGCGTGTCGGCGTGGCCTGGTCTGTCCGGCCGGATGGCCGGACCGTGCTGCGCGCGGCGTACGCACGTGCGGCGGATCAGCCGGGGACGACGGCCGTCCGCGATACCGCTGGCAATCCGCCGTTCGCGGCACCGCTCACGGCAACCGGCGTTCTTCCTCTAGGCTCGGCAATCGACATGACCCGCCCTGCCGGCCTGGCGCCGGCAACCGTCGACCCGCACTTCAGGAACTCGTCGATGCAGTCGTGGAACATGAACGTGCAGCAGCAACTTGCCCGCACGCTGGCCGTGACTGTCGGCTACTCGGGCTCTCGCGGTACCGACCTGCGGCTCTCTCGCAACATCAATCAGCCGATCGACGGCGTTCGTCCGTTCCCGGTGGTGGCCGGCTCAAGCCCGATCCTTCCGGGGACTCCGCTCGGTAACATCACGCAGGTCGAGAGCAGCGGTTATTCGAATTACCAGAGCGCGTGGGTGGCCGTCACCCGGCGTTTGTCGGGTGGTCTGCAATTCGACACGTCATACACCTGGTCGAAATCGCTCGACACGAATTCGCTCAACTCGTCTGGCTTCGCCCTCCAGGACAGCTATGACATCCCCAGTCAGTACGGCTTGTCCGATTTCGATGCGCGACACCGGTTCGTCTTCAGTGCCATCTACGCATTGCCGTTCACCGGCCATGCTATTTCCAGGGGCTGGCAGGTGGCCACAATCGTTCAGGCCCAGAGCGGCAATCCGGTCAACATTGTCACGAGCAACAGCAGCCTGAATGGTGCGCCAAACACCGTGCGTCCAGACTTGACCGGACCGGTCGCCATCGTCGGCGAGGTCGACCGCTGGTTCGACGCATCCGCGTTCGAGGCGGTCAATCGTTTCGGCAACCTGGGACGAAACGTCGTGATCGGCCCCGCCTTCCATAACACCGACCTCTCGATCATCAAGAATTCCCGGCTCGCAGGCGGGGTTGGGCTGCAGTTTCGGGCGGACGTGTTCGACCTCTTCAATCACGCGAACTTCGGGCCGCCCGGCAATATCGTTGGCAGCCCGACGTTTGGCAAAATCACTCGAACACGGCTTCCCACCGGGGAAGCCGGCTCTTCGCGTCAGATTCAGTTGGCGGCTCGATTATCGTTCTGAGGGGATGATGCCGAGCAACGTACGCATCGTGCTTGCCCTTGCGGCGCTGTGCGTGACTGCTGTGTGCGATCGAGCGTACGCCCAGGTTCGCACTCCGCAAACGGTCTTGACCATTCATCAAGGTGCGGAAACGTTTCCAGCCAATCCCATCATCGACGCGGGAATTGAGGAGGCGCTGAAGTCCCGGCCCGACGTCCCAATCGACTATTTCACCGAATACCTGGAATCCGATCGCTTTCCGGAGGAGGCGGCGTCGCGCGCATTCGAGGAGTACCTCCGGGGGAAATACCGGGGGCACAAGATCGATGTGGTGATCGCGACGACCGACTCAGGCCTGGGGTTTGTGCTGGATCATCGGGCGGAGCTCTTTCCCGACGCGGCCATTGTCTATTCTGGGCTTGGGGTAATCAGCGACACGGCGCGGAATGTGGGGGCAGGAATCGCCGGCATCAGGATCGGCGTCGCGTACGCTGAAACCCTTCAACAGGCGCTGGCGCAAAATCCATCGGCCGAGCGGGTGTTCGTCGTGGCCAATTCAGTCACGCCACAGACACAGGAACTGATACGCGAGCGATTTCGCGAGTATTCGAGCAAGGCTGCGTTGGCGTTCATCGACGAGCCGACCCTCCCTGGCCTGCTTGCCGCCGTCAAGGAGGTCCCGTCGCGAAGCGTCATTCTTTACCAGGGCCACCAGCAGGACGATCCTGGGCACAGTATGTACGCCGACGAGATCGCCCCACTCGTGGTCGCGGCAGCGCGAGTCCCGGTATACGGCACCAGCGACTTTTTCATTGGCTCGGGCGTTGTCGGCGGGGTGGTACGCGACACGCGGGAGACCGGCACGCGGCTCGGTGCGATCGCCCTGCGCATCCTTACGGGAACACGTGCCCAGGACATTCCAATTGAAGGCACGCGCGTCGTACCCATTTTCGACTGGCGTGCAATGCAGAAATGGGGCATCAGCGAAAACCAATTACCGCCGGGCAGCATCGTGCAGTTTCGTGGTCCGAGCCTGTGGCGAGACTACAGGCGTCAAGTCCTCGGCGTGGCTGGCGCGCTCGTGCTTCAATCGCTGTTGATCGCCGGGTTGTTGTATCAACGGCGCGCCCGTCGGCGCGCCGAGCACGCGAGCCGGCGCAATCTTGCGCTGGCCGCTGATGCGGATCGTCGTTCCACGATGTCTGCGCTCACCGGCTCGATTGCGCACGAGCTCAGTCAACCGCTGAACGCGATTCTCCACAACGCGCAGGCGGGCGAGATGCTGGTGAAATCCAATCGCGCCACGCTCGAGATGCTGCGGGAGATACTCTCCGATATCCGTGATGCAGACGTCCGCGCAACGCAGATCATCGAGCGGCATCGGACGATGCTCAGGAACCACCAGATGGAGAAGAAGCCGCTCGATATTCATGCGGTCGTGCGCGAGAGTCTCGCCTTCGTCGAGCACGACACAAAAGCGAAGCAGGTTCAGGTTGACGTCGAACTGCCCTCCGAGTCCTGCGTCGTCGCTGGTGATCGGGTCCTGCTGCAGCAGGTTCTCGTGAATCTGATGATGAACGCCATCGAGGCGATGGCCGATACACCTGTGGAACGACGGCGCGTCACGGTCCGATCGGAGCTGGGCAAGGCCAACGTCGCTGTTTCGGTGCGCGACTACGGATCCGGCCTGCCGGCGAATATCGACGGCAAGGTGTTCGAGCCGTTCGTCACGACCAAGTCGACCGGCATCGGCATCGGCCTGACGATTGCGAGGACGATCGTCGAAGCTCATAGGGGTCAGTTGCAGGCGCACAACAATCCTGACGGTGGCGCGACGTTCGTGTTGACCCTGCAGTGCGCAGACCGCCCATGAGCCCTTCGATCGTTCACGTCGTCGATGACGACCAATTGATACAGAGGGCGATGACGCGGTTGCTCGCGGCGGCCGGATTCGAGACCCGTACGTATACCAGCGCACTCGAATTTCTGAGCGCGATCGCCCCGGATGCGTCCGGTTGCATCATCCTCGACGTCCGTCTGCCGGACCTGAACGGCCTCGAACTGCAAGTTGCGCTCGGTAGTCGCGGGGTCTCGCTCCCCATCATTTTCCTGACCGGGCACGGTGAGATTCCAGACTCCGTGCGGGCCATTCAACGAGGCGCGGTCGACTTTCTCATCAAGCCGGTCGACAGCAACGCGTTGCTGGCAGCGGTGTCCCGTGCGATGGCGCAAGACGACGCCGCCCGCGCGGCGCGCGCGACCCGGCAGGCGTTGCGCAGCCGATACGAGCGCCTGACGCCGCGGGAGAACGAAGTCTTTCTGCACCTGATCGCGGGTCGGCTCAACAAGCAGGTTGCAGCCAATCTGGACATCACCGAGCGGACCATCAAGCTGCACCGCGCCAGCATCTTTCGAAAGCTCGAGGTCGGCTCGATGGCGGAAATGGCGAGGCTGGCAGCGGACCTGGGGATTGACCCCGCCAATCCGGCTACCTACACCAAGGATCAGTAGTCCGTTCGCAGCGCGAAAGGTTAGGATTTGAGGTCGATGTCAGATAGTTTGCGTCCAAAGGTTGTTGCGGTCGTCGAGGACGATGACGTCTCGCGGACCGCGCTCGGGAGAGTGCTGCTGGCGAGCGGTTTCGAGCCTGCCCTGTTCGACAGTGCGGAGACGTTCATCGCTGCGCGACCGGATCTTGCCCCATTCTGCCTGATCGTGGATGTGCACCTGCCAGGCATGTCGGGTATCGATTTGCAGCACAGGTTGTGCGCCGAAGGCACGACCGTCCCGACCATCGTCACGACCGGTGATCGAGCTGAGCTCACCCGTGAGAGCGCTCAACAGGCCGGCTGCGCGGGCTTCCTGTGGAAGCCGTATAGCGCGGACAGCATCCTCGCGCTGCTGGCATCGATTGCGCAGCAGCCGCCAACTCTCTTCACGGGGCACCGTCCCAACGATCAGTAGTCAGGCAGGGATCGGTCAGCCTACTCTTCGACTCGCGCTGCCTCGGCGTCGGCCGCCACGCCACGTTCAACAGCCGCTCGCCAGGGCGCACGTGAGCGATTGATCCCGAGCAGCGCGGTTCTCGCAAGGCGTAGTCAGTGCCAAGAAGGTTCCGAACGGGTTATGCTGTCAGAGCAGACCCCTGATAGCGATGAACCTCATGACACGTCGACAACTGCTTGGTGCGCTTGCGCTTTTCGCTGGAACCGGTGTGCGTTTTTCTGCACAGAAGGGGCCCGCAATTCAGGTCTACAAAGACCCGACGTGCGGCTGTTGCTCGCAGTGGGTCGAGCACATGCGCAAGGCTGGATTCTCGGCCACCGTGAGCGATGTTCAGGACATGAACACCGTCAAGGACACGTATGGCGTTCCGCGTCAGGCGAGGTCGTGCCACACCGGGGTCGTCGACGGCTACACCATCGAGGGACATGTTCCCGCCGCAGATGTTCAGCGTCTCCTCAAGGAACGGCCGCGCATCGTCGGCATCGGCGTGCCGGGCATGCCGATCGGATCGCCCGGAATGGAAGTGGCGAACGTCAAGCCGCAGGCCTACGACGTGCTCGCCTTCGATAAAGCCGGGCAGACCACGGTATTCGCTTCACACCGCTGATGTCTCAAGACCGGACCCGGCGCTGGCGACTTGCCGCCGGTCTCATCCTGTCGGTTCTCGCAGGAAGCTGCGGAGGATCGTCGTCTTCGTCTTCGACGCCACACAACCCCAGTCCGACCGCGCCGACTGGAGTTCCAGCCGATGTCGTCGACATGAACGGAACGTGGGTGGGCACGCTGGAGTCTCCAGACCGCGGTGTTCAGCAGGTCTCGCTCACGGTCGTGCAGTTCGCCAATTGTGTTGACGGCACGTGGAAGAGCAGTTCCTCCGATGCTCGAGGGGCGCTCAGCGGCTTCGCGGGTAAGGATTCCTACACCGGGCTCCTATCGTTCGAACTCGGCTCCTGCCTGGGTGTGGTTGAAGTCACTGGGAATGTCGGGGCCGATTCGTTGCGTTTGACCGGCGGTCAAGTGGCGAAGTCCTCGGGCTCGGGTGCGTGTGCCGCTCCGCTTCCTGAGTCGGTCGTGCTCGCTCTTCGTCGTCAGTGAGTTCCGTGCTGGTGGCTGCCGCCACCGTGCTGCGCCATCGCCATGTCCCACATGCGCCGTGTTTGGTCGGCGCGTGACACTCTGAAGAACACCTGAAACGACACTGGGTGATCGTCGTGCGTGTTGCGCAGCAATATCGGCACGCCGTAGAACGTGACATCGCCACCAACGCCTATCGCCGCGCCACGGAGCGTCGCGATGTCGCGGACGCCGCCGATCGTAAAGGCGTTGACGAGATCGACGAGCTCGCCAGGATGAGGCACGTGCACGATCTGCGGGAAGAGCAGGATCTCCGTTTCGACTTCCGTGCTCTCGAAGCGGCCGAAGATCGACGATCGCCCGGACTTGTGCGTGGCCTCGATCAGGAATGAGTGCAGACGGCTGTACTGCCGCTCGTTTTCCCCAAGCGCCGCCGTGATCGCTGTGAAGCCGTTCGCTCGATGGCGCGACCATGATGCCGAGACGCTCATCCGGTGTTGATCGCCGGGTTCCAGTTCTTCAGGCTCTTCGAGAAACCCGTACGAGCCTTGAATCAGCCATGCCGGCGTTGGCCGCAGCCACACACGTGCCGCCCATGAGTCGGGCGTCCCGAACTCGAGGTCGTAACGATGCTCGTCGGCTTCGCGGCCGTGGAAGACCGAACCTTCCACGGAGACGATGCCGACATCGGCACGGCCAAGGATGACGCTGCTCGCGATGTGCGTCGAATCGAAGATGTGATGCGCGATCGGCGCGAGCGGATTCTCGGCGCTCGACGCACGGTGCATGAACGCGACTGGCCCAAGCGCCGGCTCGCCGACTGGAGCGCCGACGAACGTGAGACGGCTTCGACTCCCGAGCGGCACGCTCCACGACGCCGACAGCTGCATGAAGAGATCGTGCGGGTGCTGGTGATCGGTGATCTGCAGGCCTTGATAGGCTTCGCCGACTTGAAAGATCTCCGAGTAGCCACGACCGGGGGCCGTCAGCGGCTCGAGCGAGATCATCCCGTTGAGCCCGAAGGTTCCCGGTCCAAGAGGGCGCGCTGCGTGCGCCATCAGCCAGTTCTGCGCGCGGAATTCCGTCTCGCCGCGATGGCCGCCCTGGTTGTTGAAGGTCCCGAACAGCACGCCGTCCCACGCGAACGTCCACGCGTTGGCCGCAGGCGTGCCCTGAGTGTGCGCCTCTTGTTGATCGGGCGCTCCTTCCGTCTTCGTAACCGTGGCAAGCAGAAGGAGGAAGAGAAGAGCGCTACCTCTTGTCAGTTGTTTGTTCGATGAGAGCAAGCACCTCTTTTAACACAGTGAGGCCGCCGTCCGACTCGTACCAGGCACCGCGCTGGGCGAATCGCTTCGCGTTCTCGGGGTTGGTCGACATCGAGAGAAACATCTGCTGCAGCTCCGCGGGACGTTCGACCCACGCGCCGATGTCGCGACCGTCGCGCCACATCACGACCGTCGGCGTCACCATGCGGCCATCTGACGTCGGATGCGCGCGCATCAGCGGTTCGCCGGCCACGCGATCGACGAGGCGCAACGGAATGCCCGCGGACTGCGCCAGTCGCGCAACGTAGGGAATCGAGTATGCGGAGTCCGGGCACCAGTCTTCCGCGACCACGAGTAGCTGCAGGCCTCGACTCGCTTTCGCCGCCCGCTCGACGAAGTCCGGCGGCACAGCCACGGCCGACTCCGTCTTCATCCACAACTCTCGTTGCGTAGAAACACTGGCGAGGAACTGCGGCCAGGTCTTTCCGCTCTCGAACAGGCGCCCGACATTCGCCGGCCCGTTGCCGGCAGCCTGATACAGCAAGGCGATGAGAAGCAGCGGCCAGAGTCCGTTCATGTCGCACGGTGATGATAGAGGACTTGCGCGGCCGCGGAAATTTCACCACTGCACGAAACAAGTCCCCAGCTGCGAGGCGTCGTCGCGAGGCAACGAGCGGCTCAACGACGATTCCCCGTTGGACCGCTCCTTGCCTTTTCATTCTGCGGAGCTGCCAATGACCGCAACATTCCGCGCTCTCCATCCGACCACACGCCCTCTGGTCCGCTGGCTGTCGATTGCTGCCGGGGCCGGTGCCGCAGCGTATGCGACCTATGCCGGCCTGACCTGGCTCCGTTACGGCCACGCGTCGCGGCCGGCGCCTGAAAAAGAGGACCTGCTGCTCGACAGATTCATGCCGAGCTACGACGTCGCCGAGCGTCACCAGATTCGGGTGACGGCGCCC
>Ga0070674_100002504_pt1 | contig 10170 bp, 4 predicted proteins | sample KBSM33metaG_FD_65344 | JGI IMG/M metagenome (GOLD analysis project Ga0070674, IMG submission 65344) | Miscanthus rhizosphere microbial communities from Kellogg Biological Station, Michigan, USA - KBS M3-3 metaG | ecosystem: Host-associated > Plants > Roots > Rhizosphere > Soil ...
CCGATCGACACCATCGCCTCGGCGAGCGCACGGGCGTCTGCCTCGGATTTCATGAACGCTCCGCGTCCCACCTTGACGTCCAGCACGAGCGCGTCGGTGCCCTCACCGATTTTCTTGCTCATGATCGAGGACGCGATCAACGGCAGACTCTCGACGGTGCCGGTGACGTCGCGAAGCGCGTACAGTTTCTTGTCCGCCGGGGCGATGTCCGGCGTCTGGCCAACGAACGCGCACCCGATGTCGCGGACGGCGGCGAGGAACGCCTCACGATCGAGGCCCACTTTGAAGCCCGGGATGGATTCGAGCTTGTCGATGGTGCCGCCCGTGTGCCCGAGGCCGCGGCCGGAGCTCTTGGGCATCGGGACGCCACAGGCCGCGACGAGTGGAGCGACGATGATCGAGGTCTTGTCGCCTACCCCGCCGGTGCTGTGCTTGCCCACCTTCGTTCCGGGGATGGACGAGAGGTCGACCCGCGCTCCGGAGGCGACCATCGCCTCGGTCAGCCAGGCCGTTTCCTCGGCGGTCATGCCGCGCAGGAGCATGGCCATGAGCAACGCGGACACCTGGTAGTCCGGCAGCGCGCCGCTGGTGACTCCGGACACGACGAACTCGATTTCGTCGCGCGTCAGGGCCGCGCCATCGCGCTTTCTGACGATCACGTCGACGATGCGCATGGCCCGGCCAGTATAGGTGATCCGCCTGAGAACCAACCACGTGCTGGTGTAATCGTCGGATAGAATGGGCGCGGCACCGCGCGCCTGATGTCGAACCCCGTTGCTCGAGAGCCGCTCGCGCCGCAGGTGGCCGTCCGCCTGACGGATTTCGCGCGCGCCTGCAAGGCGGCGACGCGTGCCGTGTCGCTCTACCCCGATGGCCATCCGGCCATCGTCGCCTCCCTGAACCGGCTCGTGGATGTCGCCCAGCGCGCCGTCGTCGAGGGCCCGCTCGTCGTCACGGTCGAACCGGCAGGGCTGCTGATCGATCGTCGAGCACCGGCACGTCCCGATGCCGCGATCGGAGAGCTGGCCGCGCTGCTGCACGAGCATCTCGTCGGCGAGATGACGGTTCAGTCCGCGGCAGACGCCGACGCCTGGAAGCAGTTCCTCCATCTGGTGGCCGCGCAACCCGCCGAAGTGCAGGCTCGCGGCGGCATCGCGCGCGTGTGGGTGGCATCGGGCGGCCAACACGTGCAGGTGCGCGAGGTGGACTATGCCGAAGTCCTGCGGGAGCGTGATGCCGGTATCGCCGCCCGCTGGGACGCGATCATCGATCACTGCCTCCAGGGCAACGCGGTCGATCTGGACGAAGACACGTGGAAGGTGCTGCTCGACATCGCCGGGGATGCCGATCGGCTGGCCGATCTTACCGCCCAGGTGACCGAGCGCAGCGCCGGCGGCGGCGTGCGGCTTCAGACCGACGCGCTGCTGCGGCTGTTCAAGCAGGTCATCGCAGGCGCGATGCGCCACTCGCCCGAGCGCATCGACGAGTTCCTCGCCAACATGTCGGGCGCGGCCAGCCGCCTGACGCCCGACGCGATGCTCGAGATCATGAAGCATCGCTACGAAGCCACTGAAGGCATCAACGTGGTGGATGCCATGGTGACGCGGATGACCGACTCGTCGCTCAGCATCTTCGTCGCGCGAAACGTCATCGAGCAGCGCGATGCCACGGCGCGCCTGGTCGAGGCCTTCCAGGCGCTCGTGCCCGAGCAGGAGCGCCGGCAGCGGCTCGTCGCGATGGCTCAAGAGGAGGTCCAGGCGAGCCCGCTCGGAGCCGAATCGACGTTCCCCGAGCTGTGGAAGCGGGCCAGCGAGATGCTGACGTCGTACAGCGACGAGCCGTTCGTGTCGAAGGATTACGCCGGTGAGCTCTCCACCGCACGCGGCCATGCGGCCGATGTCGAACGCATCGCCGACGATCCTCCGGAGCGTGTGGCGGAATGGCTCGCGACCGTCAGCGACGCGTCGATCCGCGGATTCGATCTACAACTCCTCCTCGACCTGCTGCGGATCGAAGAAGAAGGGCCGCGCTACGCCGAGATCGTGGAGCCTGTCGCCGCACATGTGGACGACCTCGTGCTGCTCGGCGATTTCGAAGCCGCCGCTCCGCTCGTCCGTGCGCTCAGCGCGGAGAGCGGCAAGAACGGACGGGCGACGCATCGGCCCGCGGCAGCGGCGGCGCTGGACCGTCTGATGCGCGGTCATCTCATGCCGCATCTGATCGGACACCTGCGCACGCTCGATGACGACGGCGTCGCCTACGCGCGCGACCTCGTGACCGCGCTCGGTCCGGCCACGATTCGTCCGCTCGCCGAAGCGTTGGCCACCGAAGAGCGCGGCCGGGCCGTGCGGCGGCTGAGCGAGATCCTGGTGAGTTTCGGGAAAGCCGCCCGCGATGCGGCCGAGCCGCTGCGCACGTCGCCCAATCCGGCGGTCAGGCGAACCGCCATCCACCTCCTGCGTGCGGGAGGCAACGATGCGCTCGGCGCTCTCGCGGAGTTCATCGACGATCCTGAAGCGACGGTGCAGCGCGAAGCCGTCAGAGCGCTCGCGATCATCGGCACGCCGGACGCGTACGCCACGCTGCAAAAGGTGCTGACGTCTGGATCCGATAGACAGCGCGAGGCCATCATGGCGGCGCTGGGATCCATGCGCGACGAGCGTGCCGTGCCGCTCTTCTGTCACATGGTCGGCAACGACGCCTACCGCAAGTCACTGCGATCGGCCTGGCTGGCGGCGGTCGACGGCTTGGCAGCGACAGGCGGTGCCGACGCGATTGCCGCCTTGCGGGAAGCGCTGCAGCGCGGTGAGTGGTGGGCACCCCGGCGCACCGCCGCGTTGAGAAAGGCGGTCGCGACGGCGCTGCGTCGGATCGGCTCGCCCGAGGCCGTCCGCGCACTCGAAACCGCGGCCGAACACGGCTCATCAGGCGCGCGCGCGGCGGCGCGGGAGCAGCTCGCGCAGATCCGCTCGGCGCCACCCAAGAGCGCACGCAGACGATGATCGACCACACCAGACGCGTCCAGGTCGCGGACGAGCTCCTCCGCCGGTTTGCTTCGGCGCTGCGGGCGGCGCAGCTCTACTCGCCGTCTCATCCACTGGTCGCCCGCAACGTCGCGCTCTTCGGAGAGACGCTGGGCATCGCATTCGGGCAGCAGCGCTCCATCACACTCGGCGTCGTGGGAAGCGAGTTCGTGGTCGGCGACGTTCCGCTGCCTCGCGCCAGCTCCATGATGAGCGACCTGTTGCAGCGTCTGCAGCGCGCCGGAGTGGAACGCATCGCGATCGAGCGCGAGGTCGCCACTGAGGAGTTGTCGGGCCTGGTGCAGGCGCTCGCCTCGAGCAGCGATCAGAACGGCGAGGAGTCGGTCCTGCCGACGTTTCCACATATTCAGGTCGGCCGGATCCAGGTTCAACAGCGTGTCGAGCCGACCGCCGCAGACACCGCGACCGTGCGCCGGCTGTACGCGGATGCCTCGAATATCGCCAGTCAGCTCTGGCAGGCCGCCGCCAAGGAAGGCAAAGTCGATCCCGGGCAGTCGAGGCAGCTCGTGGACTCGCTCGCACAGGCGGTCGCACACAATCGGACCGCCCTCATCGCCTTGACCGCGCTCAAGAATTACGACAACTACACGTTCACGCACATGGTGAACGTCTCGATTCTGACGATGGCGCAGGCGCGGTCGCTCGGGCTGGACGGCGCCGTGCTGCGGGAGTTCGGTGTCGCGGCGCTGATGCACGATATCGGCAAGGTGCGGACGCCGACTGAGATCCTCAACAAACCGGATCAGCTGACCGCGAAGGAATTCGAGATCATGAAGCGCCACGTCGTGGATGGCGCCGAGATCCTGCGGCGGACCCCCGAGATTCCTCCCATCGCACCGGTTGTCGCGTTCGAGCACCACCTGAGGATCGACGGCAGCGGGTACCCCGCCACCGTCAAGCGCCCGACGCTGAACCTGGCGACACAGCTGTGTGGCGTCGCGGACGTCTACGATGCGATGCGATCGCAGCGGCAGTATCAGCAGGCCTTTCCGAGCGAGCGCATCCTCGCGGTCCTGCAACGGAACGACGGCACCCAGTTCGACAGGCATCTGGTCCGCCGATTCGTCCAGATCATCGGAATCTATCCGGTCGGCAACCTCGTCCGGCTCAACACCGGCGAGACAGGTGTCGTGCTGAAGGCGTACGCGGCCGATCCTCACCGGCCGCAGGTGCGGGTCATCCTCGATCACGCGAGGAATCCGTATCCGCGTCCGTACGACATCAACCTCTGGGAGAGCGTCGTCGGAGGCCGTTGGCCGGCGACGGTCATTGCGCCCCTCGATCCAGCCGAACTGAAGATCGACCCGATGTCGCTCATCTAACCAGACAGAGGGTTCAAAGGTTTCAATAGGTTCAAAGGTTCAATAGGTTCAAAGGGTTCATTAGGTTCCAGGTTCCAAGGTTCCATAGATTCCGAAGGTTCCAGCGGTTCCGCGCGCGTCACATCGGTCTTACCGGCCGCACGCTATACTCGCGGTGATGCTGCCGCGAACGCCCCGACGCAGGCTCGTGCTGCTGCTCGTGCCGTTGTGGGCGCTCGCGCTGGTCGCCGCGCACGCCCGCGCCGAACCCATCCCCAGTCCAGAACAGTTCTTCGGCTTCCGGATGGGCGCCGACGGCAGGCTCGCCGACTGGACGCGGACGGTGGACTACTTCCATCTGGTCGACCGCTTGTCTACGCGCGTGACCGTGCAATCGCTCGGACCCACGACCGACGGACGCCCGTTCCTGCTGGCGATCGTGTCTGCGCCGGACACCCTCGCCTCGCTGCCCCGCTATCAGGCGATGCAGCGTGCGCTCGTCGATCCCGCGACCAGCGCGCAGGAGCTGACACGCATCGAACACGAAGGCAAGGTCGTGGTCGTCGTGGGCGCGTCAGTCCACGCTAACGAGATCGGCAGCGCGCAGATGATGAACGACCTCGTCTACGAGCTCGCCACGAGCGATGCGGACTGGGTGCAGCGGGTGTTGCGCGACAGCATCGTGCTGCTCATTCCGTCGCAGAATCCAGACGGACTCCAGCAGACGGCAGAGTGGTTCCGGAAGAACGCCGGGACGCCATACGAGGATGCCCCGCTGCCCGATCTGTATCAGCGGTACGCCGGCCACGATAACAACCGCGACAGCTACATGCTGACGCAGCCCGAGTCGCAGTATCTCGCGAAGGTGCTCTACCGCGACTGGATGCCCGAGGTCTACCTGGATCAGCACCAGATGGGCAGCGGGCGGGCCCGCATTTTCGTGCCGCCGTATACCAATCCACCCAACCCCAACATCGATCCGCTGGTCTGGAGCGAAACGAATCTGCTCGGGCAGGCAATGGCGGCGCGGTTACACGAAGCCGGCAAGCCGGGAGTGCTCTGGGGCGAGATCTACAGCGGGTTCTGGCAGGGCGCGAACAGCACGAATCCCTGGTGGCACAACATGGTCGGCCTCCTGAGCGAGGTGGCGAGCGCACGCCTCGCCTCGCCGCTCTTCCAGCAGCGGCCGTCGCACGTGGCTGATACGGCACATCAAACGCTGACCGATGACGACGACGAGCCGATGAGTGGCGACGCGGTGATTCCGCCGCCGGCAGATCTGCAGCCTCGAATGAACTATCCACAGCCCTGGCTCGGCGGGCGATGGACCTTTGCGGACGTCGTGGACTACCACCATCTGGCCGCGGCGGGGCTCCTCGAGGCGGCCGCGGGCCATCGCTCACAGCTGGTGCGAGGGTTCGCCGCGATGAATCGGCGAACGATCGACCGGTTCTCATCTGGTGGGCCGTTCGCGTTCATCGTCCCGGTGGACCAGCACGACGCGCGCGCTGCCGCGCAGTTGGTCAGGCTCGTGCAAGCCGGGGGCGGGCGCGTGCAGCGAGCGTCCGCACCATTCGTGGCTGACGGCACGCATTACCCGGCGGGAACCACGGTCATCCCGCTCGCGCAGCCCTTCGGGCGATGGATCAAGGACCTGCTCGAAGCCCAGTCGTATCCGGATGCGCGCTGGCCCTCGCCATCAGCGCCCATCGACCGCCCGTACGACATGACGGCCTGGTCGCTCGGGATGTTGATGGGCGTCTCGCTCCGTACGGTCGAACACCCCTTCGAGGCGGCGCTCGCGACGCTCGACGCCGATCAGCCGCTGCCTCGCGGACGTGTCAGCGGCACCGGACCGATCTTCCTGATGCCGCACGAATCGAATACGTCGCTCACCGCGACGGCACGGCTTCTTGCGGAGGGCGCCGAGATCTCGTGGGCGCGATCGCCGGTGAAGATTGCGGGACGCACGTTCGCGGCGGGGGTGGCGATCGTCCGCGGCGTCCCGCTGAAGAGAGTGGTGCGTCTCGCCGACGAGCTGGGGATCGACGTCGTCGCGACCGATCGCGAGCCCGACGTGCCGGTGTTGACGCTACGCGAGCCGCGAGTTGCGCTCTACGAGCCCTGGGGCGGCACCACGGATGCTGGCTGGACACGCTGGGTCCTCGATCAGCACGACGTGCGCTACACGCAGATCCGTGGCACCGGACTGCACGATGATGCGTTCGTGACGGGCTATGACGTGCTCGTGGTGCCCGAGGCGTCGGATGCGCAGTTGCTCAGAGGACTCGTGGGCAGCGGTGTGCGACCCGAACATCGCGGCGGCATCGGTGAGGATGGTCTCGTTCGCCTGCGTACCTTCGTCGAGCAGGGCGGCACCATTGTCGCGCTCGGCAACAGCTCTCAGGTCCTCGTGGACCGCCTCGGTCTTCCGCTGACCAACCTCGTGGCCGATCTGCCGCAAGAGACGTATTTCTGTCCCGGGTCGATCCTGGCGCTCGACGTTGACACCTCGCATCCCATCGGATTCGGCATGCCTGAAGCGGCGCACGCGATGGTGGTCGGCAATGCGGCGTACATCCCCGGGCCGCGGGCCGCGCACAGCGTGACAACCGTGGCTCACTATCCGCAGCAGCCATTGCTCGAGAGCGGCTGGATGGTCGGCGATACCGTTCTGCGCGGCGCCAGCGCCGTGCTCGACGTGCGTGTCGGCCGCGGCCACATCATTCTGCTCACGTTCCGCACTCAGCACCGGGGCCAGACGCTCGGCACGTTCAAGCTGCTGTTGAACGCCATCTTCTATGGCGCCGCCGTGCAACCGGCCACGCCACCGTCGCAAACGCAGCAATTCTGAAGGCCACTGAGGACCGCCTCCATGACTCGAGCACGCGCGTTGGTTTTCTGTATGGTAGGCGTCCTGGCGAGCGCACTGTCAGCCGGCGCGGAGCCGCCGCGGCTCGTTGTCGTGCTCGTGGTCGATCAGATGCGCAACGACTACATCGACGACTACGGCAGCCACTGGACCGGCGGGCTGCACCGCCTCGCGGCACTCGGCGCTCGCTTCCGGAACGCCGCGTATCCGTACCTCAATACAGTCACCTGCGCAGGTCATGCCTCGATCGGCACCGGCACCGTGCCCGCGGTGCATGGCATCGTGCTCAACGCGTGGTGGGATCGAGAGAGCCAGAAGCTCGTGTCGTGCACGGACGATCCGGAACATCCTGACGTGGGCTACGCCGGCGTGGCGGCAACGAAAGGCGACAGCGCCAAGCGCCTGCTCGTGCCGACCTTCGCCGAAACCCTGGCGCGCAGCCAGGGATCCAAGAGCCAGGTGGTCACCTTCTCGCTCAAGGCGCGAAGCGCGATCATGCTCGCAGGCCATCATTCGGACGTGACCGCGTGGTTCGCGGATCCAGGCTGGCTCACGTCATCGAGCGTCGCCGGCTCGTTGCGGCCGGAGATCGAAGGCTACCTGAAGGATCATCCGGTCGAAAACGATCGCGGGAAGACGTGGACGAAGCTGCTGCCGGAGGGCGACTACAAGTTCACCGACGAGGCCATTGGTGAACAGCCGCCCGGAGGCACGGACGGCACATTTCCGCATCCCTTGACCAAGCCTGGAGACAAGCCGGCAGACTTCTACAATCGGTGGGAGGGCAGCCCGTTCTCCGACCGGTATCTCGGCGAACTGGGTGCCGCCGCGGTCGATCGCTTGAAGCTCGGACAGGGTCCCGCGATCGACTTTCTGGGCGTCAGCTTTTCTGCGCTCGATCACGTCGGTCACCAGTACGGGCCGCGCAGCCACGAGATCCAGGACGTCCTCGCGCAGCTCGACGTGACGATTGGCAAGCTGCTGGACCATCTCGATCGCACGGTCGGAAAGGACCGCTACGTCGTCGCCCTCTCGGCGGATCACGGCGTCGCGGTCATTCCCGAACAGGCGCGCGCCGAAGGGAAGGACGCGGGCCGCATCGTGTTGGACACGGTCAGCAAGACGGCGACCGTCGTACTGGTCAAAGCCTTGGGCCCTGGCCGCTACGTCGCGCGCGCGGAATACACGTATCTCTACCTGCAGCCCGGCGTGATGGACCGGGTCACGGGCACGCCGGGTCTCCTGGAAAAGCTCGTGTCGGCGCTCGGCGGGATTGAAGGAATGCTTACGGTATTCCCGGGCGCGAGCCTCGATCCGAAAGCGCCGCCCGCCAACGATCCCATCCGCCGAGCGGCCGCGTTGAACGAATTTCCCGATCGCAGCGGCGACATCGTGTTGGTGCCGAAACCGGGCTGGATCTTCGTTGGGGACGCCGCACCGGACGGAACCACGCACGGCACCCCCCATCCGTACGACGTTCACGTGCCGGTGCTCTTCTACGGTGCCGGCATTCGGCCGGGTCAGTACGACGATGACGCGGCGCCAATCGACATCGCGCCGACGCTCGCGCGCATCACGGGAGTCGCCCTCCCGACTGCGACCGGCCGCGTGCTCGAGTCCGGATTGGCACCGTCAGGCAAATCGACACACTGAGTTCCCGTTTCCAACATTCGACGTTCGAGGGCAAAAGGTCAGCGTAGAGCATCTGACCCGTCTGCTATCCTTCCGGGTGGAGACTTCCCAATGCCCGGTTCGCGAACGCTGACTGCTCTCCTCGTCGCCGGTCTCGCTGCGGTTCCATCGGCTCGCGCCACGTTGAGCGCGCAGGCGCCAGATCATCCCGCTCCGTCGTCCGCGACGCCCGGCCCCGTGGCGACGCGCCTCCCGCACGCCGTCGCGGCAACTGCGACGTCTGCCGACGCCGTCGGCGCCTGGACGACGCGCATTTCCAGCATGCTCCGCGACGGACGGCTCGACATCGGTCGGGTGGACGAAGACACCATGCTGCCTGGGCGAACGCACGAGCGGCTGGTGCAGCGATTCAATGGCTTGCCAGTGTTCGGGGCGGAGGTGGTTCGGCAGCTCTCAGGGTCTACCGTCGAGACGATCTTCGGCACCGTGTACGACGACGTGTCGGCACCGACGGCGGCCTCGGTGACCGCGGAGCAGGCTGCTGCCGCCGCGGCCGCGGCTGTGAGCCAGCGGGCTCACGCGGCGCAGCCACCGGTGCTCGGCATCCTGCCATCGGGCGGCGGCTTCCAGCTCGCGTGGCGCGTGGACGTGCGCAGCCCGCGGGACGTGCGGCGGGTGTACGTGAATGCGCTGTCGGGAACGATCGTGCGATCCGACACGCAGCTCCGCACACAGACGAACGCCGGCGTGGTCGGTCTTGGAAATGGAGTGTTCGGCGACAGCAAGAAGGTCAGCGCCGATCGAGGCACGAACGGATTCGAGGCGCGGGATCTGCTGCGGCCCGCGAAGATCGAAACGTACGATCTCAAGGGCGATGTGCCGACTCTCGAAGACTTCCTGAACACCGGCGCGCTGGCGAACAGCGACATCGCGCGGGACGACGACAACACGTGGACCGACGGCTCGGTGGTAGACGCGCACGTGTACGACGGCTATACGTACGATTTTTACTTCAAGCAGTTCGGCCGCCACGGACTGGACGATCACAGTCTCGCCATGCAGTTCGTCGTGCACCCGCTGCTTCGGGCGGAGGCCGATCAGTTCACTGACGACACCGTGCAGCTGTTCATCAACAACGCCGCCTACATCGGCGGCGGGCAGATGTTCCTGGGCGACGGCGACGGTACGAGCTTCACCTATTTCGCGGGCTCTCTCGACGTCGTCGCGCACGAATGGACGCACGGCGTGACCGACTACTCCTCGGGCCTCGAGTACCGAGACTATTCCGGCGCGCTCAACGAGAGCTTCTCGGACATCATGG
>Ga0070674_100002506_pt1 | contig 10168 bp, 4 predicted proteins | sample KBSM33metaG_FD_65344 | JGI IMG/M metagenome (GOLD analysis project Ga0070674, IMG submission 65344) | Miscanthus rhizosphere microbial communities from Kellogg Biological Station, Michigan, USA - KBS M3-3 metaG | ecosystem: Host-associated > Plants > Roots > Rhizosphere > Soil ...
GTGACGGGTGTCATCATGGACGAGTCACCAACAAGCTGCTGGACAAATCATCATTCCATAATACAATTCAAGAATCAATGGTATTTGTTTTATCATCATAATGATTACTCGCCAAAGTTTGACAAGGCAAGGTCCGTTAGGGTGGATAGCTTATTCTTCAATCCGGATGGGACTATAAAAAAAGTGATTCCCACATTGAGAGGAGTTGGTATTACTGACGCTACTAAAGAAATACAGGTTGATCGATACAGCTCAAAAAGCAACGAAGGCATTTCTATAGTGTTTCTCGACACGCTTGACAAATTCAAAGGATGGAAAACAAAATTTAATTCTCCTAATGGATGGATTCAATATAACTGTGTTGATTTTGGCAAAAAAAAGTTGAAGGTAGCTGTAATAAGAGCTTTATCGGAAGCAGGCGGCACTATACAGCTTCGCGATAATAGCTTTGATGGTCCAGTGGTGGCAGAGTTTGAAATCCCAAAGAGCACAGAGTGGAAGGTGATCAGTTCTTCTGTATCAAAGGTTCAAAGAGGCGTTCACAATTTATTTATTGTATCGAAAAATAACAAGCAAGTTGAAGTGGATTGGATCAGCTTCAGGTAGCCAAATACTCAAAGCATAATTTACATGCAAACAATGCCGCTCGTCCTACTGGTTACACTTCCTTCATTATTATTTGCGCAAACGGCAAAAATCAAAATCGATATTCAGAGAACAATCGGAGAGATTGATCCAAAGAAAAAAAGATCATTCATAACCATCATGAAAATGAAAACAATAAACATAATTTTATTATTTTTTCTTTCGATTGTAGGGGCCAATGCTGAAGACGGCCACCAACTCTGGCTTCGTAATAAAAAAGCACTTCCTGTTACTGTGGTTTGCTCCAAGAATTCGCCAACGTTATCCATAGCTAGGCAAGAATTGCAACAGGGTTGGCAAGGCAAAGCCGGTGCATCTGTGGTTCTTACCATTAAAAATGACAAAGCAATTAAGGGTGACGGATTCAGATTAAGCGCCGTAGGCATTACTGCGGATACCGAGCTGGGAATTTTATACGGAGTTTATGAGCTATTACGACGCCAGCAAACAGGTGAAACGGTGAATGATGAAATCGTGAATCCATCCTACGAAATCAGAATTCTGAATCACTGGGATAATCTTAATGGAAGCATTGAACGTGGCTATGCAGGCCCCTCTATTTTTTGGCGAAAAGAAAATCCATTTGTGGTGACAGATTCCGATAGAGTGATTTGGCGGCAGTACGCACGCGCTAATGCATCTATTGGTATTAATAGCGCGGTGCTAAATAACGTCAATGCCTCGCAACTAATATTATCCGCGGATTACCTGACAAGGGTTAAAGCAATTGCGGAAATACTTCGACCATATGGCGTGAAAACATATCTCTCCATTAAATTTACATCACCAGCATTGCTTGGCGGATTAAAGACTTCTGACCCTATGGATCCCGAAGTAATCAATTGGTGGAGGGTAAAAGCGAAAGAGATCTACTCGCTGATTCCCGATTTTGGTGGCTTCCTGGTAAAAGCAAGTAGCGAAGGTCAGCCAGGCCCACAAGATTATGGTCGCACCCATGCCGATGGTGCAAATATGCTTGCCGATGCTCTTAAGCCATATGGGGGCATCATAATGTGGCGCGCATTTGTTTACAGCCCTAATGATAAAGACCGCGCGAAGCAAGCTTATAATGAATTTGTTCCACTTGACGGAAAATTCCGCGATAACGTAATCATTCAAGTCAAAAATGGTCCGATTGATTTTCAGCCAAGAGAACCTTTCAGTCCTCTATTTGGCGCAATGAAAAAAACACCCGTGATGCCAGAATTCCAGATCACTCAGGAATATCTGGGTCACTCCAAACACCTGGTGTTTTTATCAACGATGTGGGAAGAGTGCCTGCAAAGTGATACCTACCAACAGGGAAAAGGAAGCACTGTGTCCAGATGCACAGATGGAAGCATATACCCGCAAAAGCATACAGCGATTGCGGGAGTGGCAAACATAGGCCTGGATACCAATTGGTGTGGTCATGACTTTGCGCAGGCAAACTGGTATGCATTCGGCCGGCTTGCATGGAATAATCAGTTAAAGAGTGAACAAATAGCGCACGAATGGATCAGGATGACTTTTTATGCTGATTCATTACAAAGCAATAATGAAAATGTTGCGGCAGACTGGAATCAAAATTTTTTGATTCCCATAAAGCAAATGATGCTGGACTCAAGGGAAGCAGCAGTTAATTATATGATGCCGCTTGGCCTTCATCACATCTTCTCCATGATGCAGGACCATTATGGGCCCGGGCCCTGGTTTGCTCCACCCAGAATGAGACCTGATTGGACACCGCCCTATTATCACCAGGCTGATTCTAATGGAATTGGCTTTGATCGCACCAAAAAGGGCACTGATGCAGTGGAACAATACCACGATCCGCTTGCATCAGCGTTCAATGATGTTTCTACCTGCCCGGAAATTTATTTGCTTTGGTTTCATCACTTGGCGTGGAATTATAAAATGAAAAGTGGAAAATCTTTGTGGGATGAAATCTGCTATCACTATGATAGAGGAGTGCAGCAGGTGCGGGGGTTTCAAAAAACCTGGGATAAAGTGAAGCCTTATGTAGACAAAGAAAGATTTACAAACGTTCAGCGGAAACTGAGAACTCAAACTATCAATGCAGTAGTATGGAAAGATGCATGCCTGCTCTATTTTCAGCAATTCAGCCGAATGCCGATCCCTGATGATATTGAGCGCCCGGTAAACAACCTTGATGATATAATTGCAAACGATATGACAAGACGAAGACCAACAAATTAATTGTAAATATGAGCAGCAACAAATACGGGATTATCAGTCGGCAAAAAAGGACTCAGCGATTATTCGTTATTTGTTTTAATGCCTCTCCAACATTTTGAACGGGTCTTTTGCAGACTCTGTTTGTACAAACGTATATCAAAGTGATATTGTCGCGTAACTTGTTTTTCAGCAGCGGAAGATCTTCTTCATATTCCGCTCCCATCAAAATACAATCTGGTAAATAATTCTTCTGCAATTCCTTATTCCTGTCAACCGCATCTTTTCCCATCACAGCAACTTCGTAAGTTCCATTAGCCAGCAGCCCGGTCAGCCCACACCATGTTGTATGGTAGGCCGGATATCTTTTCATCTGACCCGATACCGCCTGAAGCATCCCTTTGCACAGTTCAATATAATCGCTCTTTTCATAAATGACACCCAATCCATAAAGCGCTGTTGCGAGTATTGAGTTAGACGATGGAATTGCCTCATCGGCTGTTTCGATTTTATTTACAACCAGTTTAGAGTTGTGGACAGTCGAATAATATAAAAGATAAGAATCTTTATTGTAAAAATTATTTAGCGCATAATCTACAATCTGTTTTGATAAATCAAGCCAATACTTGTCAAAGCTAACCTGGTAAAGTTTTAAGAATGCATAGGCTGTCCATGCATAATCATCAAGGAATCCATCAACAGACACTTTCCCTTCGCTGAGAATTCGCTTCAACGCCCCGGTTTTGTTCAGCATGGATTTCTCTAGGAAATTCGCCAGGCCAAGTGCTTTTGTCAAAAAACGAGGCTCACCCGTTGCCAGATAAGCGTCAATGTACCCTTTCAGCATCATTGCATTCCATGATGTCAAAATCTTAGTATCCGTGGTTGGTTTTATTCTTTTATTTCTTACGAATAATAACCGGCCCTTTGCAGAATCTAACGAAGAAGTAATTTGGACAGGTGATAGCTTTTTCTTTAATGCAAATTGTGCTGGCGTATACACCGAAGACAAGATATTGTTGCCATTTTTCCAATTCCCTTCAGGCGTGATATTAAAATATTCCAATACTAAATTATCATTGCGACTGGTCTGCTGAAATTCTTTCTCCTTCCACGCATAGAATTCTCCTTCACCATTCTCTGTGTCCGCGTTTACCGAACTGTAAAAAGATCCGGAAGGAGCAGCTAATTCCCTTTCGACGAATGAAATTGTTTCGTTAACGATGGTCTTATAAAAGTCATTTCTTGTGAGTTGGTATGCGTGCGAATACACGCTGATAAGCTGAGCGTTATCATACAGCATTTTTTCAAAATGAGGAATATGCCATTTGCGATCTGTGGAATAGCGAGCAAATCCGCCTCCCACTTGGTCATAGATTCCACCGAGCGCCATTTTAGTTAGTGTGGTTGAAGCGGCATCAATGGCCCGTTTGTCTTTTGTGTAGTAATAATATTGTAACAAAAACTCGGTCACATCAGGCATTGGGAATTTCGGTTCTCCCACGAGCCCTCCATTGGCGGTATCCATGTTCACACATATAGTGTCAAACAATTTCTGGTAATCCTGGATACTCGCCATTGAAACAGGTGCATCACCTTTATTAAAGGGTACTAATTCGTCCGCAATTCCCTTGGTGAGGGCTTCGGCCTGCTTAATTACAAGAGAGCGCTTTTCTTTATAAGCCCTCGAGATTTCGATTAATAAATTTTTCCAGCTAGTCTTACTGTAATACGTACCCGCAAAAAAGGGCTTTCCGTCGGGCAAAGCAAAAGCATTCAATGGCCAACCGCCCTCCCCTCCCGTGATCATTTTGCAAGCATACATGTAGAGATTGTCAATGTCAGGTCTTTCCTCCCGGTCAACTTTAATACAAATGAAATTTTCATTCATGACTCTTGCCACCGCGGTGTCCATGAATGATTCTTTTTCCATCTCGTGGCACCAGTGACAGGAGGAGTATCCAATACTTATCAAAAGTGGTTTATTTTCCTTCTTCGCAGCGGCTAGTGGTTCATCTCCCCATTCATACCAAGCAACAGGATTATCAGCATGTTGACGCAGGTAAGGACTTGAGGCTGATGAAAGCCTGTTTTTTCCGGAACCGCTTCCGCATGCCACAAGAAGGCTAATCAGTATTATGGAAACAAGATATTTTACTTTCTCAATTTTTTGAGTTGGACGCTAACTGCTCTCTCTTCTTATTTTCAAAAACCCTCAAAGAGTCGTTGTTAGAACTTACGAGCACCATCGGTCCCGTTTTTGTTTTGATAGTCTTAATATCTTTTACATTATAAGGAATAAAAAAACCACTTTCCATTGGTTTGGCAGAAACAAAATTTCCTTTTCCGTCTCCTTTCAAAAACAGGCCAGGAGATGCATCTGCCGCTGTGGTCTCCACCTCAACATCAAATTTATTTCCGCCAAGAAGAATATCTTTTTTGCCATCGTTATCGAAGTCTCTCACTTCAATCCCGTTTACAGTAGAAAACTGAGCTTCCAGTGGAAGCTTTTTTATATTAAATTTTCCGTTTTCATTCACGAATATCACGCTCGAAAACAGGTAGACCTGTTTATGGAAAGCCGTTTCAATCTCTTCCCCTAATATTCCCATTAAATCAGATTCAGCAAACGACAAATAAGTAGGAAATTTCTGCGCGATCATCGGGCATTGTTGTGAAGTACACTCGCGTCCGCGAATGGGCACGATTATATTATCCAGGTGCCTCGCAAGGAATATATCATTTGTGCCATTGCTATCGAAGTCCTTTGCAAAAACTTCGAATGGTTTTTCCTTGCTCGCTGCAAACTTATAATTCTCACCCAGGTTGCCTGCAATCAAATCAGTATCACCATCACCATCTATATCATCAGCAACGATCTTATTCCACCAGCCTTCCGTTCCACCAAGATTAAATTTCTCTGAAACGTCCGTCATTTTTCCATTATCAAACTCATAGATTTTTATAGGCATCCATTCTCCTGCAAGGATTAATTCAGGCTTTTTATCTCCATTTATATCCGAAGCAACTGCTGTTTTAACCATACCGACGGTAGACAAACCGGATGCTATCAATTTTGTTTTATCAACCAGCTTTCCATTTTCATTAATCAATAAATAACTGAGTGGCGCTTTTGGATATTGGTGGGGTAACACTTCACCGCCCCGGAAAATATCGAGATCGCCATCACCATCCAAATCAAAGGCAATAACCGTTGAGCCGCTACTTATCGTTACAGGTAAATTGGCTTTGGAAAAATTTCCCTTACCATCGTTTAGATATAAACGATCCTGGTACATTTCAGAACCTTCCGGAAACTCACTGCCACCACTTACAACGTAAAGATCCAGGTCGCCATCTTTATCTACGTCAAAGAAAACTGAACCGAGGTCCTCATATTTCTTGTCGCTTTCGAAAGCGGGTATAAGTTTCTTCAAAAATTTTCCTTCTTGCTGAAGGTATAAGCAGCCGGCTTGGTTTTTTGCACCACCTATATAAAAATCTTCGTCACCGTCTCCATTCACATCACCTGGTGAGATGAAAGGTCCGCTCCGCGAAAATTCATGAGGCAATAAAACCTGATCCTTATATTCATCATATACGCTCTCTTTATGTAAATAAGATTGCAATAGTTCTCGACTCGTAGCTTCTGCAAAAGACGTATTGTATACCGGTGAAAGATAATTGTTTGTTCCTGCGGTTGCATATTCCGCTTTCATTACCTGGTTAGCAGAAACATTTTTCAAAAGGTTCCTTTTTCCATCGGGCCATATTACCGAAACACTGTCCACCTTATTTGTTTGGCCAATACCAAAATGGACAGTTGGTTCATTGCATGAAAGATAACCCCGAACCGTTTTTTGTTGGAAGAATTGCTGCATCTTACCATCGTAATATAGAGAAATCTTAGCTCCGATACCATCTCTATTGGTTTTGGGACCTTCTAACTTTATTCGCAGATAATTATTCTTTTTATCAGCCGTGTTTTCATAAAGCAGAGCTTCTTCATCCAGATTGTTGATCACTAAGTCTACATCACCGTCATTATCTAAATCTGCAACTGCGGCACCATTCGAAAATGTGCTGTCTTCAAAACCCCAAGCAAGGGACACGTTTTCAAACTTGAGGTCACCTCTATTTTTGAAGAGATAGTTTCTTACTTTAATAGGATTATATATTTCGATATAATCCTTGAAGCCCTTTTCAAACATTTCTTCACCGGAATTATACTTATGCATGTTTGCGTTCACATAAGCTTCTTGTTTTTTCAAGATATCCCCATCAAATAGATCGCGTCGATAGCCATTCGCAACAAATATATCCCGCCTGCCGTCGTTATCGAAATCGGTTAACAAAGTTGCCCAGCTCCACTCTGTTTTGGATACGCCCGCCAATTGAGATACGTCGCTAAAAAAACTGTTACCATTATTCAGATGCAAAGCATTATGCATGTACTGCTTTTGGAATCCACTATCAACAATTGCCCAGAAACCTTCAACATCCATTCTTGGCATAGATACTTTCGATCGCCTGTAATTTTCGGGTAGCATTTCAGTTACATAAATATCTTCATATCCGTCGTTGTTGATATCCGCAACGTCGGCACCCATCGAGAAAAGCGATAGATGATTCGTCATGGATTTGACTTCATCTTTGAAGGTTCCATTTTTTTGATTGATAAAAATGTAATCATTGTCAGCATAGTCATTCGACACAAAAATATCCGCATAACCGTCGTTGTTAAGGTCAGCCGTTAGCACAGATAGCGCATAGCCAAAACTGTGATCTATTCCTGCCTGGTGTCCTATTTCGGTGAACTTGCCATTATCATTCCGATACAGTTTAGCCCGGCATTTTTCTTTTGGATGCTTTTTGCCGGACACCATTCTTGATAACCCGAGATAAAATGAATCGGGCCTGCTGGTGAGAAACAGGTCAAGATCATTATCGTTGTCCATATCAAAAAAAGCAGCCTGCTGCGAATAGCCATCATCGTCCAACGCATATGCTTTTGCTTCTTCTTTGAATGTCTGGTTTCCCTGATTTACGTATAATAAGTTCCTTCGATCATCATCAGTATCCTCAAAGCCTCCCTTGCAAACGTAGATATCGAGCAATCCATCATTGTTAATGTCTACCATAGTTACTCCATTGTCCCAACCCTTACCACCATCCACCCCCGCAGATTGCGTGATATCTTTGAACTTCATTTGTCCCTGGTTCAGGTAGAGTTTATTGGACACCTCATTGCCTGCGAAATAAATGTCCTGTAATCCGTCATTATTAATATCTCCAATTGCTACGCCAGCGCCGTTGTATACATAAGCAAACCGATCAAAGTAGTTCTTATCATAATTTTCATCCACAAGATTTGCAAATGCAATGCCGCTATGTTGAGAAGTTATTTTTTTGAAGATCGGGGACTCTGAAGTTGAGGTTTCGTTTTTATTCGTGCAGCTGATTGCTGTGCCGCAAATCGCTCCTACGGCAATACTGTATAATAGAAATGTCGTTATTTTGTTTTTCATCAATCGAATTTAATTGAACATTACTTTGATCCTTCAATATAGGATTGGCATTTTTTGAAAACAAGATGGCCCACATTTCGGCCCAGTCTTAAACCTTCTACATTTTCAATTGGTATATGATATCCACCCATCACACGGGATATACCTGCCATTTCAGCCGTTTCCGAAAAGCTTCGGAATTTTAGATAGACGGGTTTTCCTGGGTTATCGGGCTCTGTCAATTCCCCTGGCACTCTTTTAACTTCAATGCCAAATCGATCGCTGGCCGTGAAAAGTCGTAGTATTTCTGAACACGCGCCACTTACCGTGCTGTGTCCCGAAACATAACTTGGAAAAGCAGGACACAGAAATGCATCCGGGGAATACGGTCTCCAATCCTGGCCATCTATTTCCTTCCACCCTTTTTCAGGTCCGGCCCATCCTTTTATTTTCTTGTCTTTGAAATAATAATGCACCAGCGTGTAGGGTCTCGCAAAATCGTATTCCATCTTAGCATCCCAGCATGCGATAAAAGCATCCATCGCCGCGGCTTCCACTGCAAAGAACATTTTTACATCGTCATCGAGTGTATGTTTGTCTCTCTTTGATACTTCCTGGGAAAAAATAAACCAGTGTCCCGCTTGTTGAACAGAACGCGGTCCATCGCGCATAAATTCCACGAGGGCTTTTTGTTCATCAGTGAGATTTGCCTGGTAGTTGACTACGTCTGTTACATCTTTTCTTAGCTGCTCCGATCCTATTGATGGCGGAGGCCCGGGTCTGAATTCATTCGCGGAGTCCAGCATCAAGGTCTTCACCAAATTCCAATGTGCCGTGAGGCAACCAGGTGCGAACCGTCCTTTCTTGGTATCTGAAAAAAATTTTGGTTGCCAATGACTGATATCATTCATAGTATCCGGCGGATTCATAGGATGATAACCAGTATAATCAGAATAGGGTTCTCCGTTAGATCCCGGCATATTGCCGGTTTGATTTGAACCGTCATGCATCCTGGCACTGATAATCGTTTTTGCGGCAAGGTTTCCTATTCCCTCAGGTGATTGCGCATCAAGTGAACGATTGGTTGGATCAAATCCGAATGCTTTCATTTTCTCAGTTAGCATTGCAGAATCTGATGAATAGTATTCCATCATTGTTCTATAAGCAGCATAGCTAATTGCAATCTCTTTATTTCTTCGCGTTCTTTCCTCTCCGGGACGACGATCCACATTCCGCAAATAGACTGGAACAGCAACAGAATCATATCTTGACCAGGCATCGAATATTGCAGTCCAAATGAGTCCAAGAAACCTTGATGTTACTGTGGGGCGCGGAGAGAATTTTTCAGTATCATTGGCCGTGGCTGTCATTGAAATCTCACCCCATTTATACGCAATGTTATCCTCTCCCCTCGGCTCAGAAGTTAAATTTTTTACTCTTGAACAAGCAGAAGTTAAACCAATCAGGAGAAGCAGTATAAAAAATCTTTTCATATCACCACACATTACAGCCCCGCACAAACATCATGTCCATGACTCAATAACTCGGTGGGGCAGTTGGCCGGGCATTAAAATAACTTTTTCTGGGTTTCATCCAATTGCGGACTTTGAAAAATTGAAAACCGGGGATGAATGATATCTTTCCCCGGTCTTCTTAAAAATAATATATTATGCAACTATCCGATTATTCTTCTATTAATCTATTAGTCTTTAATCATTCATCCATGTATCAATACCCAGGGTTCTGCGGATACTTAGGTCCTTCCGTTACCAGGTCAATTTGCGATTGTGGAATTGGCCTTAGCACATTGTAGGGTTGAACACCACCTGCAGCTTCTGAAT
>Ga0070674_100002509_pt1 | contig 10161 bp, 10 predicted proteins | sample KBSM33metaG_FD_65344 | JGI IMG/M metagenome (GOLD analysis project Ga0070674, IMG submission 65344) | Miscanthus rhizosphere microbial communities from Kellogg Biological Station, Michigan, USA - KBS M3-3 metaG | ecosystem: Host-associated > Plants > Roots > Rhizosphere > Soil ...
CGCACGGCAGCACGTGACTGTCGTGCCGAAGGAAGTCTGACGCGCCTCAGCTAGAGCGACAGAAGTCCGCGGCGGACGGCGCGGCGCACGGTCTCGACGCGATTGGACGCGCCCAGCTTGCCCATGATGGACGCAATGTGAAACTTCACGGTCTGGTCGCTGATGCCTAGTCGATCAGCTATGCCTTTGTTGGGCAGGCCCTCGGCAAGCAGCTCGAGGACCTCCAGTTCGCGGGGAGTGAGCGCTTCTTCGAAGACGGTGTCGTGATCACCATCCCTCCCCGAGTCCCGAGACCCGGATCCCGAGTCGCGGATCCCGGATCCCGAGTCCCGGATCCCGGATCCCGGATCCCGAGTTTCTGGCGCCGAGACGACGATATCGGCGTCGAGGCCGGCGCGGCGAGCATCGACTATCGAGTCGAACTCACCGACGACCTCGATCGATCGAGTCTCGAGATCCCAACGCAGGCGATCACGGACGCCTGGTGGGCCAACGAGGATCGCGCGCATTTCACCGAGTAGGACGCTCGCCGATGGTCACAGGTACATCGACTGCCGCAGTTCCGCGCAGGACCTTCAGGTTGGCGTGACGCCCAACTGCCTGGCTGGCAAGCAGATCGAGCAGATCTTCTGGAGACGCGGTCGAGGCGTCGTCGAGCGCCAGGACGATGTCGCCGACGAGGATGCCTGCACTGGCTGCGGCGCTCGAGGGCGCGACTCCAACGACGAGCACAGCCGTGTCGCGTCCAGAGGCGGACGCCTGGGACTCCGACAAGGACACTGACTGGCCCATCACACCCAGGTAGCCGGGGCGCGCCTGGCCGCGCTCGAGCACTCGCTGGGCCGCAGCCCACGCGATCGCTGCCGGGATCACGACCGTCGTTCCGCGAATCGTGGTCGCTGTCGTCACGCCGACGAGCTCTCCGCTCGCATCGATGAAGGCACCGCCGGAAAACCCATCGTGCATCGGTGCCGTGGTGCGAATCACCTGATCGATCGCGCGGCGTCTGCCCGTCCGCAGGGGCCCACCGATCACCGAGATGATGCCTGCGCTTGCTGTCACCGAGTTGCTCCAGGACCGCGCGATGGCGAGTGCGAGGTTGCCGACTCGGGCCGTTTTCGAGGAGACACGCACCGGCGCGAGGCCGAGGTCAGCGACGCGAAGGACGGCGAGGCTGGTCGTCGGGTCCCATCCGGCGAGCTCGGCGTTGAGTACCGTTCCGTCGTGCCGCCGGACGCGCAGCCCTTCGTCGCCACCGATCGCGCGCATCGTCGTCAGCACGAGCCCGTCAGCGTAGACGAGGCCGCTCGCGGGTCGCCGCCGGCCCTGGACCTGGACGACCGATGTCGCGACGGCGTCGACGGCATCGGCCAGTTGGTTCGAAAGTTCGTTCAGCATGTCGCGATCGTGGCAGATGCCGGCGATCGCGATCATCACCCAAACGGGCGGGCTCCAACCTCCAAACCAGCTCGATCCATTTGGGAGTTGGGAATTGGGAATTGGGAGTTGATACGTTGTTGTGTCTAGTAGGAGACGGTGACTCTCAGATTCCCCGAGTTGTCCGTCAGTACGTCGTCGTTGATGCCGAGGTAGAGGCGTCCGGAGTCGCGTGCCCGGAACGGACCCGAGTCGGCGCCGACGAAGAAGACCTGGTTGCCATCACCGATGCGGCCGATGAGGGCAGCGGCCGGGCGATCGGGAAGCGGGCGATTCGGGTTGAGCGGAGAGTTGCGCTCGCCCTCGGCGCCGTCCTTGCGGTCGCGTCCCCAGCGTGTCTCACCCTGCGAAGCGAAATAGATCTGTTGACCAGAGCGAACATCGATCCCGGTGTCGGTCCACTGTTCGCGTGCGTCGACAACAACCTGGCGCTCGCGCATGCCGCGCGAAGGAAAGCCGCTCGATTGGTCGCGGTCGTCATCGCGCCCGCGATTGAACTCGATCCGGCTGACCTCGTCGCGCGAGAGGCGCACGGTACGGCGCCGGCCACCGCCGCGCTCCTCGAACTCGATGTCGCGACCGTACACGCCAAGGAGCTCGCCCTGCAGGCGGCGACCGTCGTTCAGCACGAGCGTGTCGGCATGCACGAAGGTGGTGGCGGTCACGAAGGCGAGGCTTGCAAGCATGAGACGCGGCTTCATGGTCGTTCCTCTAGGCCGATTATCGGAATGATGAGTGCAGGTCGCCAGCCCTTCCACCGACACTCTGATCGCGCTACCCTGAAGCTGCAAGCTCAATGCCTGAGTATTTGACCGGCATATCGCGTTTTGTCCTCGTTTTGAGTGTCGCAGTGTCCCTTGCTGCGGGCGCGCATGCTTCGGCACGCCATTCCACGCAGGATGCGGCGACGCTGTCAGTCGGGACGCCTGGGCCGCTGAAGCCCGGAGGCGTGGCCCTGATTGCTGTGAGCGCCTCACAGGATCTGACCGCGCTCACCGGCGACCTGGCAGGCCGGCCGGTGCGCTTCTGGCCAGGCGCGTCAGCACGCGAGTGGAACGGCCTTGCCGGCGTCAGCCTGGAAGCAGCACCGGGATCGATCCTGTTGACGATCCACGGAACCACCGCGGGCGGGGCGAGTGCCACTGCAAAGGCATCGCTCTTCGTCGAGCGATATCGATACGAGACGCGCCGGATCCAGGTCGACCCCAAGATGGTCAATCCGCCGGAGAGCGCGCTCGCGCGAATCAAGCAGGACACTCAGGCGATGGCCGATGCGTTCGCGATTCTGACACCCGAGCGTTTGTGGCGCGGCGGGTTCGATGCTCCGGTACCGGGTGAACCGAACAGCGCGTTTGGCAGGTTGACGATCACCAACGGCAAGCCCACGGGCCGCCATCAAGGTGCTGATTTTCGTGCCGCAACCGGCACTCCTGTTCACACGCCCAACGGCGGCCGCGTCGTCTTGACACGGGACCTCTATTTCGCTGGCAACACGGTCATCATCGATCATGGGCTCGGCGTGTTCTCGCTGCTTGCCCATCTCTCGCGCATCGATGTCCAATCGGGCAGCGTCGTGGCGCGAGGCGACGTCGTGGGTCAGTCGGGGGCAACCGGACGCGTCACTGGCCCGCATCTTCACTGGGCGGTGCGGTTTGGTGAAATGACTGTCGATCCGTTGTCGTTGATCTCCGCGGTCGCCAATCTGCAAGACAAAGACGCGGCCCAGCGCGTGCACTGATCGTCTCCCACCTGCTCCGGCACATAATGCTAGCGAGGCCCGCTTGAGACGAGCGAGCACGTGAGCCTCGCTAGTCTGCAGCGTCTCTTTGCCCCGCTGCGCGGGGCGAGCCGGCTTGACCGGGGAAGAGTTGACTAAGTTGCCAGCATTCTTGCCGGTCAAGCCAGGCAAGAGGAGGAATCAATGTCCGTTTCACGTCTGTTCGTTTCCATGGGTGCCTCTGTAGTACTGCTCGTCGCGGCTCAACTGTCCGCTCAACAAACAGCCCCGCCTGCGACGGCGAGCGCGCCTACCGGGAACGTCGAGCACGGACGCTACATCGTCGAGCGCGTCGTGATGTGCTATGAGTGCCACTCCGCGCGCGACGCGCAGGGCAACATCGTTCCGGGGACGCGATTCAAGGGCGGACCGATGCCGATGCGTCCGACCTGGCAAACGAACTGGCCGCCGCAGATTCCTCGCATCGCCGGCCTACCGGGCTACACGGACGCGGAAGCGATGCGTTTGCTGACCCAAGGTGCCATCAAGCGCGACGGGACTCAGCTGCGTTACCCGATGCCACGCTTCCACATGACGCCGCAGGACGCAGCGGACGTTATCGCATACCTGCGCACGCTCTAGTCAACTCCCAACTCCCAAAATTCCAACTCCCAAGGTGCAACAAGCCGGTTGCCTTTGGGAGTTGGAAGTTGGTAGTTGGAAGTTGCCCGGCTTCAGTAAGTAACCCGCACGCGATACTTCAGCGTTGCCTCTCCATTCGCAGCGACCGGGACGTTGAACTGCGCTGCCCATGCGTCAGTCTTCGTCCACTGATGGCTGCTGGCGAGCATCCGCCACGTGCCGCCGATTGGCTCGTTCACTTCGACGCTGACCGGCGTTGTCTTGTGGTTGCGCAGGACGACCTGGAACTCCATCTCGTAGACGTTTGACGAGATCTTTTGAAAGTCAGTCTGCTTGCGCTCGGCGATGATGTCGAAGGCGTTGCCGATCTTGAGATTGAGCGTTTCATCGGTCGGTGTGTGCTCGATGCGGTCCTCGCCGACGAACTGCGTGCCCCCCTTTGAATCGGCCTGATACACGCGGACAACGCCTGCCGGCATCGGGATGCCAAGACCCACTTTGCCTTCGTTCTTGAACTGATACAGCACCTGCACCAGGTCCTTGATCGGCGCTCCCGGCTGATAGGAGTTGCGGTAGTAGAACGCCTGTCCATTTACCACATAGCGCTTCACCACCGGGAAGCTGGTGGCGTCGAGCATGCTGACCTGCTTCGTCTGGTTGTTGTTGATCGTTGTCTTCCGGCCGAACGTGTAGAGGTGGTAGTCGGAGAACGACTCCTGCGTCATCTCACGCGCAGCGTTGGCCGCCGCCATCTTCATGACGCGGTCGTCGAGTTCGGCCCGCGATGTAGCGGGGTAGACGCGATTCAGATCGCCTGCGACAAGCTGCAGTGCGGCGTTGCGGAAAGCGGTGCCGCTGCCGTTGGTGACGGTGACCCAGCCGTCGAGGTCGGCGCTCGCGTCGTCGCGCGCGACGGTAAGGACGTAGTCGGCGTTCCATTTGAGGTTGGTCGCGAGATATGACGCTTCGACGCGATGACGCGCGCCGCCGTCGTTGCTGAGCGACCAGATCAGCGTCGGCCGTGAAAAGAGATTCCCTGGGAGCTCGGGAAATCGAATGTGATCCGCGCCCAGACCGGTGACGATCTCGCTGCCGATCTGCCACACAGGCGCGTTGTTATAGCTCAGGAGCCGCGCGGTGATTGGCTCCTCGAACGTCCGGCCACCTTCCTGCCGCTGTCGAACGAGCGTGACGTCGCGGCCGACGTACTTGCGCAGCAACTTGTCAGGCTCGAGCAGGTCGTACTCGTAGTTCTGTTCGAGCACGCTCACGCGGCTTGGCTCAGTAAGCGATCTGAAGTGAACCGTCGCTGGATTCACCGTGGCCGCGATATCCATGAACTGCAAATCGAATGCGCCTCTCGGTAGCTGCAGTGTGCGGACGTCGCGCACAAGGGCGATGTTGGAGTTGTAGACCGTCAGTGCGAGCTCGGTCTGGTCGTCGAGGGTCGATGTCCCTTGTGCGGGCGCCGCCGGGGCCGCCGCCTTCGCCGTCTCCTCGTTGGTGACCGCCGGCACGGCGATGGCGACGAAGGCGACAGCCGCTCCAAGAAGCCCCAGACGTGCACGTGTGTGCAACCCGTTTCGAACGCGCATTGTGTCCCCCTTCAAGCCGGCGTTCCTGCCGGATTAGGCCCTGTTTTCGGGCATCTGTTCGTAGAACGGGGACGCGGGGAAACCTTGCATGGCTCTAGGCTTTGGCCCTTGGGCTCTAGGAGATTCCGGGTTCAGAAGGCCCAGAGCCAAGAGCCCAGAGTCGAGAGCCGCGCAGTGGTACACTGCCAGCATCTCTCCCGCCTCCATTTCCGATCTCGAGCAGCGTCTCTCTTCCCACCAGTACGTGGCCGATCACGGGCTGGCGGTGTCGCTGTTCCTGGCCCTGCGTCTTGGCAAGCCGCTGTTCCTGGAAGGGGAGGCTGGCGTAGGCAAGACATCGCTTGCCTCTGCTGCCGCAGCCGCCCTCGATGCCGACTTGATTCGCCTGCAGTGCTACGAGGGGCTCGACGTCGCACACGCGGTATACGAATGGGACTACGCGCGGCAGTTGCTGGAGCTGCGGATTCTCGAGGCGACCGGAGGCCTGCTCAAGTCGGCCGCGCGGCGCGAGCTGTACAACGAGACGTTTCTGCTCAAGCGGCCCCTGCTGCAGGCGATTGATCCGGAGCGGACACGTCCAGTGGTCCTGCTCATCGACGAGATCGATCGCGCCGACGAGGAGTTCGAGGGTTATCTGCTCGAGCTGCTGGCTGAGTTTCAGATCACCATCCCTGAACTGGGCACCGTGCGGGCGACAAAGCCGCCGCTCGTGATCCTCACGTCCAACCGCACGCGTGAGGTTCACGACGCGTTGAAGCGCCGTTGCCTGTATCAGTGGATCGAGTACCCCTCGTTCGAGAAGGAGATGGCGATCGTCCATGCGCGCGTGCCGCAGGCCGCGCAGCAACTCGCGAGACAGGTTACGGCGCTCGTTCACGAGTTGCGTGGCGTCGAGTTGTACAAAGTCCCTGGTGTCTCCGAGACACTCGACTGGGTCGCTGCGCTGGCCGCTCTCGATCGACAGGTCCTCGATATCAACGCCATCGAAGACACACTTGGCGTGGTGCTCAAAGCGAAGGACGACATCGACGCGATTCGCGGTGAGCGTCTTGCCGGACTGCTGCAGCGGGCGGTTGCGAGGTAGGCTAGGTTGCTGGGTAGCTCGGTGGCTGGGTGGCTCGGTGGCTGGGTAGCTAGGTGGCTGAGTTGTTACGTAGAGGCGGGTCTTTAGACCCGCCTGGGGATGGCGGTCGCTTCGTCGAAAACCTGATCGTCTTCAGTCGCTTGCTGCGCCGAGTCGGCTTCGATATCCCGGTCGGGCGCGTCCTCGATCTCACTGAAGCCCTCACGCACGTCAACGTCAACGCGCGCGACGAAGTGTTCCACACGTGTCGCGCGCTTCTCGTTCACCGTCACGAACAACTCGGCCTATTCGAGCAGGTGTTCGACGCCTTCTGGCGCGACCACGCGAACCCGTTTGCGGCGCAGGGCGTGAAGGTGAGCGACGCCCGAACGACAGCGGCACGCAGCACGACCGCAGCGGGTGTGGTGCCGCCCCAGGAGGGAGCTGACGAGGAGGACGGTGATCGACCTGTCGAAGGCGTCTTTCAGACGTGGAGTGAAGCCGGTGGCCTCGCGCACAAGGACTTCGCCGAATTCACGCCGGATGAAATGGCGCGCGCACGGATCGCCCTCGAGCAATTGGACTGGCTTCCAGGTGAGCGGCGGACTCGCAGATGGATCCGAGGTCGTGGACCGCGCATCGACCTGCGCCGGGCCTTGATGCGCAGCCTGCGCACGGGCGGCGAAATCATCGTGCTGCCCACCCGTCGTCGCCGATCGCGACCGCGTCCGCTTGTGCTCCTGTGTGACGTCAGCGGCTCGATGGAACGCTACTCGCGCATGTTGCTGCACTTCGCGCACGGCCTGGCGCATCGGCGCGGCCGCCTCGAGGTGTTCCTCTTCGCCACCGCGCTGACGCGTGTGACGCGGCAGATCCGTCTTCGCCGGCTTCAGCAGGCCGTTGGCGCTGTCTCGGACGTCGTCCCTGACTGGTCGGGCGGCACGCGGATCGGTCCGGCGCTGCGGCAGTTCCATCAGCGATGGGCGCGCCGCGTTCTTCACCAGGCGCCGGTCGTGCTGCTGATCTCGGACGGCTGGGATCGTGGTGACCCGGACGTGCTTCGCGAACAGGTGGCTCGACTGCAGCGGAGCTGCCATCGGCTCATCTGGCTGAACCCGCTCATTGGGACCGTGAACTATGCGCCGCTGACACGAGGTCTTCAGGCCGCTCTGCCGTACGTTGACGACTTTTTGGCGGCGCGCACCCTCGCCGATCTCGCGGACTTGGCGGTACACTTGGGCGCCATCGCCGCGCACGCACCCTCGCGCCGCCGGCGTGCACACATCTGATGGACATCACCGGTTCATATGCGTTTGACGCGCCGCCATCGCGCGTCTGGGCACTTCTCATGGATCCGTCCGCGATCGCTTCGTGCATTCCGGGCTGTGAATCGCTCGAGCCGGAGGGACCGGATCGCTATCACGCACGTCTGACCATCGCGCTGGCGGCGATCACCGGCACCTACGACGGCACCGTGGTGATCTCCGAGAAGGTCGAACCCAGCTCGTATCGTCTGACGGTGGAAGGACAGGGACGTCCGGGCTTCGTGAAGGGCAACGCAGCAATCGCGCTTCGTCCCGAGGGCAACGGCACGGTGGTCGACGTCAGCGGCACGGTGCAGACCGGCGGTCCGATAGCGCGCGTCGGGCAACGACTGATCTCCGGCGTATCGAAGATGATGCAGGACCGCTTCTTTGCGTGCCTGCAGGGAAAGCTGAGCTCGTAGAAAACTGTCTGCGTAGAGGCCGGTCTTTAGACCGGCCTTTGGACCAGGCGGGTCTGAAGACCCGCCTCTACAAAAGGATCCTCATATGACCCTGATGCGATCCCGTCGAGACTTCCTCCGAGAATCCGGGCTACTGATTGCGGCGTCGAGCGTGGGCGTGGCCGACGTGTTCGCCGCCCAGGGCTCGCCCGTGGTCGTCGAGACGGCGTATGGGCGGGTCAGGGGAACCGAAGCCGCAGGCATCAAGGTCTTCAAAGGAATCCCGTACGGGGCGAGCACGGCGGGCAAAAACCGCTTCATGCCGCCCGTCGCTCCGGCGAAGTGGACCGATGTCCGTGACGCCGGCGCATACGGCGCGAGCGCGCCGCAACGCGAGCCGGGTGTCGGCGGGAATGCATCGCCGCGCGCCGTCGCAGCAGCCGGCCTTCCGCCGGAGAGCGAAGACTGCCTCGTCCTCAACCTGTGGACGCCAGCAGTTGGCGATGGGCGCAAGAGACCCGTGATGTTCTGGTGTCACGGCGGAGGCTTTGCCACGGGATCGGGATCGTCGCCCGTAACCGAGGGCGCCAACCTCGCAAAGCGCGGCGACGTCGTCGTGGTGACGATCAATCACCGCCTGAACGTGTTGGGATTTGCCTCCCTGGAGGAAGTGGGCGGCCCCGAGTTCGCCAGCTCCGGCGATGCCGGCATGCTCGACATCGTGTTCGCACTTCAATGGGTGCGCGACAACATCGCGCAGTTCGGAGGCGACCCCGGCAACATCATGATCTTCGGTCAGTCGGGCGGTGGCCGCAAAGTGGCGACGCTGCTCGCCATGCCGGCGGCCAAGGGCCTCTTCCATCGCGCGACGATCGAGAGCGGTGCGACGTTGAAGCTCGTGGAGCCTGCAGCGGGCACGCGTGCCGCTCGCGAGTTGATGACAACGCTCGGCATCCCGAAGGACAAGGTTCGCGACCTGCAGACCGTGCCGCTCGATAAGTTGATGGCGGCGTACTTCCAGGTCGTGCGGCGCATGAACGTGGACCAGATGACGGAGGGCTTCTCGCCGCTGGTCGACGGCGCGCACATCCCGCAGCATCCGTTCCACCCCGTGGCGTCCAGCATCTCGGCCGATGTGCCGCTGATGCTCGGATCGACGCGAACCGAGCTCACGTCGAGTGCCCAGCCTGAGGACTTCGAGTTGACGGACGCGGCGATGCGCAACCGGGTCCGCGGCTTGATCGGCGAGAACGCGAATCGCGCGATCGAGGTCTATCAGAAGGCCAACCCTGGGGCGAGCGCGTCGGATCTCTACTTCCTGATCGCCAGCGATCATCGCTACAGCGGTCCGGTCATGAAGATCGCGGAGCGCCGGGCGGCGCTCGGGAAGGGGCCTGTCTACCTGTACTACTTCTGCTGGGAGACGCCCGCGGAGGGCGGCCGCCTCAAGTCGCCGCACACGATCGAGATTCCATTCGCCTTCGACAACGTCAAGGCGGCCACACGCCTGACCGGCGGCGGGCCAGAAGCCATGGCATTAGCCGACAGAGTCAGCGACGCGTGGATCGCATTTGCCAGGACCGGCAATCCCAACACGGCGAAGCTGCCGCGCTGGACCGCGTTCAACGCGACCGACCGTCCGACGATGGTGATCAACAACGAGAGCAGGCTGGTCAACGACCCGATCAAGGAACAGCGGCTCGTGATGTGGAAGGCACTCGGTTATGCGTAGGGTCCGGCTTTAGCCGGACGTGATGCCATGAGCCGCATGCCGGTCGTGTTCGTGCCCCACGGAGGCGGCCCCTGGCCGTTCGTCGAGATCGGCTTCCCAAAAGACGACGTCGAGCGCCTGGCCGACTATCTGCGATCGGTCAGCTCGATTCCGTCGGCTCCGCCAAAGGCACTGCTCGTGGTCTCGGCTCACTGGGAAGAACGGGTGCCGACGGTGATGACCTCCGAGCGGCCGCCGATTCTCTACGACTACTACGGCTTTCCGCCCGAA
>Ga0070674_100002510_pt1 | contig 10160 bp, 11 predicted proteins | sample KBSM33metaG_FD_65344 | JGI IMG/M metagenome (GOLD analysis project Ga0070674, IMG submission 65344) | Miscanthus rhizosphere microbial communities from Kellogg Biological Station, Michigan, USA - KBS M3-3 metaG | ecosystem: Host-associated > Plants > Roots > Rhizosphere > Soil ...
AGGGTCTCGACGTTGTTGACCGCGGTCGGGCAGTTGTAGAGGCCGGACGCAGCCGGGAACGGCGGCTTGATCCGCGGCTGGGCGCGCTTGCCCTCGAGCGACTCGATCAGCGCGGTCTCTTCACCGGCTTCGTAGGCCCCGGCGCCGCGATGGATCACGATGTCGCAGTCGAAGCCCGAGCCCATGATGTTCCGGCCGGCGTAGCCCTGGGCGTAAGCCTTGGCGAGCTCCGCTTCGAGCACCCGCTGGACGTGGTAGAACTCGCCCCGGATGTAGATGTAGGCGACCTTGGCGCCAATCGCCCAGCACCCGATCAGGCACCCTTCGAACAGCAGGTGAGGGTTGCGCTCCATCAGGACGTGGTCCTTGAACGTCCCCGGCTCGCTCTCGTCGGCGTTGCAGCAGATGTACTTCGGCTTCGGGGTCTTCTTGTCCACGAACTGCCACTTCAAGCCGGTCGGAAAACCGGCGCCGCCGCGGCCGCGCAGCCCTGACGCCTTGACCTGCTCGATCACGTCGTTCGGGGGCATCGACAGAGCCTTCTTCAGCCCCTCGTAGCCCTCGTGCCTGAGGAAGAAGTCGAGCGTGAAGCCGTTCGGCTCCCTGACGTACCTGGTGAGGATCGGATCCATCAATGCTCCACCTTCAGGTGGCAGCCGGTGAAGGCAGCCTCGCCCTTGGCGCGGATGTCGTCCACCAGCCGGCCGGCGTTGGCCGGCTCCAGCCGCTCGTGCCACAGCTCGTTGTTGATCATCACCACCGGGGCGCGGTCGCAGGCGCCGAGACACTCGAACTCGGTCAGCGTGAACAACCCCGAGGCATCGGTCTCGCCGACCCCGATGCCCAGCTTCTCGGACAGCGCTTCGGTGACCCGTTCCGCGCCGAGCAGCGCGCACGACAGCGTCCGGCACACCTGCAGCACGTACTTGCCCACCGGGGCGCGATGAAACATCACGTAGTAGCTGGCCACGTCCTCGACTTCGGCCGGGGTCAGGTCGAGCAGCGGCGCGATGTGGCGCATCCCGTTGCCGGTGATGTAGCCGGCCTGCTCCTGCACCAGATAGAGGGCCGCCAGGACCGCCGACCGCTTCCGGTCCGCGGGGTACTTGGTGAGGATCTCGTCCAGCGCGGCGCGACGCTCCGGCGTGAACACGAACGGCGGCCCTTCGTCGCCGACCTTGCGCTCCGATTTGTGGAAGCGCTCGTCGTACGCCATCAGGGGATGAAAGCTCATCGATCCACATCTCCCATCACGACGTCGGTCGAGCCGATCACGGCGATGACGTCGGCGATCATGCCCCCGACGATCAGCTTCGGCAGCCCCTGGCAGGCGTAGAAGGACGGGGCGCGAAGCTTGATCCGGTACGGCCGGTTGGTGCCGTCCGAGACCAGGCTGAAGCCATGCTCGCCGCGCGGCCCCTCGACCGGCACGTACGCCTCGCCGGCGGGTACCGTGAAGCCCTGCGAGTAGATCAGGAAGTGCTGAATCAGCCCTTCCATCTCGGTGTAGACCTTGTCCTTGGGCGGCGGCACGATGCGATAGTCCTGGATGTCGTAGACCCCGCGCGGGGTGATGCGCTCCAGGGCCTGGCGCGCGATCCTGGTGCTCTGACGCATCTCCGCGACCCGCACCAGGTAGCGGTCGTAGACGTCGCCGGCCGAGCCGAGCGGCACCTCGAAGTCGTAGGTGTCGTAGCCGAGGTACGGGAAGGTGCGGCGGACGTCATAATTCACGCCCGAGGCCCGGGCGATCGGCCCGACCAGGCCGTAGTCCATCGTTTCCTGCTTGGTGAGCACGCCGACGCCCTTGGTGCGCTTCAACCAGATCTGGTTCTTGGTGAGCAGGCCCTCGTATTCGTCGAGCTTGCCGGGGAACCGGTCGAGGAAGGCGGAGACGGTCTGGTGAAAGCCGCCCGGCAGGTCCTCACGCAGTCCGCCAATGCGCAGGTAACTCGGGAACATCCGGAACCCGGCGAGCATCTCGTTGATGTTGAGCAGCAGCTCCCGCTCGCGGAAGCAATACATCATCACCGACACGGCGCCGATCTCGAGGCCGTGGGTGCCCAGCCACACCAGGTGGCTGGAGATCCGCTGGAGCTCGGCGATCAGCACGCGGATGTTGGCGACCCGCTCCGGCATCTCCACGCCAAGCAGCTTCTCCACCGCGAGGCAGAAGGCGAGGCTGCTCGACTGGGCCCCGAGGTAGTCCATCCGCTCGACCAGCGGAATGACCTGCTGCCACTTCTTCTGTTCCGCGGTCTTCTCGATGCCGGTGTGCAGGTAGCCGACGGTGGTATCGGCGTTGACCACCGTCTCACCCGACAGCTCCAGCACGATGCGCAGGACGCCATGGGTGCTGGGGTGCTGCGGCCCCATGTTGACGGTCATCGTCTCGGTGCGGAGTTCCGGGGTCGTCTGGAGTTCTGGCATGTTGCGTTCCGTCAGTACGTGCGCTCGACGATCTCGCAGATCGCATGGAGGAGCGTCATGTGCACCTCCTGCACGCGGCACGTCGTCTCGTGCGGCACGTTGATGTGGATCTCCGCCAGCGCGCCGAGCGCGCCGCCGTCCCGGCCGGTCAGGGCCACGGTGCGCAACCCGCGCCCCTGGGCCTCGCGCAGCCCCTCGATCACGTTCGCCGACGTCCCGCTGGTGGAAATCGCCACCGCGACGTCGCCGGAGCGGCCGAGCCCCTCGACCTGCCGGGCGAAGATCCGGGCGAAGCCGTAATCGTTGGCCACGCTGGTCAGCACGCAGGTATCGGTCGTCAGCGCGATCGCGGCCATTCCCGGCCGATCCCGCTCGAATCTTCCGACCAGCTCGGCGGCGAAGTGCTGGGCGTCGGCGGCACTGCCGCCGTTGCCGAACACCAGGACTTTCCCGCCGGCGCGATAGGTCGCGGCAATCAGCTCGGCGGCGCGGGCCACCGCGTCCAGCGATTCGCCGCGCACCCGACGGTGCAGCGCGACCGCCTCGTCGAGCACCCGCTCGATCGTGCGGAGAGCCTCGCTCATACCGACTGCGTCACTCGGTGCGTGACCGGTTCCGGGCCGTCTCCACGTTCGCGACGAACTCCTCGGCGGACAGCTGCAGCGGCTCGTAGGTCTTCACCGGCATCTTGATCTGCACCGGATAGTCGCGCCGTCCCGGGTGCCCCTCCCAATCGTCGGGCATCAGGATCCGCCGCAGGTCCGGGTGGCCGTCGATCACCACCCCGAGCATGTCGTAGAGCTCGCGCTCGGCCCAGTTGGCCGAGGCCCACACGCCGGACACGGTCGGCAGGTGCTCGCCGGCTTCGACCCGTACCTTCATCCGCAACCGCTTCGCGGTGGTGCCGAACCCGCTGGCGCCCGGTGAGACCAGCAGGTAGATCACTTCGTAACGCGGCGTGCGCGGGAGGTAGTCGACCCCGGTGATGTCGACCAGCACCACGAAGCGCAGGTCGGGATCGTCCCGCAGGACCCGCGACGTGGCGACGAGGTCGGCCGGCGTCACGTAGATCGTCGGCATCGCATCGCGCGACACGACGCTTTCGAACCTCGCCGGGTCGCCGGGCAGGGCCCGCGTGAGGACGTCGATGATGGCAGTGGAATCCATAGAGGTCAGAGCCGCCAGCCGGCCGCGCTCAGGCGGACATCCGCTGCTGGTCGATCTTCTTCTGCAGCTGCACGATCCCGTAGATCAGCGCCTCGGGCCGGGGCGGGCAGCCGGGCACGAACACATCGACCGGCACGACCTGATCGACGCCCTGCACGATGGCGTAGTTGTCGAACACGCCGCCGACCGAGGCGCAGGCCCCCATCGAGATGACCCACTTCGGCTCGGGCATCTGGTCGTAAATGCGTCGCAGCACCGGCGCCATCTTACGGGACAACCGGCCGGCCACGATCATCAGATCGGACTGGCGGGGTGAGCCGCGGAACACTTCCGCGCCGAAGCGGGCGATGTCGTAGCGGCCGGCGCTCATCGCCATCATCTCGATGGCGCAGCAGGCCAGGCCGAAGGTGACCGGCCAGATCGACGATCGCCGCGCCCACTGCACCATCTTCTCGACGGTGGTGGTCAGGATCGGAAGGTCGTGATGCTCAGGCATGGTGTCAATCGCCAGTCAGGTCAGAAATGGAACAGGTTGAACGAGTCAGCGGTACCGCGCCAGAGGCGCGGCGTCAGCCGCGCTCGTGGCCCCAGTCGAGCACACCCTTGCGCCACACGTAGATGTAGCCGGTGACGAGGATGAGGAAGAACACCAGGAGTTGCGCGAACCCGACCCAGCCCAGGCTGCGCAGGGCCATGGCAAACGGATAGAGGAACGCGACCTCGATGTCGAACAGCAGGAAGATCATCGCGACCAGGTAGAACTTGACCGGATGGCGCTCCCGGGCGTCGCCGACCGGCGGCATGCCGCACTCGTACGGGGCCAGCTTTTCCGGCGTCGGCTTCTTCGGCCCGAGCAGGAGCGACAGGCCGATGTTGAAGGCCCCGAACCCGGCCCCCAGCACGATCATGATGAGGATGGGCAGCCAGCCGTCGATGCGCGTCACTCTTATCGTCCTGTCCCCGCTTGTGAATGTTTTCTCAAGCGGATCCGTACGGGTCCGGGTGCTCCGGCCGCGACGCCGCTGGTGCCCAGCGCCGCGCCCTGTTCAAACACCGAATGCTATCACAGGCGCTTCGCCGTCGGCGGTCGGGCATCGGCGGTCGGTAGGCTCGGCGCTCGGCGCTCGCCGCTCGGCGCTGGGCGCTGGGCGCTGGGCGCTGGGCGCTTCGAGGATGCCAAACCATCCCGACGCAAGAACCTTGAACCGAACCGACGAACCGTTGGAACCAAACCCTGAACCTTGAACCTTGAACCTTGAACCCGCGCCAGACCGTTACAATTGGCGCGATGCGCTTAGCCTGGTTCAGCCCGATGCCGCCGGCGCGGTCCGGTGTGGCGGCATGCAGCAGCGACCTCGTCAGCGCGCTCCGCGATCAGCACACGATCGATGTCTTCGTCGACGATCCGCTCGTCTCCGGCTCGGCCGACGGCCGGTCCGCGCACGAGTTCCCCTGGCGGCATCACCTCGACCCGTACGACCTGACGGTGTACCAGGTCGGCAATTCGTCCAACCACGACTATCTCTGGCCGTATCTGTTCCGGTTCCCCGGCCTGGCGGTGCTGCACGACGTCCGGCTGCACCATGCGCGGGCCGCGGCCCTGCTCCGCCGCGGCCGGGTCGACCACTACCGCGCCGAGGTCGCCGCCAATCATCCGGGGCTCGATCCGAGCCTCGCGGAGATGGCGGTCGCCGGTTTCGACACCCCGCTCTACTACCACTGGCCGATGACCCGGCTGATCGCACGCACCTCACGGCTGACCGCGGTGCACACCCGCGCCGCGGCCGCGGCCCTGCGCGCCGAGGACCCCGAGGCCGCGATCCGGGAGGTCGCACTCGGCCACGGCCAGGCGCTGGACGACGCGGCGCGACGGGCCGCCCGCGGACGGGCGCGGGCGCGCTGGTCGATCCCGGCCGATACCCTGGTCTTCGGCTGCTTCGGCGGCCTCACCGTCGAGAAGCGGGTCCCGCAGATTCTGAAGGCGTTCGCGGCCACATTGGCCTACGCGCCGAAATCGCGGCTGCTCCTGGCCGGCGACTCGCCGGACCCGCGCGCCCTTCGCACCGACGTCCATCGACTCGGCCTCAACGCCCACGTCACCATCGCCGGCTACGTGGACTCCGAGCAGGCGCTCACCGAGTGCATTGCCGCGTGTGACGCGACGCTGAACCTCCGCTGGCCGAGCGCCGGCGAGATGTCCGGTCCGTGGCTTCGCAGCCTGGCGCTGGGCCTGCCGACGGTGATCATCGATCTCGCGCACCTGGCGGACGTGCCGTCGCTCGATCCGCGGACCTGGCAGCGTCACGGCGGCGGCGCCGGGGCCGCACCGGTGTGCATCGCCGTCGACATCCTCGACGAGGATCACTCACTGGCGCTCGCGATGCGCCGGCTCGTCACCCATCCCGGCCTCAGGGACGCGCTCGGCCGGGCGGCGGCAGACCATTGGCGCCGGACGCATGCGCCCGCGGTCATGATCGAGGGCTACCGCCACCTGCTGGAGGAGGCGCGGGCCCGGCCGGCGCCGCCGGTCACCCTGCCGGCTCACCTGGTGGACGATGGCAGCGGCGTGCTCGAGGCGATCGGGGCGCAGTTCGGGCTGCACCCCTTTCGAGGTGACGCGTGAAGATTCAACTGAACGGGGACCCGTACGAGCTCGCCGGTCCCATGACCATCGCGGCTCTGCTCGCCCAGCTCGAGATCGAGCCGCGCCGGGTGGCGGTGGAACACAACCTCGACATCGTCAAACGGGCCCGGTACGAGACCACGACGATCAACGAGGGAGACGCGGTGGAGATCGTCAACTTCGTCGGCGGAGGCGGGGGGGAGCCGGTAAGATAGAGCCATGTTCGACGATCCTCTCGTCATCGCCGGCCGATCGTTCCGCTCGCGGCTGATCGTCGGCACCGGCAAGTACCCCTCCAACGCGATCATGGCCGACGCCCACGGCGCCTCGGGGGCGGACATGATCACGGTCGCGGTCCGGCGGGTCAACGTCACCGACCGGAGCAAGGAATCGCTGCTCGACTACATCGACGCCGAGCGCGTCTTCATCCTGCCCAACACCGCCGGCTGCTACACCGCCGAGGACGCGATCCGGACGGCGCACCTGGCCCGCGAGGTCGGACTGTCGAACTGGGTCAAGCTCGAGGTCATCGGCGACGAGCGCACGCTGTTCCCGGACAACGTCGCGCTGCTCGAAGCCACCCGGGTGCTGGTCCGCGACGGCTTCGTCGTCCTGCCCTACACGAACGACGATCCGATCATCTGCCGCAAGCTCGAGGAAGCCGGCGCGGCGGCGGTCATGCCGCTCGGGGCGCCAATCGGCTCCGGGCTGGGGATCCAGAACGTCAACAACATCCGGATCATCCGCGAGCAGTCGAAGGTGCCGGTCATCGTCGATGCCGGGGTCGGGGTGCCGTCCGATGCGGCGATGGCCATGGAGCTCGGGGCCGACGGCGTCCTGATGAACACCGCCATCGCGCTGGCGCAGGACCCGGTGGTGATGGCTGCGGCGATGAAGCTCGGGGTCGAAGCGGGCCGGCTGGCCTATCGCGCCGGGCGGATTCCGAAGCGGATGTACGGATCCGCAAGCAGCCCGGTGAGTGGCACGCTGGCGGCGGTCGCGGCCTCCGGAGCGCCGCGGTAGTGGCGCCTCTTCAGCAGCCTCGGTCCTCACGAGCGGCGACCCGGTAGTGCCCACGCTCGAAGAGACGCTCCAGCGGCTGGCCAAGGAGCGAGACGAGGCCGACCGCCGGTATAACGAGGCGCTGACCGCGCTCGATCGGGCCTCGATCGCACGTCTCGAAACCCCCGATCCGGCTCCCCCGTTCGACGACCACCAGATCGCCGCGCTGAACGGAGCCTGGAACATCCTCCCCGCGCCGCCCGCGGCGAGCGGCGTTCGCGGCAAGCTGACCGCGCTGGTCTGGGGCATCGTGGCGCCATACTTCCAGCGGCAGCTCACCTTCAACTCCTGGCTCGTCGACCACTTGAATCGCAACCTGACCGCGGCGCGAGAAGCACATCAGGCCGCGCTCGAGGACGCCGAGGCGATCCGGGCCCACAGCGGGGCGCTGGTCGAATTCCAGGCCCGCCTGATCCAGTACCTGCAGCAGATCACCCTGTACGTCGATACTCGCGACCGCGCCGCCGGATCGGGCGCGCTGGTCCTGAACGCCGCGATCAGCAATGTCGCGGAAGGGATCGACAAGCGGGCCGAGACCGCCGCGTCGCAGGCCGCACGCGTCGACGCGCGGCTGGACGCGCTCGCCGCCGCCGACGATTCGCTGCGGGCCGCACTGAGCGTCGTCCAGCAGGCTTCCCTGGTGTTGAAGCGTGAGGTCGCGAGGCTCGAGGCCGCCCCGCGTGGTGCCACCGCGGCGAGCGCGGCACCCTCGGAGGCGCCGGCTGGAACCGGCGGCCAGGCCTTCGCGCCGGCACTCGACGCCTACAAGTACCTGGCGTTCGAAGATCGCTTCCGGGGTTCGCGGGACGAGATCCGCGCGCGAATGACCTCCTACCTGCCGTTCTTCGAGGGGGCGGCCGATGTGCTCGACGTCGGCTGCGGCCGCGGCGAGTTCCTCGAATTGCTCGCCGGCGCCGGCATCGGTGCCCGCGGCCTGGATCTGAATCACGAGATGGTCGAGACCTGCCGGGCGCGGGGCCTCGACGTGACGGAAGCGGATGCAGTGGGCTATCTGTCGTCGCTGGCGGATGGGTCACTCGGCGGCCTCTTCGCCGCGCAGGTCGTCGAGCATCTCCAGCCGGCCTACCTGTTGTCGTTCCTCGAGCTCGCGTTCCACAAGCTGCGGCCGGGCGGACGGCTGATCCTGGAGACGCTGAACCCGTCCTGCTGGGTGGCGTTCTTCGAGAGCTACATCCGCGACGTCACGCACGTCTGGCCGCTGCACCCCGAGACGCTGCAGTTCCTGGTCGTAGCCAGCGGTTTCACCACCGTCGACCTCGAGTACCGATCGCCGGTCGCCGATGCCGACAAGCTGCAGCCGGTGACCGCGACCGCATCGATGGGGCCCGTCCTGGCAGATCTCGTGGACTCGTTCAACGCCAACGTGGAGAAGTTGAACGGCCGGATCTACACGTTCCTCGATTACGCGGTCATCGCGACGCGCTAACCGCGGCGGCCTGCTTCTCGCGGCGTTTCAGCCGCACCCAGCCCCGATCCAGCCAGCCCTCAATCGCCCGCCACTGCACGCGCCGCAGCGGCCGCATCTGGCGCCTCGCCCGCAACATCGCCGGCACTCCGGCAACCGCCGCCAGCTTGCCGCGCAGCGCGGGGCCAAACCGGCCGGTGCGGAGGTAGTGGGCGAGGCCGGCCAGCGAGTACACCGCGTGAGCCGCCGCGGTGCGCAGCATCAGCGGCCCGGGCGTGTTCTTGATCCAGGTCCACTCGAGATTGCGCTGGCCGTAGTAGACGGCGGTCGGACTGCTCCGGCCGAGCGTCCCGCTGCCGACGTGGCGGACCACCGCGTCGGCCGCGTACCAGCAGCCATGGCCGGCGAGACGAAGGCGGTACGACAGGTCGACGTCCTCGTAGACCATGAAGAAGCGCTCGTCGAAGCCGCCGACCTCGTGAAACGCGTCCCGCCGCACGACGAACGCCGCGCCGCACGCGCCGAATACTTCGCGCGACTCGAGGAACTCGCCCGCGTCGGCGCGATGCCCGCGTTTGTAGGCGCCGCCGGCGCGCAGGTAGCCGTCGCCGGCACTGTCCACCACGGACGGATCGTCCATGAAGACGATCCGCGAGGTAGCCGCGGCAAGCCCCTCGTGCTCGGCCAGCGGCCGGCACAGCGCCGCCAGCCAGTCGGGCTCTGGCACCGTGTCGTTGTTCAGAAACACGAGCCATTCCCCGGTCGCCTGCGCCGCGCCGGCGTTGTTGCCGGCCGCGAAACCGAGGTTGGCGCCGTTCCTCAGCACGCGAATGGTCGAATGCTGCCGGGCCAGCCAGGCGATCGAGCCGTCGGTCGATCCGTTGTCGACGACGATGACTTCGAACGGCGGGGCGCTGCGCTGGGCGCCGAGCGCACCAAGGCAGGCGTCGAGCCACTGGCGCCCGTTGTAGTTCAGCACGATCACCGACACTCGCGTCATGGTCACGCGCGCCCCAGCAGACGATCGTAGACCGCAGCGGTCTGCTCCGCGGTGCGCCGCCAGGAGAACCCCGCGGCGCGTTCTCTGCCCGCCGCGCTAAGCGCGGCAGCGACGCTGCGGTCCCCGAGCACCCGGGCAATCGCCCCGGCCCACGCCTCCGGGTCATCCGGATCGAGCAGCACGGCGGCGCCGCCGGTGACCTCGGGGATGCACGACGCGCGGCTGGCGATCACCGGAACTCCACACGCCATGGCCTCGACGAGCGGCAAGCCGAAGCCCTCATAGCGCGACGGATACACCAGCGCCGCGGCGGATCGATAGAGGGCCAGCAGCGCCTCCTCGTCAGCAGCGCCGAGTGCGATCAACCCGCTCGACGCCATTGCCTGCGCCGTCAACGCCTCGTGCGCCTCTCGACGATCGACGCCGGCCAGCACAACGCCGAGGTCATGCAG
>Ga0070674_100002518_pt1 | contig 10143 bp, 5 predicted proteins | sample KBSM33metaG_FD_65344 | JGI IMG/M metagenome (GOLD analysis project Ga0070674, IMG submission 65344) | Miscanthus rhizosphere microbial communities from Kellogg Biological Station, Michigan, USA - KBS M3-3 metaG | ecosystem: Host-associated > Plants > Roots > Rhizosphere > Soil ...
GTCGCGGACGACCACGGGATGCTGCTCCTCGATCTGAAGGACCTCCGTTCGATGCTGCAGTTTGTCGGCGACAACGCGCGCGAGTTCACGACCCAGTACGGCAACGTGTCGACAGCGTCGATCGGCGCGATTCAGCGCGCGCTGCTCGAAATCGAGCAGCAGGGCGGCACGTCGTTTTTCGGCGAACCGATGCTGAACGTCGACGACCTGCTGCAGACCGACACGCGCGGCCGCGGCATCGTCAACATCCTCGCGGCGGAAGAGCTCGTCCGATCGCCGAAGTTGTACGGCACCTTCCTCCTCTGGCTGCTCTCGGAGCTGTTCGAGCAGCTTCCGGAAATCGGCGACCCCGAGAAGCCGACGCTGGTGTTCTTCTTCGACGAGGCGCATCTCCTGTTCGACGACGCGCCGGCCGCGCTGCTCGACAAGATCGAGCAGGTCGTGCGCCTGATCCGCTCGAAGGGTGTCGGCGTCTACTTCATCACCCAGAGCCCGGCGGACGTCCCGGACTCGGTGCTGGGGCAGCTGGGCAACCGCGTGCAGCACGCGCTGCGCGCCTTCACGCCGAAAGATCAGAAGGCGGTGAAGGTCGCCGCCGAGACGATGCGGCCGAATCCGCAGATCGACATCGAGCGGGCCATCACCGAGCTCGCGGTCGGCGAGGCGCTGGTCTCGATGCTCGACGGCAAGGGCAGCCCGACGGTGACCGAGCGCGCGTGGATCGTGCCGCCCGCGTCGCAAATCGGGCCGATCGCCGATGCCGCCCGCGCCACCATTCGCAAAGAGGGCACTGCGCTCTACGGCCAGTACGAGCAGGTCGTCGATCGGGAGTCGGCGTTCGAGAAGCTGAAGGCGAGGACGGCGGAAAAGCTTCCCGAGGCTGGTAGGGCAGGTGGGTCTGGTGGGGCGGGTGGGTCGGACGCGTCGGGGTCGATCATCTCCGGGCCGCTGTCCGACATCCTGTTCGGCAAGACCGGTCCACGCGGCGGACACCACGACGGCCTGGTCCAGTCGGCCGCGAAGAGCGCGGCGCGATCGGTCGGCTCGGGGATCGGCCGCGCCATCCTGCGCGGCACGCTCGGGTCGATCTTCGGCGGCTCCTCGCGGTCGCGGCGATAAAGTGTGGCGCGGCCCTTTCAGGGCCGCGTCCGCGGGGCTGAAAGCCCCGCGCCACAAGCGTCCACGAAATCCACGATCTGCTTTTCCGCCCAGTAGCCGTCGTCCTGCGCCGAGCGTGAGCCGACGAAGCCGCAATGCCCGCCGTGCGTGCAGAGACGCAGGTCGATGTGCGTGTTGCCGGTGACCTTCGGGTCGTGGAACGGCTGCGACGGGACGAACGGGTCGTCCGCCGCGGTGATGACGAGGGCGGGGATCGAAACGCGGTCGATGACGCGCATCGCGCTGGCGCGGTGGTAGTAGTCCTCGGCGTCGCGGAAGCCGAAGTACGGCGCGGTGTACGTCTCGTCGAACTCCCGGACGGTCTTGATCTTCTTGAGCGGCGCCAGGTCGAAGCCGCCGGGGCGCACCTCGTCCTTGCGCCGCATGCGTCGCTTGAGGTCGCGGACGAAATTCCACTGATACAGCGCGTTTCCCGGCCGCTCGAGCGCGCGCGTGCACTCGCTGATCTCGATGATGGGCGAGACGGCGGCGACGCCGACGAGCGTCGCCGGCGCCCAGGGCCCGTACTCGCCCGCCAGCTTCAGCGCGAGGTTCCCGCCGAGCGAGTAGCCGGCCACCGCGATCGCCGGCAACCCGTCGACGTGCGTGAGCTCGTGGACGACGTGCGCCGCGTCGGCGGTCAGCCCCGAGTGGAAGAGCCCTTCCGAGAGATGCTCCGTGTCGCCGCAGTTGCGCTGGTTGAGGCGCACGACGTTCATGCCGCGCTCGAACGCCTTCGCCCCGAGGCCGCGCATGTAGTGCGCGTCGCTCGATCCGTTCAGGCCGTGCAGCGCGATGATCGTCGTGTGCTCCCACGGCCGGGCGTGCCAATGACAATCGGCGACAACTCGCGTGGCGGGGGCGACATCGAAGTAGCGGCGCGTCGGCGCCGGCAGCCGTGGAAAATACCGCGGGTTCCCCCAGCTGTACAGCGTCATCCAGTGGCCGTTCAGGAGCGACGGCCGCGGCTCGAAGGCGTCCACGCCGCGATCATACATGCGCTACAATCGCCGCATCCTGGAGGCCTTCATGCGCGTGTCCCGACTGCTGCTGATCGCGTGCGCCACTGTCGTCACCGTCTCATTGACCGCGGCGCAACAGCCGGCGCCCGCGCCCCCGGCCGCGCCGGCGCCGCCACCCAATCCCAAACTGGATCAGTACAAGCGCGACGTCGGCCTCGAAGTCGACGCGATGCAGGAAAACATCCAGAAGATGAACGACACGGTGTTCAGCTTCGCCGAGCCCGGGTTCCAGGAATTCGAGACCTCGAAGTACCTCACCGGCATCCTCAAGCAGAACGGCTTCACGATCCAGGAGAACCTGGCGGGGATCCCGACGGCGTGGATGGCGACGTGGGGCAGCGGCAAGCCGGTGATCGCGCTCGGCTCCGACATCGACGACATCCCGCAGGCGTCGCAGAAGCCCGGCGTCGCGTGGCACGAGCCGATCATCGAAGGCGCGCCCGGGCACGGCGAGGGACACAACTCGGGGATGCCGCTCCAGATCGCGGCCGCGCTCGCCGTGAAGAAGGTGATGGAGCAGCAGCACCTGCAGGGCACGCTGAAGCTGTGGCCCGGCGTCGCCGAGGAACTGCTCGGCACCAAGGCCTACTTCGTCCGCGCCGGCGCGTTCAAGGACGTCGACATCTGCATCTTCGCCCACGTCGGCGCGAACCTGCAGACCAGCTGGGGCGACAGCAACGGCAACGGGATGGTGTCGGTCGAGTACACCTTCAAGGGCGAGAGCGCGCACGCCGCCGGGGCGCCGTGGCGCGGCCGCTCCGCGCTCGACGCGGTCGAGCTGATGGACATCGGCTGGAACTTCCGCCGCGAGCATCTGCGCATTCAGCAGCGCTCGCACTACGTGATTCCCAATGGCGGCGATCAGCCGAACGTGGTGCCGCCGAACGCCTCGGTCTGGTACTACTTCCGCGAAACCAGCTACGACGAGATCAAGAAGCTCTGGGAGGTCGGCAACAACATGGCGAAGGCCGCCGCCATGATGACCGACACCGAGTACACGATGCGGGTGCTCGGCTCGGCGTGGCCGGGACACTTCAACAAGACCGTGGCCGAGACGATGCACGCGAACATCGAGAAGGTCGGGCTGCCGACGTGGAGCGAAGCGGACATCGCCCTGGCGAAGGCGGTGCAGCGCGAGATGAAGGTGCCGGAAACCGGCCTCGCGACCAAGATCAACCCGCTCCGCGGCCGTGAAGCGATCCCCGACGAGGAAAAGCGCGGCGGCGGCTCCGACGACATCGGCGACATCTCGTGGAACGTCCCGACGGTGACGATCAACTATCCGTCGAACATCCAGGCCGGCCCCGGGCACAACTGGGCCAATGCCATCTCGATGGCCACGCCGATCGCGCACAAGGGCATCCAGTACGGCGCCAAAGTCGTCGCGCTGACCGTCCTCGATCTCCTCACCCGCCCCGAGCTCGTCACGCAGGCGTGGGACTACTTCAACAACGTGCAGACGAAGACCAAGAAGTACGTCCCGCTGATTCGCCCTGAAGACCAGCCGGCCATCTGGCTGAACAAGGAGCGGATGGAACGGTTCCGCCCGGAGATGAAGAAGTACTACTACGACCCGACCAAGTACAAGACCTACCTCGAACAGCTCGGGATCAAGTACCCGACGACCGAGAAGCCGGCCAAGCCGTCGGCTCAGCAGAATTAGGAATTAAGAATTAAAAATTAGGAATTCCGAACATGTTCATGCGCGTCGTGAAATGGTCAGGGCTTGCCGCGGCCGTCGCCGTCGCCGTCTCGCTCGACGCCGCTCAGGCGCCGCAAGCGCCGGCCACGACCGCGGCGGCGTCGTCCAGCCCGCAGCTGGAGCAATACAAGCGCAACGTCGGCCTCGAGGTCGACGCGATGCAGGAAAACATCCAGAAGTGGAACGACTCGGTCTTCAGCTTCGCCGAGCTCGGCTTCCAGGAATTCGAGACCTCGAAGTACCTCACCGACATCCTCAAGCAGAACGGCTTCACCGTTGAGCATGGCGTTGCCGGGATTCCCACCGCGTGGACCGCAAAGTGGGGATCGGGGAAGCCGGTCATCGCCCTCGGCTCGGACATCGACGACATCCCGCAGGCGTCGCAGAAGCCCGGCGTGGCGTACCACGAACCGATGATCGCGGGCGCGCCTGGCCACGGTGAAGGCCACAACTCCGGGATGCCGCTGCAGATCGCCGCGGCGCTCGCCGTGAAGAAGGTGATGGAGCAGCAGCGCCTCCCGGGCACGCTGATGCTGTGGCCGGGCGTGGCGGAAGAGCTCGTCGGCACGAAGGCGTATTACGTGCGTGCCGGGTTGTTCAAGGACGTCGACATCTCGATCTTCACGCACGTCGGCGACAATCTGGCCGTGACCTGGGGCGATGGCACCCAGAACGGCCTCGTCTCGGTCGAGTACAGCTTCAAGGGCGAGAGCGCGCACGGGGCCAGCGCGCCGTGGCGCGGCCGATCGGCGCTCGACGCCGCGGAGCTGATGAACATCGGGTGGAACTTCCGCCGCGAGCATCTGCGCATTCAGCAGCGCTCGCACTACGTCATCACCAACGGCGGCGACCAGCCGAACGTCGTCCCCCCCAACGCGTCGGTCTGGTACTACTTCCGCGAGACCAGCTACGAGGAAATCAAGCGGATGTGGGACATCGGCGACCGGATGGCCAAGGCCGCGGCGCTGATGACCGATACGGAAGTGTCGAGCCGGGTGCTCGGCTCCGCGTGGCCCGGCCACTTCAACAAGACGATTGCCGAAACCATGCAGGCGAACATCGAAAAGGTCGGCCTGCCGCAATGGACCGAGGCCGATCAGACGCTCGCCAAGGCGCTGCAGCGCGAGCTGAAGGTACCGGAAGTCGGCATGGCGACCAAGCTCTCGCCGCTACGCGGCCGCGAATTGATCCCGGATGAAGAAAAGCGCGGCGGCGGCTCGGACGACATCGGCGATATCTCGTGGAACGTGCCGACCGTGACCCTGCGGTTTCCGTCGAACATGGCGGCCGGACCCGGCCACAACTGGGCGAACGCCATCTCGATGGCGACGCCGATTGCGCACAAAGGCATCCAGGCCGGCGCGAAAGTCGTCGCCCTGACGGTGATCGACTTCCTGATGAAGCCGGAGCTCACCACGCAGGCCTGGGACTATTTCCGGAACGTGCAGACAAAGACGACGAAATACACCCCGCTGATTCGGCCCGAAGACAAGCCGGCCATCTGGCTGAACGAGCAGACGATGGCGAAATACCGGCCGGAAATGAAGAAGTACTACTACGACCCGTCCAAGTACAAGACCTACCTGGAGCAGCTCGGGATTACATATCCGACGGTCAGGAAGTAGGGAGATTTCCTCCGATTTCCACCTCTGCCTTACGCTAAAATGTCCACATGAGAAATATCCTCGTGCTCGCGGCGCTGCTCGGGCTGCCGTCGGCGGCAGTCGCGGCGGATGCCCCTGTCACCTTTACCAAAGACGTCGCGCCAATCCTGTACAAGAGCTGCGTCGAGTGCCACCGGCCGACGATGTTCGCGCCGATGTCGTTGATGACGTTCGAGGACGCGCGGCCGTGGGCGCGCGCCATCAAGCAGCGGGTCACGGCGCGCACGATGCCGCCGTGGGGCGCCGACCCCGCGCACGGGACCTTCAAGAACGACCCGCGCCTCGCGGACCGCGACATCGAGACGATCGCGAAGTGGGTTGATGCCGGCGCGCCGAAGGGCGAGGACGCGGATCTCCCGGTGGCGCCGAAATTCGTGGACGGCTGGACGATCGGCCAACCGGACGCCGTGTTCACGATGGACGAGGAATTCACCATTCCCGCCAGCGGCGCGATCCCCTACAAGTATTTCCGCGTGCCGACGAACCTGACCGAGGACAAGTGGATTCAGGCGATCGAGATCAAGCCCGGCGCGCGCGCGCAGGTGCACCATGTGATCGCGTTCACGCAGCCGGCCGGCAGCGTGCTGAAGCCGGGCGGCGAGCTCGGGCCGACCAATATCGGCGGCGTCACCCCGAACAAGCCGGGGCTGGTGTTCGAGCCGGGCGTGGCGCGCCTCCTGCGCGGCAACTCGGACATCGTGATGCAGATTCACTACACGACCAACGGGACCGAGAACAAGGATCGGACGACGGTCGGCGTCATCTACGCGAAGCAGCCGCCGACCCGGATGGTGGGTGGCGGCATGGCCATCAACCCGCGCTTCGTGATCCCCGCCAACGACGGCAACGCCGAAGTCAAAGCGGTGCAGACGCTGTCGCGCGACACCACCGTCACGGCGATGACGCCCCACATGCACGTGCGCGGCAAGGACATGATCTACATCGCGCACTATCCGGACGGCACGGCGGAGACGCTGCTGTCGGTGCCGAAGTACGACTTCAACTGGCAGATCACCTATCAGCTGGCGAAGCCGAAGGTCCTCCCCAAGGGCACCCAGCTCGAGGTCATCGCGCACTTCGACAACTCGGCGAACAACAAGTTCAACCCGGATCCGACCAAGGATGTGCGCTGGGGCGATCAGACGTGGGAAGAAATGATGATTGGGTTCTTCTCGACCGTCGCCGAGCCGGCTCCGGCTGCGGCTACGCCTCTACCGGAGAAGTAAAAAGTTAGAAGTTAGAAGTTAGAAGTTAGAAGTAAGAAGTACGGAGGAAAGGCCCGGCGAGCTCACGCTTACCGGGCCTTTTTCTTGTACGCACTACGCACTTCTAACTTCTAACTTCTAACTTCTAACTTCCTACATGGTAGGCGCCGGCTTGCAGCCGTCGACGAACTGCTTCTTGATCGCGTTGGGCTTCTCGATCGACCTGAAGAAGCTTTCCAGGTACTCCTTTGCCTCGGACTTCGCGTTCGCTTCGAGGTCGCGCATCGAGTCGAGCAGCGACAGCATGTCGCCGCGCTTGGCGCGAAACGCCGCCGCCACGTCTTCGAACTCGTCGGTCGTGCGGCACGGCCCGCGGTAGAGCCGATCCAGGACGCTGCGGATGCCGATGCGCGGGTCGGGCGTGGCGTAGGGTGCGTGGACGAAGCCGGACAGATCGAAGTCGTAGGGGACCGGATACAGCCGGCGCGCCGGATCCTGCACGATGCGGACGTTGTGCAGCGCCCAGATCGAAAAGTCGGTGTTGCCGATCATGTACTCGAACATCATCATCCGCGTCAGCGTCGGCGCGTCGAGGTCCTTGAACACGATGCGCGGCAGCTCGACGATGCGTCCGCCGTGGCGGCGGGCGACTTCGTTTTCGTGCTCGATGAAGATCGAGTAGCGCGTCGCCACCGGCTTCTTCGACGTCGCATCGACGTAGGTCGCCCGGCCGAGGCGCGCGCGGAACGACAGCGGCGTCACCATGTTGAACAGCCGGTAGGTCAGGTACTCGCGGATCGTGTAGTTCTCGTAGGCCCTGTCGCCGCGGCAATGCGTGCCGAGCTTCAGCGAGGTCTGGGCCTCGAAGGCGGTGCCGGCGGTGCCTTCCTTCGGCAGCTCGAGGCGCAGCGGCACGAAGTCGCAGTTGCGTGACATCAGGCGGAAGTGCCCGCGCGTGCCGAGCTGGACTGCGAGGTCGCGCGGCGCGCCCTTCTCGCCCTCCACGGTGAGGACGGCGGGAAAGCGCTTCGTGCTCTCCGGGTCGCGGTCCTTGTTGAGGGCCTTGAAATCCGCCGTCAGCGTGAACGCGAGCGGATCGTGCTCCTTGAAGAGCCGGCGGGAGTCGGCCTCCTTGCTGCGCGCCTGGAGTACGTGCTCGTCGGGCCAGGCCTCGGCGAGCTTCAGGAGCGGGCTCTTCTTCGGCGGCGGTGGCCCCGCCTTCTGCTGGGCCAGCGACACCTGCGAACCCGTTCCGGCCAGCATCACGGCGACGAGCGTCGAGCCGAGGCGGAATCGCATTCGCGGTACTCCGTCGAAAAGGGGGAGGGTCGGATTATAGCGCCGTGCTAGCATCCCGGCCATGCGAAAGATGCTCGCCCTCGCCGTGTGTGTCGCCGCTGCCGCCGGGTCGATCGGCGCCGCGCCGCCGGTGGCCACGCTGGACGTGGCCGGACTGACCCAGCCGGTGGAGATTCTCCGCGATCGCTGGGGGATCAACCACATCTACGCGAAGAACGAGGGCGACCTGTTCTTTGCCCAGGGCTATGCCGCGGCGCGCGACCGGCTGTTCCAGTTCGAGCTGTGGCGCCGCCAGGCGACCGGCACGGTCGCCGAAATCCTCGGGCCGAAGGAGCTGAAGCGCGACATCGGCACGCGCCTGCACATGTTCCGCGGCGATCTCAAGGCCGAACTGAATTGGTACCATCCGCGCGGCGAGGCGATCATCACGGCCTACGTCCGCGGGGTGAATGCCTACATCGCCGAGGCGCTGCGCACGCCATCGACGCTGCCGATCGAATTCACGATGCTCGGCATCACGCCCGCGCCGTGGACGCCCGAGGTGATCATCTCGCGGCACAACGGGCTCCTCTCGAACATCGGCGAGGAGTTGAACATGGCGCAGGCGGTGCGCGTGCTCGGCGCCGAGAAAGTGAAGGACCTCGAATACTTCCAGGGCGGCGATCCCGACATCACGCCGGATCCGGCGATCGACCTGTCGCTGCTCAACGCGTCGATCCTCGAGCTGTACAACGCCTTTCGCCGCCCGATTGTGTTCGGGGCGGCGCCGCAGCCGGAGGAGCCGGCCGCGCTCGAACTGCGCCAGCGCCGCGAGGACATCGGCAGCAACAACTGGGTCGTCTCCGGCAAGCTGACGCAGAGCGGCTTTCCGATGATGATGAACGATCCGCACCGCAACCAGGGAGCGCCCTCGCTGCGCTACTGGGTGCATCTGGTGGCGCCGGGGTGGAACGTCATCGGCGGCGGCGAGCCGGTGCTGCCCGGCGTGTCGATCGGCCACAACGAGTACGGCGCGTGGGGGCTGACGATCTTCGGGTCCGACTCCGAGGATCTCTACGTCTACGAGACCAACCCGGCCAACCCGAATCAGTACAAGTATCGCGGCGCGTGGGAAGACATGCGCGTCGTGAAGGACACGATCAAGGTCAAGGGCGCGGCGCCGGTCAGCGTCGACCTGAAGTTCACGCGCCACGGCCCGGTGCTGTCCGAAGATCCGGCGCACCACAAGGCGTACGCGCTGCGCGCGGCGTGGATGGAGCCCGGCTCGGCGCCGTACCTCGCGAGCCTGCGCATGGATCAGGCGAAGTCGTGGGAGGAGTTCGCCGAGGCGTGCACCTACAGCCGCATCCCGTCGGAAAACATGGTGTGGGCGGACCGCAAGGGCAACATCGGCTACCAGGCGGTGGCGATTACGCCGCTGCGCCCGAACTGGTCGGGGCTCGTGCCGGTCCCGGGTGACGGCCGCTACGAGTGGAACGGCTACCTCCCGATTAATGCGCTGCCGCACATGGTGAACCCGGAAAAAGGCTATGTCGTGACGGCGAACAACTACCTGTTTCCGCCGGGCTACCAGTACAAGGAGGCGCTCCATTACACCGGCGCGGATCCGTACCGCGCCTCGCGCATCAGCGAGACGCTCGGATCGGGACGCCTTCACACGATCGCCGACATGATCCGGCTGCAGAACGACAACGTGTCGCTGCCGGCGCGGAGCCTGGTGCCGATGCTCAGGGGTCTGACCCCGGCAGGCGAGGCGGTGAAGAAGGCCCAGGCGCTGCTCCTCGCGTGGAACTTCAGCGTCGACGCCGACTCGGTCGCCGCCGGCATCTACGAGATGTGGCAGCGGCGCGTCAATGCGAACATCCGCAACCTGCTCGTGCCGAAAGAGGCGCAGGCCTTCATCGGGCAGCCGAGCATGAAGCGGGTCATCGATTGGCTGCACGCGCCCGACGGCCGCTTCGGTCAGGGTCAGACATCGGGAGGCGCGCCGCAGACGGTGGCCGACCCCGTGGCGGGCCGTGACGAACTCCTGTCGCGCAGCCTCGTCGAGGCGGTGGCCGAGCTGGCCAAAAAGCTGGGGCCGGACCAGAGCG
>Ga0070674_100002520_pt1 | contig 10137 bp, 8 predicted proteins | sample KBSM33metaG_FD_65344 | JGI IMG/M metagenome (GOLD analysis project Ga0070674, IMG submission 65344) | Miscanthus rhizosphere microbial communities from Kellogg Biological Station, Michigan, USA - KBS M3-3 metaG | ecosystem: Host-associated > Plants > Roots > Rhizosphere > Soil ...
GTCACGCGAAGAGAATCGGCAGGTGCGAGAGGATCTTCAATCGGTGTCCGCCCGACCTTCAGGTCGGGCGCGAAGTGAGGGCGTGCCGGCATGGACACTGGAGTGCCGGAAAGGTAGAGTCCGGCTCATGCCCCGAGCCCGTCATCGTCTCCTGCTGATCGTGACCGTGTCCGCACTTGCCGCCCTGTCGGCGGCGCCGCGGGCGCAGCAGCCGGCGACCTCGCCGTCGCTGCTGGCCGATCGGGTCGACGTCAGCTCCGACTTTCGTGACTTCGCCAACAACTACTACGTCGCGGACAGCGTCGTTCAGTTCGACCCGGCGACTGCGTCGGGCACCCTGAAGTGGGTGCGCAACAACCGGTATCCGCGGCTCGCCTTCAACTACATCGAAGGCGTCCTGCGGCCGTTCGAAGGGGTGATTTTTCCCGAGAAGGAATACGACGTCGACCCGGTCTGGCCGTTCTCGGTTCAGTTCGTCACGCCGCGCACGGTGCGGATTCGCGTCAGGACCGGCCCCGACGTGCGTCCCACTGAGCCGTCGCTGATGCTGGTCCGCGAGCCACCGGTGGACACCTCGTGGAAGTACGCGAAGGTCGATGGCGGCCATCGATATACGAGCAGCGCCGGGTCGGTCACGGTGTCGGAGAAGCCGTGGCGCATCGAGCTCAGGGACGCCGCGGGCAAGCTCCTGACCCGGACCCAGAACCCCGCCGACTTCGAGAACACGCTCTCCCCGGCGCTGCCGTTCTCGTACATCCGCCGCGCCGCGGATCACACCCGCAGCGTTGCCGCGGTCTGGTCGCTGTCGGCGACCGAGAAGCTGTTCGGCGGCGGCGAATCGTTCACGCGGCTGGACAAGCGCGGGCAGCGGCTCGTCCTGTCAGTGAACGATGCAAACGGGGCCGAGAGCGAACGGATGTACAAGCCGATCCCGTTCCTTCTCAGCAACCGCGGCTACGGCCTCTTCACCCACACCTCGGCGCCGGCCACGTTCGACGTCGGCGCGACGTTCCACGGCAGCAACGCGCTGCTGCTCGGAGACGACGAGCTCGACCTGTTCGCGTTCGTGGGCACGCCGAAGCAGGTCCTCGACGAGTACACGAACGTCACCGGCAAGGCGCCGATGCCACCGCTGTGGTCGTTCGGATTCTGGATGAGCCGCATCACTTACCTGTCGGAGCAGGAAGTGCGGACGGTCGCGGCGAAGCTGCGCGAACACAGGATTCCCGCCGATCTGATCCACCTCGATACCGGCTGGTTCGAGACTGACTGGCGTTCCGACTATCAGTTCTCGAAGACGCGCTTCCCCGATCCTGCCAGGCTGTTCGCCGATCTGAAGAAGGACGGCTTCCATGTGTCGCTGTGGCAGCTCCCGTACTTCGTGCCGAAGAACCTGCTCTTCCCGGAGATCGTCAACCAGGGGCTGGCGGTGCGCGACGGCAAGGGCAACCTGCCATCGGAGGACGCCGTGCTCGACTTCTCGAATCCCAAGGCGGTGGAGTGGTACCAGGCGAAGCTGGCGGCGCTCCTCAAGCTGGGAGTCGGGGCGATCAAGGTGGACTTCGGCGAGGCCGCGCCGTTCAACGGCCTGTACGCGTCAGGCCGATCCGGCTTCTACGAGCACAACCTCTACCCGCTCCGCTACAACAAGGCGGTCGCGGACGTCACCCGCGAGGTCAACCACGAGAACCTGATCTGGGCGAGGAGCGCGTGGGCCGGGAGCCAGCGGTATCCGCTCCATTGGGGCGGCGACTCGATGACCTCGGACATCGGGATGGCCTCGACGCTCCGCGGTGGACTGTCGTTCGGCCTCTCGGGTTTCACGTTCTGGAGCCACGACATCGGCGGCTTCATGGGCAAGACCACCGAGGATCTCTACGCTCGCTGGCTGCCGTTCGGCCTGCTCACCTCGCACAGCCGCAGCCACGGGTTTCCGCCGCGGGAGCCGTGGGAGTTCGGGGAAGCGTTCACCAACGCGTTCCGCCGCGCGGTCGAGATGCGCTACCGCCTGATGCCCTACATCTACGCCCAAGCCATGGACTCGAGTGCCCGCGGCCTGCCGATGCTGCGGGCCCTGTTCGTCGAGTTCCCGGACGACGCCGGCTCGTGGAGCGTCGAGGACGAATATCTCTTCGGAAGCGACATCCTCGTTGCGCCGCTGCTCGAGGCCGGCACGAAGGGGCGCGACGTCTATCTTCCGCCCGGCAGCTGGATCGACTACCAGACCGGCCGGCTGTTCACCGGCGGCTGGCATCAGATCGAGGCTGGCACGATCCCGGTCGTGATGCTCGTACGCGAGGGGGCGGCGATCCCGCAGATCGCCGTCGCGCAGTCCACCGCCTTCATGGACTGGTCGAAGCTGGAGGTCGAGGTGTTCGCGGCCACCGCGACGAACGCGGCCGGGCTCGTCGCGCTGCCCGACGGCGCACTCCAGCCCCTCAGCCTCACTCGTCGCGGGCCCTCGTTCGCCCTCGCCTCCGATCCGCTGGCGGGCAAGGTGACGTGGACGATCCACCGCCGCGGCGAGGCGGCCCGGCCGTAGACACGGACGCCTTCGGGCACGGCGGTCGGTTGCCATCCTCCATTTGCGATGTGCCATTCAGGATGCGTTTTCAGCCGTCCTGCTACCGCCTGGGTGGATAGGCGCGCTCGAAGCCGGCGCGGTTGGGCATCTCGACGCGGGGCAGGGTCTTCGCATCCATCACCGCGTCCTTGGCGATGACCCCATTGAGGTTCAACAGGTAGGCGACCAGTGCGTAGACCTCGGGGTCGCTCAGCGAGTGCGGCTGGGGGTACGGCATCGCGCGGCGCACGTAGTCGAACAAGGTCGTCGCATAGGGCCAGAAGCTGCCGATCGTCCGTACCGGAGCAGCACTGGTCAGCGTACCCTGCCCGCCCACGAGGCGGTCGTTCACCGATCCGGCGCCTTCGGGACCATGACAGGCGATGCACTTGGTGTTGAAGATCTGCGCTCCCTGCGCCGGATTGCCCGATCCAGGCGGCAGGCCCGTCCCGTCGGGCGGAATGCTGACGTCCCACGCTGCGACGAGCGCCTCCGCGGCGGGAACGCCGAGGCCCGGGCCCTGCGGCACCACCGGCCGCGACCGGGAGGCCGGCCGTTGCGCTTGCCCTGCCATCGTCGTCACGCCGGCGAACATCAGCGCCGCGATCGCGAAGCGGACGCCGCGATCACACGTAAACATTGCGGACCTCGCCATTGCCGGCGACGCTCCAGCTCTGGATCGCGTGGTAGTGATACCTGAAGGGCGTGCCGCGCTCCGCGATCAACGCCCGGCGGGTCGGCTGCACGGCGCCCGTATCGTCAGCCGCCCGGCTGGCCAGGACCACCGGCCCGCCGTCCCACCGCCAGGCCATGCGGAAGCGCGTCAGGGCCTTCGAGTGCACCGGCTCGGAGAGCGCCGCCGGGGCCCAGGTCTTTCCGCCATCCGCTGAAACATCCACTCGCCGGATCCGTCCGGCGCCCGACCACGCCAGGCCGGAGATCTGGTAGAGGCCAGGGCCCAGCATCTGGCCGCCCCCGGACGGCGAGGTGATCACCGACTTCACTCCCATCGGGAAGGTGAACTGGCGTGCCTTTCCGTCGGGCATCAGGTCGGTGTACTTGGACGTCTCGTCCTTCGTCATGACCGGCTCCGCGGTGACTTTCAGCCGGCGCAGCCACTTCACATTGGTATTGCCTTCCCAGCCGGGCAGCAGCAGGCGCATCGGGTAGCCGTTCTCGGGGCGCAGCCGCTCGCCGTTCTGATAAATCGCCACCAGCGCATCGTCCAGCGCCTTCTCGACCGGGATGCTCCGGCTCATCGACGCGGCGTCGGCCCCTTCGGCCAGCAGCCAGCGTCCGGCCGGCTGCACGCCGGCTTCCGCGAGGAGCGTGCCCAGCGGCACGCCGGTCCACTCGCTGCACGACACCATCCCGTGCAGTGACCCGGCAGTGGCCTGGAGCGGCTCGGCAGCATAGAGCGCGGTGCTGTTGCCCGAGCACTCCACGAAGTGCACGCGCGAGACGAGCGGATAGCGGGAGAGCGCCGCGAGATCGAACGTCAGCGGGCGCTCGACCAGCCCGTGGATCAGGAGACGATGGTCGGCGGGCGCGATGTCCGGAACACCGCTGTGATGGCGCTCGAAGTGGAGGGAGCTCGGCGTGATGATGCCTTCGAGGTGCTCCAGCGGTGTCCGCGACGACCCGCTGCCGGTCGTGCCGGTCACGGGTACGACCAGCCGCTGAACCGCCGACTCGTGCGGCGACCGCTCGCCGTACGGCCGCATGCCCTGGCCGGGCGCCTTCATGTACCCCGGCACTTCCTGCGATTGCGCGGCCGACGCCGGCGTGGCCCTGAGCAGGGCGAGGGCCGCCGCGCCGGCGCTCTCTTTCAGAAACAGGCGCCGGTGCAGCAGTCCACCGCCGGCTACGACCTGAAGCCCGGGCATGTTTCTCCTTCGCATCGTTGCCGATGGTAGGTGGTGCGGGCCGCGCCGTCAACGAGACGAATGCGATGACGCCGCCGCGCAGCGCGAGTGTTACGCGAGGTGCCGGCCGCCGTCCACGCGGATCGTCTCACCGGTGATGAAGTCGGTCTCGCACAGCAGGATCACGGCCTTGGCAATCTCCAGCTCGCCGCCCCAATGGCCGACCGGCGTCGCCGCCGCGACCTCGGCGATCTCCTCGGGGCTCATGCCGGCCGGGGCGACGATCGGGCCTGGCGCGATGGCGTTTACCAGGATGTTCTCGGCCGCGACCTCGAGCGCCAGCGCCTCCGTCAACGCCACCACGCCGGTCTTGGCGACGAAGTAGGGAGTGAAATCGGGATAGCGCGGCCGGCCGCTGCGCGCCAGCCAGTCCGCGAAGTTGACGATGCGCCCGCCGCCGGCGCGGCGCATGTGCGGGATGGCTGCCTGCGAGCACAGGAACGCCGAGCGCAGGTTGACGTTGAGATCCGTGTCCCAGTACTCGACGGTCACCGCCGATAGCGGTGTCGAACGGTAGATCGAGGCCATGTTGATCAGGACGTCCAGCCGTCCGAACGTCGCGACCGCGTGCTCGATGATCGCCACGCAGTCATCCGGCTTCGACACGTCGCCGCTGATCGCCGTCGCCTTCCGCCCGGCTGCAACGACATCGGCCGCCGCCTGGTCCGCCTCGTTTTTCGAACCGCGGTACGACAGGACCAGGTCCATGCCTCGCGCCGCCAGCTCCCGGGCGACCACCTGCCCGATCCGCTTGCCGCCGGTGATTAGCGCTACCTTGCCCTCGAGTTGCATCGTGTCGCTCCTGCCCGATCATGCATCGAGCGACAACGGAACGTAGGCGTCATCTTCTGCGCAGTACAGCGATCGAGTGATGAGACTGGACGTGGCAGCCGCCACACATGAGGTTCTCACCACGCGATGACGGGCGGCCGGACCGGAGGCGCGTGCCGGCACGCCGTGCCATTGACCGGCAGAGCGTTCGGTACGCGCCGGCTGGGGTAACTTGCCGTCGTTACCGCGGCGATCGACGGCCCGGGATCATGAGCCCCGGCGGATCGCCGGGAAGTAGGGCCCCACCAGCTCGCGCCTCCACCAGCGGCCCGTGGCCGCGCGCTCCGCCCCGGTCGTGAACGTGTAGCGATATAGCTGCGCCCGCACCCACCGCGGCGGATGGCCGGGGAAAGGATTGGTGCGCAGCAGCCGAAGGACGCCGGCATCACCGTCGAGCAGCTTCACCAGCAAGGCATCGAACCATGGATGCTCGGTCGGCGTGGACATCGCCGCGAACCACATCAGCCAGTCCAGCCGCAGGTGATACGGCGCGACCTGCGGTGGACGGCGCGCGGGGTCCCCCGGCTTGCCCTTGAACTCGTACTCCAGCCATGCGGTCGGATTCCCGTCGTCGTCGGCCGCGCTGCCCTCGATGACGATCTCGTATCGCTCCTTGGTGACGGTGCCGAATGCCCCATAGGAGTTGACGATTTGCAGCGGGTTGAAGGACGTGTTCATCAGCTGCCCGGACGACAACAGGTTGAGGATCGGTCCGACACTCAGGAACATCACCACCGCCCCGAGCACCACGCCGGCAATCCGCTGCCGCGGGCCCGGCGTGCGCAGCGGTGGCCGGGCAAGAGGAAGCCACCGGAAGAACCGATCGTCGATGGTGGTCAGCGCGAGCACGACCGTCAGCCAGTTCAGCCACGACAGGTTGCCGCCGGCAATGAGGATCAGCTGAAATGCGATGGTGATGAGCCCGGCAACACCGGCGTACGGCTGCGGAAGCGCGAACGCAAACGGAACCACGAGCTCGACGATGTGGTTGACGACCACCCCACCATGGAGTACGCCGCGCGGCAGGTGGTGGAAGTACCAGCTGAGCGGGTTGGGCATTGGCTGCGTCTCGAAGAAGACGTCGAGACACGTCAGGTCGCGCCAGCACGCGTCACCCCGCCACTTTATGAGCCCGGCCCCGAACATGAGGCGGAACAGCGTCCACCGATAGATCCAGTTGAGCGCCGCCAGGGGGAAGGTCGTCCGCGCCCCCGCAAAGATCGTGAAGAACCCGATCTCGACCAGCAGCGACTCCCACCCGAAGCCGTAGAACGTCTGGCCGACGTTGATGAACGAGAGGTACAGCACGTACAGGAGGGCCCAGACGGTACCTGCGGCCACCCCGCCGGCCCGACTCGGCAGGCCGGAGATCGCCAACGCCGAGAGCGCCACACCGGCCCAGGCACAGGCCTGGAACGCGGCGTCGGTTGGCATCCAGTAGAAGAGGCTGGGTGAGAAACGAAAGGGCACTTCCCGGATGAAGAACGGGGCCGGCAGAAGGCCGTGCTCGCCGGCCAGCGGCACGAACTGTTGCGTTGCGGCGACGAACGCCACGAGGTAGAGCAGTCCGAGGCCGACCTCGAACAGCCATCGCGAACGCCAGCATCCCGGAAGGTCCTTCATGCGCGCGGTCAGCCCGCGGTGGAAGCGCCACGGACCGGCTCTCTCGGGACTCGGCGCCCCAGCCAGGCACGTCCTCCATGGTCACCGGCGAGCTGATGTTCGCTGACGCGTTGGTCCAGGCGGCGCGTCGAGGAGTGACGCGCGGACTCAGATCTCTCCGCGCTTCGCGAAGCCGGCGATATGCTCCCCCGCCCGGAACGCCAGCGCCGAAATCGTCATCGTCGGCTGCCCCCGTGACGAAGTGACGAGGCTGCTGCCGTCGCAGATGAACAGGTTCTTCACGTCGTGCGCGCGGTGGTATTTGTCGATGACCGAGGTCCGCGGGTCGTTACCCATCCGGCAGGTGCCAAGCAGATGAACGGATTGGGCCTGCGGCCCGACCGTTTCCGGCCAGGCTTTCAGCGCGCCCGCCGCCTGGGCGATTTGCAGCGCCTTGTCGACCAGGAACCGGGCGTTCTTCAGATCGTCGGGATGATCCTGATAGGTGACCCGCATGCACGGCAGCCCCCACGCATCCTTCAAGTCTGGATCGATCGCGACGCTGTTGGTCTCGCGGGGCAGCGACGTCCCGTGACAGCCGAAAAACATCGACCGCGTGTACTGCTGCGCCAGCGACCGGGCGAAGCCTTCGCCCCAGGTCGGCGAGCCTGGCGGCAGCCCTTGCAGCGCGAACGTGATCGGGTAGCGGCCGAAGCGGGCGTCGATGGCCCCGCCGCCATAGTGGCCGCGCTTCGGGTCGCTTTCGTAGAAGTCGGTGACGATGCGCGTGTTCTGGACACTCTTGTATTCGTTCAGCGGATGCTCGAACTGCGCGTCGACGCCGAAGTAGGTATTGAACATCAGGTGCTTGCCGACCATGCCGCTGGAGTTGGCCAGCCCGCTCGAGAAGCGTGAGGTCGCGGAGTTGAGAAGGAGCCGCGGCGTCTCGGCGCCGTTGGCACACAGCACGACCGCCCGGGCGCGCTGCAGCTGCAGCCGTTTCTGCGCGTCGAAGTACGACACCCCCGCGGCCTTGCCGTCGGTCCCCATCTCCACCCGGGCGACATAGCTCCCCGCCCGGATCTCGCAGCGTCCGGTCGCTTCGGCGAGCGGCAGCATCACCGCCATCGAAGTGGACTTCGCCCGGAACTCGCACATGAAGAAGAGACAGAAGCCGCAGTGCTGGCACGGCGGGCGTCCGTTGTACGGCTGCGAGTTGATCGCCATCGGCGACGGGTGTGAGTGCAGCCCGAGCGCCCCGGCCCCCTTGTCCATCAGCACGCCCGACGACTTCACCGGCAGCGGCGGCATCGGATAGCCCTTCGAGCGCTTCGCATCGAACGGTCCCGGCTCTCCGGAGACACCAAGCTCCCAGTCGACCTTCGTGTAGTACGGCTCGAGGTCGTCGTACGTGATTGGCCAGTCGGCCAGCGCGGATCTGGGAACTCCGCCGAGCCTGCTCGCCTCGTTGAAATCACTGGGGCGCAGACGCCAGCAGTTCCCGGTGAAGTGCGCGTTGCTGCCGCCCACCATCCGGCCGTAGATCAACGACAAGGCTTGCGCGGCGCGATCCTGCGGCGTGGCGCGAAACGTGTGCGGCTGCGTTGAGGGGTCGTTCACGTACTGGTTCCGCATCAGCATGCCGAACTCGTCGTGTATGAACTGCGCCTCCGTCAGTCGCGGCCCCTGCTCCAGCACCACGACCGAGAACCCGGCGGTCGACAGTTCCTTGGCCATGATCCCGCCGGCCGCGCCCGAGCCGACGATGACGAAGTCGACGACATCGGCAGGGCGGAAACGGGCGGAGGGGCGCGCGGTCTGGACCATGTCAGCCTCGCTTCGCGATCTCGGCGTCGTAATAGCCGAACGGCGCCTGGAACGACGGCTGATGCTCGAAACCGAGCATGTGCCAGCCGGCGTAGTCGCGATTCCCGCCCAAGGTCGGCAGCCCGAACGTCCCGACGATGGTGTCGAACCACACCGCCTGGAAGAACGGCGTCCTCTCGACCTGGCGCAGCACGTCGTCCTGCTGCGCGGCTGACAGCGCCGCGAAGCTAGCGGTCCCTGGCGACGCCGCCGTGGCGCGGCGATTCAGGTCCGCCACTCCGTCGGAATACAAGGTCTTCTGCGCGGAGTTGAAGGTCGCGAGGGCCCGATCGATGAAATGAATCGCACCGGCTTCCAGCGCGCCGGGGCGGCCGTCGACCGCGGGAAGGATCCGCGCTGTCACCGCTTCGACGACGTCCGCCTGGGCTGTGGTGAGAGTTGTAACCGGGCGCTTCCCCGCCGCGGTCTGCCCGCTCGACCAGGCGAAGGCCGCCTCGACGTCGGCGACATCCGTGGTCGCCCACGCTGCGCCCGCGGCGATCGCCGCACGAAGGAACGCCCGCCGATCGTGCAGGTCGAACATGGCTCTCCTGTCCAGCAAAGGCCGTCTGACCGCGACGCCGGCGTGACGGCGTGGTGATTATCACGCAGGATGGATCGGACTCGACAGCAATCGGATGAAGTCATGCCGCAGAGCCGCCGTACAATCTGCGGCGTCATGAGCGAATTGGTGGTCCGGCTGGCGACAGCCCGCGACGCTCCGGCGCTGGTCGCGCTGGTGAATTCCGCGTACCGCGGCGACAGCAGCCGCGCCGGCTGGTCGACCGAAGCCGATCTCCTGGATGGTCAGCGGATCGACCCGGAGGGAGTAATCGAGACGATCGGGACGCCGGACACGGTGATCCTGGTGCACGAAGATGGCGGTGAGCCGGCCGCGTGCGTGCAGCTGGCGCGTAGCGGCACGGATTGTTATCTCGGGCTGCTGACGGTAGAGCCGAACACGCAGGCGGCAGGACTGGGACGGCGACTGCTGGCCACCGCGGAGCGCTGGGCGGTGGAGCACTGGGGCGTGGAGTCGGTGCACATGACCGTGCTCGTCCAGCGCGCCGAGCTCATCGCATGGTACGAACGGCGCGGATACGTCAGGACCGGCGTCCGGAAGCCGTTTCCCTATGGCGACGAGCGCTTCGGGCTGCCGAAACGGCAGGACCTCGAGTTCGAGGTGTTACGGAAAGAGCTCGATTGATGGGGGTTGGGAAGGTTCGACGGTTCGATGGGTTCGATGGTTCGACAGGTGCGGGTTCAAGGGGTTCGACGGGTTCGACCGGTTCGGGTTCCGGGATTGTGCAGTTCCACCATTAGGACGTTTCCCGCCGTTAGCGGATCAGC
>Ga0070674_100002524_pt1 | contig 10132 bp, 10 predicted proteins | sample KBSM33metaG_FD_65344 | JGI IMG/M metagenome (GOLD analysis project Ga0070674, IMG submission 65344) | Miscanthus rhizosphere microbial communities from Kellogg Biological Station, Michigan, USA - KBS M3-3 metaG | ecosystem: Host-associated > Plants > Roots > Rhizosphere > Soil ...
TCGCGCAAAAATTTTTGCTTCACGACCAGTGCCTGTGCAGGTGAACTATCTCGGATTTCCCGGGACGATGGGCGCAGCTTATATCGACTACATCATTGCCGATAGCTACGTGGTTCCGCAGGAGCGTTGTCGCTCGTATGCAGAAAAAGTGGTTTATTTGCCCGATACATTCCAGGCGAATGATCCGGAGAGGCGCATCGCCCAGCGAGTGCCTGCGCGAACGCAAGTCGGGCTGCCGGATCAGGGCTTTGTTTTTTGCTGCTTTAACAACACTTACAAGATCACACCCCGGATTTTTGATGTCTGGATGCGGCTGCTGCAGAAGGTCGAGGGGAGCGTCATGTGGTTGCTCGCGTCGAATGATGTGACGCTACGCAACCTGCAGTCTGCGGCGCGCGAACGCGGCGTCGATCCGGGCCGTTTGATTTTTGCGCCGCCGACCAGCTATGCGGATCACCTCGCGCGATATAAAATTGCCGACTTGTTCCTCGATAACCTGCCGTTTAATGCCGGCGCAACAGCAAGCGATGCGTTGTGGGCGGGCTTGCCTTTGCTCACTTGTTCTGGCGACGCGTTTGCATCGCGCATGGCTGGAAGTTTATTGAAAGCCATCGGACTGCCGGAATTGATCACAGACCGTCTCAATGCCTATGAGCAGCGAGCGCTCGATCTGGCCACGAACGAACGAATGTTGGCGGAGATCAGGGCGAAGCTCGCGCGCAACCGCGACACTCATCCATTGTTTGACACCGACCGGTTCCGCCGCCACATCGAAGCGGCCTACGTCACCATGTGGGAGCGCTCTCAGCGCGGCGAGCCGCCGGCGAGCTTCGTAGTACCCTTAGCCGTTTAGAAAGAGGCCAGGGTGCCGGCACGCGCCTGCGATTGCCACGTGCATATCTACGACGCGCGGTTTCCGCTTGCCGCCAAAAGCGCGGCGCCAGGAACCTGATGCGCTGGTGCCCAAGTACCGCAAAATTCAGCATCCGCTCGGCCTCCAACGGCTCGTAGTCCTACAGCCGACCGCGTACCGTAAGGACAATCGCTGCACGCTCGACGCGTGGGCGGCGTTCGGCGGGAATGCGCGCGGATTTGCCATTGCCTGGCCTCGCCAAAGGTTTCAATGTTATTGAGTCGTTGTGGGCAGGACGCTTTGTCGTTGCCCATCCAATCCCATCCTATATCGAATTCAAAACGGGGCATGGATAGGCGCTAACCTGGCGGAAGGAATCGGGTGACGCAGAACGGCTCTAAAATAGTTGATCGTATCGCTGCCGCGCAAGACTATATTGCGTTGGCTTATTCACCTGAAATTATCGCAGCGCATGGGAAACAGATCCTTGAAAAAACTTAATCTCCGCTGCGGCGACAAGATTCTTCCCGGCTACGTCAATGTCGATGTCGCCGCAAGCCGTCGCGGCCTCAAACCGGACGTGCTGTGCGACTTGCACAAACTGACGTCATTCGAGGACAACACCGTCGATGGAATACTATCGGTGCACGTGGTGGAGCATTTCTGGCGGTGGGAAGTTGCTCGACTGGGCGGCGGATAAACTGGTTCGCGACCACATTTCCCGTTGCTCTTTACGGATTCGGGCCGTTTTAATAAGTCGGGGGCGCCCAGTTGTGCCACGCTTTGCATGGGCCAACGGGATTAACGCAAAATCGATGCCGATTGATAATGTAGAATTTGCGCCCTGACGTCTCCTGCGCTGGACTCGGCGAGAATTCAGTTCCGCGAATTAATAAATCAGATACTGCGTGCCGAACAGCAGCGCGTGCATGAGCTCTATGAAAATAGTCTGGGTTGTGCCCCAATACGCGCTAAAAACCGACGCCGCGGGATTGCGCACGAACATCGCAAGCATCCGATATCGTGCTTTGATTCCGGCGCAAGGGCTGATCGCCCGCGGCCACCTGGCTTCGGTCGTCGGATTGAATGCGGAGCGCTTGGACGAAGTGCGCGAGCAGCTTGCGGGGGCCGACCGGGTGGTATTCATAAAAAACTATCTCGAGCCCGATTGCAGCGAACGGTTGCTTGTGGATATGCGCTCCCGCGGCGTGAAGACACTGTTCGATTTGACCGATGATCGCTTTCAGGGCGAAAGCGGCGGGCATCTTCAGAACATGGTTGCCCACGCGCAAGCCGTGGTCACGGTGTCCCCCGCGCTGCGGCAAATAATCAAGCAACATACCGGCAAGGATTCCGCCATAGTCGGTGATCCCTACGAAGGATCGCGCGGCGTGCCCAAATGGTCTCCGGACGGGCGTCGGCTCAAGGCCTTGTGGTTCGGATACGGACCCAATATCATCAGTTTACGGCAGGCATTTCCTTCGTTGCTGGAAGCGGGAACAAAGCATCCGATGGATCTGCGTATCGTGACTGCGGAAGTGGATGACATCGAGCGCGACTGCAAGGCGTTTAATAGCAAGTATCGGCACGCGCTGGCTCTGCGCTACGCTAAATGGTCGAAGGACGAAACCTGGAACTCACTCGCGGCCACGGATTTTGTCGTGATTCCGGCGCTGCCGAATTCGCCGTGGACGCTGGCCAAAAGTTCGAACCGGATTATTGAATCATTGTGGTCTGGACGCTTTGTCGTTGCCCATCCCATTCCGTCCTATATGGAATTCAAAGACTGGGCATGGATAGGCCCCAACCTGGCGGAAGGAATCGGGTGGATGACGCAGAACGGCTCTAAAATAGTCGAGCGAATCTCTGCGGCGCAGGACCATATCGCTCGGGCATATTCACCTGACAGTATCGCAGCGCAATGGGAACAGATTCTTGAAAAAGCTTAATCTCGGCTGCGGCGACAAGATTCTTCCCGGCTACGTCAATGTCGACGTCGCCGCCAGCCGTCGCGGGCTCAAACCGGACGTGCTCTGCGACTTGCATAAGCTCACGCCGTTCGAGGAGAACACTGTAGATGAAATACTGTCGGTCCACGTCGTCGAGCATTTCTGGCGATGGGAAGTGGTGGACGTTCTCAGGGAATGGGTGCGGGTCCTTAGACCGGGCGGCGCAATGATTCTGGAGTGTCCGAACTTGGTGTCCGCCTGCCAGGAACTGCTGCAAAACCCGGATGTCGCCACCGGCCCGGGTCAGGAGGGGCAACGCTCGATGTGGGTTTTTTACGGCGACCCCGCCTGGAAAGATCCGTTGATGATCCATCGCTGGGGTTACTCGCCGCGCAGCCTCGGACAGATCATGCATGAAGCAGGCCTGGTCAATCTGCGGCAGGAGCCCGCACAGTTCAAACTGCGGGAACCGCGCGATATGCGCGTGGTCGGCGAAAAGCCATTACGCTGAAGGGGATCAAGGCTGCCGTGCGAACTTGTCGTTGAGTACATCGGTAAGTTTTTCGAACCGTCGGCGTGGATCATTCAGGTTTTCAGGCGCTGCTGCGGTTTATCGATGGCGGCCGCTGCTGGTTGAAGCTGTCGGGCGCTTACATGATGTCGAAATCCGGCCCGCCGTTATACGAAGACATCGGCGTGCTGGCGAAAGCGCTGGTTGCACACGCGCTGGAGCGCGTGGTCTGGAGAAGCAGCTGGCCGCATCCGATATCGACCCCGGAGACAATGCCGGATGACGCGCGATTACTCGACATGCTGCGCGACTGGGCGGCGAATCATGTTACGCGGCGGCATATACTGGTCGACAACCCCGCAATGCTTTACGGACTCTGAGCGATAGCGCCAAGTATTTTGCGATCCCCAAGTGGGCGCGGAGACGTAAAACGAGTGCAACATTGCGTGCGGCGCGACAAACTTGCCATTGACGCAGACCAACTGTAACGAATATGAAGTCGCGAATGGCCATATTTACTTAGCTGGTTCCGCGATGAGCGGCACGCCCGCAGACTCCAGATATCGGCACACGTCCTCTTTCCAGGATATAGCCACTGGATCTTGACCGAACTCCCGATGCTCGGACTTGCCAAGATGAGTGCACATCACAGCCCCGTCGAGATGGAATTCATGAGGCCACCACAAACGAGCAATTGTATTCCAATTCTGCGGCGGTTTTTTTAGTACTTCGGCAGTATAGTCGTCGGGCCACACCAGCGGCATGACTGCCCCTCGGAATCCGGCGCGCCGCAGTTTGACTGGCAACTCTGCGCCGACATCAAGATACACGGCTTCTCCCTTTTTTCGGCCAAGGTATTTGGCAAGTGCAGCATCGATCTGCACTGTGCCCATTGGAAGAAAGTTAATTTTTAACGTCCGCAGCGGCTCAGTACGCAGCATACAGAAAGTGACATTCGGAAAATTGCGGTATTTTGCTGAGATATTCTGAGCGAGGTTTTCCCGCGGATACCCGGAACCCACCATCACAACATCATTATTCAGCTTGGCGTGCATCGCTTCATCCCAGTCCTTTCGCACAATGGCGATGTCGCAGTCGGCAATAACCGCGAATTCGGAGCGGAAGCTCGTCGCGAGAGCGTTTAAAACCACACCGTGCATGTAACTGCGCACCAAGCCCAGCTTGCCAGCACTCGCACGTGTAGTATCTTCGCTGACCGGAAGCAAGCCAGGCTCTACGATTTTCACCGCAATCCGGTTGCTCAGCGCCTCGAACGCTTTGCGATCCGCACCGTTATTCACCGCAACGATGAAGCGGAGGATTTCAGGACGGCTGGCCAGAGCAAGCGCCGTCTGCGCAAAAAATTCGAAATACTTCTCGGACTTCAGGCCGCATGCGACACCGATGTCCAATCGGTCAAGTTCCGCGTAGGACTTCATCAGGCTTATTCTGTTAGCGGTCGTCAACAATCCGCAAGTTTACCTTGATTCGCATTGCATCGCGCGGTACTCCGGGCGATCTAAAAAACCACGACACGCGAGCATCGACGTATTAATGGCGGCTGAAATACTGCAAAATGTCGCGCAAGCGAACCGGGCACGATAGGTAGCATAATCGGGAACGAACTCTTCAAACGTTCGTCGTACGGTGCCGAGGCGAGTTTGAAAAAAATGGAGACACCCATTGGCGAATTTGCCAGCTTCTAATCCCTACGGGGAGATCCCGCTGTTCAAAGTATCGTTGCCCCCTCGCGAGGTCCTGATGCCGCGTCTGGCGGATGTCCTGTATAGCGACCAGATTTCTGAGGGACCGCCGGTCGTTGAATTTGAGCGCCGCTTCGGCGCGCTGGTCGGCTCGCCACACGTGCTTTCGTTCTATTCGGGTACTGCGGCGCTGCACGCGGCGCTGGTGCTGGCGGGAGTGAAACCTGGTGACGACGTCGTGTCCACCGCGATGACCGCCGAACCCACCAACATGGCGATCTATCACGCCGGCGCGAAAATTGTGTGGGCCGATGTAGATCCTGCCAACGGCAACCTTGCCGCGGATTCTATCGCGGAGAGAATCACCTCGCGAACCCGCGCCATCATGGTCGTGCACTACGGCGGGATCCCGGCGTCAATTGCCAGCATTCGGAAGGTCGCCGCACAGCGCGGGCTCCCTGTTATTGAAGATGCCGCTCACGCGCTCGGCGCGCGTTATGACGGCAGACTCATCGGCAGCCACTCCGAATTCGTGATGTTCTCCCTGCAGGCGATCAAGCACCTGACCACAGTGGACGGCGGCATGCTTGCTTGCAACGGAGCTTCCGATGTCGCGAAACTTCTCTGCGAAGGGCGCAAATTTCGCTGGTTCGGCATCGACCGCGCCGCGCCACGCACTGAGGTAGACGTGACCAGCGTCGGTTACAAGTACCATATGAACAACGTCACCGCCACCATTGGTCTCGTGCAGCTCGGTTATATCGAATCGGTGATTGCGCATCATGTTGACAACGGGCGCTTTTTCGACCGGGCACTGCAAGGTATTCCCGGCCTTTCGCTGTGCCGCTGGGACGACAATGCAGAACCGTCCTACTGGTTCTATACGGTGTCGGTTGAAGACCGGGACGGTTTCTTCCGCCACCTTGCAGCCAATGGCATCGCCAGTTCGCAGGCGCATAAACGCAACGACCGTCATACGGTATTCTCCGCGAGCCGTTGTGAGTTGCCGGGACTGGATACTTTCTACCGGCGGATGATCCACATTCCCTGCGGCTGGTGGGTTGATAAAGAGCGGCGCGAATACATTGTCGATGTGATTCGGCGAGGTTGGTAGGGCACACCGACCATGGCGCAACCCTTCATCCCCCTCTTCAGGGTATTTATGCCGGAAACCGCGCACGCCGCTCTGAGGCCCGTGCTGGCAAGCGGGCGGCTTGCCGCGGGGCCTCAGGTTGCAAATTTCGAAACGCAACTCGCCGCTTGGCTTGGCGCTCCTCGCGCGGTGGCACTCAATGATGCGTCCGGGGGGCTGACGCTGGCTTTGTATATGGCCGGGGTGCGCCCGGGTGACGAGGTGATTGTATCGCCATTGGCCTGCGCCGCGACGGTAATGCCGATCGCCAACCTGTTTGGCCGGCCGGTGTGGTGCGATATCGACCCGCAGACGGGAATGATCGATCCCGAGCAGATAGTGCGGGTAATTTCCAAAAAAACGCGAGCCCTGATCCTTTACCACTGGGCCGGGAACGTGGCCGACATCACGCGGATCGCGGCTATAACCAAACCGCATCGCATCAGGTTAATTCAAGATGCCAGCGAAGCATTCGGTGCAGAATACTTGGGCCGGCGCTTGGGGCATGAAGCTGATTTCACCGTTTACTCATTCTACGCGACCAAACACATCAACTGCGGTGAGGGCGCAGCGCTTCTTGCTGCGGATCCCGAAATTCTGGAAACGGCCGTGTGCTTGCGGCGATTCGGCATCGATTACGCTTCGTTTCGCCTTGCCAACGGCGACCTTAATCAGCGCTTAGATATTCCTGTCGCGGGATTCAATCTTGCGATGAATGAGATCGCGGCCACGCTCGGCCTGGAAGGCTTGAGTCATGCCGATGAGATCGTGGCCCGCCACCGCGCGAACGGTCGTTACTATGAATCCGCCTTGAAGGAAGTGCCCGGGGTGCGACTGCTCAAGCAGCTCGAAGGAACGCATTCGGGCTACTGGGTATATTCGCTGCTCGCGGATCGCCGCGACGACCTGATTCGCAAGCTCGTTGCTGCCGGTATCGGCGTGCAGCGCCTGCATTTGCGCAACGACGGTTATGCCTGTTTCGGCGGTGCGCCGCAGGATCTGCCAGGAGTTGCCGAATTCGACGCGGGCAATGTCGGTATTCCGTGCGGTTGGTGGGTGGGAGCCGCCGAACGGGAACGCATCGTAGAATGCATTCGATCAGGGTGGTAAATGGGCATTGTTGTGCGTCCGGCAACACCTGCAGATCTGGAGCGGTTGATCGCCGAATTGGACCGGCAATTCGTATTCGGCAAGGGGCGCCGAATTTCGCTTGCACAGCGGTTTCCCGCGGTGTATTGCTCGCAGAACGCCAGCAATCTGTTCCTGTTGGAAGAACAGGGCAATATCCTTGCGTGCCTTGCCTGCAAACGATTCGAATTTCTGTGCCGGGGCGACGCGTGGCGCGGTGCAATGATAGGCGCGGTTTATACTCATCCGCGGCGGCGAGGCGAGGGGCTGGCGAGCCGCCTGCTAAGGGAAGCAGAGGGAGCCTTGCGTGCGCGCGATGTCGCTTATTCGGTGCTATGGACGGAGCAGCCTGCGTTCTATGCGCGCATAGGCTGGGTTCGTGCCGACCATGGGCTGCTGGGACAATTCGAGAGCCACTCCCACCCGGGGAAACCAAGTCGCGATGTAGCGAGAAGGCCGGCGCAATCGGCTGACTTCGAGCACATCGAGCGCTTGAGGCGGCGCTGGTGCGATTGCTTGATGCCGCGCCGGTCCGAGGATTATCGTCAGCTGCCGCCGCCCGCGACGGCAGTGGACCTCTTGACATGGGGCGAAGGAACTGACCATGCAGCGTACGCACTGGTCGGCAATGACGGCGCCATGAGCATCCTGTATGAAATGATTGGCGACCCCGCTGGGTTCGCCGCGCTATGGCCCGAGGCGTGTCGAGGCTACCGGCGGACGCTCATCAACGATGTGAGCGGCAGCGCTTCGCATAGCTGGCTGACCGCGAATTCCGATCTGGTCTGGCACGCAAAACCGCTCGCGATGTGGTTGCCACTGTCGGCGCGGACGGATTTGACGCATGTCGCGCGATGGCATATTCCGTACTTCGACCGCATCTAAAAGCAGTGTATCCAGTACCCGAGCAGCATCACTTTGTCAGGATGTCCCGCTAAATTTTTTCAGGGTTCTGCGCGGGTCTTCGTTCATCCACGAGCGGCGATTCAGCCCTTGCGGCAAGTTTCGGGCGAGACGCACCACCATCTCGATGCACTCCTGTGGCGTGGCAATAGCATAAATACTTCAAGCCGGTCGTTCGTCATCATCTGGCTCGGTGATTGAGGCTATGCTGGCGTCGCAAATCCGGGAACGCGTCGCCGGCTCTTAGTCGTCAACGTCCCGCCGGGTTTGTTGCCCGTTTTAAGTCGGCCCTGGTGGGGCGACACAACCGGTAGAAGCCGTTTCCGCCATGGTAAAGTACTTTATAGGTAGCTATACGGTGTTCATCGGCGCGAACGGATGGAGTAACAATGCTGATTGGCAAAATAATGCGTGCAGTCATCGGCGCGAGCAATGGCGGTAAAAACTCCAGTTCGCCGGCTTCACCATCGGGTAGTCACGCGCCCGCAACGATCACTGACGAATACCGTCAGATGCAGACTCAGTTGCATCAGGACCCAGAATACGGCGTGGCGTCCGTGCATTATGCGCCTATGGTTGCGCAGGTTATCAAGGCCGTTGGCGCGCACGAGATTCTCGATTACGGCGCCGGCAAAGGCCGGCTGGGTGTAGCCCTTAGACAGTATCTTCAGCAGGAACTGAAAATTCACCACTACGATCCCGCGATTCCCGAGTGGTCGGCGCCGCCGGCGCCATGCAGTTTTGTTGCGTGTATCGACGTGCTCGAGCATATCGAGCCGGATTTGCTCGAGGATGTGCTGGACGATCTGGAGCGGGTGACGGCGCGCGTGGGAATTTTTTCGGTGCACACCGGACCCGCAAAAAGAATTCTGCCGAACGGGCGTAACGCGCACCTGATCCAGCAACCCGCGGCATGGTGGCTGCCAAAATTTTTTGCGCGCTTCGAACTCATGAGCTTCGACCGCATGCCCGCGGGCTTCTGGATCGTGGTGGAGCGAAAGCATAGCTGACGGCTAGCATCAACAATAGCCGATGCGGGTGTATGGTCGCGTCGCGTCACTAGTGATCTCAACTCCTGCTGGCTGAACATGCCGGCCATTTATATATAGCGGCTATCTGAAGTAAGCGCGGGTGTACGCCTTTCCCGGGTGAGCCCGCAAAATCGCCAATTCGTGCCGACCGGAACAGTGGCCGTCGCCTCCATGAATTAGCGAATCCGCCTCGGCATTCGCGCAATGTTCAGAGCGCGCCGGTCTCCAAGTCGCGCTTGAGTGTGGCGAGTGCCTGATCCCAAGTACCAAGTATCGATTGACGATATACGGCAAAGCCGGGGAACCACGGCGACGCTCTTGCATGGTTCATCATCCAGCGCCAGTCCGGCGGACTTGGCACCAATACGCGGGCGGTCTTGCCGACACCGGCACGCAGATGCGTGTTCGTGTTGCTGACGCCGATATAGTCGTCGAGCAGCGCCATCAGCGCGAGCATCCCTTCAAGATCTTCGTTCAAATCCGAAAAATCATGCGCGGGCCGGCCCAGCGCGGCAGATAGTGAGTCCAGCTCATTCGGCTGCGGATTGCGCTGAACTACGATGAATGTGCCTGGCGTGTCGCGCAATGCTGCGGCAAACTGTTCAATGCCAATTTCCTTGTGCAGCACCCAGATCACAGCGCGTTGCTCGCGCGGCGGAGTACCGCCTCGCCACGTCAGCCCGAGATAAGGACCGGGTCCCGCTCGCGCTAGGCGCTCGCGCATTTGTGTGACTCGATCCGCGAGTGGGGCGAGGGCAAGCGGCCGCTGCACCGGCGGCCAAAAGACCGCGATGTGCACGGGCCATTTCGGCGCCGGCGCGAAAGGATCTGCGGCAGGCGATGGCAATGCCGTCACGGGCGACGCGCTCAGTGCATGCGGCAAATCGCCGGCCAGGATAACCGCATCGGCATCCGCGGGCGG
>Ga0070674_100002526_pt1 | contig 10130 bp, 3 predicted proteins | sample KBSM33metaG_FD_65344 | JGI IMG/M metagenome (GOLD analysis project Ga0070674, IMG submission 65344) | Miscanthus rhizosphere microbial communities from Kellogg Biological Station, Michigan, USA - KBS M3-3 metaG | ecosystem: Host-associated > Plants > Roots > Rhizosphere > Soil ...
CCGGGCTCGCCCAACACCGCGTCCGAGTGGCAGGGTCCGCTGAACTCGGGCAATCCGCCGAGCGCGGCGGCGACGCACACGTCGTGGGGCAATTCGATCGGCATCTCGAGCGGCGGCTTCATCCATCACTTCAGCGTCACGATGGATCAGGAAGTCGATTGCGCCGTCGGCCGGTCGACCAACGCGGACACCGCCGCTACCTGGACGAACGGATTCGGAAACAACGTCAGCCCGACCGGCGCGAACGGGACGTCGCCGCCGTGGACGACCGCCGTCATCGACAAGACGATGGCGAACGAGTGCAAGGCAATGGCGTTCGCCCCGCTGGCCACGAACGTCATGCTTGCGGTCTACACCAACGGCATGGTGCCGCAGCCGAACATCACGAACCTGCGCTATATGAAGTCCGGCGCGTCGGGCACCTGGACGAATATTTCGGCCAGCACCGGCGGCGGCAACGGCAACGTCTTTTCGACGACTGCCACCATCGACCAGAACGACTGGGCGCTCGTCCCGGTCAACACCACCACGGTTTACGCGTTTCGACGGAAGGCGGCCGGCACAGGCATCGATGCCGCCACCTACAACGTGGCGGGCAATTCGTGGTCGGCCTTCACGGCAGCGCCGCCGGCATTCGGCTCGGGTCAGGCGTTCAAGCCCGGCGGCGGTCTGTTCGGCGCCACCGACGGGACCAGCGTCTGGCTGTTCGCCATCAACACTGACACGGCGAATTCGATTCTCTACACCCAGTTCAACGGCACGGCGTGGACCGCGTGGGCCAACGTTCCGGGCACGCAAACCGGCACGCAGGTGCGCAAATTCATCGCCGGGAACCCGACCGTCGGCAGCGGCCAGGTCGGGCTCACATGGACCCAGAACACGACGGGATCGAACTTCGACGTCGTGGCGACCTCGTTCCGCATCGGTGCCGGTGCCGCACCGGCGACGGTGAGCCTGACCGCCCCGGCCGACGGATCGACCGTGTCGACCACGGTGGCCGTCACGGCGACGGCGACGCCTGGAAGCGGCACGATTGCCGGCGTGCAGTTCCTGCTCGACGGTGTGAACCTGGGCGCCGAAGACACGGTGAGCCCGTATTCAGTCTCCTGGGATACGACGACTGCGACCAATGGGACGCATTTCCTCACCGCCGTCGCCCGCGACACCGCCGGCGGGACTGGCACGGCGACGACCGTGTCGGTGAAGGTGGCGAACGACCTGAGCGCGCCGACCGTGGTCATGACCGCGCCGGCAAGCGGATCGACGGTCTCGGGAGCGATCGTCTCTGTCTCGGCGGAAGCGTTCGACGACATCGGCGTCGAAGGCGTCCAGTTCCTGCTCGACGGCGTGGCATTCGGCGCTGAAGACACCTCCGCGCCCTACGCGATCATCTGGGATGTGACGACCGCATCGGCCGGCGCCCACACGCTGTCGGCGCGTGCCCGGGACGCCGCCGCGCGCCTGACGACCTCAGCATCGGTGAGCGTCACCGTGGCGAGCTCGGTGCCGGCGATCACCTGGCCGACACCCGCGAATATCGTCTACGGCACCGCGCTCAGCGCGACGCAGCTGAACGCGACCTCGAGCGTGCCGGGGACATTTGCCTACAACCCGGCGGCCGGGACCGTGCTGCCGGCCGGCGCCCGGACGCTGTCGGTGACGTTCACCCCGGCTGACCCGATCAGTTACGCGATAACGACAACGACAGTGCCGCTGACCGTACTGAAGGCGACGCCGGTGCTCACGTGGCTCACGCCGGCAACGATCACCTACGGCACAGTGCTCAGCTCGACGCAGTTGAACGCGTCGACGCCGGTGGCGGGCACGTTCGCCTACAACCCGGTCGCCGGCACGGTGCTTCCCGCCGGTGCGGCGCAAACCCTGTCGGTCATCTTCACGCCGACCGATGCGGCGAACTACACGACCGCGAGCAAGAGCGTGTCGATCGCCGTGGTGCAGGCGACGCCGGCGCTCACCTGGGCGGTGCCGGCCGCGATCACCTACGGCACGGTGCTCAGCTCCACGCAGCTGAACGCGTCGACGCCGGTGCCAGGGACGTTCACGTACACGCCGGTGGCGGGCACGGTGCTCCCCGCAGGAGCGGCGCAAACGCTGTCGGTCACCTTCACGCCGGCCGACGCGGCGAGTTACACGACGGCGGCGGCCAACGTCGCGATCACGGTGCTGAAGGCGACGCCGGCGATCACCTGGCCGGCCCCGGCCGCGATCACCTACGGCACCATGCTCGGCGCTACGCAGTTGAATGCGTCGACGCCGGTGCCCGGCACGTTCGAGTACACGCCAGCGGCGGGCACGGTGCTCTCGGCGGGGACGGCACAGAGCCTCTCGGTGACCTTCACGCCGAGCGACGCGGCCAACTACACGACGGCGACGGCAAGCACGACGCTCACCGTGCTGCAGGTCACGTCGTCGATCAGCTGGCCTGCCCCGGCGTCCATCACCTACGGCACGCCGCTCAGCGCGACGCAGTTGAATGCGTCCACGGCGGCGCCGGGAACGTTTGCGTATACCCCGGCCGCCGGAGCATTGCTGGAGGCGGGCGCGCGGACACTGTCGGTGACCTTTACGCCGACCGACGCGACCAACTACGCGCCGGCGACGGCCAACGTGACGCTTTCGGTGCTCCAAGCCACGCCAGTCATCACCTGGAATCCGCCCGCGAGGATCTCCTATGGCGCGGCTCTGGGCGGGGGGCAACTGAACGCCACGGCGAACGTCCCCGGCACCTTCGAATACTCTCCGGCCGCGGGAAGCCTGCTGAACGCCGGCACGAAGAGCCTCTCGGTGACGTTCACCCCCACCGATGCGGTGAATTACTCGACCACAACGGCGAGTGTCTCGCTCGATGTCGACAAGGGGACGCCGACGATCGCGTGGCCGACGCCGGCCGATATCGTCTATGGGGTCCAGCTTGGCGCGGCCCAACTGAATGCCACCGTCGGCGTGCCCGGCACCTTCGCGTACACGCCGGCCGCCGGAACCATGCTGTCAGCCGGTGCGGCCCAGACCTTGTCGGTCACCTTCACGCCGACCGACGGCACCAACTACCACGAGTCGACGGCGAGCGTGCTGATCAATGTGGCAAGAGCGACGCCGGTGATTACCTGGCCGACACCTGCGAACATTGTCTATGGCGCCACGCTCGGCGCGGCCCAGCTGAATGCCACGACGAGCGTCCCCGGGACGTTTGTCTACACGCCTGCGGCCGACACGCCGCTGAATGCGGGCACCCACACGTTGTCGGTGACCTTCACGCCGGCCGACACGACGAACCACGCGACGGCGACGGCCAGCGTGTCGCTGAGCGTGCTGAAAGCGACGCCAACGATCACCTGGGCGACGCCCAGCGATATCGTCTTCAACACGGCGTTGAGCGCGACGCAGTTGAACGCCTCGGCCAGTGTTGAGGGAACGTTCGTCTACACTCCGGCGTCGGCCACGATCCTCAATGGCGGCACGCAGACCTTGTCGGTCACGTTCACGCCGGCGGACGCCACGAACTACGCCACGGTGACGGCGACCGTCTCGTTGAACGTTCTGAAGGCGATGCCGACGATCACCTGGACCTCGCCCGTTGACATCGTCTACGGCACCGCTCTCGGCGCGACGCAGCTGAACGCGACCGCGAGTGTCGACGGCACGTTCGTCTACACGCCGGCGACAGGTGCGTCGCTCAATGCGGGCTCGCACAGCTTGTCGGTGACGTTCACGCCGACCGACTCCGCGAACTACGCGGTCGCGACGGCGACCGTGCCCCAGACCGTCAATCAGGCGGTTCCCGTTCTGACGCTGACCGGTGCGCACGTCGAGTACGACACGCATCCACATGCGGCGACGGCAACGGCGACGGGCATCGGCGCCGCCGCCGTCCCGGGCTCGTTCGTGTTCGCTTACACGCCTGGCGGCGCCGCGCCCCCGGTCAATGCGGGCAGCTACTCGGTGACGACGACCTTCACCAGCAGCGACCCGAACTACTCGGGCGCCAGCGGCACGACCACGGTCACGATCGACCAGGCGGAATCGGATCCGACGTGGGCCACCCCGGCAGACATCGTCTACGGAACGCCGCTCGGGGCCACTCAGCTCAGTGCGCTTGCGGATATCGCGGGCACGTATGTCTACACGCCGCCGGCCGGCACCGTGCTTCCGGCGGGCGTTCACGTGCTCTCGATGACGTTCACGCCGGCCGATCCGAACTATCGCGCCTACACGGAAACCGTATCGATCAACGTTCTGAAGGCGACGCCCGTTGTGACGTGGACCGCGCCGGCGGACATTGTCATCGGGACGGCGCTCGGGCCGGCGCAACTGAATGCGACGGCGAGTGTCCCCGGCGTCTTCGTCTACAGCCCCGCGGCCGGGACGATGTTGACGGCAGGCGTCGGCCAGACGTTGTCGGTCACCTTCACCCCGGACGAGGCAGCGAACTACAACCCGACGACAAAGACCGTGGCGATCACGGTCAGAGGACTGCCGAGCATCACGGTCAGCGCTACGAGCGTCGGCCTGGGCGCGACGGTCACGGCAACTGTCGCCAACGGCCCCGCGATCAAGACCGACTGGATCGCCCTCTATGCGACGGGCGGCTCAAGCTATCTGAACTGGAAGTACCTGAACGGGACGCAGACTGCGCCGGCTGCCGGCCTGGCGGGTGCCGCGGTGCCCTTCGCGATGCCGACAACGCCCGGCACCTACGTGCTGAAGTTCTTCTCCGGCTCGACGCTCCTCGCGACGAGCGCGACGATCACGGTGGCCAACCCCACGCTGACGCTCAACACGACGACGGTGACGGCTGGCGGGGTTGTTGTCGCGACGGTCACCAACGGTCCTGGCAATGCGAGAGATTGGGTCGGCGTGTATGCCACGGGCGGATCGACGGTGTTCGACTGGAAGTATCTGAACGGCTCGCAGACCGCACCGGTGACGGGCGTGACCGATGCCGCGGTCAGCCTCACGATGCCGGCCACTCCCGGCACGTACACGATCCGGTTCTACTTCAATGACGCGCTCCTGGCGAACAGCGCGGTCATTACCGTGGGATCGCCGTCGGCTCCGACTCTCACTCCAAGCACAACGTCGACGACGCCGGGAGGCGTGGTTGCGGCGACCGTCGCCAATGGACCGGGCAACGCGAGAGACTGGATCGGGCTGTCGGCGACCGGCGACTCGACATCCCTGGAATGGAAGTATCTGAACGGGACGCAGACCGCGCCAGGCGCCGGGCTGTCCGCCGCCGTCGTGTCCTTCACGATGCCGACGATTCCCGGCACCTACGTTCTGCGGTTCTACGCCGGAAACACGCTGCTCGCGACCAGCGCGACCATCACCGTGGCGACGTCCACCAGCACCTCGCTGACCGTCAACACCACGTCAGTCACGCTCGGAGGCCAGCTGACCGCGACGGTGACCGGCGGACCCGGCTTCCGCACCGACTGGATTGCGATTTATCCGGAAGGCGCGTCGACATACGTGGACTGGAAATACTTGAACGGGTTGCAGACCGCGCCGGCGACCGGCCTGACGGATGCGGCGGTGTCGATTGCGATGCCGACGACACCTGGCACCTACACCTTGCGGCTCTACACAGGCGCCACGCTCGTCGCCACCAGCGCGAGTGTGACGGTGGCGAGCAGCACGACGATCACGGCAAGCACCGCTCTCGTCGCTCCCGGCGGCACCGTGACGGCGACAGTGGCCAATGGTCCAGGCAACAAGACGGACTGGGTTGGATTGTATGCGGCGAACTCCACGACGTTTGTCGACTGGAAGTACCTGAACGGGTCCCAGACGGCTCCTGCGGCCGGGATGACCGGAGCCGCGGTTTCGTTCACGATGCCAACCGTGCCCGGCTCCTACGCGGTGCGGCTCTACGCGGGCTCGACATGGATCGCGACCAGCCCGACAATCACCGTGGGCTTCACCACGACCATGAGCGTGAGTGCCACGACCATCGCGTCCGGCGGCACGCTGGCGATTACGGTCGCCAACGGTCCAGGCAACCCAAGAGACTGGGTGGGCGTCTACGCAAGCAACGGATCGACGCTGCTCGACTGGAAATACTTGAGCGGTTCGCAGGTCGCTCCGATTCAGGGGCTGACGGACGCGACCGTGATGATGCCGATGCCGACGACGCCGGGCGGCTATACGGTGCGATTCGCCACCGGCAGCCTGATCCTCGGGACCAGCCCGCTCGTCACCGTGAATTGACGCGCACGGTGAGCCGAGCGTCGGTGTCGCGCGAAGGCGTGAGCCGAGCGGCCGCGCTGGCCCGGGCCTGTTCCTGCTATCCTTGAACCGCACATGAAAATCGGGTCAGTCGAGCTGCGCTCACCCTATGCCATCGCCCCCATGGCGGGCATGACGGACACGGCCTTCCGCCGGCTCGTCAAGCGTCACGGCGGCTGCGGGCTTGTCGTGACCGAGATGGTGAGCGCCGAGGGTCTCGTGCGCGGCATCGATCGGACGCTCGAATACGCCGAGTACACCGAAGAAGAGCGCCCGGTCTCCATCCAGATTTTCGGCGGCGACCCCGAGAAGATGGCGGCAGCGGCGCAAATCGTCGAAGGCATGGGCGCGGACATCGTCGACGTGAACATGGGCTGCCCCGTGCCGAAGATTGCCAAGCACAACGCCGGCTGCAGCCTGATGCGCGAACCGGTGCACGCGGCGAGCGTGATCAGGGCGATGGCGAAGGCCGTGAAGATTCCCGTCACCGTGAAGATGCGCGCCGGCTGGAACGACGGGGACCGGAACGCCCCTACGCTCGCGAAGATGGTCCAGGATGCAGGCGCGGCCGCCATCGCCGTGCACGGCCGCACCGCTGAGCAGAGCTACAGCGGCTTTGCGGATTGGGATTTGGTTGCGCGCATCGCCGCCGACGTCGCCATCCCCGTCTTCGGGAGCGGCGACTGCATCGAGCCCGAGCAAATCATCGAGCGGATGCGTTCCGGCGTGCAGGGCGTCCTCGTCGGGCGCGGCGTGCTTCGCAATCCGTGGATTCTCGCGCAAGCGGCCGACCTTGCGGCAGGGCGTCCGCGTCGCGAAGTCACGCTCGAGGATCGCGGCCGCTTCCTGCTCGACTATATCGAGCTGCTGCTTCACGAGCGCGTCGACGAGGCGCGCGCGGTCTCGCACGATCGATGGGTGGTCAACAAGCTGCGCGCGCTCGGCTCGTGGTACACCAAAGGCCTCGAGAACGGCTCACATCTCCGCACGGCCATCAACGGCGCCGACTCGCTGCAGAAGGTCCGCGAAAAGATCGCGACATTCTTCAGCTTGGAAGCAGCCGTTTCTCTCCCCTAAACCCATCCAGTATCGTTTTCACAGCGTTTTGTATTTTTCTTGACACCGGTACCTAAACAGGTAGAATCGGACGTCCACTAACTGACACCTGTGACGATTCGCGTCACGCAAGCTCTTCACTAGGCACCAAGCTTGTGTGAGATCGTCCACAAACCGTATCGGCCGACGTGGAGCTCCCCCGCTTCGCTTAAGCCCAGGCCGATCGGCTCTTCCGGGTAAACCGGGAACTTGTAAGTCAAAGGGCGAAGCTTCGCCTTGGATCCATTAATTTTGGCCAAATACCCAAGACTCACTCGTCAAACGCTGCTGGTTTGTATCGTTTTTGCGTCGGTCGTCGCGGCCGGGTGCCAGCGGCGGGTGGGGGCGAAGCGAATCGAGCCCGTGTACGACCCCAAAACCGGCAAGCTGCAGCTCCTCAAGTACGACTCCAACGGAAACGGCTCGATTGATACGTGGAGCTACATGGACGGCGCGCGCGCCGTGCGTATCGATATCGATTCCGACGAGGACGGCAAGATCGACCGCTGGGAGTACTACGGGACCAACCAGCAGATCGAGAAGATCGGCTTCTCGCGAGCCAAGGACGGGAAAGAGGACGCGTGGTCGTTCCCAGGCACGGCAGGCACCATCGAACGCGTTGAGGTGTCGACGCGACGGGACGGGAAGATCTCGCGGGTCGAGCATTTCCAGGCCGACCGCGTCGTGGCGGCGGAAGAGGACAGCGACGCGGACGGCAAGATCGACAAGTGGGAAACCTACGACGGCGATCGGCTGGCGTCGGTCGCCTTCGACACTCTTCACCGCGGGACGGCTGACCGGCGCTTGATCTACGGTGCCGACGGCACTGCGCGCCTGGAGCTCGATCCCACCGGTGCGGGCCACTTCACTCCAGCCAGCCAGCCGTCCGGTGGGCGCGGCCGATGACATCCATCATCTATCTCGGTTGTCCGGCAGGCGAGCGCGACGACGCGGAGCGTCTGTTGCGCGACGGCCACGTCTCGGTCGTGTGGGCGGACAACGTCGCGTACGCGCTCGACGAACTGGGGCGGCGCGACATCCCCGTGCTCGTCGACTTGTCCCGCGGTGCCGCGGCGTTGCAGCTCGCACAGGAAATCCGCGCCCACCGCGCCTCAACGCTGATGTTCGCCGTCGTCGACGAACGGCGGCCGGACCTGACGACCGAAGCGGTGCTCGCCGGCGTGGCGGACGTGTTCGCGCGTCCCGTCGGCGGCCGGCGCGTGACCGGTGCGATCGAGCGCGAGTTGAACTACGAATCGTGTGACGGGAGCCGCAGCGGCGACGAGCTGTACAGCCATTCGCCGGCGATGCGGCCGGTGATTGCCCTGATCGACGAGGCCGCGGCGAAACGCGCGGGCGTCTTGATCCGGGGCGAGGACGGGACCGGACGCCAGGTCGCCGCGCGCGCGATTCACGTGCGGCAGAACGCGTCCGCTGCGGCGTTTGTCACCGTGAACTGCGCCGCCTACGACACCGAGGAGCTCGACGCCGCGCTGTTCGGCGCGAACGCGCGCTCGGAGAGCTACGGGGATCCGGGGTCGCGCGGCCTGGCCCGCGTCAGCCGTGAAGGACGTCTGCACGACGCCGTCGGCGGGACGATCTACGTGCAGAACGTCGCCGACGCCGCGACCAAGGTCCAGGCCCGGCTCGCTCGCGTGCTGCGCGATCGCGAAGCGCTGCTGGTCGAAACCGGCGAGCCGATCGCCTTCGACATCCGTCCGATGGCCGGCGTCGATCCCGGCTTCGACAGAGCGGTGCAGGAAGGCCGGGTCCGCGACGATCTGTTCCGCAGGCTGTCGGCGATATGCATCGACATGCCGCCGCTGCGCGAACGGCGCGAGGACATCCCCGCGCTCGCCAATTACTACCTGCGTGAGATCTGCGCGCAGCTGCGCGTGCCGCCGAAGACGGTCTCGCGCGCGGCGCTGTCGCTCATCTCCGCGCTTCCCTGGCCCGGCAACGCCGTGGAGCTCCGCACGCTGCTCGAAGCGGTCGTGAACGGGCTTCAGGGTGGCCGCGGCATCGGCCTCGAGGACCTTCTGGCCCACGTCCGGCTCGACGGCGGATCGGTCGGTGTTTCCGGAGGCGGCACACTCAAGCAGGCGCGCGCCCGCTTCGAGCGCGAGTACATCTCGACCATCCTCGAGCAGCATCACGGCCGCATCAGCGACGCCGCGAAGGCGCTCGGCATTCAGCGTACCAATCTGTATCGGAAGATGCGGTCCCTGCGCGTTGGCCAGGGACGACGTGATCAGTCGTGAGCCCTCGGAAACCCTTAGACACAGGTGAGCATATGCGCTTCCTCGTCATCGCCCTCGCCGTCGCCCTCTCGTTGCCGCTGTCGCCGGTTGGCGTCATCGGAGCCGCCCAGATGCAGGCGGCATCTGTCGCCGGCACCGCGACGTCGTCCTCCGGTGAAATTCTGGTGAACGCGACCGTCCAGTTGCGAGACCTCGCGACCGGCACGGTGTCCGGCACGACCAGGAGTTCCTCGACAGGCGACTTCAGCTTCGCGGCGGTCAATCCGGGAAACTACGTCGTCGAAATCCTGAACGCAGCCGGTCAGGTTGTGGGGACAAGCGCATCGATTTCGGTGGCCGCGGGTGAGGCCCTGACAGGCGTGGCCGTCGGTGTGACCGCTGCGGCCGTCAGAGCCGCCGCGAGTGTCGCGGGCATCAGCACCATCGTCGCCGTCACCACCGCGGCTGCGGCCGCCGGTATCGCCGGCATCGTCGCGGGCGGGCGCGCCGATGGATCAACGTCTCCAGGTCCATCTCCCGTCGCGCAGG
>Ga0070674_100002528_pt1 | contig 10128 bp, 7 predicted proteins | sample KBSM33metaG_FD_65344 | JGI IMG/M metagenome (GOLD analysis project Ga0070674, IMG submission 65344) | Miscanthus rhizosphere microbial communities from Kellogg Biological Station, Michigan, USA - KBS M3-3 metaG | ecosystem: Host-associated > Plants > Roots > Rhizosphere > Soil ...
CTGATCGATCGCGGCCTGCTGCAGGGGGTCCTTGTCGTCCAGACGATCGAACCTCGGGCTTTCGATCACCGGTTCGTGCGGACGATCGCAACGGCCGGCGCGCAGCTTGCGCCCATCGTAAGCCAGGCGCGCACTCACGGGCAGTTTGTGGCGCCGGCGCACCATCGGCTCGACGCCCTCGCGCAGAACCTTTGGTGGAGCTGGGACCGCGACACTTCGAGCCTCTTTCGCGACCTCGATCCGGAGCTCTGGCGCGAGACGGATCACAACCCGATCGCCCTGTTGCAGCGGATTCCGCCGATTCGACTGGAAGAACGGGTCTCTGCCCTCGCGCTGCACAGCCGCATCAACCACGCGTACCGCCGCATGCAGGAGCACCTGACATCCACGCGCACCTGGGGCGAGCGCAATGCGGGCGTACTATGGGCCAGGCCGGTGGCGTACTTCTCAGCGGAATTTGGCTTGCACGAGTCGGTGCCGATCTATTCGGGCGGCCTGGGCATCCTGGCCGGCGACCACATCAAATCGGCGTCCGACCTGGGCATCCCATTGGTGGGCATCGGCCTGTACTACGACCAGGGCTACTTCCGCCAGCGCCTCGATCGGGATGGGCACCAAATCGAGGACTATCGCGACCTCGACAGCTCGCTGCTGCCGATCCAGCCGGCGCTCGGATCGAACGGCTTGCCGGTCAACGTCGTAATCGAAACGCGCACCGGCACGATTGCCGCACGCGTCTGGCGCCTTAACGTCGGCCGCAACATGCTGCTGCTGCTCGACTCCGGCGTCGAAGGCAATCAGCCCGAAGATTGCGAGCTGACCTCGCGGCTCTACGGCGGCGACGAGCGTGTGCGCATCAGGCAGGAGCTCCTGCTCGGCGTCGGCGGCGTTCGGGCGCTGGCCGCCATGGGAATCATGCCCGGCGTGGCCCACCTCAACGAAGGCCACAGCGCGTTCGCCACGCTCGAGCTGGCGCGAATGAGGATGGCCAGCGAAGGCATCCAGGCATCCGAAGCGCTGAGACGAACGGCAAGGCAGGTGGTGTTCACCACGCACACGCCGGTGCCCGCCGGCCACGATCGCTTCTCACCCGAGCTCGTGGAAGAGCACCTCGGGCCGCTGCGCGACGCCATGGGGATCAGCCGGGACGAGATGCTGGGGCTGGCCCGCGTCGATCCCCACAACCCTCACGAGACATTCTGCATGACGGTGCTCGCGCTCAAGGTGTCGCGGCGCGCGAACGCGGTGTCCTCGCTGCACGGGCAGGTCTCGCGCGCCATGTGGACGCCACTTTATCCAGAGCGCTCTGAGGAGCAGGTCCCCATCGGCCACATCACCAACGGCATCCACGTGCGCACGTGGCTGGCGCATCAGATGCACGCGCTCTACGATCGCCATCTCGGTGCGGATTGGCCGCAGCGGTGCGCCGAGCCGAACTGCTGGGATGCGATCGAAGGCATAGACGGCGGCGAAATCTGGGAGACCCATCAGACGCTCAAGACTCAGCTCGTCCACATGGCGCGTCTGCGGGCCGCCCGCTGTGCCGAGCAGCGCGGCGAGTCGGCAGCATTCGTCGCGCAGATGAGAGATTCACTCAGCCTCGACGCGCTGACGATTGGCTTCGCCCGGCGCTTCGCGACGTACAAGCGCGCGAACCTGATTCTCCGCGACTTCGAACGCCTCGCGGCGCTGATCAACGACGCCAAGCGGCCCGTGCAATTCGTGTTTGCCGGCAAGGCACATCCCCTGGATCGCCCCGGGAAAGACGTACTCCGGGAGATCGTGCAACTGTTGCGCGAATCCCGGTTTGCGGGCAAGGTCCTCTTTGTCGAGGACTACGACATCAACGTGGCCCGGTTTCTCGTCCAGGGCGTCGACGTGTGGCTCAACACTCCTCGCCGGCCACTGGAAGCCTCGGGCACCAGCGGGCAGAAGGTCGTGCTCAATGGCGGCCTCAACCTGTCTATTCTGGACGGCTGGTGGGCCGAAGCGTATGACGGCCTCAACGGGTTCGCCATCGGCCGCGGCGATACCCACACCTCCATGGAGATCCACGACGAGCGGGATGCTGAAGCGCTGCTCGAGGTGCTCTCTGGTGAAGTGATCCCGCTCTACTACGACCGCGACGCAGACGGGTTGCCGCGCGCCTGGATTGCCCGCATGAAGCGCGCCATGCGGACCCTTGGGTGGCGCTTCAGCGCCGATCGGATGGTGACCGACTACGTGCTGAAGTCCTACGTCCCCGCGGCAGGCGGCACGAGCAGCAACATGCGCTCGTGATTCGCTTGATCGGCGGTCGGACGCTGGCTATATTCGTTTTGAACGGAGGCTGCGATGCCACGAGGAAAGAAATCCGCCAACGGCGACGCCCGGCACTTCAGCGAACCCGAGGCCATCGCTCGCCGAGCGTACGAGATCTACCAGAGCCGCGGCGCGTATGACGGCGCGGATCTCGACGACTGGCTGGAAGCGGAGCGCCAACTGAAGCCCGGGCCCAACGACGTCACCGGCCCTGCGCCCGAGAAGCCGAAACGCCGGAAGACGGCCCCACGTACCAACGCCTGACCAGGTAGTAGATTGTCGCCGCCGCGACGGCGCCTCCCGCAACGCGATACTCGCGGGCGCTCGCCTGCGCGAGGAGCCACACGATGCCGGCGGCTGCAAGCAGCGGCAGAACCACGCCACCTGGCAGGTTGAACGGGGTGCCCGCCATGCGGACATCGCGGCGTTGAAGCTGATACGAAGCACCGACACACAGCAGGTACAGCGCCAGCGCCGTCACGTTGGCCATGACGACGAGCGTCTCGAAGCTGCTCGAGATGGCCAGCGCTGCGACAATCACCGCATACACGACGATCGCCAGTGCCGGCGTGTGATAGCGGTGATGCACCTTCGCAAACCTCGCTGGCAGCACTCCGTCTCGGGCCATCGCGAATAGCCCGCGAGGCGTTCCCAGCATGTCGCCGGCGATGTATCCGAAAATGGAAATGGTGGCGCCTATCAACAGGACGAGCTCTCCAGCCCTGCCCGCGAAGCGCCGCGCGGTTTCGGCCAGCGGCGCATCTCGAAACTGCGGCAGCTCCGGTCCCAGCACTCCTTGCGCAACCGCCTGCACGCCGAGGTAGACCAGCGTGGCCGTTGTCAGCGCCGCGAGGATAGCGCGCGGGACCGTCGTCGACGGCTCGCGAATTTCACCTGAGGGCGCGAGCGCCACCTCGGTTCCGACGAACGCGAACAACAACACAATCGACGTCTGCCCCACTTGCGCAAGAGTCGGCATCGACATCCGCAGAAATTCCGGATGCACGTGCCAGCCGCCCACCACCACAAGAAACAACAGGGGCGTGAGCTTGGCCACAGTGATGGTCTCGACGAGGCGGATGCCCGGCTTGATGCCCCGCACGTTGACCCAGGCCAGCAGCGCGAACAGCACGGCAAGCAGCAACGCGCGCGGCAGGCTGCCGGCAAATGGCGGCGAAAGGACGCCGACCGATCCGGCAAATGCCGTGGCGACCGACGCAACCGACAGGCACGCCGTCAGGCTGTAGAGCACTCCGCCGAGGAACCCTGCGAGTCCGCCAAATGCAGTTTCGATGTACGCGTAAAGCCCGCCGCTCAACGAGACACGGCTGCCCGCGGCCGCAAAACACAGGGCAATGAGCGCCATCAACACCGCGCACACGATGTAGGCAATCGGCGCGGCCGCGCCAAGGCCGGCCGCGACACTCGCCGGCATCAGAAACACTGAAGACGCGATGGTGACGTTGACGATGCTGGCGGTCAGTTCCCGCACGCCGATGGCGCGCACGAGCTGCGAATCCGCTGAGGTTTGGGGAGGGTCGGCTACGGCCAATTCTGCTTGACGATGCCAAGGTCGATGGAGGCCAGCGTGGTGCGGCCCGTCACAGCGGTGGCCTCGACAAGCTCCTTGAACAGGATCTGGTCGAGCAGACGCTGAACGCCCTGTGGACCGAACGCACCGAGTGCCCAGCGCGAGGCGCGCCCGAAGAAAACAGCATCAGCGCCCAGCGCCAGCGCCTTCAACACGTCGCTGCCGCGGCGGAAGCCGCTGTCGATCAGCACGGGAATGCGCCCGTTCACCGCCGCCACGATCTCCGGCAGCACTTCGAGGGTCGATGGCCCGTAGTCCATCGAACGGCCGCCGTGATTCGAGACGATGATGCCGTCGTAGCCGCGCTCGACGCAGATTTTGGCGTCCTCAGGCGAGACGATGCCCTTGATAATCATGGGCACCTTCATGAACTTCTTGATGCCGTCGAGGTATTCCCAGCTGATCCACAAGCGGCCGATGCCCAGGCGATACGCTTGCGGTCCCCGCAATGGTGTCGCGTTCGCCTGACCTGCGCCGGCTCCGCGGCCACCGCCCCCGCGACCAATCACACGGCCCCCGAGGTTGCGATCGTGCAGACTTCGCTCGAAGTATGACGCCTGCTGGTCGACCGTCACGACGATAGCCTTGCACCCGGCGGCCTGCGCACGCTCGAGCAGCTCGCGGCTGGCGGCCATGTCGGGGGCCTGGAACCCAAGGCTGGCGTTCAGATCGGCACGGGGATAGAACTGCCACCAGAGTTGTCCCTGTGCCGCTTTCGCCACTTCCTCGACCGTGAGGCTCGAAGCGTTGCTCAGGCACATCGGCGTGCCCGCCGACATCGTCGCCGCGCGATACATGCCCGCTTCGCCGTCAGGATGCAGCGGCACCTGCGTACCCGTCGGAGCGATCATGATCGGATATTTCATCTTGATCCCGAGGATCTCGGTCGACAGATCGACTGTCGCTGGGTCGACCGCACGTCCTGGCACGAGATCGACCCAATCGAATGCCTGGCGGTTCCGGCGCAGATTCGATTCGCCGCCTTCGCCGTGCGCGGTGTAGTCGTAGATCGACTGAGGCACGTTCGCGAACATCACCGGCTCGAAATCGAACGACGAGAACATCTCCGCAAGTCCCGGCGTGCGGCGGTGCTGATTGAGATGCCGTGGGTCGAGCTGGGCGTGCAGCAGCGGCGATCCTGCCACGAGCCCCGCGAGGCTCGCGAGCGCCTTGCGGCGCGAGATCGACTGCTGCCATTGACGCTCTATCGTTCCCACGCGCTCTCTCACGCCACCTTCGGCTAGGGCCAGTTCGGCTTGATGATGCTCGCGTCGATCGAAGCCAGCGTGGTGCGGCCTGTGGCTGCCGTGGCTTCGACCAGCTCCTTGAAGATGATTTCATCGAGCAGCCGCTGCACTCCAGCCGGCCCGAACGCACCAAGCGCCCACCGCGACGCTCGTCCGAGGAACACCGCATCGGCGCCAAGGGCGAGAGCTTTCAGCACATCGCTGCCGCGCCGGAAGCCGCTGTCGATCATCACCGGGATGCGGCCGTTCACAGCCGCCACGATCTCCGGCAGCGCTTCGAGCGTAGCCGGTCCGTAGTCCATCGATCGGCCGCCGTGATTCGAAACGATGATGCCTTCGACACCGCGCTCGACGCAGAGCTTGGCGTCTTCCTGCGTGACGATGCCCTTGACGATCAAAGGTACCTTCATGAACTTCCTGATGTCATCGAGGTACTGCCAGTTGTACCAAAGCCGTCCAACCCCGAGACGATAGGCTTGGGGTCCTGTTACCGGCGCAGCCGGTGCGGCACCGGCGCCTGCCCCGCGCCCGCCCGCAGCTCCACCGCCGGCTCCGCCTCCGCCTCCACGGCCGCGGCCACCGAGGTTGCGATCGCGCTGGCTCCGCTCGTAGTAAGAGGCTTGCTGGTCGACCGTCACGACGATTGCCTTGTAGCCCGCCGCCTGCGCACGCTCGAAGAACTCGCGCGTCGCCGCCAGGTCTTGACGCGGGTAGAACTGCCACCACAACTGCCCCTGCGCGGCCTTCGCGACTTCCTCGACCGTCTGACTGGAGTTGTTGCTGAGGCACACCGGTGTCCCAGACGACATCGTCGCCGCGCGGTACATACCGGCTTCACCTTCAGGATGCAGAGGCACCTGCGTGGCTGTCGGAGCGATCATGACCGGATATTTCAGCTTGAGGCCGAGAATCTCGGTGGAGAGATCGACGGTCGCCGGATCAACTGCACGCCCTGGAACCAGATCGACCCAGTCGAACGCCTGGCGATTCCGGCGCAGGTTCGACTCGCCCCCGTCACCATGCGCGGTGTAGTCGTAGATCGACTGCGGCACGTTGGCGAACATCACTGGCTCGAAGTCGAATGCCGAGAACATCTCGTTCAAGCCCAACGTGCGACGGTGCTGACCGACCGGTCGCGGATCCATCTGAGCTCGAAGTAGAGGCGATCCGGCAACCAATCCTGCCAGGCTGGTCAATGCCTTGCGTCGTGAGATCGACTGCTGCCACTGACGTTCCGTATTCCCCACAGCGCCTCCAGCGTCCGCTCAGTTATTGCTCCCCGTTCGCACCGGAATCGGGGCGTGGACCTTCACCATCGTTCGATCGAGCGCCTTGAGGTTCACCTTGCCGCACATGCCCATGTAGCGCGCCAGCTCGGTCTGAGCCATCTCGACAACGCTTCGCACCCCGCCCTCACCGTACGCGGCGAGTCCCCACATGACCGGGCGCCCGATCAGGACGGCTTGCGCACCAAACGCCAATGCCTTGAGGATGTCGGTCCCGCGCCGAAACGCGCCATCCGTAAGCACGGGCACTTTCCCACCTACGGCATCGACGATGGCCGGCAGCGCGAGCACCATCGCATCTTTGTTCGTGAGCAAGCCCCCGAAGTTCGACGCGATGATCCCCTGGACGTTCTGCTGAAGCGCCTGAGTCGCTTCGGCCGGCGTCGTAATGCCCTTGATGAGCACGGGGACTGTCAGTCCCTGTTTGATGGCTTGAACAGCGGACCAGTTGATGGTCGAGGTGGCAATGCGTCCGTTGGCGGAATGCGATGCGCCGACGGTGATCACAATCGCCTTCGCTCCGGCCTTGACTCCGTCCTGTACCTGAGTCTTGGCCGCGGAGTCTGACGCGTACACCTGATACCAGAACGATGGCTTCGCTACGGTCGCGATGTCCGCCAAGGCGACGCTCGATCGGCTGCTTACGATCATCAGCGCTCTGGCCGCGGTTGCGCCCTTGGCAGTCGCCAGTTCGGCATCTTCGTGAAAACGCTTCTGATCGGCCATGGGCGCCACGAGGATCGGCGTGAAGTGGGTGTCGCCGAACAGGTTCACGCTCAAGTCGAGATCGATCACGGGCACGTTCATGCGAGGCCGCAGCGTGATTCGCTCGAATAACGCGCGATCGCCGCCTGCGATCAATGCGAACGCGGCCGGGCTCAGCTTCTTCTTGGCCTCATCTTCGAACTCGAGCAGATTGACGAGCTCGTCGCGGGGCGCCACACGTGCAATGTTCTGCGATTCCCAGGGAAGAGGGTCTCGTTGTGGTGCCTGAGCCATCGCCCCCTTCGACCCGGCGGCCGCGCCGGCCGCCGCGGCCACGGCTGTACCGAGCATGCGGCGTCTGCTGACTTTCTGATTGCTCATCGCGTACCCCCCGTACGACAATTCGCCGTGATTGTAGCCCTTCCCCTCTTTCCGGGACACATGAAATGAAAGTCGGCCTCGTCGGTCTGGGCACTATGGGAGCACCCATGGCGCGCAATCTCCTCAAGGGCGGACACACGCTCACGGTTTATGCGCGGCGCCGCGAGCAGATGGCCCCCCTTGCGGATTCAGGCGCTCGCACAGCCATGTCCCCTGCCGAAGTGGCCGCTTCGAGCGACGTGACGGTTGTTGTCGTCACGGACACCGCAGCCGTGGAATCGGTCGCGCTTGGAGTAAACGGCATCGCATCAGGCGCACAAACTGCTACAACTGTGATCGATCACAGCACCATCGATCCCGCCGGGGCCAGGCGGATTGCGGCCGCGCTCGCTGCTCGAGGGATCGACATGCTCGACGCACCCGTCTCGGGCGGCGCGGCGGTCGCCGAACAGGGCGCACTCACCATCATGGTCGGCGGCGACAAGAGTGCGTTCGATCGCTGCCGGCCCGTCCTCGCGTGCTACGGCGCGCACATAATCCACGTCGGGCCCTCCGGCACGGGGCAAGTCGCCAAGGCCTGCAACCAGATCTGCACCGTCGTCAACATGCTCGGAGTGGCCGAAGCGCTGTTGCTGGCCGAGCGCGCCGGCCTGGATCCGACGGCAGTGAAGGACGTGATCGCAACCGGGTTCGGCGCGAGCCGCATGCTCGAAGTGCAGGCGCCAAAGATGATCGCGCGCGATTTTGCCGGTCGCGTCGAGTCGAGACTGCATCACAAAGACATCCACATCGTGTTGCAGATGGCCCAGGCCCTCGGCGTTTCCCTGCCAGCCAGCGCCGCGGCTGCCGGAGTCTTCGACGCGCTGCAAAATCGCGGTGGCGCCAGGGAAGACTCGGCGGCGATCTTCGACGTGCTCGCCCATTCGTAATCTGCGCCACCGAGATCGAACGACATGCCTTACGGCCTGAGACACGCCGCCACTTTGTTGCTGACGAATCGGATCCGATCGATTCCGGTCGACGGACCCAGCGATGCGATCGCCGATGCGCTCAGACGGCTCGCCGAGGAGATGGTCGCACTCGCACGAGACATGCATGCTCACCCGGACGAAGCCGCCTGGCTCACCGAGGCATTCAACAACGCGATCGATCGGATTCCGCTGCGGTTTGATGTGGAGAGTGTCAGGGCGCATGGCCGGATGTCGATCGCACAACTCCGCCGGCCGGAGCCGCCAATCGAACGGCGAGATCTGTTCCTGGTTTACGTTCCTGCCGACCGATTGCCCATCGCGGCACCGCTTGCAATCGAACTCACCAAGCGCCGCGTGAGCGTGGCCTTCAGCGAATACGAGGTGGCGTCGGCAGACGAGCTCGCTCAGGCTCTGGAGCGCGGCCTCAGACAGCATCGGGGCGGCGTGTTCCTGCAGACGCCGGCGTTCACCCGAGCTGGCCTTGATTCGCCCGAAGAGTCACCCCGCCTAAAGGCGGCGCGTGATGCGGCCGAACCTACCTTCCTGGCTCTCGTCGATTGGGCAAGAAACCTAAGAGCGTGAGTTGTTGGCTTTCGCTACAAAACTGAGCCGGATATCGGCGGCTTTTTGGGCATTTCCCTTGCAAATGGTCGACCGTCAACGGAGGACGGATGGGGACGCAGGGAAAACCGGCGAAGAGTTCTAAAGGAGTGAAGGGTTCCGACAAGGTTTCGAGCGGCATCGCGGGTTTCGATTACCTACTGAGAGGCGGCTTTCCGGCTCACCGCATCCTGCTCATCGAAGGACACCCAGGAGCGGGAAAAACCACCTTCGGCCTGCAGTTCCTTCTTGATGGCGTCAAGCGCGGCGAGTCGTGCATGTACATCACGCTGTCGGAGACGGCCGACGAGCTGAGGTCCAATGCGGCGTCGCATGGTTGGCGCCTCGACGGCATTGATATTCAGGAAATGCAGCCGGCCGAGAACCTGCTGCCCGAAGAGCAGTACACGCTGTTCCACCCATCCGAGATCGAACTGGGCGATCTCGTTCGCCACGTGTTCGAAGCGGTCGAAACGTTGAAGCCAGCACGCGCCGTGCTCGACTCCGTCTCCGACATGCGCCTGCTGGCGCGGGACTCGCTGAGATATCGACGGCAGATTCTGGCGCTCAAGCAGTTCTTCGTGGGCCGTGGGTGCACGTTGCTGCTGCTCAACGAAAACGGCGGCACGGATCTCGACCCGCATATTCAGAGCCTCTCGCACGGCGTGATTCGACTCGAACAGGCCGTGCACGACTTTGGCGCAATCCGACGGCGGCTCGAGATCTCGAAGTTGCGTGGCGTGGCATATGTAGCGGGGTACCACGACTTCAAAATTCAGACTGGCGGTATCCGCGTATTTCCCCGTCTCGAGAACCGTCGACAACAACGGCCGCTCCCCTCGAAGACCCTCAAGAGCGGCTCGAAGGAGATCGACGCCCTCCTCGATGACGGCGTGCAGATGGGCACGTGCACGCTCGTGCTGGGACCATCGGGCGTGGGCAAATCGACGCTTTCTCAGCAATACCTCTCGGCAGCCGCCGCCAGCGGGATCCACAGCGCCGCCTTCCTGTTCGACGAGCAGCGCAGTACTTTCCTCAGTCGTGGC
>Ga0070674_100002531_pt1 | contig 10124 bp, 8 predicted proteins | sample KBSM33metaG_FD_65344 | JGI IMG/M metagenome (GOLD analysis project Ga0070674, IMG submission 65344) | Miscanthus rhizosphere microbial communities from Kellogg Biological Station, Michigan, USA - KBS M3-3 metaG | ecosystem: Host-associated > Plants > Roots > Rhizosphere > Soil ...
CGTCTGGAATTTTGCGAACAACATCCGCACCGAGGGGATGGACGGCAATCACATGTCGATGGACCGGGTCAGCGGGCAGCAGAGCCTGCTCAAGGTGAATGCCGCCTATCACGCGATGCACCACATCACGCCGGACAATTTCTATTCGTCGTACCTGAACCTCTTTGACCTGCTGTTCGGCAGATCCTGCACAATCCGCCACCGGCGCTTTGTGATCACGGGGGCGTCGGGAGCTTTCGGTTCGGCCATGAAGGCGCGCATCGAAGCGCTCGGCGGGTTGGTCGAAACGGCCAAGCACGGCGTGGATTTCGCCGCGAACGACACCGACCGCATGCGGCCAAAGCTAGAACGCGCAGATGTGCTGATCCTCGCGCACGGCTCCAAAGGACCGGAGGCCTGGGACGCGAATTATACGACCTTTACTGAACTCGCTGACTTGTTCGTCGATTTGGGTAGGGAGCGGCTGGTGCCGCCCGAGATCTGGGCGGTGGGCTCGGAGGCGGAGTTCCACGGCGACATGGGACAGTCCGACCTCGTGGACTACGCGGCCAGTAAGCGGTCATTCGCGCAGCGCGCGATCGGTTATTACCGAAGCCCCGACGTCCTTTACCGCCACATCGTACCGTCAGCCTTCAGCTCGCCGATGGGACCAGGTGCGATGTCGGCCGATACTGCGGTCCGGATCGCGCTCTTCTTTATCCGGCGCGGTTTTTCCTACGTTCCAGTAACGCTCACGACCCTCGCCTTCTGGAATTATTTCCGATTTATCCGTCAAACGCCCGACGCCCAACCGGTTCGGGCCGGTGTTGCCATTGACTCGGGCGCACGGAGATAGTTTTTCCTGTCGCGAAAGCCCATATGTGGGCCGCGGCAACAAACGAATGCACTCATGGCGAAGCGCATAGCCATTGCGACCATCGGCACGCTTGGCGACGTCCAGCCGTTCGTCGCGCTGGCGCTAACGCTGAGGAAGCGCGGCTACTCGGTCGTTATCGGCTCGTCCGACGATTTCGAGGGGTTTGTCACCGGGCACGGCATCGAATTCTTCAGCCTGGGTGGCGACGTTCAGGCGTTCCTGCGCCAGTCGCAGTTCGACAGCGCCATGACCAAGAGCCTTATTCTTTATGCTCCGATGCTGCTCAGGGACGGGCAAAAGGTCCTCCGGGAGGCTGGGAAGCGAGCCTGGCTGATGGCGCAGGACGCAGATGCGATCGTTTTCCAAAATAACACCACCTTCTGCATCGACATCGCCGAAGCGCTGAAGATACCCGCGCTGCTGACGGTTTTTCAGCCGCTCAATCCCACGGATGAATTCCCGTATTTCGAGTATGGCTTGGATCCGGTCGATCCCCTGCTCTACCGCTTCAACCGCGAGCCCTTCGCCAAGAGCCCAACGTTCGACCCTTTGATCAACAGGTTGAGCTACGCCGTGCAGAAGGTGCAACAAACCTATTGGGACCTGCCGCGCGATAGATTGCGCCGATATCTGGGACTCAAGCCCAAGAAGCGGGCAGCTTTCCAAACATCGCCGCGCAACGAGCCGCTGCCAATACTGCACGCCTATTCCGGGACGATCTCGCCGGCGGCAGGCGACTGGCACGACAGCAACATCATCACGGGCTTCTGGCGGCTGGAGGACACGACCGGCTGGACCCCACCGCCGGCGTTCGAAGAGTTCTTGGGCAGGGGCGAAGCGCCCATCTACCTTGGCTTCGGGTCAATGTCCTGGGGGGCCCAGCGCAACACCGAGATCATCTCCAAGGCGCTCAAGACGTGGGGTGGTCGCGCTGTGATCGGCAAGGGTTGGGGCGGGCTCAGAGAAGACGCGCTGCCCGACAGTGTCTTCGTGATTGATCGCGCGCCACACACCGAACTGTTCAAACATGTCAAAGCCGTCGTGCATCACGGCGGTGCGGGGACCACCCACGCGGGCCTCTATGCTGGACGGCCGACTTTTGCCGTCCCCCAATTCTTCGACCAGCCCTATTGGGGCCGGCTGATCTACGAGCTTGGCGCAGGGCCCCAGCCAGTACGGCTGCGGAAACTGACGCCACAAATCCTTGCGGGCGCCCTCGATGACCTCGCATCTACTCCGGCTTACGCCCGCGCGGCGGAGGCGCTCGGCGAGAAGCTCAAGCTCGAGGACGGCACAAACCTTGCGGTCGACGTCATCGAGGAAGTGATGACGGAACACGGGCGCGTGCCCCGCGCCGCACAACTGCTTGGAGCAGCGTCGTGACCGAGTACGACCCGCAAAACATCTTCGGAAAGATTGTCAGGGGCGAGTTCCCAAGCACCAAGGTCTACGAGAACGAGCACTTGATCGCGATCATGGACGTGTTCCCCCAATCCAAGGGACACACGCTGGTGATCCCGAAGGCAGGATCGCGCAACATTCTCGACGCAGACCCTGCGGCGCTGTCCAAAGTCGCCGCGGATCTGCCAAGGCTGGCGCGGGCAGTAAAAACCGCCATGAAGGCAGATGGGCTGCGGGTCATGCAGTTCAATGAAGCACCCTCTGGCCAGACAGTGTTCCACCTGCATTTTCACCTCATCCCAGTTTACGAAGGGGTTGACCTCGGACGGCACGGGCAGGGCCAGGCGGATGCCGTCGAGTTGTCCGAACAGGCCAAGGCCATCGCGGCACAGCTGTGATTTTTGACGATGCCGCGCCAAGACCGAGTCATGCTAACTGTGTGATAACTGATGTATGGAACATCAGGATGTCCGGACTGAACCTGACTTCTGCCATCTGAGCAGCACCGCATGATGACTTCCGGCCAACTCCGCTCCGCGCGGGCACTTCTGGGGATCGACCAGAAGACCTTGGCTGGCCTTGCCGACGTCTCGCTCCCCACGATCCAGAGGATGGAGGCCAGCGACGGTGTGGTGCGCGGCACTGTGGAGACGCTGACCAAGGTCATCGAGGCCCTGCATCGTGCGGGCGTCGACTTGATCGGCGACAATGCCCGCTCGGAGGCTGGTGGTCGCGGGGTTCGGCTCCGGGAACCGCCACAAAAGCCCTGATTGAGTGCGCTCAATCCACGACGACCACCCTCAGCGATGATCGCCGCGTCCTTTGAAAGGCCGTGCCATGGTCCCAGCGTCGACCGACCGTCTCGAACCGCCCAGCGCCGCAGATCTCTTTACCCCGAAGTTGATCACCGTCCTGCGCGAGGGATATCGCCTCGCCGACTTTCGCGCCGACCTCTTCGCCGGACTCACGGTCGCGATCGTGGCGCTGCCTCTGTCGATGGCAATTGCCATCGCATCGGGCGTGACGCCGGAGCGCGGCCTATACACCGCGGCCATCGGCGGCTTCCTTATTTCCGCCCTTGGAGGCAGCCGCTTCCAGATCGGCGGTCCGGCCGCGGCCTTTACCGTGCTCGTTGCCGGCTGTGTCGCCAGGCAAGGCCTAGACGGCCTTTTGCTGGCAACCCTGATGGCCGGCGTCTTCCTCATCCTGATCGGTGCGCTCCGCCTGGGAAGTTACATCAAATTCATTCCCTACCCGGTCACCGTGGGGTTTATTTCGGGAATCGCCACAATCCTGTTTGTCGGGCAGATCGGCGACCTGCTCGGGCTGCGCATGGTAAACAACCCGGCTGATATTCTGCCCAAGCTGGAGGCAATCGGTGCGGTCCTCCCGACGTTCACGCCGTCCGCCGTGGCTGTATCCATCACCACAGTTGTGTTGATCGTCGGCCTCCGTCGATATGCCCCTCGCTTGCCGGGAATCCTGATTGCTGTGGTGCTCGGCGCGTTGGCCGTGGCGCTGTTCAAGCTGCCCGTCGAAACGGTCGGAACGCGCTTCGGCGGTATCCCGAGCACCCTGCCCGCACCGCATTTGCCGGAGATATCGTGGGCGAAAATGGTGGCAGTCTTGCCCGACGCCATTTCATTCGCCTTGCTCGGCGCCATCGAGTCTCTGTTGTCCGCCATTGTCGCCGACGGCATGACGGGGCGGCGCCACCGTTCGAATATGGAGCTCGTTGCACAAGGCATTGCCAATATCGCATCCGCGATCTTTGGGGGCATCTGTGCAACGGGCACGGTCGCACGAACCGCCACGAACGTTCGCTCGGGGGCTCGCAGTCCGTTGGCGGGCATGTTCCACGCGCTGTTCGTGGTTCTCTTCATGGTCGTGGCCGCACCGCTCGCAAGCTACATTCCGCTCGCTGGTCTGGCAGGCGTCCTGGCGGTGGTTTCCTGGAACATGGCGGAAAAGCAGGCCTTTGCGACGCTGGTGCGCAGCTCATGGGGGGATGCTGTCGTCGTAATCGCGACCTTCACGCTGACCGTATTAGTGGGCCTGACGCCGGCGATTGTCGTCGGCTTCGCGCTCGGCGCCCTGCTTTTTCTCCACCGCATGGCGCGGTCGGCAAGCGTCGAGGCGCACGTGCCGCTAGTTCCCGAGGATGAGGCGGATGACATGAGCCGGCCGCGCTACGATGCGTCGATAGCCGCTGATCCCGATGTTGCCGTCTATCGCATTACCGGCGCCTTCTTCTTTGGCGCGGCGGCTACGGTTGGCAGCGTGCTGGATCGCATCGCGGACCGCCACAAGGCGTTTGTCATCGATTTCTCGGCCGTGCCGTTCATCGATTCCACGGCTGCCAATGCCATTGAGAGCGTCGCTCGCAAGGCACATAAAAATGACGTTCTATTATTGGTGTCGGGTGCCAGCGTGGAAACGAGGAAGACCCTGAATGCACATGGTGTCCAGGGCCCCGAGGTGCGCTTCGTGACCTCACTCGATGAAGCTGTCGCTGCAGCGCACGCAGCAGTCGGCAGCCGATCAGCAACCTAATGGAAAGGGCCGGGAGAAACTCCCGGCCCCTTACCGTGCGTTAAAAGAGTGGCTCAACTCTTTTCGTCCGCCTTGGCCGGCTTCTTGGCTGCTGCCTTGGGGCCAGTAATAGCCTTTGGCTTGGCCGGCCGGGGCGGCGCAGCGATGAGCTCGAGTTTCGCATCGGGCCCAACGCCAACCACGGCGACCGTCACGGTACCGCCGTTGACCAGCTCGCCGAACAGCACTTGGTCAGCCAACGGCTTCTTGACGTGCTCTTGGATCACTCGACCGAGTGGGCGCGCCCCCATGCGCTCATCGTAGCCGCGAGACGCGAGCCATTCTGCCGCTTCCGGCGTCAGGTTGATCGTCACGCCGCGCTCGGCCAGCTGGCCTTCCAGCTGCAGGACGAACTTCTCAACGACCTGGCGGACCACCGCCGGCGGCAGGGCGCCGAAGGAGATGATGGCATCGAGCCGGTTGCGGAACTCCGGCGAGAACATGCGGTTGATCGCATCCTCGTCGTCGCCCTGCTCACGCTTGCGGCCGAAGCCGATCGGCGATTTCTGCAGTTCCATCGCACCGACGTTCGACGTCATGATCAGAATGACGTTCCGGAAGTCGACGGACTTGCCGTTGTGGTCGGTCAGCTTGCCGTGGTCCATCACCTGCAACAGGATATTGAACAGGTCCGGATGAGCCTTTTCGATTTCGTCGAGCAGGACAACGCAATGCGGGTGCTGATCGACGCCGTCGGTCAATAGGCCACCCTGATCGAAACCGACATAGCCCGGAGGCGCGCCGATCAGCCGGCTGACCGTGTGGCGCTCCATGTACTCGGACATATCGAAGCGCAACAGTTCGACGCCGAGCGTATCGGCAAGTTGCTTGGCAACCTCGGTTTTGCCGACGCCGGTCGGGCCGGTGAACAGGTAGGAGCCAATCGGCTTCTCGGGTTCACGCAGGCCAGCACGAGCCAGCTTGATGGCCGACGCCAGGGCAGAGATGGCCGCGTCCTGCCCAAACACCACCCGCTTGAGGTCGACCTCCAGGCTGGCGAGCATCTCGGTGTCAGACTTGCTGACCGATTTGGGCGGAATGCGCGCCATGGTGGCGATTGTTGCCTCGATCTCCGGCACGTCGATCAGAGTCTTTCGCTCGTCGGGCAGCAACAGCATCTGACTGGCGCCGGTCTCGTCGATCACGTCGATCGCCTTATCCGGAAGCTTGCGGTCGTTGATGTAGCGAGCCGAGAGCTCGACGGCGGCCTTCAGCGCCTCGTCGGTATATTTGAGCTTGTGGTAATCCTCGAAGTACGGCCGCAGGCCCTTTACGATCTCGATCGCGTCGGGGATCGTCGGCTCGGCGACGTCGATCTTCTGGAACCGGCGGACCAAAGCGCGGTCCTTCTCGAAGAACTGACGATACTCCTTGTAAGTGGTCGAGCCGATGCAACGCATGTTCCCCGAAGCCAACGCCGGCTTGAGGAGGTTCGACGCATCGAGCGCGCCGCCAGAGGTTGCGCCGGCGCCGATCACCGTATGGATTTCGTCGATGAACAAGATCGCGTCGGGATGCTTCTCGAGCTCCTTCATGACGGCCTTGAGCCGCTCTTCGAAGTCGCCGCGATAGCGGGTGCCGGCCAGCAGCGACCCCATGTCGAGGGCGTAGATAGTGGCTCCCTTGAGGACCTCGGGCACGTCGCCCTCGGTGATCTTGCGAGCGAGACCTTCGGCGATGGCGGTCTTGCCGACGCCGGCGTCGCCGACATAGATGGGATTGTTCTTGGATCGCCGGCACAGCACCTGGATCGTGCGCCGCAACTCGGCGTCGCGGCCGATTAGCGGATCGATCTTGCCGGCTTTGGCCTTGGCATTGAGATCGACGCAGAAGTCGGCGAGAGCGGAAGATTGCCCGTTGCCCTGACGCTGCGGGCCGCCGCCCTCCTCGTTGTGGGCGCCGCCCTGTCCCTCTTCAGCACCACGCACCGAGCGCTGCTCGTTCGGACCGGACTTGGTGATCCCGTGGGAGATGAAATTAACCGCATCCAGCCGGCTCATGTCCTGCTGCTCAAGGAAATAGGCGGCGTGGCTCTCGCGCTCGGCAAAGATCGCAACCAGGACATTGGCGCCAGTAACTTCCTCTTTTCCAGAGGACTGAACGTGAATCACGGCGCGCTGAATGACTCGCTGGAAGGCGGCCGTCGGCCGCGCGTCCTGCCCGTTGGGCACGACGAGGCTGTCGAGCTCTTCATTGATGAAGTCCTCGAGATCGCCCTTCAGGGCCTCAATGTCGACATCGCAGCCGGTGAGCACCGCGATGGTGTCACGGTCTTCGGTCAAGGCGAGAAGCAGGTGCTCGAGCGTGGCAAACTCATGCGCCCGCTCGCGGGCGAGGTTCATCGCCTGGTGCAGGGCCTTTTCCAATCCGCGGGAGAACGAAGGCATATGATGTTCCTATTGCTTTTCCATCACGCACTGCAGCGGATGCTGGTTCTTGCGTGCCGTGTCCATGACGCGGGTGACCTTGGTCTCGGCCACCTCGTATGGATAGACGCCGCACTCCCCGACGCCCTTGTTGTGGACGTGCAGCATGATGCGCATGGCGTCTTCGCGTGACTTGTTGAAGACGTCCTGCAGGACCAGAACCACAAATTCCATCGGGGTGTAGTCGTCGTTCAACAGGAGCACCCTGTAGAGATTGGGCTTCTGTGTCTTGGGTTTGGTTCTGGTGATCGTGCCGGTGTCGTATTTCGTCCCGCCATCGTTCCCCTTGTCGTCACGCGCCGCCTTGAACGGCTGGCCCGGTCCGGTTGCGGCCCGGGTCGTCTGATCGAAGCGGAAACGTGGGCGATCGAAACGACGCAGCATGGTGAGGCCATTATGTAGGCAAAAGTAACCCGCTGTTAAGAGGGACGTTCCCTCCCCATCCGGGCAGGTCGAACTGCCCGGTTTTCCTGGCTTTCTGCCGATAGTTTCAATTGCTGCGGCATTTTACCCATTGGTAAGGGCGCGCCCCTATTCTGCCTCAACCGAAGGCGATGGCGCAGCCCGTGGGGGAAGCCGCGTCAGACCCTCGAATGAGTCGCCGAGGAGGGCCAGAAGGCCCCGCTTGTTTGGAGTACCGGGGTTGGCTTCCCAAAGGGTCGATAGTTTTGTGCGCCGCTCCCTATGGCGCATTGTTGCGGCGGTTGTGGTTGGTGCCTTTTGCCTCGTTCCGGCGGTAGCCGACGCGAAGCCGTTGCGCGCCTATGCCGGGATTGTGGTGGACGCTAAGTCGGGCAAGGTTCTCTACGAGAGCGATGCCGACGCGTCCCGCTACCCCGCCTCAGTCAGCAAGGTGATGACGCTTTACATCCTGTTCCAGGAGATCGCGGCGGGGAACATCAAGCTCTCCGACAAGATGCCCGTCAGCAAATGGGCGGCTTCTGCGTCCCCGACCAAGCTGGGACTTAAGGCCGGCTCGACAATAACCGTCGACAACGCCATCCGGGCGATCTGCACGCTGAGCGCCAACGACATGGCGCGCGTGGTCGCCGAGTATATTGGCGGCAGCGAAGCCGCCTTCGCCAAGCGGATGACCTCCACCGCGCGCGCCCTTGGTATGAGGCACACGACCTACGTCAACGCCTCCGGGCTCCCCGATGGTCGGCAGATCACGACCGTCCGCGATCAGGCGATCCTGGGCGTCGCGATCTACGAGCATTTCCCGAAGTACTACGAATATTTCCAGACCAAGAGCTTCAAGTACGGCAAGCGCACTTACGGCAACCACAACAACCTGCTGGGCAAGAGCGGCATCGACGGCATCAAGACCGGCTACACCGGTGCGGCAGGCTACAACCTGCTGACTGCCGCCCGCGCCGATGGACATCACATCGTCGTGGTAGGGTTCGGTTTCTCCTCCGCCGGGAAGCGCGACTCCAAGGTGCGCAGCCTGGTCAACGAGTATCTCCCGCAGTCGCGGACCGGCAGCTACCTTGAGGCGGCGCTGATCCCGCAGCCCGGCCGCAAGGGTGCCGTGGCCATCCCGACCCAAGATACCGACGTGCAGGTGGCATCAGCCAACCCAATCGTTCCGATGCCAGCACCCGCCTTCCGTGGGGCTGACGACGAAGCCCCGGCCGATCCCCAGATGGGCATTGGCGATGTCGATACCGTCGATAACACAACTGTCGCAACGCTCGCGCCGGCGCCGGTCGAACGCCCGGTGGACCTCGGCATGCCGCCGGCTGTCGAGGCCGTCAACAAGGCTGCCGGTGCGCCGACCAAGCGAAAGAAGCTCGGCGATGTAGTCGGTGCTTTCACCGACTCGTATTCGATGGGGGCAGCCCCTGCGCCACTCGGCCAGACCCGTCCTTCGGCGCCGCTTATTCCTCCAGTCGGTATCGGCACCGACGGCCAACCGGTTGACCTCATGACATCGGGTTCGATCTCGACACAGGCCGCCGTCGTGCCAGTCACCGATGCACAGCCGCAGTCGCTCGGGGTTGATGCGCCGGTGACGCAGGTCGCTGAGGCCGTCGAACAACCGATGCCAGCTGCGCTGCCGGACGGCTGGATCGTGCAGCTCGGAGCCTCGCCGACCCAGGACGGCGCCAATGGCCTCCTCGACAACGCCTCGAGCAAGGTTCGTTCGCTCGGCAAGTTCCAGAGCTATGTGGAGCGCTTCGAGAAGGATGGGCAGACCTATTTCCGCGCACGGTTCGGAGGGTTCCCCGGACAGAGTGCGGCAAACGATATGTGCAAGCAGCTCAAGCAAGCCAAAATGAGCTGCCTCGCGATGCAGAGCTAACCGTGCATCGAAAGAGGTAGCCGAACCGGGGAAGCACGTTTGTGGCCAGTGTATGGAGTAGCCCAAATGAGCGATACGTCGAGCCTCACCGAACTAGCCCGCTTCGTGGGCCAGTCGCAGCTCGCAGACGCCAGCGCTAATCGCGCCGCCGTCAATGACATCGTCAACCACCTCAGCAAGCGGCCAGCCAAGCAGCGCGTGTCGGATCTGTTGTCGGTGGTCTTGACGCTGTCGTCGCGGACGCGCCGGATGATCATGCCGCACGTCGAGGTGGACCTCGACGTGTTCGCTCCCGGCGGTCAGCGGGCCGTGCGGATCATGCTTCCTGAGATGATCGGCTAGGCTCGGTTCATGCCCTGAGCCGTCCCGGCTCGGTCGTGGGCGAACGCATCAGAGACGAAGGCTCGGCGACAACCACCCGATTGCGACCGCGGGCCTTGGCCTCATACATGGCTGCGTCTGCGGCGGCGAGGAGCACTTCCACGTCGATGGCGAACTGCGTGGCGGCGATGCCGATGCTCACAGTGGCCGCGGCAGGCCC
>Ga0070674_100002533_pt1 | contig 10122 bp, 6 predicted proteins | sample KBSM33metaG_FD_65344 | JGI IMG/M metagenome (GOLD analysis project Ga0070674, IMG submission 65344) | Miscanthus rhizosphere microbial communities from Kellogg Biological Station, Michigan, USA - KBS M3-3 metaG | ecosystem: Host-associated > Plants > Roots > Rhizosphere > Soil ...
GTCCATGTTGAGCCGCGCGTTGAAGTCGCCGCCGAGCACGTCGTTGGCAGCATCGAATGGGATGATGTCGCCCTTCGGGTCGAGCGGCAGGAGCTCGGCGCCGACGATGCTCGACTGCGGCGCTCCCGGCCGGTTGACGAGCAGGATCTTCGGGCTCGCCGGACGCGGCGTCGCGGCGATGAAGCTTTTCGTGCCCTTCGCTGCCGCCGGCGGCGCCCAATTGCCGAAGCGCGCTTCGAGCAGCGGCTGGATTTCGCTCAGCGGCCGATCGGAGACGATGAACAGCTTGGCATTGTCGGAACGCAGCCAGCGCTGCGCGAAGCCGGCGAAATCGGCCTGGCCGAACGCGCCGATAGCCTTGGGGTCGCCGCCTGGCGGGCCGCCATAGGGATGGTTCGCGCCGTACAGCACGACTGGAAGGAGCCGCCTGGCGACCCGCGTCGGGTCCTTCTGGGTCTGCGCGATCGAGGTCAAGGTCTGCGCGCGAATGCGGTCGATGTCGTCGGCGCGGAAGGCCGCGTTCTTGACGACGTCTCCCATCAGGTCGAGCGACGGCGCGAGGTTCGGCGAGAGAGCGTTGAGCGTCACATAAGAGCGATCGTTGCCGTTTCCGGTGCCGACGTCGGCGCCCAGCCGCTCCTCGGCCTCGGCGATCTGCTGCGAGCTCATCTTGGCCGTGCCCTCGTCGAGCAGGTCCATGGTCATCGATGCAAGCCCGCGCGTGCCGGGACCGTCCGCGGCGCTGCCCGCGTCGAACGCGAGCGCGACCTGGGTCACCGGAACGCCGCTCCGCTGAACGTAATCGACCGGCAGGCCGTTCGCGAGCTTGGCATGGACGATGTCCGGGAAGTCGAGCGCCGCGAGCTGGCCGACCGGCGGGATCGGCCGGTTGCCCTTGACCGCGCCACTAGTCTTGTCGCCGCCGGGTTTCGGAGCGACCGCCTTGGCCTCGGCATAGGCTTCGCGCTCGCCTGGCGCGAGGGTGATGACCAGCGGCGGACGCTTGATCCACTGCTGCATCGCGGTTCGCACCGCGGCCGGCGTGATCGACGCGTAGGACGCGAGCGTCGTCTTGTAGAAATCACTGTTGTGGGCATAAGTCTGCCCCTCGGCGAGGGTCACAGCCTTGCCGCTGAAGCCGCCGACCTGCTCGAGCCCGCGGATGCGACCCGACACCTCGCTCATTACCGCTCGCTGGACCTCGTCGTTGGTCGGCCCCTTGGCGATATAATTCGCCATCAGCTCATCGACGCGCTTCGAGACCTTGGCCGGATCGACCCCGGGCCGGACGGCGACGCTGACCTCGAACAGGCCGATGCGGTGGAATGCGCTGAGGCTCGCGCTCGCCGACACAGCGAGCTTTTCGTTGCGCACCAGCGTCTCGTCGAAACGCGAGCTCGCAAGCCCGCCGAGCACCGAAGCGCCGATGTCGAGCGGCGCGAGCTGCTTGCTGAGCAGCCCCGGTACCGCCCAATATTTCTGGATGATCGTGGTCGCGACATGGTCGTGCATCACGACGTTCTTGGGCGCGGGTAGCGTCGGCACGCTGGCGAGTGCCGGATGGTTGACAGGACCGGCCGGGATGTCGCCGAAATATTTGTCCGCAAGCGCTCGAACCTGGTCCGGCTTCACGTCACCAGCGACGACCAGCACAGCATTGTTCGGGCCGTAGCGGTCCCGGAACCATTGCTTGACGTCGGCCAGGCTGGCCTCGTCCAGGTCCTCCATCGATCCGATGGTGGTGTGGTGGTAGGGATGGCCCTCGGGGAACAGCGTGCCCTGGACGACATATTGGACGAGGCCGCCGGGGCGGCTGTCGCCCTGGCGCTTCTCGTTCTGAACGACCCCCCGCTGGTTATCGAGCACGCCCTGCGTGACCGCGCCGAGCAGGTGGCCCATGCGGTCGCTTTCCATGAACATCGCGCGCTCGAGCGCGCCGGCCGGCACCGTCTCGAAATAATTGGTGCGGTCAAACCACGTGGAGCCGTTGCTGTCGGTCGCTCCAATCTTCGCGAGATGAGCGTCGAAGTCGCCCGGCAGATTCTCGGTGCCGTTGAACATCAAATGCTCGAACAGGTGCGCGAAGCCGGTCTTGCCCTTGGGCTCGTCCTTGGACCCGACATTGTACCAGACGCTGACGGCGGCGATCGGCGCCTTGTGGTCCTCGTGGACGATCACCGTCAGCCCGTTCTTCAGCTGGAATTGCGTGTGCGGGATCGACACTTGCTTGACCAGCGTCGGCATCGGCACCGACTGCGGCGGAGCGGCCAGCACCGGTGGCGTCAGAATGGTCGTGGCGGCGAGCAAGGCCAACCTGCTGAACTTGTGCATCGGCTTGAATTCTCCGGCGAAATCTCAGGGAATGCCCATCAGCTTAACGGCCAGCCCGCCGCGCGCAACGGCTGTGGCGCAACAGTCCGGATTTTTCGATCAACGGCGGCTTGACTGCGCGCTCGCGTCTCTTCTAGCCATGTGGGCGATGATCCAAGTCTCGCTCCGCCCAGTCGCTTCGACCGCCGCGCCCGTGGCGCGCTGGTGGCGTTGGCAGTGGGACGTGGCGGGCGCGACCGGCTGGCGATGGCGTAGGGGCTGACCCCCCTAACCCCAATCTCCCGCGGCCCGCCCATCCGGCGGGCTTTTTTATTGTCTCGCTTCCCGAAGGTTCGTCATGAATCCCGATTTCATAGGCGCAGGCCGCCGCCTGCCTTTTGCCGCGGCGCTCCTGCTCAGTCCCGCTCCTCTCCTGGCGCAAGCCGCGCCCGGCGAGCAGATCGTCGTCACCGGATCGCGCCTGCCCGCCGGCGTGAAAGCTCCGACTCCCCTCACGGTCCTCGGCAGCCAGGCGATCGAGGATCGCAACCCGGTGACCATCGGCGAAGTGCTCCAGCAGATCCCGAGCTTCGGCGCGATCGATTCGCCCAACACCGCCGGCGTCACCTCGCGAGGCGGCGGGCAGATCAACCCCGATCTTCGCGGCCTCGGGCAGAGCCGAACCCTGGTGCTGATCAACGGCCGCCGCCACGTGCCGACCGCGACCACCGGCTCGGTGGACCTCAAGGTCGTACCGACACTGCTCGTCGATCGCGTCGAGGTCGTAACCGGCGGCGCCTCGGCGGCCTACGGTTCCGACGCCGTCAGCGGCGTCGTCAACATCGTCCTGAAGAACGACCTCAAGGGCATCCGCGCCACCGTCTCGGGCGGTATTTCCGGGCAGAACGATGCCGACGAACGCAGGCTGTCGCTGGCTGGCGGGACGAGCTTTGCCGGCGGCCGCGGCCACCTCATGGCCGGCTTCGACTATGTGAAGGTCGGCGGCATCGGCCCGCAGACCACGCGCGACTGGGGCCGCCGCGACGTCGGGCTGATCACCAACCCGGGCTTCGCGACCAATGGCCTGCCCAATTTCATCATCAGCCCCAACGTCCATTCGGCGATCACCACGCCCGGCGGGCTGATCGTCAGCGGCCCGCTGAAGGGCATCGCCTTCGGGCCGAACGGCAGCACATACACCTACAATCTCGGCCAGGTCTTCGGTTCGACGATGATCGGCGGCGACGGCGCCAACCAGAACGAGAATTTGCTCGCTTTGCTCGGCACCCCCACCGAATCCATCAACGGACTCGCTTCTGCGAGGTTCGACGTCACGCCGGACGTCCAGCTGTTCGCCGAGCTGTCGGGAGGCTTCTCCGATACCGGCGGAGCGAGCCAGGAGCAGCGCGACCGCGGCAATCTCGTGATCCGCCGAGACAATGCGTTCCTCCCCGCCTCGGTCCGCAGCCTGATGGTCGCCAACAATTTGCAGACGATCACCATCGGGCGGGTCAGCAACGACCTCGGCAAGATCAAGCTCGACCGCGACGACGGCACCTATGAAGCGGTCGCGGGAGTCACCGCTCATTTCGGAGCGTGGAGCGCCGACGCTTACGCCCAGTACGGCAAGAACATCTACAATCTCGATTTCGGACCGAACAACCGCAAACAGGCTGAATATTTGAACGCAGTCGATGCCGTCGTTGACCCGGCGACGGGCAATATTGTCTGCCGCTCGCGAGCGGCCGGCTGCATTCCGGTCAACGTCTTCGGCGACGGCTCGCTTGCCCTAAATCCCTACGTCAACGGCAGCGCGATATTTCGGCTGGTCACGACCCAGTCGGTCGCCGCCGCCAACCTTCGCGGAACGCCCTTCTCGACCTGGGCCGGTCCTGTCGCTCTCGCGGTCGGCGCCGAGGCGCGGCGCGATCATGCCGTCGGCACCGCCGATCCGATCTCGCAGCGCGTCAACGCCAATGGCTCGGTCGGCGGCTGGCTGCTCGGCAACCAGCTTCCGGAAGTCGGCACGATCAAGGTGTTCGAAGCCTATGCGGAAGCGCAGGCGCCGCTCGCCAGGGACCTCAGCATCAATGGCGCGGTTCGCCGCACCCATTATTCGCTGAGCGGCACCGTCTACACCTGGAAGGCGGGCGCGACGTACGTCCCGTTCGAGGGCCTGCGCCTCCGCGCCACCCGCTCGCGCGACATCCGCGCGCCCAACATCGCCGAGCTGTTCGAAAATGGCGGGAGCTCGAACACCAACGTGTTCGATCCGGTGCTGGGCCGCTCGGTGCAGATCCGCGAGATCAGCGCCGGTAACCCCAACCTCAAGCCCGAAAAGGCCGACACGCTGACGGCAGGCGTGGTGTTCCAGCCGGCCTTCCTCAAGCGCCTGACCGCCTCGATCGATTTCTACGACATCAAGATCAGGGACGCGATCGCGACGCTCGGCGCGCCGACTCTCGCCCAGGGCTGCTTCGCCGGCAATGCGCTCTACTGCCAGTCGATCACCTTCAACCCCGACGGAAGCATCGCCTTCATCACCAACACGCGGCTCAACCTCGCCCAGGCGGCGACCCGCGGGGTCGATTTCGAGCTGAACTACTCTCGGCCGCGAACCTTCGGCGGAAACCTCAGCGCCAAGCTGCTCGCAACGCGGGTTCTCAAGCTCACGAGCACGACACCCGCCGGCGTCCAGGATCGCCTCGGCCAGGTCAGCAATTTCAACCGCACCGCGGGCGTTCCCAAATGGGTCGGCGACGCCTTCCTCGACTACGACCGCGGCCCGGTGCACCTCGGCCTCCAGGCGCGCTTCATCGGCCCCGGAGTGTTCGGCACGATCCTCCACGAGGGAACGGGCGCCAATTCGGTCAACCGCAACAGCGTGCCCGCCTTCCTCTACCTCAATCCGTCAGCGAGCTATCGCTTCGGGCACGGCGAGCACCGCTCGGTCGAGCTGTTCACCGCAGTCAACAACCTCCTCGACAAGGATCCGCCGATGATCCCCTCCGGCGCCGCCGGCGGGATCAACGAAAGCAGCACCAACGGCCAGTTCTACGACGTCGTCGGCCGCTTCTTCCGCTTCGGCGCCCGTGTCTCATTGTAAAAGGAAACGAGTATGAGTCCCTTTGTCCTTCTCATGGCCGCGACCGGGCTGGCGAATGCACCGGCCGACCTCATCATCCGCAACGCGCATATCGTCACGGTCGACCCGAGCTTCTCGACCGCCAGCGCGGCCGCGATCCGCGACGGCCGCTTCATCGCCGTCGGCAGCGACGCCGCGGTGCTGAAGACCAAAGGCCCGAGGACCCGCGTCATCGACCTCGACGGTCAGACCGTCCTTCCGGGGTTCAACGACACCCATGTCCATTTGACCGCGGGCAAGGACCTCGAGACCCAGGTCGACCTCACGCACATCCGCTCGATCAAGGAGATCCAGTCGGCGATCGCCGCTCGGGCGAAGCAGGCGAAGCCGGGCGAATGGATCGTCGGAACGCGCGGCTGGTGGGAATATCAGCTCGCCGAAGGTCGTCTCCCGACCCGCGCCGACCTCGACGCCGCCGCGCCCGACAATCCCGTCAGCATCCCCGGCCCGCACTACGTCATCGTCAACAGCCTCGCGCTGAAGCTTGCCGGCGTCACCCGTGACACGCCCGATCCGCAGGGCGGACAGGTCTACAAGGACTCGACCGGCGAGCCGACCGGGCTGCTGATGGACAATGCCGGGCGCTTCGTCCGCAAGTTCATGCCCAAAGCCACCGACGCGCAGCAGGTCGCGGGTATGAAGCGCGTCCTCGCGCTGGTGAACAGCCATGGCCTCACCAGCGCCGGCGACCCGAGCGGCAGCATCGAGGACGCCGCCACGTACCGGCGGCTGCGAGACAAAGGCCTGCTCACCGTCCGTCTCGACTTCTCGTACAATATCGACCCCGCCGAGCCGCTGGATAAGGCCGAAGCGGAGCTGAAGGCATTGCCCAGGCCAGGCAGCGACGGCGACGGCATGTTCCGAGCCGACGAGATCGGCGAGACCGGCCTCGACGGCGCCGAACTGACCGCGCTGCTCGAGCACGACTATCCCGGCAAGCCGGGCTATCGCGGCCTCCAGAAAGTCCCGACCGATCAGTTCAAGCGCTTCGCCGCGCTGGTCGCCAAATATGGCTACCGTCTCCGCCCGCACGCCGTCGGCGATGCCGCTATCGACGAGGCGCTCGACGCCTTCGAATACGCCAATGCGCAAACGCCGATCGTCAAGCGCCGCTGGATGATCGACCACGCCTTCCTGCTCGGCCGGCAGCATTACGACCGGGTCAAGCGCCTCGGCCTCGTCATCAACTCGCAATACATGCATAATTACGAGCTCGGGGCGCTGATCCTCAAGGCCTGGAAGCGCCCGCTCGCCGACCGCAGCGAGCCGTACCGCGAATGGCTGCAGAACGGGATCATGTTCGCCGGCGGCTCCGACGGCCCGGTCTCTTATTATGCCGAGCCATTGCTCGAGATTTACGGCGAGGTCACCCGCGGCACCCAGTGGGGCGGCAGGCTCGGACCCGATCAGAGCATCTCGCGTGAAGACGCGATCCGCTCCGTCACGATCAACGGCGCCTACACGACCTTCGAAGAGAAGGTGAAAGGGTCCATCGAGCCCGGCAAATATGCCGACTTCGTCGTCCTGTCGGGCGACATTCTGAAGGTCCCCGCCGAGAAAATCCGCGACCTCAAGGTCCTCGCCACCGTGCTTGGCGGCCGCACCGTCTACGGCTCGCTCCGGCAATGAGTGGAGGTCAGGCGGGCACGAACTTCAGCGCCAGCCCGTTCATGCAATAGCGCAGGCCGGTCGGCTTGGGCCCGTCGTTGAACACGTGGCCGAGATGCCCGCCACACCGCGCGCACAACACCTCGGTGCGCTCGATCAGCAGGCTTCGGTCGCCGCGCTCGACCACCGCGTGCGGAAGCGCGCGCCAGAAGCTCGGCCAGCCGGTGCCGCTATCGAACTTGGTCGTTGAGCTGAACAACGGCAGTGCGCAGCCGGCGCAGACGAAGGTCCCGCGGCGATGTTCGTTGTTGAGCGGGCTGCTGAACGGCCGCTCGGTGCTCGCCTCGCGCAGCACCGTATAGCGCTGCGGCCCGAGCAGCCGCTTCCACTCGGCCGGCGAATGGGTAACCGAAAAGCCTCCGGCCATCGCCGCGGAAGGCGAGCGCATGAGCGCCAATCCGGCGATCGCCACCGCCCCGGCTCCAAGCAACATGCGCCGGTCGAGGTTGAGGTCAGCCATGGGTCAAATTCCTTCTCCGCTTGAATCCTGCCCGAGCTACGCTGAACGAGGCGTGTCGGATGCAGCGGTCAGGCCGGGCGCAGCGCGCCCGAGGCGACGACGGGCCCGGTCGGAGAACCGGTCGGCGAGCCGCCCGGCGGCTCGACCGAAATCGCGATGGTTGCGCCTTGCTGGAGTAGGGTCGCGAGCGTGTCGGCGATGCGCATGTGCATGCTCGGGCTTGCCGGCATGGTCCCGAGCGAGCGCGGCTTGCCGCCCGCCGGGATGACCCAAAGCTCATGGGACTGGGCGGCCGCGGCGGGCATCGGCGCGGACAGTGCGAGGACCAGCTGCCGGCTGTTCGGATCCCAGCTTGCCACCACCTTCGTCGCGCGCTCGTCGCCGAGCATGGCGACCATCGGCGCGGCTGCCGGCCGTTCTGTCTGCGGTGGCGCGACGGCCGTTCTCGGCGGCAGGACCATGACCAAAGCCAGCCCGGCCGCGAGCGCGGTCATGCCGGCGGCGGCCGAGCGCCACCGCGTCAGGCTGCGGCGAAGCGAAACGAGATTGTCGTTGGCGGGAGCCGCGGCACCGATGGCCGCCGCGATCCGCCCCCACAGATCAGCCGGCGGGGCCGCCGCCGCGACGTCCTCGCCGAGCGGCGCCAGCCTGCCCCTCCAGCGCGCGACCTCGGCCGCGAACTCGGCATCGGAAGCCGCCCGCGCCTCGGCGTCGCGCCGTTCGTCGCCGGTCAGCAGCCTCAGCGCATATTCGGCCGCCGTCATGTCCGGCTCATCCGGTCGAGGACGATCCCCGGTCATTGTTCGAGACACTTGCGGAGGCGCTGCAAGCCGCGGCGGACCCAGCTCTTGACCGTCGGCAGCGGGATGCCGTCGCGCTCCGCCAGCTCGGGGTAGGTCGCGCCCTCGAAAAAGGCCGCGCGGATGACCGTGCGGGCTTTCTCTTCCAGGGCATCGAGGCAGCGATGCAGGCGGATCGAGTCCTCGGCTTGTTCGAGCACGTCCAGCGATGACGCTCGTTCGTCGGGAATGCCGAGCGCGGCGTCGAGCGATGCGGCGGGCGCGCGGCGCCGCCTCAACTGGTCGATCGCGCGATTGCGCGCCAGCGTCGCCAGCCAGGTGATCGGACTGGCGCGGGCCGGGTCGTAGGAGGGCGCCTTGTTCCACACCGTGACGTAAACCTCCTGCAGCACGTCCTGGGCTTCGCCCTCGTCGCGCAGCAGCCCCAGGCAGATTCCGTAGAGCTTGGCCGACGTGCGCTCATAAACCGCTTTGAGCGCGGCTGCGTCCCTGCTGACCACCTTGCGAAGGAGCAAGCGGAGCTCGTCGCGCGCGGCGTCGCGGCTGGTCACCGGCTGGTCCATTGTCCACTCATGCCGGATGTCGCGTCCCTCGGAAAGTGAAAGCCGGCGGCTGCGGCCCAAAGGCCGGGCAGGCCTTCGATCGCGGGCCATCGGCCGCCGGCTTTCGTCCGGGCGCGAGGGTGTCGCCCGAAGCATCCAGGGCCTATGGCATCAGGACGCGGTCGACGACGTGGATCACGCCGTTGGACTGCATCACGTTGGCGATGCTGATCCGTGCCTTGCCGCCCTTCGCATCGACCACGGCCCAGCCCGACCCGCTCTTCATGAAGCGGAGGTTTTCGCCTTCGACCGTCTTCAGCGTCGCGACGCCCTTGTGGCGCGCCGCGAGGGCGGCAATCTGCCCTGCGGTGTAGCGGCCCGGAACCACGTGATAGGTCAGCACGCCGGTCAGCGTTCCCTTGTTCTCGGGCTTGAGCAGCGTGTCGACGGTGCCGGCCGGCAGCTGGCCGAAGGCTTCGTTGGTCGGCGCGAACACCGTGAAGGGGCCGGGACCGGCGAGCGTATCGACGAGGCCCGCGGCCTTGACCGCCGCTACCAGCGTGGTGTGGTCCTTCGAATTGACGGCGTTCTCGACGATGTTGCGGGTCGGGTACATGGCCGCGCCGCCAACCATCGGGTTGCGGGCTCCGGCGGTCCCGGCCAGCATCGCCGCCGAGCCGAGTGCGATTGCCAGGGTGAGTTTGAGTGTTCGCATGAATTCCTCCTCCGTTGCGCAGCGGGGTGCTGCACGACAGCTACGGGGCGCGGCGCCAGGCGGATGCAGCCTGCGCCCGCGGATCGCGCGGAGCCGCATTGGCGCTCCGGGCCGGGCAGCGCGCTTCCACGGGGCCGGCGGATTGGTGACCGGGAAGCCCCGGCTTTCCTTCTCGTCGCGGCATTGAATGGGGCGCGGGAACCTTCCCGCCGCGGCGCCATCAAATGCATGCACACCAATGATGGTGCAGTACAAATCCGTGGGGTTCAGCCAATGATTTCCAAATCTTTCTTTGCTCTCGCCGCGGCCGCCGCGCTCGCAACGCCCGCAGTGGCGGCGGACGCTCCGACCGACCCGCAGATCGCGCATATCGCCTACACCGCCGGCAACATCGACATTGCCGCGGGCAAGCAGGCGCTCGCCCGCTCGCACAACCGCGCGGTCCGCTCGTTCGCGCAGCAGATGGTGCGCGATCACCAGGC
>Ga0070674_100002537_pt1 | contig 10116 bp, 9 predicted proteins | sample KBSM33metaG_FD_65344 | JGI IMG/M metagenome (GOLD analysis project Ga0070674, IMG submission 65344) | Miscanthus rhizosphere microbial communities from Kellogg Biological Station, Michigan, USA - KBS M3-3 metaG | ecosystem: Host-associated > Plants > Roots > Rhizosphere > Soil ...
CCTGTAGCGGCGGGCGCACTGACATTTGCGCGCCAGCCGTGGCGATCTTCGGTAACCCACACCGCAACCGCTCCCCCAACGCACGAACTCGCACCTCCCTAGCACACACCGCTACCAGCTGAATGCACTGTGTAGCAACGCAATTGACAGACAGATGAAGATGGATGTCCGATCCCGAAATGGTCACCATACCCTGCTGGCGCGGAGTTGCTGGCAGCGCGACGGTCTGGGTATAGGGGCTGAGGCTGAACGGCGCCTCCAACTTGACGAGCGCTATGTCGTTGACGAGAGGGTTCTGGGTGTACATCGGGTGGATAAAGACGCCCCGGTTGTTGGCAGGGCAAGCGTATGGGGAAGGAAGGTAGCTTTCTGCTGCCATCGCGCCCGTGTACGGGTCGGTCCGGTTGTACCAGAAGCCAGTTCCCCTCGGCACGACACAATGCCGCGCGCACCGGATGCAGCGCAGACCAGGCATTCTCCGCCATGGCCGATCTATCTCAGCGCCACAACATTAAGCTGCGCGATGTTGCCCACCAGCTACTCGAGAAGGATGACGAACGCCGGAGCGGCTAGAAGCACTCGGACATCTTGGCTGTTTCGTCACCGGGCGAGGTTTGGTAACGCGTGAGACGTTGAATCGCAGCCCGGTCGGACGTAGGGCAGCCGTTCTGAACCGCTGCCTAACAAGAGCATTCGCTCATGCCGACCACGCCTCGTGACGTTGGCATGTCGTAGATGGCCATCAATGGCCGCGCAACATCAGGTCAGCTTCCCCACTCGTCCCGGCAGCGCAGCTGCACTTGCCAATCGGAAACGAAGTCGAGCCGGCTACAAGAGGGGGCCCCTTGCAGTGGGCGGACCGCGGCTGAGGTCGGATGCCCATTGCACTGGCGATGAGGGCAGACCAGCCCTGGCGTTAAGCAGCTAGCGCCAACCCTCATCGCCTACCAACTCAACCCCGCTGGCTACGGGGCAAAGTGACGGCCACGCTCGCGGATCGTTCCTGCGGTGTGGGCCGGTGGCCATCCGGGGAAGGTAGCCCGTTCCACCGGCCCGCCGCAGTCTCAGGGACCGCTAGGCGCCCGTCGCGAGATTCAGCAGCCGGAACGCCTGCGGAACCCACAGCAGGGCGCCCCGCTGGCCGGTCGGCCGGCGGTTGCTTCCCACGAGGTGAGGCACCAGCTCGAGCGTGCTGCCTAAACGGTCGACGATGACAAGTTCTCGAACGCCAGATTTAGAAGCAGGTGGTTGTTCGCCGTCGCTGTCGCGTCGAATGTGCCGTCCATGTTGCTATTCTCGTACATGTGGCGACCGAGCAGCATCGGCGGATTGTCTTGCAGCCCAGGGAACTTCAGCGCGCCGTCGGTGGTCTCCAGCTTCCTCAAAGGGGTTGATGATGCTCGGGTTGGCGGTCCATGATGCGTTCGGCTGGAAAGGGCGGCGGGAGCGCTTCTGCTCCGCGAAGCATCCGCAGCGTGAGGGACTCGGCGACCGCGGGCGTGATCAACGGCACGGTGCCCGCGGAGGCAACCGGGCTGGTAATGATGCCCGTGGGCTGACCGCTGCCGCTGCCTGTGGTGCCAGCGCTGCCGGCGTTGATGCGAAATAGGGCGCAGTGCGGGGGTTTTGGACTACGATCGGCGCGCCGACGGTGAAATATCACGCCTGGGGCGACGGTTACCAGCGCAGTCGGCTGCTCGAACGCGACGATGGTTTTACGGTGTGGTACGAGGTCGACGGCAGGGCTGTCGGCGTCTTGCGTGCAACGCGGACGACGACTACGAGCTGGGCGCGCGCCTGATCGAGTCCGGTGAGCCGGTTCCAGTGCCGATGCCCCGGTGAGCGCCCGACGCTGCTGACTCAACGGGGGTGCGCGCTCGCCCTCGTCGGGGTTTGGCCGTCGGACAGGCCGAAGCCAGCACCGCGGGCTCCGGCCTCGTTTCGGTTGGCGCGACGTGAAGTCGGTGTGGGTAGACGCTGGCTACCCGAGGCCACGCACAGTGCGCCTATCACGCAGGGGTGCGCCCGCGGAATGCACCCTTAATTCGACATTCGTCGAAGCGTATTCGGGTAACCCTGTGATCATGACCATTCACCGACGAGCTCACCACGTCGATGGCGACCTCTTCCCCGAGTTCGAGCCGTTCGCCGAGGCGGTGCAACAACGCCGTCCCGACGCCGGGACATGGTGTGAAGCATGGACCGTGCGCGACGTCGTCGTTCACCAGACCGGGAACGCAGAAGAGCTTGCTCGGGTGCTGGAAGCACACTTGGTTGGAAGCCCGGTTGACACCCGCGGCTTCGAGGAACGTGAGGCACCGTTTCGCGCCATGAACAACGCCGACCTGTGGATGGCGTTCGTCGACAGGATGCAACGGCTGGGCGCCGTCGCCACGGCGGCTCGGGAACTTCCCGGCGACAGGGACGTGGCGTGGACGCGTCGCACCATGAAGATTCCATGGTTCGCCGAGCACATGCGCGAGGAGCTCGTGCTGCACGGTTGGGACATCACCGGTGACGATCCCGCCGCCCAGACCCGACTGGGGCAGTGGTGGATGACCGAGCACAGCGTCAAAGCTGTCGGCGCGCCGTTGCTCCAGCGTGGAGCCAAACAACTGGATCTGCGTGGGGATGAGCGCGTGCAAGCACGGCTGAGGGTGGCCGGCACCGACGACGTCGTAATTCGAGCCGATGCCGACTGCACGACGATCGAGCTGGAACCCGCTGACGGAGCCCCGACGCTGGAAACCGACAGCGCCGCAAGGGTGTTGTTGCTGTGGGGACGTCGACCGGCCGATCCTGCGCGCATCTGCAGTAGCGTCGGACCTCAGGCGCTTAGTCGGCTGCGCACGTTGCTCAGCGGTTACTGAATCGCTGGGTCCGCGTTGTCTGCATGATCACAGGCCACCGATGTCACAGCGGGCGATCGGCGCGCAGGTCGACTTGCATCACGACACGGCCGGCCTGATCGGAGAGGCGGCAGCGGAGGTGCTGGGAGTGGCGGACGAAGCGCGTGTACAGACTGGTTTTGGGTGAGGTGAAGTACGACGTTCGAGGACAGGTAGCTGCTCATCTCCCGACCGCAGATTCGAATCGTGCCGGGGGCACCACGTTTGACACTCACCTGTGGCTGGACGCCGACAGTGCCGCTGGCCGGGCGCTGGCCGAATCCGCGCAGATCACCGCGGCGGATCTGCGCGCGGTAATCACCGGCCACCAGGTGCTGCGCCGTGCCGAGGCTGCGTTATCAACACCGAGCGGCGGCGGGCTGACGGCAAAAAACTGGTAAGCGTTACACGACGACCGCACATAAGCGGGCTAAGAAACGCCTAAGTGTGTGGATCCTTTACCGCATCGTGTTGTAAATGTGACTTTTGTAAAGCACAGTTACCGAAGTTAATTGTGTGTCGTGAGTTGCACTTAAATTGGGGGCCCCCGATGCCCGCGCTGACCGTTCGGACCGATGGGTCACAACGCACCTTCGCGCCGGGCAACGACGTGGTCATCGGGCGGGATCTCCGTGCCGACGTCCGCGTGGCCCATCCGCTGGTGTCGCGCGCGCATATCGTGTTGCGCTTCGACCACGGCCGGTGGGTGGCGATCGACAACGGCAGCGAGAACGGAATCTTCGTTGACCGTCGACGGGTGCGGTCGGTAGACATCAGCGACGGGCAGAGCATCAACATCAGTAATCCTGACGGGCCGAGGCTGACGTTCGAGGTCGGGCGCCACATGGGTGCCGTCGGCGGGCAGCCGAGCGGTCCCCAGCCCGTCCGACCGCCGGCCGGCCCGCAGCCGGTGTCGCCCCTGGCACAACGGCAAGTTTCACAACCTGCGTCGCAATTCAACTATCCGACGCCGATAGAACTCAGGCCGTCAGCGAAGCCAAGTAGCGGCGACGGGTCGAACATCGCGACGAACATGATCAGGATCCTGCGCAGCCCTGCGCCCGCACCGCCGCCGGGCACCACCACTATTGGCCGCGCTACCGACAACGACATCGTGATCCCCGATGTGCTGGCATCACGTCATCATGCAACGTTGGTGCCCAGCTCCGAGGGCGTCAAGATCCTGGACGCGCGCAGCATCAACGGGACGTTCGTCAACGGCACCCGGGTGGATAAGGCGCTGCTGCGCGAGGGCGACGTGGTGACGATCGGCAACATCGACCTGATATTTCACAACGGCACCCTGGTTCGCCGCTCCGAAACCGAAGCCGCCACTCGCACAGGCGGTTTGGAGGTTCGCCACATCAGCCTGACGATCGAGCACGCGCGCACGCTATTGAAGAACGTATCGTTCTCCGCGCGGCCGGGCACGCTGACCGCGGTGATCGGCCCGTCGGGTGCCGGCAAATCGACGCTGGCGAAAGTCATTGTCGGCACGACGAATCCCACCCGCGGGAAAGTGTCGTTCGAGGGGCACGACATCCACGGCGAGTACGCCTCGTTGCGCAGTCGCATCGGCATGGTGCCTCAGGACGACGTGGTGCATAGGCAGCTCACCGTCGACCAGGCGTTGGGCTACGCGGCCGAGTTGCGGTTACCGCCGGACACCACCAAGCAAGATCGGCGCCAGGTGATGGCACAGGTGCTCGACGAACTCGAGATGACACCGCACGCGCAGACACGAGTGGACAGGCTCTCCGGGGGCCAGCGCAAACGGGCTTCGGTTGCGATGGAATTGCTGACCGGCCCGTCGCTGCTGATCCTCGACGAGCCCACGTCTGGCCTGGATCCCGCGCTGGACCGCCAGGTGATGACGATGTTGCGGCAGCTGGCCGATGCCGGCCGCGTGGTCGTGGTGGTGACACACTCGCTCACGTACCTTGACGTTTGCGATCAGGTGCTGCTGTTGGCTCCCGGTGGGAGGACGGCGTATTGCGGGCCGCCCAGCGGGATCGGCCGGGCGATGGGCACGACGAACTGGGCCGACATCTTCGCGAAGGTCGGCGCCGATCCCGATGCGGCGAATCGGCGGTTCCTGGAGCAGGCCAACCCGCCGCCGGCGCCGCCGGAGATGGAGAAGCCGTCCGACTTGGGCAAGCCTGTGCATACGAGCCTGTGGCGGCAGTTCTCCACAATCGGTCGCCGGCAGGTGCGGCTCGTCATGTCGGACCGCGGCTACTTCGTGTTCCAGGCGCTGCTGCCGTTCATCGTCGGTGTGCTGTCGCTCGCCGTGCCTGGGACCGTGGGCTTCGGTATACCCAACCCGATGGGCGACGCGCCCAGCGAGCCGGACCAGATTCTGGTGCTGCTGACTATGGGTGCGGTCTTCATGGGGACCGCGCTCACGATTCGGGACCTGATCGGCGAGCGGGCGATCTTCCACCGCGAGCAGGCGGTGGGGTTGTCGACGACGGCGTACCTGCTGGCCAAGATCTGGGTGTACTCCACCGCGGCGATCATCCAGTCGGCGATCCTGGTGGCGATCGTTGTGTACGGCAAAGGCGGCCCCACACAGGGCGATGTGGTGGTCGGCAACGCGAGCGTCGGCCTGTTCCTGAATGTCGCGGGAACCGCCGTCGCTGGGGCGATACTCGGGCTAGCGCTGTCTGCGCTGGCCCGGTCCAACGAGCAGATCATGCCAATGCTGGTGGTGTTGGTCATTTCGCAGCTGGTGTTTTGCGGCGGCATGATACCCGTGGCGCACCGGCTCGTGGTCGACGAGCTCTCCTGGTTCACGCCGGCTCGGTGGGGCTTTGCCGCGTCGGCCTCGACGGTGGACCTGATCAAGCTTGTCCCCAGGCCGCCGGCGTCCAACGATTCGTTCTGGAAACACACCCCGAAGCGGTGGATCTTCGACATGGGCATGCTTGGTGTGCTGTGCATCGGCTACGCCACGTTCGTCCGCTGGAAGATCCGGCTCAAGGGCGAGTAGATCGGCTATTGTGCGCCTCGCGCAGGTGTTTTTCGTAGCTGGCTTTGCGGCCCCATTGCTGCCAGTCGGCGAGTTTGTCGTCGTCTTCAGCTTCAATTCGGTGTCGGCGTTGGCGATGGTGCGTCGCTCTCTGTCTGATTCCCCCCAGCGGCGACCGTTTAGCGCATCGTCACGAACGGGCTAACCCCAACTCGAGTTGGCCGTCCGACGAAGGCCACCGGGGAACCGCGGCCACCATCTGCAGTGCGCTCGGAATAGGTCGGACCACCTGGTCCGCTACCTCGCCGACGGCGACGAGAACTGACCAAACCGACGTCTCAGGCGATCATCAAAGGGATTGATGGCCGACGGCATGCGGGCGGGGATCGGGCGTATAGCATGCGCTTGAGTGGGCGAAGTCAATGTCGGCGACAATCTCGATCGAGGACTGGCCTACTCAGTCGGCACGGCTACCGCCGGTGCACGCTGGTCGGGTGGCCGATGAACCCAGAGCACGCGAGCAGGCGTTGCGTAGAATGCCGTTGCTGTACTCGCTGACGCTGAAACTGCGCGACGCCGCTGTGGCCCCGCAATGGTTAGCGAGTATCTCGATGTCGAGAAGCCTAGCTCGCTGCTACCGCGTTGCGGAGGCCAAACTCCATGCTGCACAGCGAAGCGTCGGTATCTCCGGTGACGTCCCCCCCAGCGACCTAGTGACCGGGGTACGGCCAGAACGGGAAGCGTGACCCGCCGCCCGGCTCCCTGCTGCCCGGTACCGAGCCGTCTCGGCCCAAATCGGAGCTACCGGGTCCGTACTGCGGAGCCTGCTGTTGCGGCGCGCTTTGCGGCCACTGCTGCGATGGGTACTGGGGGTACTGCGGAATCTGTTGCGGCGGCGCGCTTTGCGGCCACTGCTGCGACGGGTACTGCGGGTCCTGGGGCGGGTGCTGCGGAATCTGTTGCGGCGGCGCGCTTTGCGGCCACTGTTGCTGCGGGTACTGGGGGTACTGCGGAATCTGTTGCGGCGGCGGGGTCTGCGGCCACTGTTGCTGCGGGTACTGGGGCTGCTGCTGCGGAATCTGTTGCGGCGGGCGGCTGTACACCCGCCCGAGCCGCGATAGCACCTGGAGGATCTGCGGCAAGATCACCGGTGGTGGTGCCGCCGGTGGTGGTGCAGCAGGTGGCGGCAGCACCGGTGGGGGTGCCGCCGGCACGTCCGTTGGTGCGGGCGGCGGCGCGGCCGGGGCCGGAGGCGGGGCCGCCGGTGCCAGTGCCTGGGGCCGGAGCGCAGCATCCTGGGTGAGCACGGTGCGCGGCGCGGCCTGCTGCGGAGCGAGCTGCGGCGCGAGCTGCGGCGCCTCCTGCACAACTGGCACAGGTTTTGGGATGGTCTCCGGCGGCGGCTGCGGGGCAGCTGGCGCCGGGCTGATCGGCTGCGCCTCCTGCACCGGCGGAGGTGCCGGCGCCGCGGTGCTCGGAAGATTGGCATTCAGGCCGAGGCTGGCGCTCCGATCGGCGGTCGGCTGGGCGCTGACGGCAATCGACATGACCAGGGCCACAACGCTTATCACGAAAATCGCCGCCACCAGACTGCCGACCGGTGTCGACGACTCACGGCCTTCCCAGGCGTCATTCGTCTTCGGGCCGCTGGAAGTCTCGTCGGTGTGCGCACGTGCGACCGGCGCCTGCTGCGTGTCCGCATCGCCGCTAACCGAGGCCGCGGTCACGGCCGTCTCACCGTCAGGGTCAAGGGAATAGGCCATGGCGCTGGTGGACGCCTCGACATGGGGCGCGTTGGCGGCGGTCAGCGCCGCACCACGGGCCAACGCCATTTCCTGGTCCTCTGGAACGATGACCGGCAACGTCACCCGCTTTTCCAAATGCGACTTCACCGCGCCGACGTCTACGCCGGAACCAACTACGAAAAGACCCTGCGGTTGCGACTCCCGGGCCTCCAGAGTCGCCACTATATCTGTCAGCACCGGCATCGCATCCGCGCTGTCCAGTCGTCGACCGAGCACCTTCACCATCGAGCCACCGGCGGTTTCAACGGCACACAGCGTCGCCGTCTCCTTGGTGATGAACAACAATGCCGTCGTGTCGTAGCCCACCGCCTGGCCGACGGCCTGGGCGAGCGCGGCCGCCGCGCGCAATTCCGGCACCAATGTGACGTCTTCGACGCCTTGTGCAGTCAGGCTTTCGCGCAACACGAGCGCCTCGTTGGGGTCACTCCACGTCACCCCGGTGACTATCACATGATGATCGCTGGCGAGCGCGCTCTGCTGAGTCCCCAGGATCGCGGCGCTCACTAATTCTGATGCGTTCGACGGTGGAGCACCGCCCTCAGCGGTGGTATCGAACACCTCGGATTCCAGGGTGAGACCGTCGGCCTTCACACCATTCACAAGAACCATGCGGACCGTTGTGCGTGTCATCGACACGCCTAACACGACGTCCATTTCCCCTCCAGAGGTACTTCTGTGTAGTTTTCGTCCTGGAGGGCGGCCGCGTAAGCGAACCGTCGACTCGCACGTCACCGACGTGCGCGTTAATTGGACCCTACTCGCTCGGACCGATTCGCACGCCCGATATCGCAAAGGGTCGGCGTGGGCGATGACAGTTCCGAAAGCGACGGCGATGCCGACGCCGCGCGGCGGCATCGCGACAAGTGTCTTTTCTCTTGCGGGGTGACACGATGCTGATGCTGACTCGAAAAGTCTCCCGAAGGCGCTATATCCGCGTCGGATGGCCTGCCAACCAATCTGGGGCAGTCCGCTAGCTGAGTTCAGTCGCGAAATGCGACCGAGGCGACGCCCGGTAACGGGCGCATCCGACGGCTACGCCAGGTGCCACCCCGTGCCCGATAAGGGCGCCGAGCAGCCCGGCGATCGGCGCGATCACCAGCGACAGCTCGTTGGCCAGCACCACGTAGCCGAATGCGTCGGTGTGGCGACGGGCGTAGCCAACGCTGATAGCGCCGTCGGCCTGCGAGTGTCGCGCCGGCGCCACCGAATCCGAGCGGCGCGGGCCTCTGTGTGATTGTTGCGCCGGCGCCACCGAGTGCAAGGAGTTTGGGCGGAAACGTGTGCAGAGCCCACCGCGGAGCCGCACCGCAAACGAGAGTGAAAGCTCAGCGTCGATTGCAACAGGCGGCAGAGGCACTGGTTCAGCGTTTGCTTTCATTCGCACTCGACGGCAACGTCGCCGATCCCGTTGCACTGCAAGCGATCCGTGATGCTTTAGCCCGTGCGGGATTAAGTTCCGAAAACGGGCATCGAAGTCGAAGTGGCCTTGTAACCACGGGAACAGGTTTTGGAATCGCTACGGCCCAATCCAAAGCGGTTCGCGCGCTGAGCATCGCAAATCGATTGGCCGAATTGACGACTCCCTGGCGGATTCCCACACGCTGCCTGCGGCGAACTACGATCTTGTGGTCGACGCCGAGATCGTTGACGACGGCGACGAGCTGACCGCGACGATGCGCTCTCGCGCCCGTGTCGAGAGCGACGACGGCCTTTGATACCGCCGGATAGTGAAGAACATGGCTCAGCGTTCGACACAGCGCCAGGAATCAACCCGCTGTTGCCGCCGGAGCCACCGCCCACGGGGCTGATGTCGCTGGAGGACGCGGTGGCCGAACAGTGCAGGATGCGCCGAGAGTCAGCGCGCCGAGCGGCCCAGAACGAGCACGCGACAATGTGGCGTGCGTTGCTGGATAACCGATCACTAATTACATTGTGGCACAATGTATTTGGCGTTAGCACGAAGTCTAGCCGGTCAGGTCCGCAGAGGTAGGCAACCTGCGGTTAACAGCATCTTGACCAGCGGCAGATGCGTCAATTGGTGCCGGGTTCTACCTATCCGTCACCCATCCGCTTCTCATCGGCGCTGGTTTTGCAGTTCGGCAATCGCATTGGTAGGCAACGCATTAGCGATGATCGCATCACGACCTGCCTCCGAATGCTGGTAGCGCACTGCGGCACCGACCGTCTTGTGGCCCAGCCGCGCCATGTTCTCGGTCAGCGTTGCCATCTGAGCGTTCTTGGAACCAGCGAACGGTCGTAGGGCGCGGAAACGGGAGGTTCGTTCGTCAGTGCCCAGCTTGTCGGCAATACCGTGCAGTTCGACCGTGGTCGGAATCTTGACCTGTTTGCGAACCCTTTGGGTTCATCGCACCACGCACGTCGCACGGGTTTGCGATCCACTAAGCCGTCCTTGATCGCCGTGTTGCAGATCATGTTGAGGATCGCGTACGCG
>Ga0070674_100002545_pt1 | contig 10090 bp, 8 predicted proteins | sample KBSM33metaG_FD_65344 | JGI IMG/M metagenome (GOLD analysis project Ga0070674, IMG submission 65344) | Miscanthus rhizosphere microbial communities from Kellogg Biological Station, Michigan, USA - KBS M3-3 metaG | ecosystem: Host-associated > Plants > Roots > Rhizosphere > Soil ...
GCCCTGGGTCGGGCCGGATACAAGTCAACGCCATCGGCGATCGGGAAGTAGCCGTAGTAGCGCTCACCCACCGGGATGCCCTCGCAGCGAGACTCTGAGACGTTCGCGAAGCCCCAGACCGGAATGCACCCCATCGAAGGATCATCGGTCGGGAAGAACGACCAGTACCTCATCGCCTCCCCGAAGGCGGCGTACGTGATGTTGTTGGACGTGAGCGCGAACGAATCGATCGCCATGCGGACGCTGCCGGGCGCGAGTGGAGCAGGCTTTGATCGGGCCCAAGCCGTTCGGCGCAGGTTCGAGCGACCGACCGTGAAGGCGAGCGTCATCGGCTTGTCTCCGCTGAGGGATCGGGCTCCCCATCACGTGTGGCGGCCTGCAGTAAGGTCATGGCTTTCGGAGTATCGCGGTTCGTGTCGAGCATGAAAACAGTTCTTCTTCCCGATGGCGGGTCGATCCCGGCGCTTGGTCTCGGAACTTGGCGGATGGGCGAGTCCGCCGGCGCTAGAGCCGGCGAAGTCGCCGCCCTACGCCGCGCCTTCGAGATCGGATACCGGCTGATCGATACCGCCGAGATGTACGGCGAAGGCGGCGCCGAGAGCGTCGTCGGCGAGGCCATGGCGGACGCGATACGGGCCGGTGACCTGCGCCGCGAAGACGTCTTCGTGGTCAGCAAGGTCTACCCGCACAACACGAGCCGAACGGGCGCTCTGGCTGCGTGCGATCGCACTCGCCAGCGTCTCCAACTCGACACCGTCGACCTCTATCTTCTGCACTGGCGGGGCGGTGTTCCGTTGCAGGAAACGGTCTCGGCATTCGAGACGCTGCGCAATCGCAAAGAGATCGGCCGCTGGGGCGTCAGCAACTTCGACGTCGACGACCTGTCCGAGCTGTGGCAAGTGAAGGGCGGGAAGAGCTGCGCGACCAACCAGATCTACTACTCGCTGACCGAGCGTGGCCCGGACGTCGAGCTGCTCCCGTGGCAAGAGCGTCATGGCATGCCGACGATGGCCTATTCGCCGATCGACCAGGGCGCGTTGTCGCGCAGCGGGAAGCTGGCGGCGATGGCTATCCGGCGCAAGGTATCGTCCGCGCAGCTGGCCCTCGCCTGGATCCTTTCGCGACCGAACGTGATGGCCATCCCGAAGGCCGTGCGCGAGGCGCATCTGCGCGAGAACTTCGATGCCGCTGCGCTCGAGCTGAGCGATGCCGAGATCGCCGAGCTCGATCGACGCTTCCCGCCGCCGGCGAAGAAGTCACCGCTCGCGATGCGCTGACCTGCCCTGGGACGCGTGAGCGCTCGTACTTGCCCGCGAGGCTTACTGGAACGCCACCTCCGCAAAGCTGCGCAGTTTGCGGCTGTGCAGTTGATCGACACCCTGTTCGCGCAGCAGCTCGATCGCCCGCATGCCGATGCGCAGGTGCTGGTCGACGCGTTCGCGATAGAAGTGGTTGGCCATCCCCGGCAGCTTGATCTCTCCGTGCAGCGGCTTGTCGCTGACGCAGAGCAGCGTTCCGTACGGCACGCGAAAGCGGAAGCCGTTCGCCGCGATCGATGCGCTTTCCATGTCGAGCGCGATCGCGCGGCTCTGGCTGAAGCGCCGTTCGGGCGTGCTGCCGACGTTGCGCGACGGCAGCAGCTCCCAGTTGCGGTTGTCCGTGCTGGCGACCGTGCCGGTGCGCATGATGCGCTTCAGCTCGTAGCCGTTGAGCTGTGTGATGTCGGCGACGGCCGCCTCGAGCGCGACCTGCACCTCGGCGAGCGGCGGGATCGGCACCCAGAGCGGCAGGTCCTCGTCGAGCACGTGGTCCTCCCGCACATAGCCGTGCGCGAGCACGTAGTCGCCGAGCTGCTGCGTGTTGCGCAGGCCCGCGCAGTGGCCGAGCATGATCCAGGCATGCGGCCGCAGCACCGCGATGTGGTCGGTGATCGTCTTGGCGTTGGCCGGCCCGACGCCGATGTTCACCATCGTGATGCCGCTGCGGTCGTCGCGCACGAGGTGGTACGCCGGCATCTGCGGCAGTCGGGGCGGCGCCGCGCCGAGGTCGTCGCCCGGCCGGGCCTTCGTGCCGGCATGCCGCGTGATCACGTTGCCCGGCTCGACGAACGCCGAATACGCCGCGGCGCCGGCGTCCGTCTCGGCCATCTGCTCGTGGCCGAGCCGCACGAACTCGTCGATGTAGAACTGGTAGTTCGTGAAGAGGACGAAATTCTGGAAGTGTTCCGGATCCGTCCCGGTGTAATGGCGCAGGCGATGCAGCGAGTAGTCGACCCGCGGCGCCGTGAACAGGGCGAGCGGATGGGCCTCGCCGGGCGCCGGATCATGGGTCCCGTTCGCGATGCCGTCGTCCATCGCGCCGAGGTCGGGCAGGTCGAAGACGTCGCGCATCAGCAGCCGTCGCTCCGGCGTGAGGTTGCCCTCGATGTGATCGTGCTCGGCGAACGAGAAATGAACCGGGATCGGCTGCGTGCCGGTGCCGACTTCGAGCGAGACGCCGTGGTTCTGCAGCAGCAGGCGGAACTGCTCGAGGTAGTAATGGCCGAACAGGTCCGGCCGGGTCAGCGTCGTTTCGTAGGTGCCGGGCCCCGACACGAACCCGTAGCTGAGGCGTGAGTCGGCGCGGGCGACGGTGTCGGTGCGCACCCGCACGAACGGATAGCTCGCCCGCACCCGACCCCCGGTGACGTTGCCGTTGACGAAGGCCTGCAGGGCGCTCCGCAGGTGACCGACGCTGCCGTCGTAGATTGCCTTGACCTGAGCGAGCGCGGCCGCCGGATCGTCGAAGTGGACCGGCGCGACGTAGTGCGGCGAAAGCGTGAGCGAATCCTTCTGTGTCATTCCCTATTGTCGCGCCCGGCGATGACAGGTTGATTGCGCAGAGGCTGCCGAGCCTGGCCTCGTAAACTGCCCGCGGCATGATCCCGGCGGCGCGACGAGTGCAGCCGTGCTACGAAAAGGGCTCGCGATGAAGGTGCTGGTGCTGGGCAGCGGGGTGATCGGCGTGTCGGCGGCCTACCAGCTCGCACTCGCCGGCCACGAAGTCGTCGTCGTCGACCGCCAACCGGCGCCGGCGATGGAGACCAGTTTCGCCAATGCGGGCGAAGTGTCGCCCGGCTATTCGGCGCCGTGGGCCGGACCCGGCGTCCCGCTCAAGGCGGTCAAGTGGCTGCTGATGCGACATCGGCCGCTCGTCATTCGCGCCAACCTCGACATCGAGATGGTCCGGTGGGGCCTGGCGATGCTGCGCAACTGCACGGCCGCCCGTTACGAAGTCAACAAGGCCCGCATGATGCGGCTGGCCGAATACAGCCGCGATTGCCTGAAGGCGCTGCGTGCCGGCACCGGCATTGCCTACGACGAGCGCACGCGCGGCACGCTGCAGCTGTTTCGCACCCCCAAGCAGTACGACGCGAGTGCCGCCGACATCGCGGTTCTCCAGCGCAGCGGCGTCGGTTTCCGACTGCTCGACGTCGCCGGCTGCATCGAGCGCGAACCCGCACTGGCGACGGTGCGCGAGAAATTCGTCGGGGGCCTCCTGCTGCCGGGCGACGAGACCGGCGACTGCTTCAAGTTCACGCAACGGCTCGCCGACCTCGCGGGCAGGGAAGGCGTGACCTTTCGCCAGTCGGTCCGGATCGAGAGCCTGGTCCGTTCGGGCGCGCGGCTCGACGGAGTGCAGACCGATGCCGGCCGGCTCGTCGCCGACGCCTACCTCGTCGCGCTCGGCAGCTATTCGCCGCTGCTGCTGCGGCCGCTCGGCATCCGCATTCCGGTGTATCCGGTGAAGGGCTATTCGATCACCGTGCCGATCGTCGATCCGTCCGGCGCGCCCGAATCGACGGTGATGGACGAGACCCACAAGGTCGCCGTGACGCGCCTCGGAGAGCGGATCCGCGTCGGCGGCACGGCCGAACTCGCGGGCTATACGCTGAAGCTCCACGAGGCGCGCCGCCACACGCTCGAGCACGTCGTCGGCGACCTCTTTCCCCACGGCGGCGATCTCTCGAAAGCGGAGTTCTGGTGCGGATTGCGGCCGATGACGCCGGATGGCACGCCCCTCGTCGGGCCGACCGACATCGGCAACCTCTACCTGGCAACCGGCCACGGCACACTTGGCTGGACCATGGCCGCCGGCACCGCGCGGGTGGTCGCCGACCTGATCTCCGGCCGGTCCCCGGAGATCGATCTGGCCGGTCTCACCCTCGCCCGCTATCGACGCGCGACCTGAGGGTCTATGCCGTGCCGAGCGCCGCGCCGTGGGAACCGACGACGAAGGCGAGTGACCTCGGCCGCACGTCGATCCGGAAGCTGCGAAGCGTCGGCAGCGGCTCGCCGTCGGCGGCCAGCGGAATCGGCGTCGCGCTGGTGATCTGCAGCGATCGATAGGCTCGGGTCGACACCCGGCCGTCTCGCAGGTGGCTGCCGGCCAACAGCCGCGGCAGCATCCGAAGGGCACCCGCTCGTCCGAACGGACCCGCGAGCAGCAGGTCGAGCCGGCCGTCGTCGATGCGGGCCTGCGGCACGGCCGGCATGCCGCTGCCGAACGTCGGTGTGTTGCAGGTCGACGCGAACAGCACGCTTCCGTTGTGATGGAGCTCTCCGTCCAGCGCGATGCGAAGCTCCCACCGCCGCAGGCGGGCGAGTTCGCCGAACGTCCCCCACAGGTAGCGCGGCAGGCCCCGAAGAAACCGAGGGGCCCCGATGACGCGCGCGCAGATCGAGGCATCGAAGCCCGCGCAGAGGCTGGAGATGAATGGCTGGCGCCGGCCGTCGATCACCACCTCCCCGGTGTCGATCGCCAGGCTCGGCGCGCTCAGCGCGTGGGCCAGCGCGTTCGACCACGGCATCGAGAACAGTCCGATCGCGCGCGCGGTGTCGTTCCCGCTGCCCAGCGGAACCAGGCCGAGCGTGTGACCGCGTTCGAGAGCGGGCGCCAGCAGGTGATGGAGCGTGCCGTCGCCGCCGACCACAACGACCCGCGAGGCGATCGCCAGCGATCGCAGGTGCGCCTGGGACTGGTCGATGCTGCTCGACATGGTCAGCGAGACATCCGGTGCATGGGCGCTCAGCCAGCGCTCGAGCGGATCGCGCAGCGCTGCCGCCCTGCCGCCGGCGGCACGCGGATTGAGCAGGACCACGGCCGCCGTCATGCGCGGTATTGGACGCGTCGGGCGGGCCCGCCGGAATCGGGTCTTTCCGCCGCGGGCCCGATCGAAGAACGTCGTTCCCGGACGCTACAGTCGCCGCCAGGAGGTCGGAAGATGGTCGAGCGGATCGTGCGGGCACCGATGGCATCGACCATCGTCGACGTGCTGGTCGCTCGCGGCGCATCGGTGAGCGCCGGCCAGGCCGTCGTGATCGTCGAGGCGATGAAGATGGAGCACGAGCTCTGCGCCGGCGTCGATGGAACGATTGCCGAGCTGCTCGTACAGCCCGGCGATGCGGTCGATGAAGGCGATGTCCTCGTCCGGCTGCAGGCGGCGGCGGCTCGTGATGTCGCCGGACTCGGCGCGCAGTCTCCCGGCGCGGTGCGTCTCGCCGCTGCGGCCGCGGAGCCCGGCGTCGTTGCCGCGATGAACCGGATCGACGGCGATGACGACGACGTTCCGCCGCAAGCCGCTGCGTTGCGCGCCGACCTGCGCGACCTGCAGCAGCGCCTCGCCTTCACCACCGATGCGGCGCGGCCGGAGGCCGTGGCGCGTCGGCGCGCGAGGGGTCAGCGCACTGCGCGCGAGAACATCGACGACCTCTGCGACCCGGGCTCGTTCATCGAGTACGGTGCGCTCGCGCTCGCCGCCCAGCGCAGCCGGCGCCCGCTCGACGACCTGATCCGCAACACGCCGGCCGACGGCATGGTGACCGGCATCGGCAGCGTCAATGCCGTGCTGCACGGCGCTGCCGCGTCGCGCTGCGTCGTGATGGCCTACGACGCAACGGTGCTCGCCGGCACGCAGGGCATGCGCAACCACCAGAAGACCGACCGCATGCTCGGCATCGCCCTCGAACAGCGCCTGCCGACCGTGCTGTTCGCGGAGGGCGGCGGCGGACGACCGGGCGACACCGATTCGGCCGTCATCGCCGGACTTCATATCGCGACCTTCGCGAGCTACGCGCGCTTGAGCGGCCAGGTCCCGGTCGTCGGCATCGTCTCCGGCCGTTGTTTCGCGGGCAACGCAGCGCTGGTCGGCTGCAGCGACGTGATCATCGCGACCCGCGACAGCAACATCGGCATGGGCGGCCCGGCGATGGTCGAGGGCGGCGGCCTCGGCATCCATTCGCCCGAGGCGATCGGCCCGAACGAGGTGCAGCGGGTCAACGGCGTGATCGATATCGAGGTCGAGGACGAGGCGACCGCAGTGCGAGCCGCGCGACGCTACCTCTCGTTCTTCCAGGGCGTGCTGCCGACCTGGAGCGCGGCTGACCCGCTGCGACTGCGAAACGCGCTGCCCGAGAACCGCGTCCGCGTCTACGACATGCGCGCGCTGATGCGAGGCATCGGTGACACCGACTCGCTGCTCGAACTGCGCGCCGGCTTCGGGGTCGGGATCCTGACCGCGCTGGTCCGCATCGAGGGACGGCCGGTCGGCCTGCTCGCGAGCAATCCGGCCCACTTGGGTGGCGCGATCGATGCCGATGCGGCCGACAAGGCGGCCCGCTTCATGCAACTCTGCGACGCGCACGGCCTGCCGCTCGTCTCGCTGGTCGACACGCCGGGCTTCATGGTCGGTCCCGAGATCGAGACCAGGGCCCAGGTCCGCCACGTCAGCCGGATGTTCGTCGTCGCCGCCCACCTGCGCGTGCCGTTCCTCGCGGTCGTGCTGCGCAAGGGCTACGGCCTCGGCGCGATGGCGATGACGGGCGGGGGCTTCCACGCGACGGTCGCCACCGTGGCCTGGCCGAGCGGCGAGTTCGGCGCGATGGGCCTCGAAGGTGCCGTGCGACTCGGCTATCGGAAGGAACTCGCCCAGGCACCCGAGGGCGCCGAGCGCGAGGCGCTCTATGCGCGGCTGGTCGCGGATCAGTACGAGAGCGGCAAGGCGATCAACATGGCGTCGACGCTGGAGATCGATGCGGTCATCGACCCGGCCGAGACGCGGAGCTGGCTTGCCCGGGGATTGGCCTCGGTCCGCGTGGGACCGGCGACGGGGCGATATATCGATACGTGGTGATGGCTTTCGCCGCGCGCATGCCGCTCGCAGATTTGCCGACGACGGCTATCAGCGCGGCGTCGCAGCCCTGCCCGCCGGCGCATCCGGCCAATGGCGCGATTGCAGAGTCGGCAGCGCGGCCTCGTAGCCGATGGCATCGCTGCTGTCCGTGACTGGTTCGGGCAGCGGATGGGTCACGTAGCCGCCTTCGACTTCCCGGCCGGCCAAGCACCAACGCCGCACCTCTTCGACCCAATCCGCATCGATGGCCATCACCTGCTCCCCGAGCACGCACCTGTGCGCCGGAACACATCGTGCCGATCAGCCGCGGGGCTGTCCATCGGCCGTTGCTGCGCGCCGCAGTAGGAGCGCGCCGACGCCCCTGGCGTTCGCCTCGACAATGCGCTTGCGCGCGTTCACCGGGCCCCGGGTCGTCGGCCTCCACGTCGGCGACGAGATTCGGATCCAGGGCGGGGAGCGCCTTCAACTTGACTGAGATCGGGGTGGTGCATGGCAAAAGGGGCGACGGTTCGGGTCGGGGTTGGCGGTTGGACCTTCGCACCTTGGCGTGACAACTTCTTTCCGAAGGGACTGCCGCACCACCGTGAGCTCGAATACGCGTCGCAGCACCTGACAGCGATCGAGATCAACGGCACCTACTACCGGACCCAGAAGCCGGAGAGCTTTGCGAAGTGGCGCGACGAAACCCCTGCCGACTTCGTGTTCTCGGTGAAGGCCTCGCGCTACGCGACGACCCAGCGCGTGCTTGCGGATGCCGGCGAGTCCATCGACCGATTCATCGGCAGTGGCATTGCCGAACTCGGTCCGAAGCTCGGCCCGATCGTCTGGCAATTCATGCCGACGAAGCGGTTCGATGCGGCCGACTTCGAGGCCTTCCTGGACCTGTTGCCGAAGCGCGTGGACGGACTCCCGCTGCGCCACGCGATGGATGTGCGACATGCCAGCTTCATGGTGCCCGAGTACCTCGCGCTCGCGCGCAAGCACCGGGTGGCGACGGTGTTCGCGGACTCCGACGAATACCCGTCGTTCGCCGACCTGACCGGCGACTTCGTCTATGCACGCCTGATGCGTACGCAGCCCGAAGTCGACACCGGCTATCCCGGCAAGGCGCTCGACGCCTGGGCGAAGGCCGCGAAGACCTGGGCGGACGGCGAAGAACCGATCGATCTGCCGCGGGCCGAGCCGGCGGCCGCACCGAAGAAGCCGCGCGACGTCTTCATGTACTTCATCAGCGGCGCCAAGGAGCGTGCGCCGGCTGCTGCGATGGCCTTGCTGGATCGCCTCGGCCGCTGACGTCGGTGTCGGCCCGGTCATCCGATCCGTTGCTGGATAGGGCCGTGGGCACCGCGCCCCTGTGCAGCGCGCCCACGAGAAACCGACGTCGCCGCGGACGAGCCCGAGGTGGTGCTCGATCAAACGGTGGAAGGTTTCCGCGGCGACGGCGAGCTGGGAGGACCGCTCGGCGCCGTCACCTGCCGCGATTGCGGCCGAACAGGAAGGTGGCAACGGCCAGGATCACGAAGACGATGAAGAGAATCTTGGCGATACCGGCGGCGCCGGCGGCGATGCCACCGAAGCCAAGCACGGCGGCGATCAGCGCGATCACCAGGAACACGACGGCGTAGTGAAGCATCTCCGACTCCTTGTGGGCTGCGGCATCGCGAAGACCGCAATGTCTCGACGGCTTCCTTTATCTTCGCCGCGACGCATCGAGTCCGCGATAGGCGCTCGGCCTTGATCGGTGACGGTGCCGCGTCTCAACGCTCGTAAGACCTCTCCGACGTCGCGCGGCGAAACATCCGCGCAGTCGATGTCGTGCCAAACTTCGGTGACGACCGACCACCGTCCTTTCATGCCAGAACATCACACTGCCCCGCCGCTGACGGCGCCCGCGCGGCCGCCGCGGCCCTCGGCCACGGTGGTCGTCGTTCGCGATGCCGGCCGCGGCATCGAGGTGCTGTTGTCGCGGCGCGCTGAACGCGGCGACCACAACAGCGGCGCATGGGTCTTTCCAGGTGGTCTCGTCGACGCCGGCGATCGACAGGCCCACGCGTTCTGCGCCGGACTCGACGACGTGCAGGCCAGCGATCGGCTCGGCATCGCCGCGGGCGGGCTCGACTACTACATCGCGGCCGTGCGCGAATGCTTCGAGGAGTCCGGCCTGCTGTTCGGATGCACCGGGGGCGCGCTGGTCGAGGTCGACGATGTCGCCACCGAACGGCTTGCCCCCTGGCGCGGCTGGCTGCATCGCGGCGAGCGCACGCTGAGCGAGTTCTGCACGACGTTCGGTCTGCAGCTCGCAGTCGACCGGCTGATCTACCTCAGCCACTGGATCACGCCGATCGGACGCGCCAAGCGCTTCGACACGCGCTTCTTTCTCGCCGTCGCACCGCCGGTCCAGACCGCGGTCCACGACGGTCACGAACTGGTCGAGCAGCTGTGGCTGAAGCCGGCCGATGCGCTGCACGAGCGCGCTGCGTTGAAGCTGCTGACACCGACCCAGAAGACCCTCGAGCTCCTGATGCGCTTTCAGAGCATTGCCGCGCTGCTCGAATGGGCCGGCGCCGACCGCAAGGTCATGCTGACGGTGCCGAGGATCGCGAACGGCAGCCAGGGCATCCGGACCGTGATGCCGGACGAGCCGGCCTGGGCCGAGCTCGGCCGCATCGACCCGGCCGGCGGCGGCCACCATTCCTACGAGATCCAGCCTGACGTCGCAGTGAGCCTGTCGCCGCGCCTGATCCGCGTGACCGCGAACAATGGCAGCATGATGACCGGGCCGGGCACCAACACCTACCTGATCGGCGGTGGTGTCGAGAACGAGTGGGCGGTGATCGATCCCGGGCCGCTCGGCGAGCACCACGTGCGCGCAGTCGTCGACGCCGCACCGGGTCCGATCCGCTGGATCTTCGCGACCCA
>Ga0070674_100002549_pt1 | contig 10087 bp, 9 predicted proteins | sample KBSM33metaG_FD_65344 | JGI IMG/M metagenome (GOLD analysis project Ga0070674, IMG submission 65344) | Miscanthus rhizosphere microbial communities from Kellogg Biological Station, Michigan, USA - KBS M3-3 metaG | ecosystem: Host-associated > Plants > Roots > Rhizosphere > Soil ...
GCGGCGTTCGAATTCCGTCACGCATCGTGGTTCAACGAGGATCTCTACGCGCGCCTGCGTGCGCGGCGGCTCGCGCTCTGTATCGCCGACAGCGAGAAGCTGTCGACGCCCGTCGTCGCGACGGGACCGTACGGATATTTCCGGCTCCGCGACGAGGGCTATACGCCGGAGGCGCTCACACAGTGGGCCGAGACGATCCGCGCGCATCAGTCCGAGTGGACCGACACGTTCGTGTATTTCAAGCACGAAGAGTCTGGAAAGGGACCCGAGTTCGCGCAGGCGCTCAAGGAGCGGTTGGCTGGTAGTCCGTAGTCCGTAGGCCGTGGTCCGTAGCCTGCGTGATGCAGTACCGCTGGGCCCATCGCACAATCTGCGCCTCGGCCCAATAGCCATCATCGTCACCGGCTCGCGTCAGAAAGGCGCAGTGGCCCCCATGCGGTGACACGTGCACCGTGATTGCGCGATTCGCGGTGATGGCCGGATCGCTGAAGGGCTCGATGGGGACGAAAGGATCGTCCGCGGCCGTCAGAATCAGCGCCGGTATCCGAATGCGATCGACGACTCGCAACGCGCTGGCGCGGTAGTAGTAGTCCGCTGCGTTTTTGAAGCCGAAGTGCGGTGCGGTGTAGAGCTCGTCGAAGTCGCGCACCGTACGGATGCGCCGCAGCGGTTCGCTCGAGAACTGATCGGGGAAGAGCGCGATCTTCCGGCGCATGCGTGCCTTCAGATTCCGCACGAAATTCCACTGATAGGCGTAGTTGGCCCGCCGCTCCAGCGCCCGCACGCATCGTTCGAGATCCATCGTCGGCGACACCGCGCAGACCGCGTGGAGCGGACCCGCACCCGCGTCCGACCACTCGGCGGCCAGTTTCAGCGCGAGGTTCCCGCCGAGCGAGTAGCCGGCGACGGCGAGCGAGCGGAGCCCTTCTGTCGCGACGAGCTCGCGAAGGACGGCGCTGGCGTCAGCGGTGAGACCGGAGTGGTACAGCGTGCTGCAGAGGTGCTCGGTCCCGCCGCAATTGCGTTGATTGAGCCGGACGACATTGAAGCCGGCGCGCCACGCCTTGTCAGCGATGCCACGCATGTAGTGCGCTTCACTGGATCCTTCGAGACCGTGCAGCGCGAGAAGCGTGGGGTAGTCGCGCGGGACGTCGTGCCAGTGACAGTCGGCCGAGACGCGGACTCCAGGCGCGACGTCAAACACGCGCGCGACCGGCGCCGGCAGAGTGGGAAACTGCCGGCTGCGCGCCCAGGTCCAGAGCGTCATCACGTGCCCGTTCCCGAGACGTGGAGCGGGCTCGAACGGGTCGATCATCCTTACGAGCGTATCATCCGCACTGATTCGGAGGCGACTCCTCTGGAGTCGCCGATCGTGTCCGTCAGGGCTTGTCTACCCGGCCTGCGCGAAGCGAAGGGCGGGCCTTCAACCGCCCCTCGTCCTGCAGCACCCGTCGAAGCACGAATTCAATCTGGCCATTCAAGCTGCGCAGCTCATCGTCGGCCCAGGACTGCAGTGCGTCCAGGACGGCCGGATCGACACGGAGTAGGAAGGCCTTCCGTTCCGCCACCGGGAACCTCAGTGATGCAGCGTACCTGCGTTGACGATCGGCTGCGTGTTGCGCTCGCCGCACAGCACGACGAGCAGGTTGCTGACCATGGCGGCCTTGCGCTCTTCGTCGAGCTCGACGATTTTGTTGCGCGCGAGCATGCTGAGCGCCATTTCGACCATGCCGACGGCGCCCTCGACGATCCGCTGGCGCGCCGCGATGATGGCGCCGGCCTGCTGGCGCTGCAGCATGGCGGCGGCGATCTCCGGCGCGTAGGCGAGATGACTGATGCGCGCTTCGATCACCTGGACGCCTGCCTTGGCGAGGCGCTCCTGGATTTCCTTGCGCAAGTGATCCGCAATGGCCACGGTATGTCCGCGAAGGGACAGCTGCGTGTCCTCATGCGCGTCGTACGGATAGCTCGTCGCCATGTTGCGGACGGCGGCTTCGCTCTGCACGTGGACGTAGTTTTCGTAGTCGTCGACTTCGAACACGGCTTCTGCGGTGTCGACGACCTTCCAGACGACAACGGCCGCGATCTCGATCGGGTTGCCGTCGAGATCGTTCACCTTGAGGTGCGCGCTCTCGAAATTGCGGACGCGCAGAGAGACGCGCCGCTTCGAGTAGAACGGGTTCGCCCATCGGAGGCCAGGCTCGCGCGCCGTGCCGATGTACCGGCCGAACAGCTGCAGCACCTTCCCCTCGTTCGGATTCACGACGAACAGGCCTCCGAGGAGGAACACGAAAAAGACCATGCCGAAAGCGCCGGCGATGACCCAGGATGGCGTGATCGTCCGCGCCGTCCCGGTGATCAGTACGGCGAGCGACGCCAGCACGCCCGCCAGTATTACCGGCACCATCACCAACCCAGACATCGCCTGAATCTGCCGTTCTCGTGTCATGTGTCGACTCCTGAGCTTGATTGCAAAGTGATATCACATTGACATCAAGCTCGTCAAATAACACGAGGGTCAAACGGTCGAAGGGTCGAAGAGTCCGCCGTGTAGGGGCGGGGTTATCCTTCCCGTCGTCCAATGTCTGATGTGGGGGCGGGGTTATCTTCCCGTCGTCCAATAACCCCGCCCCAAGCTGACCGACATCAGCAACGTCAGCCATCACGCAAGCTTCATGGCCGACGGACGGTGGTGCTCGGAAGATCAGCTGCGCGCCTGGCTCGCTCGGTAGCAGCGATCCAGGCTGACAGAATTCAGAGGCCAGAGTTCCAGCGTTCAGACGCCCAGGACGGCGCGGACGTCGGCGGCCCGATGATGTCTGGAGAAGGTGAGGGTGACGATGCCGAGGGCTGCGGCGCCGTCGGTGTTCTCGCGGCGGTCATCCACGAAGAGCGTGCGATCTGGCGGCGTGCCCATCCGCTCGAGGCAGATCTGAAATATCTCGGGACCCGGCTTGACCACGCCGAGCTCGCACGACACGACCACTGCGTCGAACCAGCGATCGAGTGGCCGGTCCGTGCGGATGCGGGCCATGATTTCGGCAACTCCATTCGACAGGAACCCGGTCTTGCCACCGCGCGCGCGGAATTCCTCGGCGAGCGTCCACATGTCGTCGCGATAGCTGGTCCACGATGCGACGTCGAGCGCGATCAGCGCATCCAGTTGCCTCCGATCAGGCGGTGCCATGCCGAGCGCCGCAAGGGTCCGCGTCCAGTACTCGTCAGCGGGCAGGCCGAGATCGTACTCGCGCCGTGAGTGCCAGTACGCGTCGCGGAAGCGGGCTTCGTCGACATGGAGGACGTCGGCCATTGCCGCGACATCTTTTTCCTGCTGTGGATAGCTGAGCACCTCACCGAAGTCGAGAATCAACCCGTCGTAATGCATCACGCTCCCTCACTCGACCACTTCGACCCAGCATCCCAGCTCGCGGCGATCCGTCCCGCCGTGGTCGGCAGGGACGAATCCGCGTTCAGGCGCAATGCGTGCCGACACGACGGCATCGCCCGGCCGCGCGGGCAGCAGCACCTCCTGCGCCGCGCGCGCGGTCAGATCCAGCGCGGTCTGCCAGTCGCTGGTCTGCAGCGTCACGCGTGTCGCGGCATCACCGCTGTGCAACCGGAGGCGAACGCCGGCATGTCCGCCAGCGGCGTCTTGCGCGAACGTGACCAATGCGCTCGATCGGCCCCGAACCCAGAAGCCAGCAGGCTCCGTGTACACGCCTTGGCTGTGGAAGTACGCGGTCACGTGCTGATAGCGTGCCGCCCCGAGAACCGGCGGGAGCACGGGACGGTCCGACTCGTTCTCGACGGTCACCGGGTCGATGGCGATCCGCGCCAGGCTCGCTTCGAGCGCAGAGGAGCCGCGGAACGCGACGAAGTTGGCGTCCACGGCGAGCTCGAAGGGGTGCGACCAGGGAGTGCCGGCGGCACTGGTGACGTCCCATGTTTCGAGGACCTCGCCGATACGCCCGACCTGCAAGCCGAGAGGCCCGGCGAGCGCGGCGCCGGAGCGCGGTTCCAACAGGACGCGATAGGTGCCCGCTGGCAGCGCAACGCGCATGTTCAGCAGCACACGAATGGGTTGCGGGCTGACGCGAAGGCCGGGCGTACCTTCGATAGCGAAGCGCGCCGGTACGGCGTCGGGCGCGAGCCTGGTCAGCGGATCGTACACGACGGCGAGCGGCCGGCGGCGCGCATCGAACTCGCGGATGAGCGGGATCTCGGCGCGCGCCGACGGTGCGGTGAGGACGTCACTCGCGGGACGTCCGGCGAGCGGCACGATCAGTGACGCCGTGACGGCCGCCGTTCCCAGCACGAGTCCTGCGGCGACGATCGCGCGGCCGCCGGAGTAGCGCAGCCTTCGCGCGATGAACCCGCACGCGAGCGCAATCGCCATGCAGAGCGCCACCTGCACGAGGAACGGACCGGGTGCGGCACGGCCGACAATGCCGCTCGGGACCATCAACACGAGCTCGCGCGTCGGCTGCAGCCACTCGAGCCATTCAGACATGCCGTCGCGTCCGTTGGCGATGAGGAGGCCATTGCGCGCGATGACGAGCGTGGCTGTGGTCACCACGCCCGCAGTCGCGAGCAGGCGCAGGATCCAGCGCCGGACCGGTGCCTCTGCGACCTGCTGATCCCATCTCGCCAGCGGTGGCGCCAGCAGCAAGAGTCCTGCGACGAGCTCGCGTCCTGGCGGTGCGCTACCACCCCACCAGATAGCGAATGCGCCGACCGTCGCCATCAGCGCCAGGAACGCCGCGCACGTCTCAACTGCGCGCTCGCGTCTGGCGCCGCCATCCCGCCAGAGCACCCACAACCCGGGAAACGCCAACGCGATTGCCGGCGCGTACGGCAGTACGCCGTATTCCTGATCGATGAGCACGCCGGGGAACCCGACGACCAGATTCGCGAGGGAGGTCTGATGATCGGGTCCGTATGGGGCGCTCGGCAAAGGCGAGCCCCAGACGACATAGAAGAACCCGAGCCAGAGCCAGACGCTGACCGCATACGGGCCGGCCACTGCGGCTGCCGTCGAAAGTCCGCCTGCCTTCCAGGCACGGCGAGACAGTGCCAGGACGATGACCGCCGACATCGGTGCGTACTTCGTGCCGAGCCACGGCAGGAGTGCGACGGCGACGCCGCGGCCAATCCATTCCGCGGCCGTTCCGGCCTGCTCGCGTCCGCCCCACCAGAGCGCGATCAGCGCACACAGGCCTGCGGTCGTCTCTGGATAGACCGCGAAGCTGTGGAGTACGACCGGCGCCGACAGCGCCAGGATCATCCAGGCAACGGTTGCACTGGCTGCGGAGCCCGTCAGGTTGGCGGCGGCACGCCAGGCCAGCGTGGCTGCCGCGGCGGCGAGGATGGCGAGCATCCAGCACACGCCGAGATAACCGGCCGCCGCGAACGCAGGTGTGATCAGAATCGGAAGGCCGATCGGATGAATGGAATAGATCTGGCCGTTCCGGCCGCGGGTGCGGTAGTCGGGATTGAGCGGGTTGCGGTAATAGACCTTGTAGTCGCCGCGCGCATGGTTGTTCTCGATGCGCAGATCGCCATCGCTCAAGAGACTCTGCGTCATTACGAGGTAGTGCGGCTCGTCGCCTCCCGGATACAGGCTCGTGTCCGTGAGTTTCATCGCGGCGCCGCCGTACACCGCAACGCTCAGCGCGAAGACGACGAGAGTTTTGCCGCGAGAAACCGCCGGCGTCTCAGCGGCCGTGCGCGGGCGCACGTCCCACACCAGCCAACCGATCGCGACGAGCACGACGACCCAGACGCCTGATGCGAGCGGTCCGCCCAGCGCGCGCAGCGCCGGGATCCAGTCCGGCAGCCACGGAAGAAACGGCAGCAGGAGGCCGAGCAGCAGGAAGAACGGAACAACGAGATCGGATGTCGGGTGGGCTGGCACGCGGAGCCACGACCAGCCGAGGTGTGCCAGCTTCGTCGCGCCGAGTGACACGAGGAACACCGTCAGCAGGATGGCGAACGTGCCGCCGACCAGATCCGGCCAGGATGGCAGCATCGCGATGCGGGTGACGCCGTGCGCGGTCTCGATGACGTCGAGCGACGCGCGCGTGCACCAGAGACCGACGCCTGCCGCGAGACATGCGGCGACGCCGGTCGAAAAGACGCGACGAGCCATTGACGAGAATCTTAATTCGGAATGCGGCCGCCGCTGCGTGTCGGGGAGCCGAGCGACACGCTATGGCGAACGCATTCCGGATTGTCAGAACTTCACTTGCGGTACTTGACGCGCCGATGCGGGCGCCTCGAACAGCTTGTATTCCTTGAAGCCGAAGATCTTCGCGGTGATGTTCGCGGGGAACTGGCGCCTGGCCGTGTTGTAGGCCTGCACGGCCTCGTTGTAGCGCCGCCGCTCCTGCGCGATGCGATTTTCTGTACCCGAGAGCTCGTCCATCAACCGGTTGAATTGCTCGTTGGCTTTGAGCTGCGGATAGTTCTCGGCGATCGCGATCAGACGCCCGAGTGCGGCAGTCTGCGCGTTGGCAGCATCGATTTTGGCGTCTGGCGTGGACGCGCCTGCCAGCCGCGCGCGCGAGTCGGCGACTTCCTTGAACACCTGCTCCTCGTGCGACGCGTAGCCTTTGACGGTCTCCACCAGGTTGGGAATGAGATCGTTCCGCCGCTGCAACTGATTCTCAACCTGCGCCCACTGCGCCTTGACCGCTTCTTCCTGGCTCACGAACCTGTTGTACGAACAGCCCGACAGCGTCAGGATGGCAATCGCCGCCACCATGACCTGCGTGCGTCTCAGACGTCGTTCAGTACTCATCATCGCTCCTCACCAGGAGGCACCACCGCCGCCACCGCCGCTGCGGCCCCCTCCGAATCCACCGAAGCCTCCGCCAAAGCCGCCGCCCCCGCCGCTCGAACCCCAACCGCCGCCGAACCCCCCGCCGCCGAACGGGCCGACACCGCTCGACCACCCGCTCCAGGTGTTCCGCCGCCCCCAGCCGCCCCGGCCGCCGCCGCCCATCGCGTTGAGAATGCGGATGATGACGATCGCCAGCACGATGAACCCAATCACTTCGTTCATCGTGAACTGGTGCGCGCCGACGTCAGTGGGTTCCGGCCGCGGCACGCCATCCAGCGTGACGCGACGCACTTCTGCGATGCGCCCGATGAGGCGCATCACACCGGCTTCCAGCCCGCCACCGTAGTCGCCTTCCTTGAAGTGCGGCACCATGAACTGCCGGCTGGTTTCGCCCGCGTATCCGTCGGTCACGATCTCTTCGAGGTCGTATCCGACTTCGATCCATACACGGCGTTCCTTGACCGCGAGCAGGACGAGAATCCCGTTGTTCTTCCCCTTCTCGCCGATGCCGCGCCCGCCGTTCTCGAACAACTGCACCGCATAGTCGCGAATGTCCGCCTCGGGCTCGTAGCTCGGGATCGTGGCCACGACGACGGTGTCGCCCGTCTTGGCTTGAAGGGCGCGGATCGCGCGATCCATCGTGGCCGCATGCGCCGAGTCGATGATGTGCGCGAAATCGTTGACGGGCTGCGTCAGCGCCGGCACGGCGGCCGCCCGAACGAGAGCGGCTGCCGCACCCGCCATCAGCGCGCACAGTACAAGCCTCGGCACCAGCGTACGACGGACGTACGTCACTGATGGCTCCAGCGATCGACGTACCGCGCGAGGCCTTCGACGGCAGCGAGATAGGACGGAAAGAGCCGTGCGCCGTCAGCGGTGTTCGCACCGTCTCCGGCGGATGTCAGCACGTCGGCGAAGACACTCGCCGGACTGCCCGTCATGCGCCCTGCGAACTCGGCAAGGTGCTGTGGGCTGGTGCTGGATTCGCCGGCGAGACGCGACAAGTTGGTCAGGAGCATCAGCAGCGGCGCGGCGGAGTTCGAGACGAGCCGGCCGATCGCGGCCGGCACGGCGGAGGTCTCGAGAAACCCTTCCCGCAGGTGAATCAGATGGCTGCGCACCTGCACCTCGCAGGCGCGGCGCAGATCCGCCGGATCGATACGTAGTCCATCGAACGGGTCGCGGCCGTGCGCGACTTCATAGCTTGCCATCACGGCCCCGAGCTCGATCGGAAATGCATCGAGCGAGGCAGAGACTTCGGTCGCGTCGAGCAGCACGGGCGTCGCGAGACCCTCTCGTCTCCATCCGTCGGCGGTCCGTGCTAGCGCTTCGAGATCCGAAAAGCCGAGGCCCGCCACGATCGCCAGCGTGTGGACGTGTCCCTCGGCGGTGCCGCTGGCATGGGCTCCGTAAACCGCGACCGATTCGAGGCGATCGCCGACGACGGCAGACACGAGAGCCACGAGTCGATCGGCGGTGCGGCGTGCCTGCGGCGTCATGGCGCAATTGTACCCCGCCGCTTCGATGACCATCGTCGGCGGCGGCACCTGGAGTGCCTTCCAAGCTCGGCGATGGGCCCGGACTGGTTGTCGCTCTGGGCGTGTGGAACGGACCGTCGAACTCACGATCGAATCGCGACTGTCAGATACCTAGAATGTCGATGTATGCCCGGACCGCCAACGGAGATGATGCGTCGCGTCGTGAGGCATGCTCGCGCCGGATCGCCCGCTGCCGGACCGACTACAATGCAGGTCGATGCAGCTTCGCGAATTGAACGTCGGGTGCGTCGGCGGCGGCACGGGACTGCCCAGCCTCCTCGGCGGACTCAAACGGAATCCCTGGCTGCGCCTCCACGCGGTCGTCACGATGTTCGACAGCGGCGGCAGCTCCGGGCAGCTGCGCGACGAGCTCGGCGTCCTTCCGCCGGGCGACGTCTTGAAGTGCGCGCTGGCGTTGTCCCGCAACGAGGGTGAGGCGCGCCGCGTCCTTCTCGCGCGGCTCCCGACGCTCGAACACGCGCGCCTCTCGGGTCACACCGGCGGCAACCTGTTGCTCTCGATGATGGAGCGCTACAGCGGGGATTTTCTGGCGGCGGTCGACGGACTGCGGTCGCTGCTCGGATGTACCGGACGGGTGTGGCCGGTCACCGTCGATAACTCGTCGATCTGTGCGGAGTATTCGGACGGCAGCACTACCCGCGGCGAGGTGGAGGTCGATGCGGGCCAGGTGCGCGGACACCTGGTGAAGCGCATCTGGCTGGAGCCGCGCCCGACGATCCATCCAGCCGTGGCAACCGCCATTCGGGGCTTCGATGCGGCCATCATCGGTCCTGGCAGTTTCTGGACCAGTCTGATGCCGCCGCTCCAGGTCGAAGGCGTCGCGGAAGCGATCGGCGCCATCAACGGGCCGGTCGTGCTGATCGCGAACCTGCTCACCGAAGGAAGCGGTATGAGCGGCTATACGGCCGGAAACGCCGCTCGTCAGGTGGCCGAGGTGATCAAGCGTCCGGTGGACGTCATCATCGCGAACAACGCGCTGCCGTCGGACGCGGTGCTCGAGCGCTACGCCTCGGAGCACAAGACGCCGTTGCCGCTCGGCGACGTACCTGCCGGGTGTGAAGTGGTCGAAGGACCCTTCTGGCGCCGCGACATCGCGCGTCACCACAGGCGGCGCCTCGCGTACGCGGTGTGGACGGTCCTGTCGAAACGGCTACTGTGACGGACACTGCCGCGCCTAGCGGCGTTTTGTCTTCTTCGCCGCCGTCGGCTTCTTGACGTCCGCCTTCCTCGCCGCGGCCTTCTTCTTTGTCGCCGGCATCTTCGTTTTCGCTGCAGCCGTCGGAGCCGCCGCGGGCGGCGCTGTGCCCTCGCGCTCCTGCTTGATGGCCATCGCGCGTTCGATGATGCGCGCGAACATGGCGCCGGTATCGCCGCCTTTGGCGGGACGGTGGGACTGCCAGACGTCGGGATTGTCGGCGGCGAGAATGTCGGCGAGGTCGCCGCCGCTCTTCACGCTCAACGGCGCGAATTCGGCGATGTCGAGCGGGCCGGCCCATTCGTCGCGATGCTTCAGCAGCAGCCAGCTGCGTTCGCCGGCGCCGCGGGTCCGGATGAGCGCCCAGGATCCTTTGAGCTTGAATCCATCGAGCCGCAGCTTGAGATCGCCCTTCCGCAGCGCGGCGGCGACATCAGGGACCTCCGGAGTCCAGGTTCCCTGGTCCCACAGCATGACGATGCCGGCGCCGTA
>Ga0070674_100002551_pt1 | contig 10084 bp, 10 predicted proteins | sample KBSM33metaG_FD_65344 | JGI IMG/M metagenome (GOLD analysis project Ga0070674, IMG submission 65344) | Miscanthus rhizosphere microbial communities from Kellogg Biological Station, Michigan, USA - KBS M3-3 metaG | ecosystem: Host-associated > Plants > Roots > Rhizosphere > Soil ...
GAAAGCGACGCCAGGCGGCGTCCACGTGTTCTTCGCACCCGCCGATCCGGCGGCCGGCGAATGGCAGTACCGGCGGATCGAAGACAAGGCCGCGATGAACAGCTGCGTCGGCGGCGACGTGAACGGCGATCGCCGGGCCGATCTCGTGTGCACGGGCGCCGGCGGCGCGCTGCGCTGGTACGAGAACAAAGGTGCCGCGGCCGGCGCGACCGCAGGGCGCTAGAGAGCGATTTGCCGCGAAAACACGTCTCCCCTCGAAAACCGACGACAGCGGCAGGGCTGAACGGGTAGAATGCAGTGTTCGTGGACCATTAGAACGGAGGAGCGATGACAGTTTCTCGCCGGAATTTCGTGGGCGGCATCGCCGCCGCGCTTGGCTATCTCGGGGTTGGCCCCGACGTCGACCTGTTCGCGCAGACGCAGGGCGCCGCCGGCGCCGCGCCTCGGGCGCGCGGCCCGTTGGACGAGTACGACTCGTTTGCGAAGCTCGCGAGCAACGAGAACAACTACGGCCCCCCCGAATCGGTGATGAAGGCGATGAACAACGCCTGGAAGTACTCGAATCGGTACGGCTACCCTGACGGCAACATCCACCAGGAAATCGCCAAGCATCACGGCGTCAAGAACGAAAGCATCCTGCTGACCGCCGGCTCGGGCGAAGCGCTCGACGTCATCGGCACGACCTTCCTGCAGAACGGCAAGAAGGTGCTCGGCGTCGAGCCGTCGTACAGCTCGGTCTACCAGCACGCGACCAGCATCAAGTCGACCGCCATCAAGCTGCCGCTCGGCAAGGACTATCGCCAGGACATCCCGGCGATGATCAAGGCCGCCAACGATCACGCGAGCGAGATCGGGCTGGTCTATCTGTGCAACCCGAACAACCCGACCGGCATCATCGTGACCAAGCAGGAAGTGCAGCAGCTGCTCGACGGGATCCCGAAGGGCATGCCGGTGCTGATTGACGAGGCGTATCACCACTTCGTCGACGATCCGAACTACGCGAGCTCGGTGCCGTACGTCCTCGAGGGGCGGCCGGTGATCATCGCGCGCACGTTCTCGAAGATCGCGGCGCTCGCCGGCATGCGCCTCGGCTACGCGATTGCGACCCCGGAGATCATCGCCAAGATGCGGCCCTACAGCATGGGCAGCATCAACGCGCTCGTGAAGCACGGCGGCGCGGCCTCGCTCAAGGACACGGCGTCCCAGGCAGACGTCAAGCGCAAGACGATCGACGTCCGCAAGAAGACCGCCGCCGAGCTCGAAGCGCACGGCTATCGCACGATTCCGTCGGAGACCAACTTCTTCATGGTGCACCTCGGCGGACGCCAGGTGCAGCCGGTCATCGAGGAGTTCCGCGCGAAGAAAGTCCTCGTCGGACGTCCGTTCCCGCCGATGACCGACTTCATGCGCGTCTCGGTCGGCACCCCCGAAGAGATGGCGCGCTTCACGACCGCGTTCAAGGAGATCTTCCCCGCGAAGGGCAAGGCCTCAACCGCGGGTCTGTAACGCATTCTGAATTCCCAATTCTGAATTCTGAATTCCGAGGGCGGTGGTCGAGAGATCACCGCCCTTTTTTCATCTTATGTGGAACCGGCTCACCGCCGCGATTGTGCTCGTCGCCAGCCTCCAGGCGCCCGCGGCTCCCGCCGGGACGACGCTGACCCTCGTCCGGCGGGGGACCGAGCCGCTGTACTTTTCGAATCCGATGGTGCCTCTGAAAGGGACGATTCGGCCAATCCAGGGGAACCGGCTCGACCTGATCGTGATCAAGGTCGGCGACACCCCGATCGACACCGAGATCCGGCAGTTCGCGCTGATCGCGGCCGATGGGTCGGCCTTCGAACCGATTGCCGCCGGCGGCGGACCCGACCTGATTTTTCCGATCGACAGCCTCGAGCTCGGCCGCGAGATGGGGCAGATCCTTCCGTCCGATGCGGAGATCATGATGCGCCGGACCTCCACGACCAGCGTCACGCTCGAGGCCGACCCGGGCGCGCCGCTGGCGTTCGTGTTCCAGCTGCCGGAGAAGGTCAAGACGCGCGCGTTGCGGCTGCCGGGCGGCGGCGAGCTCGCGCTGCCGCAATGAGCGGCGCGGCGGTGCCGTTCGCCGACCTGGCGCTGGCGCGGCGTCTCGAACGCGCCGAGGCGACGAGCAGCACCTGCTTCGTCGACGCGCGCGCACGGCTGTTTCCGTCGAGCGGCGCCTGCTGGATCGAGGTCGCCGGCGCCTACGCGATGTTCGACGGCGTCGGATCGCCGATCACGCAGACCTTCGGCCTGGGGATGTTCGAGGCGCCGACCCCGGGCGATCTCGATCGGCTCGAGGCCTTCTTTGACGAACGCGGCGCCGAGACGCACCACGAGGTCAGCCCGCTCGCCGATCCGGTCCTCGTGCCCCTCTTGAACGAGCGCGGCTACCAGCCGTTCGAGTTCACCAGCGTGATGTACCGGCCGATTGCGGTCGGTGTTGCGACCGCGACGCCTTCACCGGTGGTGCGCCCGGTCGGCGGCGAGGCGGACGATCACGAGCTCTACGCGCGCGTCGCCGCGGCAGGATGGCGTGACCTGGGATACGCCGACTTCATGCTGGAGATTGGCCGCGTCAGCGCGAACACCGACGGCCTGCACCTGTTCCTCGCGGAGAGCGAGGGCACGGCGATCGCCGCCGGCGCGGTGCACCTGCGCGACGGCGTCGCGCACCTGGCCGGCGCGAGCACGGTTCCGGAGGGGCGCCGGCGCGGCGCGCAGCTCGCGCTGCTCGAGCACCGGCTGCAGTTCGCCGCGGCGAACGGCTGCGACATCGCGTTGATGGGCGCCTCGCCCGGCAGCGGATCGCAGCGCAACGCCGAGCGCCACGGCTTCCGCATCGCCTACACGCGCGTCAAATGGAAGCGGACGCGACGATAATTCTTAATTCCGAATTCCAAATTCTCAATTCGGCAGCACGGCGGTGATGTTGCGCTTCGGGGTCTGGCCGACCGGAATCTGCGTCAGCTCCTTCCGCGCCGCGACGTCGACCACCGACACCGAGTTCGAGCCGGCGTTCGCGACGTAGACGCGCTTGCCGTCGGGCGCGAACGTCAGCCAGTCGGGGTGATGGCCCACCTTCACTTCGCCGACCATCTTCAGGTCGGGCAGGGTGAAGAAATAGATGCGCGTGTTCATCTTGCTCAGCACGCCGAGCGTCTTGCCGTCCGGCGTCACCGCGAGGCCATGCGCCGGCGCGCCCTGCAGGCCTTCGGTCACCTTTTCGGCCTTGGACAGCTCCGGCAGGTTGATCTTGTCGACGACCTTGTGGGTGTTGAAGTCGACGGTGATGAAGCCGTTGTAGCCCGACAGCTGCACGAAGATCCGTTTGGTCGATCCGTCCGGGTTGGTGTCGAACGCCATCGGCCGAACGCCCTCGTCGGTCGGCAGCGACCAGACGATCTCCTCGGTCTTCTGATCGATCACGAAGAGCTTCTTGCCGGGGATCGAGCCGGCGACGACGAACTTGCCGTCCGGCGTGACGTAGGTATTGTGAATCCCCCCCTCGGTCCGGATGCTCTTGACCCGCGTCAGCGTCGTCGTATCGATGACGTCGATCGCGCCGGCGCCCCGCACGATGGCCACGTAGACGCGCTTGCCGTCCTTGCTGACCGCCACGTTGTTCGGATGGTTGGTGAGCGGAATGTGCTTGGTCACCTTCAACGTTTTGGTATCGGCGACATCGAGCGTCGACTCCGCTTCGTTGGTGATGTACAAGCGGGTGCCGTCCGGTGAGACCGCGGCGCCGTGGTTCACCTCGATGTCCTTGATCTCGCCGACCACCTTGTTGGTGACCGGATCGATCAGCATCACGCTGTCGCCGGCGGCGTTGGTCTGGACGATCCGCACGGTGGCGGCGTGGAGGCTCAGCGCCGCCAGGGGCAGCGCCAGCAGGACGAGAGAAAGTTTGACCTTCATGGTGGTACTCACTTTAAACTACCCGGCCATGTGGTTCATTCTCTTTTTCACGCTTCTGCCCCAACCGGCCCCCACGCAACCGGCATCCACGCTCGATTACGAAGAGTTCAAGGCCAACGTGCAGCCGCTTTTGGCCCTTAAACGGCCGGGACATGCCCGCTGCATCACGTGCCATGAGGGCTCGACGAATTTCCGGCTGATTCGGCTTCCGGCGGGGCGCACCGCCTATACCGAAGAGGAATCGCGCAAGAACTTCGCCGCGGCCGCGCGCTTCTGCCTGCCCGGGGTCCCGCTCAAGAGCCGGATGCTGACCATGCCGCTGTCACATGAAGCCGGCGGCACCGAGTTCCACCCTGGCGGCAAGCACTGGGAATCGCAGGACGATCCCGAGTGGAAGAAGATGGCCGACTGGGTCCGCAAGGCTAAATGAGCCGGGCGTTCCGCTACTACCTTCGCGTCCGCTACATCGAATGCGACGCGCAGAAGGTAGTCTTCAACTCGCGCTACAGCGAGTACGTGGACGTGTCGATCAACGAGTTCCTGCGCGCGGCCGGCGTCCTGCACGACTTCGCGGAGGGCCACCTCGACTTCCAGCTGGTGAAGCAGACCGTCGAGTGGAAGGCGCCGGCCCGCTTCGACCAGGTGCTGGAGCTGTCGATTACGGCCACCCGGCTCGGCAATACCTCGTTCACCGTCGGCACCGAGTTCCGCATCGCGGGCGGTGACGGCCGCGTGATCGTCACGGTGGAGACCGTGTACGTCCTGGTCGACGGCAGGACCCTGTCCAAGCTGCCGCTGCCCGACTCCCTGCGGGCCGCCCTCACGGAGGGCGCCGCCGGCCGCGCCACCGATCACGCGGCCTATCTCCCCCATGGCGAGGCGGTCAGCTCCTGACGCCCTCGAGACCTCGCGGCTCGAGCTGCGACGGCCGCGCGCAAGCGACGCGGATGCCGTCTTTGCCCGGTATTCGGGCGATCCCGACGTCACGCGCTACGTGGGCTGGCCGACCCACCGCACCGTCGAGGAAACTCGGGCGTTCCTCGAGTACAGCGATGCCGAGTGGACACGCTGGCCCGCCGGCCCGTACCTGATCCTCGCGCGCGAGGGCGGACGTCTCCTCGGCGGAACCGGGCTTTCGTTCGAAACCTCGCGCCGCGCGATGACCGGATACGTCCTCGCGAAAGACGCCTGGGGCATGGGTTATGCGACCGAAGCGCTCGAGGCGATGGTCGGCGTCGCGAAAAATTCAGGCGTCCGCCGGCTCTATGCGCTCTGTCATCACGAGCACCGCGCGTCGGCTCGCGTGCTCGAAAAGTGCGATTTTGCTAGGGAAGGTGTGCTGCGCGCTCATGTTGAGTTCCCGAATCTTCTCCCGGGCGAGCCGCAGGATGTCGCGTGCTACGCGATTCTCCTCTGAGAAAATCCGAAAAACGCTGGTACACAGAGGGAGAAGTGTTCATAATAGAGCCCATTGCAGACGCGACGCCTCGGGGGCCGGGGACCGGGCGTCCAAAACAAGGAGACGACATGGCAAAGAAAGCAGCGGCGAAGCGGAAGCCGAACGCAGCGTTCATGAAGCCGGTTCAGCCGAGTGCGGCGCTGTCGGAGGTCGTGGGCTCGAAGCCGATTCCACGCACCGAGGTGACGAAGAAGCTCTGGGCCTACATCAAGAAGAACGGCCTGCAGGACAAGAAGAACAAACGGATGATCAAGGCCGACGACGCGCTGAAGCCGGTATTCGCGGGCAAGGCCACGGTCAACATGTTCGAGATGACAAAGCTGGTCAGCAAGCACCTGAAATAACCGCACGCGCCATGGCTGATCGCTCGTGGCTGATGGCGATGGATGCATGGTTGCCGCGGCAACCATGTGCCATCGGCCATTAGCCATCAGCGCATAATCCGCACTCTTCAATCCGCACTCTTCAATCCGCAATCCGCAATCCGCAATCCGCAATTGTCGATGGGCCGGTGTACACTCGGCCCATCCTATGAGTCCCCGCCGTTTTCTTCCTGCGCTGTTCCTGTTGTTCGTTGGCAGCGGCTGCGCCGCGCTGATCTACGAGATCGTGTGGTTCCAGCTGCTGCAACTCGTGATCGGCTCGTCGTCGATCTCGCTCGGCATCCTGCTCGGCACGTTCATGGGCGGGATGTGCATCGGCAGCCTGCTGCTCGCGCGGCTGATCGCCGCGCGCCAGCACCCGCTGCGCGTCTACGCGGCCCTCGAGCTCGGCATCGGCGTGCTCGCGATCGCGATCCTCGTCGGGATGCCGCTCGTCGGCGGGATCTACACGGCGTGGGCCGGCGAAGGCGTCGCCGGCATCGTGTTCCGCGCGGTGATCGCCGGCATCTGCCTGCTGCCGCCGACCATCCTGATGGGCGCGACGCTGCCGGCGATCTCGCGCTGGGTCACGGCGACGCCCGACGGCGTGTCGTGGCTCGGGTTCTTCTACGGCGGCAACATCGCGGGAGGGGTCGTCGGCAGCCTCGTCGCGGGCTTCTATCTGCTGCGCATGTTCGACGTCGCCACGGCGACGGCCGCAGGCGTGGCGCTGAACCTCCTCGTCGCGCTCACGGCGTTCCTGCTCGCGGGCCGCACCGAGTACGTCGCGGATCCGCTGCCGGCCCGGGGCGCGTCGGCGCCGCCCGGCGCCCGCAGCGTCTACGTGGCGATCGCGCTCTCCGGCATGACCGCGCTCTCGGCCGAGGTGGTCTGGACGCGGCTCCTCTCGCTGCACTTCGGCGCCACCGTCTACACGTTCTCGCTGATCCTGGCGGTGTTTCTCCTCGGCCTCGGCATCGGCAGCAGCATCGGCGCGGCGATGGCGCGCAGTGTCGCCTCGCCGCGGCGCGCGCTCGGCTGGTGCCAGCTGTTCTTATGCGCCACGGTGGCATGGGCGGCCTACCAGCTCACCGAATCGCTGCCGTACTGGCCGATCAATCCCTACATTGCGACGACGCCCTGGTTCACGCTGCAGCTCGATCTGGTCCGCTGCATGTGGGTCACGCTGCCCGCCGCGATGCTCTGGGGGGCGAGCTTCCCGCTCGCGCTGGCGGCGGTGGCCTCGAGCGAACAGGACGCGGCGCGCCTGGCTGGCGGCGTTTACGCCGCCAACACCGTCGGCGCGATTGCCGGCGCGATGGTGACGAGCTTCATCCTGATTCCGTGGGTCGGCAGCTCGCATTCCGAGCAGGTGATCATCATCGTGTCGGCGCTGTCGGCGCTCCTGCTGCTCGACCCGTCCTTCGGCACCGCGCCGGCGCGGACGGCGGGATTTCACCCGGGCGAGACCCCGCCGCGGCGCTGGAACGTCGCCGGTACGATCGTCCTCGCCGTGGCGATGGTCGGCGCCGGGCTCCTGGCGCGCAGCGTTCACCCGCTCCCTGGCCTCCTCGTCGCGTACGGCCGGTACGCCGCGACGCGCGTCGGGCAGGCGAACATCATCTACGTCGGCGAAGGATTGAACGCCGCGGTCGCCGTATCCGAGCTGTCGAACGGCGTGCGCAACTATCACAACGCCGGCAAGGTCCAGGCGTCGAGCGAGCCGCAGGACATGCGCCTGCAACGGATGCTCGGCCACCTGACGACGCTCCTTCCGGCGAGCGCGAAGAAGGTGCTGGTCATCGGCTGCGGCGCCGGCGTCACCGCCGGCGCGGTGTCGATCGACCCGGCCGTCGAGCACGAGACGATCGCCGAGATCGAGCCGCTCGTCCCCAAGGTCGTGTCCACCTATTTCGCCGAACACAACTTCGACGTCGTCCGCAACCCGAAGGTGCACGTGCGGATCGACGATGCCCGGCATTTCGTCGAGACGACGAGCGAGACCTTCGACGCGATCACGTCCGACCCGCTCGATCCGTGGGTCAAGGGCGCGGCGATGCTGTACACGGTCGAGTTCTTCCAGATGGCGAAGCGCCACCTGAACCCTGGCGGCGTCGTCACGCTGTTCGTGCAGCTGTACGAGAGCAATACCGAGGCAGTGAAGAGCGAGATCGGCACCTTCCTCGAGGTCTTTCCGGACGGCATCGTGTTCGGCAACACCAACGAGGGCAAGGGCTACGACCTCGTGCTGGTCGGCCAGAATCAGCCGACGAAAATCGACGTCGACGCGATCCAGGCGAAGCTGCAGCGGCCGGAGTACGAGCCGGTGGCGCGGTCGCTCCGCCAGATCGGCATGACGTCGGCGGTGGATCTGTTCGCGACCTATGCCGGCCGCAAGCCCGATCTGGAGCCGTGGCTGCGCGACGCCACGCTCAATCGCGACAGCAACCTGCGGCTGCAGTATCTCGCCGGCCTCGGGCTCAACCTGTATCAGGCCGACGTGATCTACGCCGACATGCTGAAGCATGTGTCGAAGATGCCCGAGGATCTGTTCGTCGCCTCGGATGCGACCAGGCAGCGACTGTTTGCGGCGATTCACACGGCGCAGGGACGATAAACTCGCGACTCCCGCAGCGCGAAGGCGTGAGCCGAGCGACGTATTTTTTGAAAGGCCTGATGATGCTGAGAATCGGTGCCGTCGCCTTGTATCTCGCGGTCGTGTTCGTGGGCGTTGGGGTCGGGCCCGTCGAGGGGCAGCGGCCGGCGCCGTCCGAGACGGCCAAACGCCTCATCGGCACGTGGAATCTGGTGTCGATCGAGGGTTTGCGGAGCGGGAACCTCGGCGGGCGCCCGACCGGCCTGATCTACTACGATGCGACCGGCCACATGGCGGCGCAGATCATGACCGATCGGCCAAGGCCGGCCTATACCGGCCCGCCGACACCGGAGCAGGCGAAGGAGACGATGCAGGGTTACGTCGCCTACTTCGGCACCTACACGATCGACGAAGCCGCCAAGACCGTCACCCACCACCGCGCCGGAACGCTCACTCCTGGACCGGTCGACTTCGTGAGGAAGTACGAGTTCGCGCCGGGCGACCGGTTGATCCTGACGCCGGTCGACAGCCAGGCGCGTCTCACATGGGAGCGCCTGAAGTAATCGCGGCTGACGAGGAGGGACCGATGCGTCACGTCACGCGCCGTCAGTTGATGCACAGCCTCGCGGCCGTGGTTGCTGCGCCCGCCGCTCTTGGCGCGAGGCTGCGTGCCTCACAGCCGCAGGCGCCGAGCGCACCACCAGCGGTGCCTTACAATCCGGCGCGGCTGCCGGCCGGTATTCGATCCCGCTTTGTCGACAACATCAACGGCCTGACGATGCACGTGCTGGAGGCCGGATTCGAGGTCAAAGGCCGGCCCGGCGTGGTGCTGCTCCACGGCTTTCCCGAGCTCGCGTACAGCTGGCGGAAGGTGATGCTGCCGATCGCGTCGGCGGGGTTTCACGTGATCGCGCCCGACCTGCGAGGGTACGGGCGCACCACGGGCACCAATGTCGCCTTCGACGACGACCTCGCTCCCTACCGCACCCTCAACCTGGTCAGGGACGTCCTCGGACTGGTGTCGGCATTCGGCTATCGCTCCATCTCCGCAATCGTCGGCCACGACTTCGGGTCGCCGCTTGCGGCGTGGTGCACGGTCGTGCGGCCGGACGTCTTCCGCTCGGTGGTGATGATGAGCGCGCCGTTTGCCGGACCTCCCGCGCTGCCGTTCGATACCGCCGATGCGCCGCAGGGCGCGGCCCGGCCGGCCGGCGACGGCGACAGGATCTACGACGAGCTGGCGGCGCTGACGCCGCCGCGGAAGCACTACCAGCGCTACTACTCGACGCGCGAGGCGAACGACAACATGCGGAAGGCGCCGCAGGGCGTTCACGCGTTCCTGCGCGCCTACTACCACATGAAGAGCGCCGACTGGAAACAGAACCAGCCGTACGCGCTCGCAGCGCGCACCGCCGCCGAGTGGGCCAAGCTTCCGCGCTATTACGTGATGGACCTGGGCAAGGGGATGGCCGAGACGGTCGCCTCCGAGATGCCGGCGCCGGCCGAGATCGCCGCGTGCAGATGGCTGCCGGACGACGAGTTGAAGGTCTACAGCGAGGAGTACGGGAGGAACGGGTTCCAGGGCGGCCTTCAAGGCTATCGGGTCGGGTCGAGCGGCCGCTTCACCGGAGAGCTCCAGACGTTTTCCGGGCGCACGATCGACGTGCCGTCGCTCTTCATCGGCGGCAAGAGCGACTGGGGCGTCTATCAGAACCCCGGTTC
>Ga0070674_100002552_pt1 | contig 10084 bp, 12 predicted proteins | sample KBSM33metaG_FD_65344 | JGI IMG/M metagenome (GOLD analysis project Ga0070674, IMG submission 65344) | Miscanthus rhizosphere microbial communities from Kellogg Biological Station, Michigan, USA - KBS M3-3 metaG | ecosystem: Host-associated > Plants > Roots > Rhizosphere > Soil ...
ACCGCCTGATCGAAGGCGTGCTCGGCGCGGCGGACGAGAACCTGATCGGCCATGCGGCGCTGCTCAACGCGCTCGACCTGCGGCTGCGCGGGGCCGAGATCGTCATCACTGGTTCGGGCGAGCGCGCGGAGGCGCTGACCGCTGCGGCACGAAAACTCTCGTTCCTCGACCGCATCGTGCTGCGCGTGCCGGACGCCGGCGCCCTGCCCGCTTCTCATCCGGCGCGTGACAAGATCGCAGCCGTGACGGACGGCGCCGCGTTCGTCTGCGTCGGTGAGCGCTGCTCGCTGCCGGTCACGACCGCGGAGCAACTTGGCCCAGCCGTCCGCGCGATGGCGGCGCCGGCCTGATCGCAGAAACTGGAGAGCATTCCGGAGGAAGCCCATGCGCCAAGGTCTCGCGTTGCTGTTCACGCTGATCGCTCTCGCGCCGGCGCACGCGCAGGATGGCGTGCGCGTCGAACTGAACACACTGGAAACCGCCGACAACCGCTGCCGCATGACCTTCGTGATCGAGAACAAGACGTCTCACGCGGTCGACAGTCTCAAGCTCGATTTCGCGCTGTTCAATGCCGAGGGCGCGGTCTACCGCCGCATGGTCGCCGACATGGGTCCGGTGCGCGCGTCCAAGACCGTGGTGAAGACCTTCGCGACCGACGGCGACTGCGCGCAGCTCGGCTCGGTGCTGGTCAACGAAGTCACCGCGTGCACGCCGGGCGAACCGAATGCGTGCCTCGATGCGCTCGCGCTGTCGTCGCGCGTGAAGACCGTGCGGCTGTACAAGTAATCAGAAGCATCACTTGTCATCCCGGAAGCCGCGCAGCGGCTATCCGGGATCCATCTATCCACAGCCGATACTTGGGAGGGATGGGTCCCGGCTCTCGCTACGCTCGGCCGGGATGACAGCGGAGCATGTGGCGCCCTATGACCCGGCGCTGAGCTCGAGCGCCATGTACATCACGCCCGGCAGCGGGTTGGCGTAGTACGGCGCGACCGGCACGAAGCCGAGATCGCGATAGAGCGCCCGCGCCGCCTGCATCGTGCCGAGCGTGTCGAGCAGCATGGTGCGAAAGCCGCGCGTGCGCGCATCGTCGATCAGCTCGTTGGCAAGCTCGCGCGCGATGCCGCCGCCGCGGAATGCATCGCGCACATACAGCCGCTTCATTTCGCAGACGCCGGGCTCGAACATGCGGTACGCGACCGCGCCGGCAGGCTGCTCGCCGTCCCACGCGATCAGCACCACGCCGCCCGGCCGCGCATACTTGCCCGGCAGGCCGGCAAGCTCGTCATCGACATTCTGGAAACTGATGTCTTCGGCAAGCGACGCGACGTATTCGCGGAACAGCGCTTCGACGGTCTCGCGATCGTCAGGCCAGCGCGCTTCGGCGATGCGGATGGTCGTCACCGGCAGCCCGCTCGTCCCCGCGAAAGCGGGGACCCAGTCCTGGGCCCTGGATTCCCGCCTGCGCGGGAATGAGCGGAGAATGTGCCGTGGCTATACCTACGCATTCATCGAGTCGAAGAACTCGCCGTTGGTCTTGGTGTTGCGCAGCTTGTCGAGCAGGAAGTCGATCGCATCCATCGTGCCCATCGGATTGAGGATGCGGCGCAGGATGTACATCTTCTTGAGCACGGCGGCCTCGGTGAGCAGCTCTTCCTTGCGCGTGCCGGAGCGCGTGATGTCGATCGCCGGGAAGGTGCGCTTGTCGGCCACCTTGCGGTCGAGAATGAGCTCGGAGTTACCGGTGCCCTTGAATTCCTCGAAGATCACTTCGTCCATGCGCGAGCCGGTATCGATCAGCGCGGTTGCGATGATCGTCAGCGAGCCGCCCTCCTCGATGTTGCGCGCGGCGCCGAAGAAGCGCTTCGGCCGCTGCAACGCGTTCGCGTCGACACCGCCAGTGAGCACCTTGCCGGATGACGGCACCACGGTGTTGTAGGCGCGGCCGAGGCGCGTAATCGAATCGAGCAGGATCACGACGTCGCGGCCGTGCTCGACCAGGCGCTTCGCCTTCTCGATCACCATCTCGGCGACCTGCACGTGGCGCGAGGCCGGCTCGTCGAAGGTCGAGGAGATCACCTCGCCCTTCACCGAGCGCTGCATGTCGGTGACTTCCTCCGGCCGCTCGTCGATCAGCAGCACGATCAGGAAGCATTCCGGGTGATTCGCCGTGATGGCGTGCGCGATGTTCTGCAACAGCACGGTCTTGCCGGTGCGCGGCGGCGACACGATCAACGCGCGCTGGCCCTTGCCGATCGGCGCCACGATGTCGATCACGCGGGCCGAGAGATCCTTCTTGGTCGGATCGTCGTGCTCCATCTTGAGCCGCTGCTCGGGATAGAGCGGCGTCAGATTGTCGAAGTTGACCTTGTGGCGCGCCTTCTCGGGGTCCTCGAAATTGATCGTGTTGACCTTGAGCAGCGCGAAGTAGCGCTCGCCTTCTTTCGGCGAGCGGATCTCGCCCTCGACGGTGTCGCCGGTGCGCAGCCCGAAGCGGCGGATCTGCGAGGGCGAGACGTAGATGTCGTCGGGGCCCGGCAGGTAATTCGCTTCCGGCGCGCGCAGGAAGCCGAACCCGTCGGAGAGGACTTCGACGACGCCTTCGCCGATGATGTCGATTTCCTTGGCCGCGAGCTGCTTGAGGATCGCGAACATCTGCTCCTGCTTGCGCATGGTCGAGGCGTTCTCGACCGCGTGCTCTTCGGCAAAGGAAAGCAGTTCGGTGGGAGATTTGGACTTGAGGTCCTGGAGTTTCATTTCCCGCATGCGGGGTAATCCTGGAGTCGTCCGGCGGCTGGTGAGAAAAAGCAACGCCGAGGAGGGGAGGGAGAGAGGGAAGCCGCAGGTCTGGGCGAGGATGCTTCCTCGGGCCTGATGCCGGTGTCCGGTTGTTGAACCGGAAACTCGAGTGCATCCGCCTGCGTTTCAGGAGAGTGCCGGGAAAATATGAAAAGAGTGCGGCCAGCGCAAGAGGGGACCGGTTTTTCGACCGCACCGTCAACAACTGGTCATATCGTCACAGATTACCCAATGATCAGAATGGTTTGACAATAACCAGAACCACGATTCCGATCATCAGCACGGCCGGGACCTCATTGACGATGCGATAAAACTTCTGCGAATGCGCGTTCCGGTCGGCGGCAAAGTCGCGCACCCAGAGGCTGAACACCCCGTGCATCGCCGATAGAATCAGCACCAGCAGCAGCTTGCCGTGCAGCCAGCCGGATCTGAAATAGCCCTGGTCGTAGGCGAGCCAGAGGCCGAGCACCCAGGTTGCGATCATCGCCGGATTGATGATCGCGCGCAGCAATCGCCGCTCCATGACCTTGAAGGTTTCGGACTGCTTCGATCCGATCTCCGCTTCGCAATGATAGACGAACAGGCGCGGCAGATAGAGCATGCCGGCCATCCAGGCGATCACTGCGATGACGTGGAAAGCCTTGAGCCACAGCGCCAACGTCGATGGATTCCAGAGCAGCAGCCCAACAAACAAAGCCAGCGTGATCGCAAGAGCGATACCGGCGCGCAGCATCGGTTGAAATTTTTCCATCACGCCCGGGTTCTGAGATCGTCGTCTGGCGCGCTCGCCAATGCATCCCGCAAGCGCCGATGGACTTATCGCACACTGTCCCGGCCAACAGGGGCTTCCCAAAAGAATCTTAGATTAGATTCTTGTTTTAAGACTCTTAGGCGGTTGATTGGACTCATAAGTCCAAGCCGGCTCCTCATCGGCAGCCAAGTCCGCGCGGTCACGGTTTTCCCCGGTCCCGGCGTTAACCTTTCATTAACCATCAAGACATTGAAAATATGCCCGTATCATCAACGTTCCGCCCGAATTTTCCACTCGTTATCCAATTGTTAACCATGTCCCGCGATCAGCCGGTTCGCAGCCCCACAGGCTGAGCGATCGGGGACGAAAGCCGAGTTGTCCCGTCGGGGAGGCGCCGCGTGCTTGCACTCCCGGGAAAGCCATGGCCTTCTCGGCCGGTCATCCACAGGCCAGCGATGCCTCAGCGCGGCAATTTCTTTCATCTCCATCTCGTCTCCGACGCGACCGGCGAGACGCTGATCACGGTCGCGCGCGCGGCCGCTGCACAATATGCGACGGTTGCGCCGATCGAGCACATCTATCCGCTGGTGCGGACCGAGAAGCAGCTCGAGCGCGTGATCGCCGAGATCGAGACAGCGCCCGGCATCGTGCTCTACACGCTGCTCGAGGAGACGCTGACGACGCGGCTCGAAACGAAATGCCGCGAGTTCGGCGTGCCGTGCCTCTCGATCCTCAATCCGGTGCTGGAGCTGTTCCAATCCTATCTCGGTGCGGAATCGACGCGGCGCATCGGCGCGCAGCACACGCTCAACGCCGAATACTTCAAGCGCATCGATGCACTGAACTACACGATGCTGCACGACGACGGCCAGCACACCGACGATCTGGAGCACGCCGACGTCGTATTGACGGGCGTTTCCCGCACCTCGAAGACACCGACCTCGATCTATCTCGCCAATCGCGGCGTGAAGACCGCGAACGTGCCACTGGTTCCCAACATGCCGGTGCCGCCGAACCTTGAACGTTTGACGACACCGCTGGTGGTGGGGCTCACGGCGAGTCCCGAGCGCATCGTGCAGATCCGCCAGAACCGTTTGCTTGGATTGAACGCGCATCGCGACGACGCTCTCTATGTCGATAGGCAAGCTGTGGCAGAGGAGATCGCGTTCTCGCGCAAGCTGTGCGCGCGGCACAACTGGCCGATCATCGACGTGACGCGGCGATCGATCGAAGAGACAGCGGCGGCGGTGCTGGCGCTGCTCGCGGACCGGCGCCGGAAACAGGCATCGTGAACGTGCGCCGATGAGTCTCTGGCTGTCCGACAAGCCGCTGGTGCTCGCGTCGCAAAGCAAGGTGCGTCGCGCGCTGCTGGAAGCCGCCGGTATTCCGGTCGAGGCGCGGCCGGCGCATCTCGACGAGCGTGCGATCGAGCAAGGCGTGACCGGCGGTCCAGGCGAGGTCGCGCTGACCCTGGCGCGCGAGAAAGCCCGCACCGTCGCGGCGATGTCCGGCAACGGCATCGTGGTCGGATGCGACCAGACCCTGGCGCTAGGTGAGCGGCGATTCGACAAGCCGGCGGATCGGGCAGGCGCGCGCGCTCAGCTCATGACCATGCGCGGAAAGCCGCACGAGCTGCATTCGGCCGTTGCGGTATGTCGAAACGGAGCCGTAACGTTCGCTCATGTCGCCGTTGCGCGGTTGAAAATGCGAGACTTTTCCGACAGCTTCCTGGATACCTATCTCGACGCCGCGGGGCCTGCGGTGACCGCGAGTGTCGGGGCCTACCAGTTAGAACGAATTGGAATTCATCTCTTCGAGACGATCGAGGGCGATCACTTCACCATCCTTGGGCTGCCGCTGCTGCCGCTGCTCGCCCATCTCCGCGCCATCGGAGCCCTCGCCGCATGACCAGGATTGTACGCGCTTGCGTCATGGGCCATCCGGTCGCGCATTCGCGCTCGCCGATGCTGCACGGCTACTGGCTGCGCACGTTGGGAATCGAAGGCGCCTACGAGCTGGCCGACGTCGCACCGGATGATTTCGCAGCGTTTTTTCGCGGGCTCGGCGCAAACGGATTCGCCGGCGGCAACATCACCAAGCCGCACAAGGAGCAGGCGTTTCGTCTGGTCGACCGGCGCGAAGACGCGGCCGACGCGATCGGCGCGGTGAACACCGTCTGGTACGAGAACGGCGCGCTGATCGGCGGCAACACCGACTGGCTCGGCATCGTGCTCAGCCTCGATGCGATCGCGCCAGGCTGGGACAAGGGACGCGCCCTCGTGCTCGGCGCCGGCGGCGCCGCGCGTGCGGCGACCTACGGATTCCGCCAACGCGGCCTGTCCGTCTCGCTGGTCAACCGCACGCGCGCACGCGCCGAGCAGCTCGCCGCGAACGTCCCCGGCGTGACCGTGCACGGCTATGACGCGTTGCCGCGTCTCATGGCCGACGCCGATGTGTTGATCAACACGACGTCGCTCGGCCAGGCCGGCAATCCGCCGCTCGAGATCGATCTGACAAACCTCAAGCGCAGCGCGATCGTCTATGACGTGATCTACGTGCCGCTCGAGACCGGATTATTGAAAGCCGCCAGGCGCGCCGGCCACCGTACCGTCGACGGTTTGAGCATGCTGCTCTATCAGGCGGTGCCGGGTTTCGCCCACTGGTTCGGCGTCACGCCGACGGTGACCGCGGAACAGCGGTCGATCCTGGAGGCGGACATTCGCGCGAAGAGCGGAGGATAGATGTTCATCCTCGGCCTGACCGGTTCGATCGGCATGGGCAAATCGGTCACCGCGAGTTTCTTTCGCGAGGCCGGGGTGCCGGTGCATGATTCCGACGCGGTGGTGCATCGCCTCTATGAAGGCGAGGCGGTGGGGCCGGTCGAGGCGGCGTTTCCCGGCGTCACGGTCGCGGGGAAAATCGACCGCGGAAAGCTGGCCGAAAGGCTCGTCGGCAGGCCGGAGGCGATCAAGCAGCTCGAAGCGATCGTGCATCCGCTGGTGCGCACGGTCTCGGATCGTTTCATCGGCGAGAACGAAGCGCGCGGTGCCCGCGTCATCGTGCTCGACATTCCGCTGCTGTTCGAGACCGGCAGAGACAACAAAGTCGATGCCGTCGTGGTCGTCTCGGCGCCGGCGGATGTGCAGCGCGCCCGCGTGCTGAAACGTCCCGGCATGACGGCGGAAAAGCTCGATGCCCTGCTGGCGCGGCAGATGTCCGACGCCGAAAAGCGCGCGCGGGCGCACTTCGTGGTGGACAGTTCGCGCTCCTTCGATTCCGCCCGTGCACAAGTTCATGGCATCTTGCGCGCCGTCGCGTCGCTTCCGGGGCGGCGAATCGGATAAGACACGCCCATGCGCGAGATCGTGTTCGACACCGAAACCACCGGCCTCGATCCCTATCAGGGCGACCGGCTGGTGGAGATCGGCTGCGTCGAGCTGGTCAACGGCTTTCCGACCGGCAACAGCTTCCACCGCTATCTCAATCCCCAGCGCGACATGCCCGAGGGCGCCTTCAAGGTGCACGGCCTGTCAGCTGAGTTCCTCAAGGACAAGCCTTTCTTCGCCGACGTCTGCGACGAATTCCTCGCCTTCGTCGGCGATGCGCCGCTGATCGCGCACAATGCGATGTTCGATCTCGGCTTCATCAATGCCGAACTCGAGCGCTGCAAGAAGGCGGCGCTGCAGCGCGAGCGCCTGGTCGACACGCTGATGCTGGCGCGGCGGCGCTATCCGGCCGGGCCGAACCGTCTCGACGATCTGTGCGGGCGGTTCTCGATCGACCTCTCGCGCCGCACCAAACACGGCGCACTGCTCGATGCCGAACTACTCGCCGAGGTCTATGTCGAGCTGACCGGCAAGCGCCAGGCGCGGCTCGGCCTGGTCGATGCGTCGGTGAGTACGACGCAACACATCGTCGTCGCAGTGCGCGTTCGTCCCGCGCCGCTTGCGCCGCGCGTCACCGATGCCGAACGCGACGCGCACCTCGCCTTCGTGGCGACGCTCGGCGACAAGGCGATCTGGAAGGACTACGTGTCAGCCGGTGCATGATCCCGAAAAGTGGATACCGGTTTTCGGAATAAGATCATGCACCAAAAAGACGCCTAAGCCGTCGGCGGAGCCGCCGGCTGCTGGCTTTCCATCTTCTGGCGATAGAGCGAGACGAAATCCACCGGATCGATCATCAGCGGCGGGAAGCCGCCGTTGCGTACCGCGGTGGCGATCAGTTCGCGCGCGAACGGGAACAGGAGCCGCGGGCATTCGATCATGATGATCGCGTGCAGGTTTTCCTGCGGCACGTTCACGATCCGGAACACGCCGGCGTAGAGCAGCTCGAAGCCGAACAGCAGCAGGCTCGGAACCTCGGCGCGGCCCTCGATCTTGAGCTCGACCTCGTAGTCGCTATCGGCCAGCGGCTTGGCGTTGACGTTGATCTGGATGTTGATCTGCGGCTGCGCCTGTTGCTGCTGCAGCGAACGCGGCGCGTTCGGGTTCTCGAACGAGAGGTCCTTCACGTATTGCGCGAGCACGTTGAGCTGCGGCGCGGCCTGGTTCGCCGGCGCGCTGCCTTCGGGCCCGCCGCCATTCGTGGTTGTCATCGTGGCTAACTCCGGCTTGGCGCGGGAGGGCCGCGCTTTCGGCGGCGTGGCTAACATAGGCGCCTGGGCGTCACAAGCAGGGCAAATTCCTCAATCGTGCCCGTGAGATGGCTTGCGCTCGACGCGTTCCTCCGGCATCCGGCGCCATTGGTCGGGGGAAAGGTCGACCACCTCCGGCCGGCCGCTGGCGCGCTCGGCCCGCGCGACGGCGCGACGCAACGCCGCATGGATCGAGCGCCGGGTGATCGGGAGCAGCAGGAGCGCGCCGATAATGTCGGTCAGGAAGCCGGGCAGCACGAGCAGGAAACCGGCCAGCACGGTCAGAAAGCCCGGCCCGTCAAGCTCGACCCGGCTGATCACGCGGTCGCCGACGGCCGTGCGCAGGCGCTGGACTTCGCCTTTTCCGGCGCTGCGGATGATCGCGATCCCGGCCATCGAGGTCAGGATGGTGAGCGCAAGCGCGGCGAGAAACCCGAGCTTCACGGCGACCGCCACGAAGACGGCAATTTCCGCCAGCGGCAGCATCAGCAGCCCGAAAATCGCCCATTTCAACAAAGACATCCGGATACCCTAACGGCGCGGGACTTGTTGGCGCCGCGCCCCATATCGTCTAACATACGGAACAATCGCGAGGCCGCGACGTCGGCACGCGCCAAAGAATCCGGTACGGCAACCTTGGTACGGCCTCATCCGTTAGCTAAGTAATGGCGGCGAAGGTGGCTTCCAGTGCCGCGTCGCGGCGCCGCAAGTCCCGATCGACGCCGATCTGCAGCCGAAAGCATGCGCGTCTTGTTTGAGAACATCTACACCATCGTCCTGCTCGTGATCGCAGTGTTCATTTTCCTGCGGTTGCGCAGCGTGCTCGGCCAGCGCACCGGGCGCGAGCGGCCGCCCTACGATCCTTATTCGGCGCGCGAGGCGGCGCGCCCATCGAACAACGACAACGTCGTGACGCTGCCGCCGCGCAGCGGCGATGCGGCGGCAAAGCCGGTCGATGCCGAGCCGGTCGAGCGCTGGAAGGGTGTCGCCGAAGCGGGCTCGCCCACCGCGGCCGGCCTCGATGCCCTCGTGGTGCAGGACCCGAGCTTCGACGCCAGGCATTTCGTTACCGGCGCACGCGCCGCCTACGAGATGATCGTGACCGCGTATGCGCAGGGTGACCGCCGCAACCTGAAGAACCTGCTCGGGCGCGAGGTCTATGAAGGCTTCGAGTCCGCCATCAAGGATCGTGAAACCCGCGGTGAGAAAGCCGAGACGCGCTTCGTGTCGATCGACAAATCCGACATCATCGGCGCCGAGGTGAAGGGCAAGACCGCGCATGTCACCATGCGTTTTGTCTCGCAGCTCGTCTCGGCGACGCGCGACCGTGACGGCAATGTGATCGACGGCAGCCCCGACAAGGTCACCGACGTCACCGACGTGTGGACCTTCGCGCGCGATCTGTCCTCGCGCGACCCGAACTGGAAGCTGGTCGCAACCGAAGCCGGGCAATGAGCCGGCATGGTGCGCGCCCGGGGACTCGGACGCGCCGCCGCTCTCGCCCTGTGTTGCCTGCTCGCGGCGGATGACGACGCGGTCGCGCGCCGCGCGCATCGGTCGAAGGCAAAGCCCGCGCCTGCCCCGGCTCAGGTCAGCGAATTCCTCGACAAGCCGAATCCGCCCGGTCCGATCCGCTTTCCCGACACGCGCTTCGAGCCGGTCGCGTTCAGCGCGGTCGACGGCTGGGCGGCCGACGATCACGCGGCGGCTTACGCGACGTTCCTGACCAGCTGCCGCGCGCTCGTCGGCAGCGCGAAGACATCGCGCGATACGCGTCCGGTCTATCCTGCGCTCCTCGAGATCTGCCGCAAGGCGCGCGCCCTGGGGACACTCGCGGCGGAGCCTGCGCGAAAATTCTTCGAGGATAATTTCCGCGCTCTCCGCGTCGGCAAGATCGA